>Ga0207428_10000889_pt1 | contig 33565 bp, 42 predicted proteins | sample RhiMethybrSRZTD1_FD_187600 | JGI IMG/M metagenome (GOLD analysis project Ga0207428, IMG submission 187600) | Populus rhizosphere microbial communities from Tennessee, USA - Rhizosphere MetaG P. TD hybrid SRZTD1 (SPAdes) (version 3) | ecosystem: Host-associated > Plants > Roots > Rhizosphere >...
GGCGTCAGGGAATAATTCCTAGGAATTGTTCCCGACCGCGGCTGCGCTCCCATCTTGGCATTCGCAATTTTAATTGGAGGGGTCGAAAAACGCCCAGAACAGGGCGCTTTTTGCACACACCCCCTTGCTAAGTGATTGTGGCACCATCGTCTCTATTCGAGGAACCGCATATAATCCTAGCAACATCAATAGGATAGACCTCCTAGCCTCTTTTTGAGGTGTTTCGAAACTTAGGATAGTAATCACAACAGGTTGTAGGAAGGTAGTCTCATCCGGCGGCATGCAAAGCCCGGAATATGGGGACATTGCGCGGCCCGATCTGCCCAAGCCCAACTGCCGCGTCAAGCTGATCTGCGGCCCGGTGGCGGCGGGCAAGTCGACCTATGTCCGGCGCTTCGCCGCCAAAGGCGACACCGTCATCGACCTCGATACGATCGCGAAGGAACGCGGGTTTGGCCGCAACCGCCCGCAGGGCGAGGTCGGCAACCTGCTGCGGGAGCGCAATCGACGCCTTGCGGCGCTGGCGGAGGCCCCGAAAGAGGCGACGGCGTGGGTAATTTTGAGCGCGGCCTCGCGGTCGCTGCGGGCGTGGTGGTGTTCGGCGCTCGGCGTCCAGGCGGGTGACCTGATCGTGCTGGTGCCGCACCGGCAGGAATTGCGCCGGCGCATCATGCGCGACCCGGACCGGACGCGGGTGCGCAGCTTGCATCTGTGGCTGGTCGACAAGTGGCTCGAGCACGAGCGGCTCGACGATCCGGGCATCACGAAAACCGGCGTGGATCGGGACGGCTTTCCGACCGACCCGCTGCATCCGTTGAACAAGCAAGGGAGGAAGCCATGAGCCTAGCGGGCATCATTCTCGGCATCATCAATATCGCGATCTACGTCGCGATCCTCGTACTGGTCGGCCTGATCATCGTCTGGTTCGCAAGCTGGCTGCAGTTTCCGATCCCCGAAAACGTGCAGCGCGTCTACATGGTGATCGTGGCGCTGATCGCGCTCTACCTGATCGTGGCGTTGCTGCTCGGGATGCCGGTGCCGGGGCCGATCCGGCTCGGCGGCGCGGCGCTGATCCTCGAGACATAGCGCACAAACGATCACGGTTCATTCCCGGTCCGTTGTCGCCGCCCGAATTTAGCACGTCTTTCGTATCCACCAGAAAAAGGAAACCTGGCATGACACTTGCAGTCTTGAACGGCCCGATCATCCAAGCCGGTGAATCGCTGTCCGCCGGGATCGACTGTACCGGCGGCAACATCGTGCGCCTGACCATGCCGGCCGGGTGGAACAACGCCAATATCACCTTTCAAATCTCGTCGGACGGCGCTGGCTATAACGATCTGGTCAACACCGACGGCGAGGAGGTGACGCTGACGGTGGTGAAAGGCTCGGCGGTCGTGCTCGGGCAATTCGGCGACTACCTCAAGGCCATCGCGTTTCTCAAAATCCGCTCCGGTACGCGCTCGCATCCGGTCGTGCAGACGGAGCAACGCGACTTTGCCATCGCGATCGAGGTCCCGGCGATGCAGGCCGCTGTGACGGCATCGCTCAAACCGGGGAGGCGCTGATGGTCGTCCCCACGCAATTGAAGGTTCTACGAGGCAACCCAGGGCGACGGCCCATAAAGCCTGAACCACAACCGCGCATTGCCGACGAGATACCGGAACCACCGGCACATTTGTCGGACGATGCACGGCTGGAATGGCTGCGGATCACACCGGAACTCTACCGCCTCGGCCTGCTGACCGTGGTCGATACGCAAACCCTGTCGGCCTACTGCCAAGCCTATGGCCGCTGGATGGTCGCCGAACGCGCCATCGCGATCATGGCGACGAAAGACCCGCTGACCAGAGGGATGATGATCAAGACCACCAACGGCAACATGATCCAGAACCCGCTGGTCGGCACCGCCAACACGGCGGCAAACCTGATGGTGAAATTCGCCGGAGAGTTCGGCCTGTCGCCGTCGGCGCGGGTGCGCCTGTCGGCGGTGAACGAGCGCCCGCCCGGAAAGTTCGACGGGCTGCTCGCCTGAAACCAGCACGATTTTTAATCGGGGGAGTGGCACCCCGCAACATGAGGAGAAGAACCGATGAAGAAAAAACTTGCCATGCTGGCAGGGCTTGCGTTGATGCTGAGTTGCGGAACGGGGCAAGCTGTCACGCTTGGCGGTCAAAACTGGACCTCTACCGGTACTGTGCTGACATTTAGTCAAACAGTGCCAAGCGGCAACCAACCACTGAACATTCAGTGCATCATCTGCGGCGATAATCAGCCGCAGCAACAGGCGAACTTTGGTTACACCGACTTCCACAACACGGGCGCGATGAGCGATATTTTGTTCTTCTCGACCAACGTGGCGGGAGGTGGCAACCCCGGAGCAGACACGGTCGGCATCGGCTATGACGGCACGTTCTTGCGTGACTACATCGCCGCTCACGGCAGCGTCAATCTAACCTTCCAAGTTGGCATTGACGTCAACGACGCCGGTAAAACGCCACAGGTTTTGGAGTCGTTCTATCTCCTGAACCTGACGCAGCATAAGGTCTTGGCATCGTTTCAAGGGCCACAAGATATTGGCTCGCAGAACAACGGGACCGGCTTCCCTGACTTCATCTTGGATGGCTTCGATCTAAACTTCGGCACGGACTTTGTCCTTGGCGATCAGTTGATCTTCTTCGCCCGCATCAGCAACGCAAGCGACGGGCCGGACAGCTTCTTCCTGATCCCAAATCAGGAAATCGTCACCCCGATCCCCGGTGCCGTGTGGCTGTTCGGTGGCGGGCTTGGCGTACTCGCCATGCTCGGCAGACGCCGGAAACGGCCGACGCATCTGGCGTGGCCGAAATACTGATGCTGCCACAACCGAAGCGCAGCGCCAGAGGCAAGCGGCGGGCGCTTCGGGTCATCAGGTTCATCGAGCGGCTGACGGTGCCCTCGGGCAAGGGCGCTGGCAAGCCGTTCAAGCTGTTGCCGTTCGAGAAGCGGTTCATCCGCGACATTTATGAGCCGACGTGGCCGGACGGGCGGCGCGTGGTCCGCAGAGCGATCCTGTCGATGGCGCGGAAGAACGGCAAGACCGCGCTGATCGCGGCGCTGGCGCTGGCGCACCTCGTCGGGCCGGAAGCAATCCCCAACGGCGAAATCTATTCGGCGGCGAACGACCGCGACCAGGCGTCGATCATTTTCAAGTTTGCCAAGCAGATCGTCGACCTTGAGCCGGAACTGGCGAGCAAGACCGACATCGTCGGCTCGACCAAAACACTGATCGGCAAGCCGACCGGCTCGGTCTATCGCGCCATCTCGGCGGAGGCCGGAACCAAACACGGCTATCTGCCGAACGTCGTAATCTATGACGAGCTGGCACAGGCGAAGAACCGCGATCTCTACGACGTGCTCGACACCTCATTCGGCGCTCGCGAAGAACCGCTGTTCATCGTGATCTCGACGCAGTCGAACGACCCGGAACATATCCTGTCGCAACTGATCGACGACGGATTGTCGGGGGCCGACCCGACCATCGTGTGCCATCTGTACGCGGCGGACGAGGATTGTGCGCTCGACGACAAGCGGCAATGGCGCAAGGCAAACCCGGCGCTCGGAATTTTCCGCGACTACGACGACCTGGCCCACGCCGTCGAAAAGGCGATCAGGCTGCCGTCGGAAGAATCGAAGGTGCGCAACCTTTTCCTCAACCAGCGCATCTCGCCCGCGGCGATCCTGATCAGCCGCCCCGAATGGATGGCCTGCGCTGGCAAGGTATCGTTCACGGCAGGCGAGGACGTCTATCTGGCGCTCGACCTGTCGAACACGCTCGACCTCACCGCGCTGCTCATGTCGTCTGCTGATGAGATCGCCCGCGTCCAGCCGTTCTTCTGGAAACCGGAGGACATGCTGGTCGAGCACTCGAACCGCGACTTCGGCTCGGGCAACCTGCGCTATCTCGACTGGAAAAACGCGGGCTTCCTTGAGGTCACGCCGGGGCGCTCGATTGACAAGCGGGTGATCGCAAAGCGGATCGCGGAAATTTATCAGCGTTACCGGGTGCGGGCGCTGGTCTATGACCGTTGGCGGATCGACGATTTGCTGCGCGAGTTCGACGGCGTCGGTCTGATGGCGTTCAAGGAGGGAGACAAAGGGGACGGGCTGCGGTTAGTGCCGTGGGGTCAGGGGTTCAAGGACATGGCCCCGGCAATCGACGCGCTTGAGACGGCGATCACGGAGCGTAAGCTGATCCACCCGAATAACCCCTGCCTGAACTGGAACATGGCGAACGCGGTCGCCGTCATGGACCCGGCCGGCGGGCGCAAACTCGACAAGGATAAGTCGCGTTTCCGCATCGACGGCGCACAGGCGCTGGCGATGCTCGCGGGCATGCGTTCGCGCGACCGCATCGGCAAGGCCATCGATATCGAGGCACTGATCGGATGAACCGCCGCCAGCCGACGCTGACCGAAAGGCTTGCCGCCGCGTTGCTGGCGCTTGGCGATATTCCGTTCGACCACGCCAAGGCAATGACGGCGGCGCAGATCGTCGGCCTCTACCAGTTCGATCACTGGCCGATCCGGGTCGAGGCGGGCGGCGATAACCACCCGTCGAACCTGCGGCCCATGCTGATCAAGGCGCACCGCGAAAAAACGGCGCGGGATCACGGCGAGATCGGAAAAATCCGCCGCACCAGGAGGGCGCAGGACGAGCACGTGCGGCGCTTGCTGGCGAAAGCGAACGGCGAGCCGAGGCGCAAGAGCCGCTGGCCGTCGCGACCGTTTCCGAAGCGCATGGCGACAATTAGGGGCTGAAATTTTCACAACAGAGGAGAAGCAAATGAAGCCGTTCCTAGCCTTGATCACGCCTGTCGGCGAACCCGCCGCACCCGGCACACCGCCAGCCCGTCCCGACCACACGCTCCCCGGTGATCTGCCTCACCCGGAGCATCCGATTTTTTATCCGCTGCCGCCCGGAGCGCCGGTCGACCCCGATTATGGCGTTCCCGACACCCATCCCGATCAGGGGTTGCCAGCACCGCAACCGCATCCAGAGCACCCAATCGTGCTTCCGCCCGACAGCGGCGGCTGGCAGCCGGTCTACATTTGGGGACCGACTGACCCGCGACCGACACCGCCAATCGAAATACCGCCTGCGCCGACTTCCCCGGACGTGAAATGGGAGGTCAAGACGGCATGGACGGCGACAACCGGCTGGATCGTCGTCGCGGTCCCGACCGGGGCGGCGGTGACACCGTCGAAGCGGAAATAAAAATTGCCGACCAGCGGCCACGGCATCGCGATATTGATCGTCGCGATCCTCGTGGCCGTTGCGGTCGGCGTCTGGCTGTCGGGTTACGGCAACTGTTGCTGACGGCGGCGCAGGTCGAGCAGGGCCTTGAGCAGGAGCGCGATGGGCTTGGGGATCGGCCCGTCGCTGGCATAGCGGCGCGAGGTGCGCTCGTCGATGCCAAGCACGTGACGGGCACCGCGTTGCGAGACGCGCAGCTTCTTGAGCGCGGCGCGGTACTCGTCGGGCGTCATGCCGTCGATGGCGGTCATGGCGTCACCAGTGCGAGCGAATCGCGACCGCATTCGATCACGATCTGGCTTGCACCCGCGTCGAGGTGAGCGAGCAGGTCTTTCGCCCACGGCAGATATTCGCCAAAGTCGTCGCCACCGACGAGGGCACGGGACGTTTCCCACCAATCCGAATCCTTTTTCGGATGGCAACCCTTGGCGTAGGCGACAAACGAGCGGCCCTCGTCCTTCTTGCGGTCGATCATGTCCGCGCCGTCGGGGCCGACGATATCGCGCGGCTTGCCGTTCGACATGAGATAGACGCCGTCGTCATGGACGAGGATGACGTGCGGCTCGTCGGGGATCGCGCGTTCGGGCGTGAAGCCGTTGGCTTCGGTGGCTGTGTCCCATTTGGCGATCTCGCCCTGCGCGGAGCGGATCGAGTGCTCGACCACGCGACGGACGTCGCTGGCGTTGAAGATCAATCTAGCCATGTCAGGCTCTCCCAATTTCATGTTCGTATTCGGTGGCGCGGATTTTGATGGCGGTCAGAATCTCGTTCCAGTCATCGGTGCGGAGAATTTCCCGCGCGTTATCCTCCTCGGGATCATCCTGCCGCAGGATGATGAACCGCGCCGAATAGCGCGGCATCTCCCGCTTGGAGACGTCGGCGTAGTCGATCCAGATCGTGAGGCCCAAGTCCTCGTCGTAGAACGAGGGGCATGCATCGTTGTGCCACGAATGATCCTCGAAACTGATCGGGACGTCGGGCATGTCGGCGGCGGGAAAGTCGGGAAACTCGCGCTGCCAGCGCGGCGCTTCGGGTTGCTGAGTCATTTTTCTTGTTCCTAGTTGGAGGGATATTTTTTGATGAAGGCGGCAGGGTCGGCCACGCATCGCCCGACATATTCGAGCGCGTCGGACACGTCCGCCGTTTCGATGGAAGCGACTTGCTGGCCGTCGGCGTCATAGACGCCAAGGAAAAAGACCTCGTCGAGGCTTTCACCGAGTTCGCCGTCGGCCCCGGTCACGTAAAGATCGTAACCGTCTTGGATCGAGCGGCCCCAGACGTAGATGCCGCCGCCCGTGTGCCACGGCTCGAATCCATACTCGCCGAGTTGCTTGCCGACGGGACCGTTCACGGCTTGCTCGCGGATGCGCTCGTCGTGCGCGAAGAAGCGCACCGCCGACGTGATGGTGTTGTCGCCGCCGGTCGATGACACGCCGGTTATCTTTTTGAGCGCCGACATGGCGGTCGGGTTTTCATTGCAGTCGTATTCGTTCGCGAGCAACGCCGCGATGTAGCGCCACTCGTTATCGTCGAGCGGCTGGTGCGGGTATGTCATAGCGACCTCGCGAAAGTTTCGGCCTCGGCCAGCGTCGAGAAGGCGCGGTCGGTGCCCTCGACCATGAACAGGCGACCGAAGCGCGAGTTGATGGTGCGGATGCCGTGGCCCTTCACGTTGGCGACGGTCTGCCGCTTGTGATGTTCGGCTTGCAGACGCGCATAATGGTCGGGGCCGACGCGCTCGATCAGCGCGGCGCGTGATGCCGGGTCGTCCCAATCAATGTTCGCGTTCCGCCGCGCGATCTTGTCGGCCATTTCCTCGCGCTCCTGTTCGCGGTCGTTTTCCATCTCGCCATCCGATACGGCGTAGCTGAGTTCGATGCGAAGCCAGTCGCGGACCTTTTCCTCGCGTTCGGCAACGCTGGCCGACCGCCATTCGTCCTCGTCCATATCGGAGAACACTTGCGCGGCAACGTCGCCGCTTTCGATCTGCGCGATGTCCTGCAAGTCGGCGAGCGCCGCGTTCTGGTCGGGGTTTGCCGCCGCCTTCGCAATGTCGGCGTCGGTGATCTTGTCTAGTCCGGGTGCGTACACTTTTCTCTCCGTGGTTTGTGGATGCCGGATAATAGGGCATAAAGCCCTATAGGGCAACCCGTCCTAGGCCATGCAAAACATTGACAAAAAACCCCGCCCGGTGAGGGCGGGGTTTATTGGCCGGGAATCAGGCTTTGCGCTTTTTGAGCGGGGCCTTGATGTAGTCCCGCGCGGCCTTGCCGGTGAGCGGCATGGCCTTGCGGGCCTCGGCTTCCGCTTTCTTTCGTGCTGCCGTCATCTTCTCGGCGATCAGCGGGTCCGCTCGATTGAGTTCGGGCGGAATCTTGAAAGCATCGTCGTCGGCGTTGACCGGCGGATAACCGATGGCTTCTGTCACCATCGCGATCACCTCGCCGGTCGGGATCGAGGCCAGCGCACCTTTTTCCTTCGGGGCTGGTATCTCTTTCGCCGGTCCGATCAGGTCGGTGAGACTGACCGGACCCATCTTGGCCTGAAGCCTCCGTCGCTGACGTTCGAGTTTCGTCAGCATGTTGGTGGCCCGCACCAGGCGGGTCTGCCAACGCCGGATCGACGTCTCGCACTTGGCGAGTTTAGTTTGTGCGCCGTTCTGCATGACGCACCTTCCTTTCTGATTTGATTTTCAAACAACGCGGGCGAGGTGCCCGCATCAATCGGATTTCCGACTGACAAAATTATTTTACGACACATCGATGCACACGTGCGGGTAGCAACGCGCGTCGTGCGAAATTCGCAAATGATCACGTGCGAAAATTTGCGGAAGTCCAATAAAATATTTTTGCATTTATGCTTTTTGCTCACGCGGAATGACTCGCACGTCGAAGTTGAAACGGCTCAAAAAATGAAACGACAATGGCGGCGGCTGCGCGACACGTTCAGTCTGCTCGATATCGCGCTGATCCTGATCGCGATCGCCATCATCATCGCGGTGATGGTGTTATGAAAATGGAGAAGCGACCTTGCCGATTGTGCCGTGGGCTTGCGCACATGGTGAACCGCCTCCGGTCACGCTTCGGTGTGCAAGCACCGTGGATATCGCGCCAGCGGACAACAGCGTCGACACCAACGCCATCATCATCGAAGGCTTCGGGGAAATCGACAGCCTCGGCCTCGGGCCGGGCGGCTTCATCAGGAAGCGAATCGTATTCCGGCCAGCCGCGCCGCAGCTACCCGGCCAGCAACCGGCGGGCGGCGGACCAGCGCCGACCATAACCATCCGGCACAACCCGCCGTGGCTGCTGACGGTGACCGGCAACAACCGGATCGTCCGGGCAGAAAGTTACGGCGAATATGTCTGCAACGACAACGGCCACTGGTTTGAACTGTATTTCACGGCGACCGGCGCGGCTTCGTTCGAACTGCGGATCGAGGCGCTCGAGCAACGGCTGGCGGAGATCGAGCGGCGACTGAAAACCGATTAACGCGGAGGAAATGCGATGGCTGTCAATTATGTTGCCTCACTGAAATCGACGCGCATGGCGGCGGTCATTACTGCCATCGATGCCAACGCTGCACCGGCTACAATCGAGATCGGCACCGCTGGCATGGCGGCGGTGTTGTGCATCATCACCCTGGCCGACCCGTCCTTCACCGAAAGCGGCGGCGTCATCACGATGGCGGGCGTTCCGAAATCGGGCGTTGCTTCGCAAAGCGGCACGGCGGCGGCGGCCCGCATCAAGGATGGCGGCGGCACCAGCATTGTCACCGGCCTCACGGTCGGCACCTCGGGCGCGGACATCAATCTCAATTCGACGGCGATCTCATCGGGGCAGACGGTGACGATCTCGTCGGGCACGATCACGCACTCGGCCTGATGTGTGGATACGGCACGGCGAATGTACGCGCTGCGGGCAATGCTGCGTCGGCGATCCGTTCAACGGCGAGGAAGGCGCGGCCAGTGTCGCGGGCTATTGCCCGCTGTATCGGCTGCTCGACGGGCGCGGTCATTGCTCCGGGCACGGGCAGCATCCGTATTATCTCGGCGGTTGCAACCGATGGCCCGACCGGCCTGAACTGATCGCCGACAAGCCATCGTGTACGTACACATTCGAGTGGCGGGACTAGATGGCAACCAAGTCGCTTTATTTTAAGAACGCTGCGCCAAGCGGCGCGGCAACATCGCTGTCATTGCAGGACGGCGGCACCGCGCCGACCGGCGCGATCACGGCGACCGGATGGGTCGTTGCCAAGCTGGCCGCCAACAATATGTCGGCGATGCTGGCGGGCACCGAACGCGCCTCCGGCACGTTCAGCACAAGCGATGCGATCCCGTCGTTCGCGGCGTCGGCGTGCTGGCGATCTGAAAACCCGTTTACCGGCATTTTCGCCAACGCGAATTGGACGCTGGCGTTTCGGGTGCGGGCGGTCAGCGCGGCATCGGCCCAGACCGGTGCCGTCAAGGTTCGGCTCTGGCGTTCGACCAGCGCGGACGGTTCGGGCGCGACGCAGCTTACCGGCGCGGTGCTGACCGGCACGACCACGGCGGCACTTTCGACGACTGTATCGCAAACCAGCACGGTGACGTGGACACCGGGCGGCACGGTCACGCTCAACAACGAATATCTGTGGGTCCAGTGCGAATGGAATATCGTTGCCGCGTCCGGCAGCAACAGCGGCGACGTCGACTTCTACGTTGAAAGTGCCGGCGTTATCACGACGCCGGATTTTCAGGCGATCATCACCGGCACGCTGGCGGTCACGGAAACCGCCGACGATGCCACCAGCGACGGCGGTCTGGTTGGACTGCTCGGCACGCTCGCCGAAACTGAGGACCCCGATACTGCCGCCTTTGCTGGCGGCATCATCGCGACCGGCACATTGGCCGCAAGCGAGGATGCCGATGCTGCCGCGCTCGACGGCGAGGTCGCCTTTCTCGCGGTATTGGCCGCGAACGAAGCCGCCGATGTTCTGACCGCAAGCGGCACGGTCGCCGCCGCCGGTATCGGCGGCGACCTGGCCGCAACCGAAACCGCCGACGCGGTCGCGTTCACCGGCCAGGTGACCGGCATCGGCGCGGCGTTGACCGCGAACGAAGCGCCTGATGCCGCGAACGTCTCGGCGCTGGTCGCGTGGAGCGCGGCGCTCGCTGCAAGCGAGGTCGGCGACACGGCGAACCTCGCCGCCACGGTGCGCTGGCTGGCGGCGCTGGCGGCGACCGAAGCATCCGACACGGCTGCGGTTACAGCGCAAACGGCGTGGAGCGCAACGCTCGCCGCGACCGAAAGCGGGGACACGGCGGACCTTGCCGCAGCGGCGCGGTGGCTCGCAATACTCGCCGCAACGGAAGCGGGCGATAGCGCAAGCCTCGCCGCAAGTTCGCAATGGCTCGCCGCACTAGCGGCAAGCGAGGCGCAGGATGCCGCTGCCGTCACCGGGGCGGTGCGATGGCTGGCGGCGCTGGCGGCTGTCGAAGCGCCCGACGTCGCGTCCATCGCCGGACCGATCCCGATTTTCGGGACACTGGCCGCGAACGAAGCGGCCGACACCAGCGCCATCAACGGAGCGGCGTCGGCGTTCGGCAGCTTGGCCGCGAGCGAAGCCGGGGACGTCGCGGCAATATCCGTCAACGTCTATACCGGCGGCGCTCTCGCTGCGACGGATGCTACCGATGTCGCCAGCCTCGCGGCCCTGACCGGCGTCATCGGCGATATCGCCGCGGTGGAAGATGGTGACGTCGCGGACATCATCGTCGGCGTCCTGATCGACGGCCAACTGGCAGGCGAGGAAACCGCCGACGTCGCGGCCTTCGTCGGGCAGAAACTGCTGCCCAATATGATGGTGGCCTACGAGGCCCCCGACGTCGCGCGGTTCACGAGCGGCGAGATCAGCAAGGTCTACGAGATCGTCGCGAAGAAAACGGTGCCATCGGTCCTCGCGACGAAAAGTACGGCGGCTGATATTGCCGCGCAGAACACCATGATCGCGTCGATTGTCGCGCAACGCACCGCGCCAGCACAATGGGATGCCCAACGATGACGACGACGCACGCACCGATCTTCTGGTTCGCCGGGGACGATTGGGAAATCCGCGCGACCCTGCTCGATGAAAACGGCAATCCTTACGATCTGAGCGGAACGCCTGAGATCAAATGGGCTTTGCTCGACGGCTCCTGTCGGCGCGTGATCGACGAAGCCGACGTAAGCATTTCGGTTACGGACGCGGCGGCTGGCAAATGCTCGATCATGGTGCCGTCGGCGAAAACCTCGCCGCTGCCCGGTGCCAGATACACCGACGCCATCCGCATTGTGACCGGCGGCGTTAGTTCGACGCTGTCAACCGGGTCGATCTATGTCACCGCCGATCCGTGGGCTGTCCAGGCAGCGACGGTTGCGCGGCGTCCGGTGCTGCGGCGGGTGAGTTGATGATCGACGCGGTGGCGGCGGAGCGCGTTGCGCGGTTTGCTGAAGCGAAACGCATCGCGCTCGAATTACTGCGCGACTTCGACGAGGCCGAACACCCGCGCGACCGCGACGGAAAGTTCACCGACAAGCCGGAAACCGGCGGCGGCGGGCCAGCGCCCAAGCCCGCCGAAGCCAAGCCGGTGCCGTCAGACAAAAAGGGCAAGAAACCGGCGGACATCGCCGACTTCGCCAAGGACAGCGTCACCGTTGATACCGCGACGATCAGCGACCCCGCCAAGCAGAAAAAATTTGTCGATACGTGGAACGCCTATGTCGGCGAAGCGCCGGCCGAATTTCGCAACGAGTTTCTCGGCGGCCAGAACGGCACCATGAGCATCCATTACACTGACTACGACGAGGCCATCACCGTCTCCGGGTTCTTGCTGGACGCCGAAGGAAACAAGATCGGCGAATACCGACGCTCCATCGACTTCGACGATAAAGAGGCGGCGAGCGACTATTTCAAGATGTTCGGCGGGAAGCAGGACGCCGGTCACGGCAAGACGATGCTCGGGGCCAACGTCGCGATGTATCAGAAGCTAGGGATGAACAAGGTCGAGGTGCATGCCAACATCGACGTCGGCGGCTATGCGTGGGCCAGGTACGGGTACGTTCCGACGGAAGATTCGTGGGGCGAACTATCCTATAAAATCAACGCAAACATCGACCGCCTGACAGGTGGCGGCGGTGACGGCGAAGGATATACCGCCGACAGTTGGGAGGAATTAGGCCAGCATCAGCAGGACGAGATCGAACGCGCCTTCATTGATCAGACGCGCGACGAGTTCATCGAGAGCGAGGTCGAGAACTGGCGCGAAAGCGGACAGGCGCTCGAGTCCGCCAAGACGACGCTGGTCGAGCAGTTCAACAACGGCGAAGAAACCGCATGGGCCACACACGCGATTGATGGCTATCGCAAAACACTCAGCGATGCGGGCAAACCAGATATCCCGTTCTCGAACGAAACGCTGATCCAGGCGATCACCCTCGACTACAGTTCGCGCTACGATGACGGCAAGGGCGACCTCGACGTCACCTTCAATGACGACAAGCTGACAAACCCCACCGGGGTCGATCCGGCGCAGGAGACGCTGCCCGGTATTCCTGCGGTCGAGCCGCATGAGCATCTCACCGAAAGCATGCGCGACGGCCTGACAAAGGCGCTCGACAAAATGTTCGAGAATCGCGCCGAGAGCGATGCCGGGGACGCGGACCCGCCGGACTACATCGGCGACAACGTCGCCGAATTGCAGAGCGAGGTCTGGTCCTCATACAGCGACCGCGACAAATACAAATGGGCGCAGCGCAACGCAGACGAACACCTGACGACCGAAGGCGAGCCGATCGAGGGGACCGGCGAGATGGACGAGGCCGACGCCGACCGGCTGCGGCGGCTGGCGAACAGCGACGATCCGAAAGCGGTCTGGGCCATCGCCGATTCGGCGTGGGGCAAGGAATTGCTGCTCGATACCGACTGGTACGGCGTAATCGACTTCAGCGACAAGGAAACGATGAACCGGTTCAATGCCTACATCGCCAAAGGCAAAAAATAAGGCGCGGGAATTTTTCTTCTGGCGCGACCACCAGGCGCACGACGCCGAACTGCACCAGCCGATTCTAGATCAAGGCGATCACAAAAAAGCGGAGAGCGTCAGTCGCGCCGTGGCGAAGCGCCTCGGGCTGTCCGACGCCGACGTCGATGCGCTGTACGGCGCAAAGCGGAAAAAGGAGAAAGCCATGCCGATGAAGCCGAACAAGGGCGAGAGCCAGAGCGACTTCATGAAGCGGTGCGTCCCCGACATGATGGGCGACGGCAAGCGCGAGCAGGAACAGGCGGTCGCCGCCTGCATGAATATCTGGCGCAGCAAGGACAAGGGCGACCTGCTGGTCGAGGCGCGGCGCAAGCAGATCGAACCGGACGACGGCGAGTCATACGACGAGTTCATGGCGCGGTGCGCCGACGAGGTCGGTGACGATGAGGTTTGCCGGGTGATTTGGGAAGAACGCGCCGCCAAGAGCGGCGGGATCATCCGCAAGACGCACATACAGGAAAAGGTCGAGGGTTTGGAATTCGTCATGTCCGACGAAACACCTGACCGGATGGACGATGTGATCCTGTCGAACGGGTGGGACCTCGAAAACTTCCGGCCAGAGAAAAATCCTATCGCACTGTTCAATCACAATCCCGACTTCATCATCGGCAAGTGGGCAAATGTCCGCGTCGAGAATAAAATGCTGCGCGGCCATCTGAAGCTGGCCGAGGACGGAACGTCTCCGCGCATCGACGAAATTATCCGGCTAGTCAGGCAGGGCATCCTGCGGGCGGTATCGGTCGGTTTCCGGCCACGCGAATTTGAGCCGATAGATAAAGACAATCCGTTCAGCGGATTGCGTTTCAAGAGGCAGGAGCTCGTCGAGACGAGCCTCGTCTCGGTGCCAGCCAATCCGAACGCACTGTCAATCGTAAAGTCATTGAAAATTTCCCCCGCAACCATCGACCTCGTTTTCGCCGGGAAAGGCAAAGGAAACGAGACGCGGCGGCGCGGGCTAACCGGCGGGCATGCCGACATCGCGTCACACAGAAAGGGCACGACAATGTCGTTGGCTCAACGCATCACCGACGCCGAGAAGCGTCTGGTCGAGAAGAAAGACAAACTGGCGGAACTGCTCGGTACGGTTGATGAGACAAACATCAGCGACGAGCAGCTTGAGAGCATCACCAAGGCAAACGGCGAGATCGCCCAGGAGGAGCGCGGCCTGTCCGTGATGCGCGAATCCGAACGCCATCTCGGCAATAACAGCGAGAGCGGCGGACGCACACTCGCACCGTCGGCGGCGAAGCCGAACGGCAACGGGGCGCGGCCATTCAGCATGGCCCCGAAAAAACTGTCGCCGATCGACCTGCTCGTGCGGTCGGGCACCATCCAGTTGCTCGCCCACCGCGACCGCAAGTCGCTGGATGAGATTCGCCGAACCATCTACGGCGAGGACGAGCCGACGAGGGCCGTCCTTGACTGGCAGGTCAGGGCGGCAAGCGCACCGGCCATGACCACGACAACCGGATGGGCGGCTGAACTCGTGCAGCAGATCGTCGTCGACTTCATGGCGACGCTGATGCCGAAATCGGTCTATCCGCGGCTGTCCGGCTACGGCCTGTCGCTGTCGTTCGGACGCAATGGCAAGATCATCATCCCGACGCGGTCGCGTACGCCGACCATCGCCGGGTCATTCGTCGGCGAGGGTCTGCCGATTCCTGTCCGTCAGGGTGCGTTCACCTCGCAGACGCTCACCCCGAAGAAAATGGCGGTGATCACCACCTGGACGCGGGAGATCGACGAGCATTCGGTGCCCGCAATCGAAGGCTTGCTGCGCAATGCCATCGGAGAGGACACGGCGGTCTCGCTTGACGCCGTCCTGCTCGATGCCAACGCGGCGACCGTCATCCGGCCCGCCGGTATTCTCAACGGCGTGGCTGGCCTGACACCGACGGCCGGCGGCGGCTTCACCGCGCTGGTCGGCGACATCAAGCAACTGACCAATGCCTTGCTCACCGGCACGGCGGGCAATATCCGCAACCCGGTCTGGTTGATGAACCCGGCGCAAGTCAATTCCATTGGCCTCGTGGCGGCACCGGGCGCGGGCGTGTTCCCGTTCCGTGAGGAGATCGGTCAGAAGCAGCTTGGCGGCTGGCCGGTCATTGATTCCGGTACGGTCCCGGCGGGCACGGTCATCGTCATCGACGCTGCCGACTTCGTCAGCGTCGGCGGCGAAGGGCCGCGCTTCGAGATCAGCGATCAGGCGACGCTGCACCTCGAGGACACAACCCCGACCGACATCACCACGACCGGCACCCCGCCGGTTGCGGCGTTCCCGGTCAAGTCGATGTTCCAGACCGACATGCTGGCGCTGCGGCTGATCCTGCCGATCAACTGGACGATCCGGCGGGCTGGCATGGTGGCATGGGTCGCGGGCGTTACGTGGTAGTCAACCGGGACAAATAAGCGACCGGGCAATTTCCCGGTCGCTCTTTTGGCCGTCTGATTTTGCAACAGGAAAGGCAAAGCAATGACCGATACCGAACAGGCAAAAGCCGACGCTGCCGCAAAGCAGCGAGCCGACGAACAGAAGAAACACGCGGACGAGACGAAAAAGAAACTGGCGGAAGATCGCGACGCCCGCAGCAAGGCAAGCAAGGAAGCGACCGGCGCGGTCAAGCCAACGCCGACGCAGGAGGAAAACGATCTGGCCGCTTCTGGCGTCCACGTGCTTGAGCACGAGGACGACGGCAGCGGTCCTGATCCGGCGACTACGCCGCAGACCAAACAGTCGGAGGCCAAGCCGACGGCTGGACGTGGCGGCTATGCGACCAGGGCCTCGACCCCGGCATCATGACCGTTCGCGATGTTCTGTCACGGATCGCGGGCCAATTCGTCCGCAAGGGCGAAGGGGATTTTCATCCCGGCCCGTGGTTCTTGCCGATAACCGGCGGCTGGTTGCCGCCGGGAGTCGGCGAGAGCCTGAACTGGTGGCAGCGCGGCTACGATCCGATATGGGCGAGCGGGCGCTCGTCGATGGTGGAGGCATGCGTATCGGCCTACTCGCAGACTGTCGCCATGTGCCCCGGCGATCACTGGAAGCTGAATGAAAAAGGCGGACGCGACCGCGTGAAAAATTCGGCGCTGTCGCGCGTCCTGCGTCATCCGAACGACTATCAGTCGATCTCCGACTTCATGCTCAACACGACGCGCTGGCTCTATATGGAAGGCAATGCCTACGCCCTGGCCTTGCGCAATTCGCGGTATGAGATCGACGAACTGCACCTGATGGATTCAAACCAGTCGTTCCCGCGCCTCGCGGAGAACGGGGAAATTTTCTATCAGCTTTACGGCAATGACGTCATCGCCAAGCGACTGAACGGCGAGGCAATGACGCCAGTGCCGATGCGCGACGTCCTGCATATCCGGCTGCATAGCGTCAACCGGCGCTTCCCGACCCCGCTGATCGGAGAGTCGCCGATCTGCGCCGCCTATGACGATATTGGCGTCGGCGATGCCATCGCGCGGCAGCAGATAAAATTCTACATGAACGAGGCGCGGCCATCGGCGGTGCTCTCGACCGACATGGTCCTCGACAAGGATCAGACGCAAGCCCTGCGCGACCGCTGGAACGATCAGGCCAAGGGTCTGCATCAGGGCGGCACGCCGATCCTGACGGCGGGACTGAAGGTGCAGCCGTGGTCGCAGGGCGGCAAGGACGCCGCCACCGCCGAAATGAAAAAGCTGTCGAACGAGGCCATCGCGTTGGCGTTCCGCATCCCGCTGCAAATCCTCGGCATCGGCGGCACCAATTATTCCTCGACCGAACTGCTCATGCAAAGCTGGATCGCGTCGGGCTTGGGCTTTGCGCTCAATCATATCGAGGAAGCATTCGGCTTGCTGTTCGAACTCAAGGGCCAGCCCGACGAGTATCTGGAATTTGACACGGCGGCGCTGCTGCGCTCGGCGGAAAAGGACCGCATCGATGCGCTCGCCCGCGGTGTTCAGGGCGGCATCTACGCGCCGAACGAAGCGCGACGGAAAGAGGGATACCCCGACGTCGAGTTCGGCGATGAGCCGCGCGTCCAGCAACAGGTCGTTCCGCTGTCCGCCGCCGCCGCGATCCCGGCCTCGCCCGCCGCGCCGGCCGCGCCACCGGCCCCGGCAGCGCAAGAAAAACCGGCTGACCTGCCTGAACCGAAAGGCAACCGCGATGATATCCAACGGGAAATCCGAAACCTCCTCAATGGTGCCGCCCGCATCAGCCGACGCCGACGTTCTGCTTGAGGCGTGGCGCGAGGCGCTGGCGGACGTGCTCGCCACGGAACGCCGCCAGTGGCAGCGCGAGCGGGCGCTGATCGAGGCACAGGCCGCGCAGGTCGTCTCGGCCCTGAAGGCGGAGGTCGTCGCGCTGCGCAGCGAGATCACGGAGCGCGTCAACGCGCGGCTGGCCGAATTGAAAAACGGCGAACCGGGAGCGCCGGGTGACCACGGCGATCCGGGGCCAGCCGGTCCGGCAGGACCCATCGGGGAGCCGGGACCTCCCGGCTCTTTTGGCCCTGAAGGGCCAGCCGGTCCGGCTGGTTTGCCCGGAGAACCGGGACCGCCCGGAGAGCAAGGCCCGGAAGGCAAGCCCGGAGAGCCGGGGAAGGCCGGAGAGCCGGGTGAACCGGGAGCGCCGGGTGAGGTGGGGCCGCAAGGCCCGGAAGGCCCTGTCGGCCCTGCGGGGCCGCAAGGCGAGCCGGGAGAAAATGGCAAACCGGGCGAACGTGGCGAGCCGGGAAAACCGGGTGAACGTGGCGAGCCGGGAAAGGCCGGACCGCAAGGTCCGCACGGCGAACCCGGAGATCGAGGAGAGCCGGGAGAACGCGGCGAGCCGGGAGCGCCGGGGATCAACGGTAAGGACGGCGCACCCGGCAAGCTGCCGAAGGTGAAGGCATGGGTCGAGGGCGTCCATTACGAAGGCGACGTCGTGACCCATGCGGGCGGCTTATTCCAAGCGCAGCGCGACACCGGTCGCGAGCCATACCAGAACGAAAATAAAAGCGTTCACGCCGACTGGATTTGTCTTGCGGCACCCGGCGCGGATGCGCCGCAGATGCAACTGCGCGGCACCTACAGCGAGAGCGAGACGTATCACTATCTCGACGTCGTGGCGCTCAATGGTTCCAGCTTTGTCGCCCGCAGCGACAAACCCGGCGTCTGTCCGGGGGCTGGATGGAAACTGCTTGCCTCCGCCGGTCGTCCCGGCAAGCCGGGGCCGAAAGGCGAGCGCGGCGAAAGCGGACAGGCGGGCGAGCGCGGGTTACCCGGTCAGGCCGCGCCGGTCATCGCCGCGTGGGAGATCGACCGCAAGAATTTCCGCGCGGTGCCGGTCATGTCAGACAAGAGCAAAGCGCCGGCGCTCGATCTGCGCGAATTGTTCGAGCAGTACCAGATGGAATCGCGCTGATGGCCGACATCACGGTCAAAGTCCTCGAGGAAGCGCAAAGCTACGCGCTGATTACGCTCGACGAACTCAAGCTGGCGATCGGCATCGACCCCGCCAACACGGACGATGACGAGCAACTGCAAATGTGGATCGATCATTTTTCCGACGTGATTGCCACCATGTGCAACCGGGTGTTCGCCAAGGAAAAAGTCGAGGAGACATGGCGCGGCGACCCGCCGCCGTACGAGAACTACCGGATATTCCTGACGCATTATCCGGTCGAGGACGGCGACATCGAACGGGTCACGGTGGCGGACGCGGAAATTGATCCGGCCAGCTATGAGATCGAGACGCGGTCGGGAAAACTGACAATGCTCGGCGCGTATGGCGGGCCGGTCGCCGTCACCTACAGCGGCGGCTACACGCTGCCGGAGGAAGCGCCCGACGCGCTCAAACAGGCGATGGCGCTGCTCGTCCAGGCGGGCCGTACGCAGATGGCGCGGGAGGTGACCAGCGGCATCCGCTCGATCTCGCATCGTGAGTCGCGGGTGCAGTTCTTCGACGCGATGGCGGGTGCCAGCGGCAAGGGCGGCAGTTCCTCACCGCTCTCGATGGTCGGCGATACGGTCAACGCCCTGCTTTATCACTACATGCGTTTCCATGTTTAGCGTCGAGATCGACGGACGCGACGAACTGGTCGCCAAGTTCGACCGCCTCACCAAACAGATCGAGGACAGCAAGACCGAATTGCCGAACATGGTGTTGGAGTGGCAACGCGAGGACATGAACCGCAGGTATCCGAACCAGCAAGTCGGTTCGCTCGGCGGCGGGACAGAGACGTTTGTGCTGACGACGATATGGCCGCGGTCACGCAGCTACGTGCGGAAAAAAAGCATCCGCTCCAAGCGTTTCCGGCAACGCGCGGTCGGCCCGCGCGGCACCGGTTCGGGGCGTCCGATTCTGCGGGCTGAACTCTACGGCAAGCTGATGGCGCGGGGGCTGGAACTGATCCAGAAGGCGATGACATGGCCGTAAACCTCGACGTGCTGCTTCAGTCGCCGATCTTCGACTTTTGGGCGGTGCCCTGCACGTTCATCCCGCTTGCTTCGCAACCGGGCGCGGGGAGTTATTCCGGGCGCGGCATCCTCAATACCTACGCGCTCGACGTCACCGCCCAGGACGGCTCGATCTATTCCGACCAGCGCACCATCCTCGACATTCGCGAAAGCGAGTTCGCCGTCCTGCCGCAGCAGGACGATCATGTCGTCATCGCGAAGGACTGCAACAACGTGCCGAAGGGCGAGTATCAGATCATCGACGCGGACAGCGACGGCGGCGGGCAAACCTGCCTGACCATCCGCAAGGTCGAAACGGCGATGTAGATGGGCGTCACCGACACGCAGAGTTTCGGGCTGGTGATCCGCGACGTCCTCTACGACGCGCTCGAGCGCGACCCGTTCTTCGCCAGCTACACGAAACGCAAGACCAAGATGATGGCGGTGCAGCCGCAGTTTCTGCCGTTCCTCGGCGTCTACATCATCGACGAGGTCATGACCCCGGATGGCGACGCCAATGCGGGCTGCGTCCGGTTCTCGCATACATTGCGCGTCGGCTTTTCGGTCATGGTCGCCAACAACGATCAGGTGGTCGCCGAAAGCCAGATCGATGCCGCGTTCTGGCGGATCATGAACGTCTGGCGCGACCAGTACGTGATGAACCTGCTCGACACCTTCAACCCGCACATTGGCGCGGGCAATCCCGACAACACCAAGATCGAAAGCATCACGCGCGGGGTGCGCCGCCACCTGTTCGGAGCGCCCGCGATCAACAACGAAACGCCGGTCGCCGAGATGCAATACGACGTCTCGTGCTTCTGGCGATCAGATTGGGCACCGGTCATCGTGGACGATCTGGAAACGATACATATCCAGACCGGCATCAAGATCGGCGAGACGCAGGAGGAGATGGACCGGCGTCTGCAAGCGGGAACGGAAATTGTTTTGGAGACGGCTGCGAAAGCGAAGCCGAACATGCAGAAGGAGAAACACAATGGCAGCTAAAGAACTATCGCTTCGCGGCAAGGCGGCTCGCGAGCGCATTGAGAGGATCAAGAACAGCCGACCGCCGGCGGGCGTACGCGTCACCCCGGCAAGCGATGAACTGCGCAAGGTGCTGCGGCATCCGCGCGGCGCACGTTTCCCAAACGAGGGCAGCGCGGAATGGCCGAACGACCGCTTTACCAAACGGCGGCTGGCCGAAGGTGCGGTCAAACTCGAGCAAGCCGAAAAAAAGACGTCGCGTGGCCGACACGCGGAATCAGCCGCCTAATCCAAGCAAACAGATTTGCGATGAAAAAACCTCGCCCATTCCGGCGAGGTTTTGCATGAAAGGACCAGCACAATGCCGATCAGCTTTGCCAATATTCCTGCAAACATCAAGGTACCGCTCTACTGGGTTGAGGTCGACCCATCGATGGCGGGGCTTCCGTCCATCAATCTTCGCGCCCTGCTCGTCGGCACCATGACGAGCGACGGCGACGCCACACCCGACGTGCCGATCCCGATTGGCTCGCAGGCCCAGGCCGATCAGCATTTCGGCCTCGGCAGCGAACTGGCGCGAATGTTTCACGCCTTCTATAAAAACAATCTCGCCAATGAGGTCTGGGGCCTGCCGGTGGCGGAGCCGGTCGGCGCGACGGCGGCAACGGGCACGGTCATCGTCGCCGCTGCCGCAAATGCTGCCGGCACGATCCATCTCTACGTCGGCGGGACGCACGTGCCGGTTACGGTGTCGCCATCGGACACGGTCGACAATATCGCCACCGCCATCGCGGACGCGATCAATGCCGATGATACGCTGCCGGTAACGGCGACCGTTGCGACCGGGACCGTGACGCTGACCGCGCTCTGGAAGGGCATATCGGGCAACGAACTCACGGTGGCGCTGAACTACTACGGCGCACGCGGCGGACAGACCACGCCGGTCGGGCTTGACCTGACGCTTCCGGCGACCGGCTTCCTGACCGGCGGCGCGGGCGTCCCGGTGTTCGATACCGCCATTTCCAATATGGGCGAGGAGCCGTTCGAATACGTTGCGATGCCGTATACCGATTCCGAATCTCTGTTTGCGTGGGATCAGGAATACGGCTTCACGGACGACGGACGGTGGGGCTGGCAGCGGCAACTGTTCGGCCACGTGTTCTCGGCCAAACGCGGCACCTACGCCGATCTCGTCCTGTTCAGCGAAACGCTCAACAGCGGCGTCGAATCGATCATGGCGGTCGAGGTGGACAGCCTGTCGCCATGCTTCGAATGGGCGGCAGCGTATTGCGGCAAGTCGCAACGGGCACTGGTCAATGATCCAGCTAGGCCGTTGCAGACGCTCTCGCTCAACAACATCAAGATCGCACCGATCAACAAACGCTGGCTGTTCAGCGAACTCAACAGCCTCGCCTCGAACGGGCTGGCGATCCAGAAGGCGGGAGCCGACAACCAGCCGATGATCGCACGGGAGCAGACGACGTATCGTCTCAACCTGTACGGCCAGACCGATGATGCCTACGAACTGGTCACCACGCTGGCGACGCTGGCAAAACTGTTGCGCAACCAGCGCCACGCGATCACGACCAAATTCCCGCGGCATAAGCTGGCGAACGACGGGACCAAATTCGGACCCGGCCAGGCCATCGTCACTCCCGGCATCATCAAATCCGAACTGATCGCGCAGTACCGGATGGATATGTTCAACGGGCTGGTCGAGGACCTGCGCAACTTCAAGCGCCATCTGATCGTTGAGCGCGATCCGAACGATCCGAACCGGGTGAACGTGCTTTACCCGCCCGACCTGATCAATCAACTGCGCGTGTTCGCGGTGCTGGCGCAATTCCGCTTGCAGTATGACCGCGGCATCGACGTCGAGATCATCGGTGCAGCGAAGCCGCCGTTCAACGCGGCGTCGGGTGCCAACGCGGCCTGATCCATCATCACAAAATAGGAGAACGTCATGGCTCAAAGGATTGCGGGCATTGCCTTCCTGACGGTGGACGGCGCACAACTTGCCTTGCGCGGAAACTTCACCGTCTCGCCAAGCGCGGTCGAGCGCACGATGATCGCCGGACAGGACGGCGTCCACGGCTATCAGGAATTGCCGCGTGTGCCCTACATCGAAGGCGATATCACGACGATGCCGGGTGAGTACCTCGAGGACCTGCTCGATCAGACCGACGCCACCGTGGTCGCGCAGCTTGCCAACAACATGCAGTACACGCTGGTCGGCGCAACCTGCAAAGGCGGCTTCGAAAACAATTCCCGCGACGGACAGGTGCGCGTCCGTTGGGAAGGCCTGACCTGTGAGGAGGTGTCGCTGTGAGCGGGAACGCACGCGTGCGCGAAGGCTTCGTCGAAGATCGTCCTCCACCGACCCCGCTCAAGGCGGTGGAGGAGCCGGAGAAAAAACAACGGGCCGCGCCGCCGCCCACCATCGAGCCATCGCCCGCCGAACAGCCGGCGCTGCCGGGAGACGAGTGGCCGATCAAGGTCAGGCTGATCTACAAGGCGATCCGCGACAACAGCGGCGGCAAGATCAGCGAGGTCACCCTGCGCGAGCCGAAGGCGGGCGACATCAACCGCTACGGCAACCCGGTGCGCGTCAATCAGGACGGCGACGTTCTGATCGACGAGCGCAAGATGACGTACATGATCGCGGCGCTCGCCGACGTGTTGCCGCCGTTCATCGAGGAGATGGACCCGCGCGATTGGAACTCGTGCGCGTATCGGTTACGCCGTTTTTTCTTGCCCGATCCAGCGGCCTGGTAGGCGACGAGGACGAGATCATCCTCGATTGCTACCGCTTGGCCCGCTGGTATCACGTCAGTCCCGACATTTTCCTGAACATGACATTGAGCGAGGTCGCGCTTCACATGCATCGGACCGCCCAATGCGACCGCGCCCAACAGGCAGCAGCCGGTGACGACTGATGGCGAGTGAAACGGAGGAACTGAGACTTGTCGTCAACCTGACCGACAATGCGTCGGCGGGCATCGCCAAGCTGCGCAACGAGATCAGCCAGCTTGGCGGCGGGCAGGGCGGACAGGGCCTTGAGCGGTTTAACCGCGAAACCGCGCGGATAACGCAGAACGTCAAAGGCCTCGGCGTCGAGGCTGGCATGACGGCGCGGGTGCTCGGCAGCGTGCTCGGCGCTGGCGTCGGGGTGGCGGCGGGTGCCATCGGTGCGCTCGGTGCCGCGATCACCTACCAGATCGTCACCATCCCGCAATGGACCAGCGAACTGCGGCGCATGGGGGACGCGGCGCGGAATATCGGCGCGAACGCCGGACAATTCCGCTCCATCGTCGAGCAGCTTGGCGCGGTCGGCGTCGAAGCGGGCGCGGCGGAAAAGTCGATGGCTGGAATCAACAACGCCATCGCCGACCTGACAAGGCGCGGCAGCGCGTTGCGGCAGGAATTGCTCCGCCGCGCCGGCCCCGAAGGCCAAGCCGGGATGCGGGCGTTCATCGACAGCCTGATGGCGGCACAGACGCAAGCCGAACGCACCAACAGGGTCATCATCGCGGGCGAGAATGTCTACAAGAACGCGCTGAAGGAAACCGGCAGCGAACTCGAGGCACGGCGGCGCGAGCAGGAATGGCTGCAACGGTTCGGCGTCGATCCGTCGCTGGCTGGCAAGCGCGTCAAGGAACAGACGGCGGAGGAGAAAGCGGCGGCAGACGAGCGCATGAAAAACGCGAAAGCGTTTTCCGACCAGCTTGGCGCTATCGGCCTGAAGATGACGACCATCTTCGACATGATGAAGGACCCGCTGATCGGTCCTGACAGCATGCTGGTCAAGGGCATGCAACTGGCGAGCGACCTGCTCGACAAGATTATCGCGGGCATCAAGTGGTATCAGGGACTCAAGTCTGTTCCGGTCGCGCCCGGAACGGTTCCGGGCGATCCGACGGCTGGCCTGTTCGGCGGTCTCGTTCCGCAAAAGCAGAGTTACACCGACGGCGGCGGTTTTGCCGGCCTCGTCCACAAGGCGACCTATGCGCCGCAGGGCGGCCCCGCCGACGGCGGTGCTGGCGGCGGCGCGGCACCGTACGGGCAGACCGCAGGTCCGGGCACCGGTAAGGGCGCAGGCGCAACGCCACCGATGGGCGAGGCCGCAGCGGGCGGTGCCAGCCTTGCCGCCGTGCGCGGCGGTCAGGCGGACGAACTGGCCGACCCGGCGGTCCGCAACAAGCTGATGGCCTACGCACACGCCGAGGTCGGATCGCAAGGTCCGCAAGCGGTGCAAGCCTTCATGGAGTCGACGCTCAATCGCGCGGCGGCTCGCGGCAAATCCATCGACGAAACCCTGTCAGGCTCTTACTTTCCCGGCTCCACCCATTCGAAGGCGGCGGGCGGTGCGCCAGCGGGAGCGCGGGCTGGCTACGACAAGATGATCGACCAGGTGCTCGGCGGTTCGAATATCTCGAATCTCGCGACCGGCAATGCATCGGGCAAGGTCGGCTTCGGCGGCGGGCCACAGACTTTTGCGGCCGGCGGCGAGCGGTTCGGCGTCGAAGGCGCGGATCGCGCATGGGCCAACAAGATGCGCGGCGATGGCGGCGGTGCCGTACCCTACGGACAGACCGCCGGGGCCGGGACCGGTGCGGCGGGTTCGCCCGAATCCGGCGACGGCCAGATCGGCCCACAGGCGGCGCTGGCAATTGCCCGCCAGCATCTCGGCGAGGACGAGATCAGGGACCAGTCGAAACTTCAGGCGTGGTTCGACAAGAAGGGCATCAAGGTCAATCCGGCCTCGACCGCATGGTGCGCCGCGTTCGTCAACGCCTCGCTGGAAGGCGCGGGCGTCAAGGGCACCGGCTCGCTGGCGGCTGGATCGTTCGTAAAATACGGCAAGGGCGTCAGCGGCGAGGAGTCTGCCGCTGGCGACATCGGCGTCGTGCGCGGCAGGTCATCCCGTACCGGCGTGGAGGGCAGGCACGTCGGCTTGCTGACCGGCGAAACCCGCATCGGCCCCAACGGTCAACTGCAAGTGCAAATGATCGGGGGCAATCAGGGCGGCACCGTATCCGGTCGCGGCGGCGTGTCGGAGCAATGGCGCGATGCCTCGTCATTGCATATCCGTCGACCCGACTACGACACCGCGATCGCGCGGAGACAGATGGACAGGTCGCAAGCGGCGGCCTCGAAAGTCGAAGGCACTGGCAAGATCACGGTTGACGTCAATGCGCCCAAGGGCACCAACGTCGGCGCGGAAGGCGGCGGCCTGTTCAAGGACGTCGAGATCAACCGGCAGACACAGATGGAGCCAGCCCGCACCGGCCCTGCGGCTGAGACGTACTCGCTATGACCTCGATCACCGACATTTCCAATACGCGCTGGCGCGACGAACTGATGCCAGCCTCGTTCAAGGGCGCCCGTTTTCATTGCGAGGTGAACGGCATCGAGAGCGGGCGGCGGATCGTGCAGCACGAATTTCCGAAAAAGGATTTGCCGTACGCCGAGGACATGGGTCGCGCGGCGGCGATGTTCACGGTCCGTGGCTACTGCATCGCGTTTCCGTCCGACGAGGACGACTTTTATCAGCGCGACTACCGGCAGGCCCGCAACCGGCTGGCGCAAAAGCTGAACGAGGTCGGCGCTGGCATGTTGCAACTGCCGACCTATCAGCCGCTCATGGCCGTGTGCATGCGCTATCGGCTTTCCGAGGAGGAACGCTTCGGCGGCTATTGCGTGTTCGACATGACCTTCACGGAGCAGGGCGTCGATCCGTCGCGCTACGCGCCGACCGCCGACACGGGCGGCCAAGTGTCGGGTGCAAGTCAGGCATTGCGCGATGAACTCAAGCGGGTGCTGTCCACGCCGGGAAAAACCCCAGAGCGGACGGTCGAAGCATGAACCGGCACGATGCGAAGGAAGCGGCTGATCTCATCGACCGCGTGATGGTCAATCTGGCGATTTGCATTCCGGCGCGGGGCCGCCCCGGATCGGACGCCCGCACCGCCATAGGTTACTTGCGCGTCAACGCCTTCACGCTCCTGATGGAAAACGCCATCGGCGAGCCGCTTGATCAGGTGTTCGTGCTGGTGCGCAAGGCGGGCGCGACCCTCGAGCAGATCGAATCCGTGCGCCGCTTGACGATGTTGGAAACCCCGGCATCGCTCGGGGCCGTTCTGGCGATGCAGGCGTCGATCAATTTTTGTCTCGCCACCGAAGCCGAGATCATCGCCGCAATGACGTTTGTCTCGCGCGAGGAGATCGATCGGATCAAGGAAGGCTTGCAGGTTGCGTTTGCCGGTGCCGAGGAGGTGGCGGCGGACGCGATGGATTCGATGACGTTTCAGGCGTTGATCGGTCTGCATGCGGCAATCACCAATCATCTGGTTAGGACGGCGCTACCGCTGCCGCGCCTTCTTGGCTTCCAGTTTTTCGAGCCGTTGCCGTCGATCGTGCAAGCCTATCGACTCTACTCCGACGCGAGCCGCGCCGACGAGATGCGGAAAACGAACCGGATCGTGCATCCGGCCTTTTGCCCAATGACCGGGCAGGGATTGTCGGCTTGAGATGCCGCAACAGAGGCCGGACGAGATTGCGACCCTGATCGTGCGGGGGCAAAAATTCGAGGATTGGGAAAGCGTGCTGGTTCAGGAGCGGTGGGCCGATTCATTTTCCTATTTCAAATTCACCGCCGCCGAACGCGACCGGGAAATCCTGTCACAGACGCCGCTATGGTCGCGGCTGCAATTCCGGCCCGACGATCCCTGCACGATCCTGCTTGCCGGTCAGCCCGCAATCAAAGGCTTCATCGAAACGCGCCAGGTCGCCTACGACGCCGCCAGCCACGGCGTCATGCTGATCGGCAAGAGCACCCCGGCATGGCCCGCACGCTCAAGCGTCGATACCAAGACCGGGAATTTCGACGGCAAGAACGTCGAGCAGATCGCGCGGGAGGTGCTCGCGCCCTATGCGGGATTTGTCAACGTCAAGACCGTCGGGATGCCGAACCCGATGCCGTTCGACAAGATGCAGAACCAGCCGGGGGAGATGATCTGGGACTTTCTTGAGCGGATCGCGCGGGTGCGCGGCATCGTCATGGGGTCGGACGCCTTCGGCAATTTCCTGCTGATCGGCGACCATACCGCGCCAGTGGTCACCGACCTGATCGAGGGCGTGAACATCAAAAAGTGTCAGGCGGTTTTTTCCAAGGAATACGCCTACGAAAAATTCGTGGTGATCGGGCAGACGGCGGCGAGCGATAACAATTCGGGACCGGCGGCGAGCGAGCAACGCGCCGAGGTGCCGGGTCACGGCAGGATCAAAAGCACCCTGATCACGCCGACCGAACAGCCGGTCAAAAGCATTGTCGAATTGTATGACCGGGCAAAGAACGAGGAAGTCTGGAACGACGGCACCGAGATCAAGGTCAGCATCACCGTGCAGGGCTGGCTGCGCGACGGCAAGAGCCTGTGGAAGGTAGGCGACAACGTGTTCGTCAAAAGCCCGATGGCTATGTTGAACATGACAATGAAAATCCAGAACTCGACGTTTACGCAGGATAATGCGAGCGGCACCCAGACGACGCTCGATCTGGTGCCGCCGTGGCTGCTCAAGGACGGCACGACCTTCAACCCGAATGACCCGGCGATGCCGTCGGGGCCAGCAACGCCATCGTCAGCGCCAGCACCGGCCCCGCCAGGAGGAACGACAAATGCATAGAGCGACCCCGGCCAATAGTTCGCATCGCGCCTACAGCGCGGGCGGTGCCCGCTCGGTCGTCGACAAGGCCGATGACAGCAAGCTGATGCAGGAGATGGCCGGAAATTTCATGCATAGCGAGACGCGCTCGGCCATCGAGTCGCCGCAGAATTACGGGTTTACCTCGGTCGTCCACGAGGCGACCAAGGACGCCAGCGGCAAGATCATCGACGGCGCGGAAACCTTCATCTCGTTCATGGGCGGCAACCGCAGCTTTCCAGTCGCTGGCAACATGGACGACCGCCGGCATCGTCTGCTCGGGTTGCTGGCTGGCGATAGCGCGATGTTTCGCGGCAAGGGCGATAAGCAGCAGCTTCACATGACGGAGGATGGCGGCTTCTGGTCGGCTCCGCAGAACAAGACCGTACGTATGCAACTCGTGCCATCCGACAGCGAGGACAATAAATCATCAAAAGTCGGCGCGGTGAGTGCGCCGATGACAACGGCAGAAGGGCAGCAGGGACAGGGCCAGCAACAGCAGACGAAAAAAGGTCAGAAGCCGGTCTACAAGGATGGCAAAGACGGCCACCGGTATGTCGATGTCACTAAAACTGAAACGCGATCATCCGGCGATAATGTCCGCTTATATTTGTCCGACAAGAAAGCCTATGTCGACGTTAATGAGGACAAGAACGTCTATCTCGGCGCAAAAAAGGGCGAGGCGGAGTTCTCGCTGGTCGTGACGCTGGCTGGTCCTGCCATCAACGTCTACGGGAAGATCGGATGACCGCACTCGTCCCCGACGTCCGGCTGGTCCAGAACAATCTATTCCCCAAATACTCGGTCACGCTCGACTGGCTGCTGCGCGGCGACGGCACCCTCGACGATGCCCGCTCACTCGCGACCGCCGTCATGGTGGCGCTCGGCACCGACGCCCTGGCCGCGACCGATGATCTGTTGCCGGAGCCGGATTCCACCGACCGCGCCGGATGGTGGGGCGATCTCGATGCCGAACTGATCTGGGACGGCTGGCCGATTGGCTCAAAGCTGTGGCTGCTCAGACGGGCGAAGATCGATTCAATTTCCTCGCGCGGCGGCGCAACGGTGGCGCGGGTCGAGAACTATATCAGTGACGCCATCCAGCCGTTCATGGACCGAAAAATTTGTTCGGGCTTCGACGTCTGGACGACGCGCGTGGACGACCAGCGGATCGACGCTTTGGTGCGCATCTATCGGGGGCCGCTGCCTTCCATCGACTTGCGCTATCAAATTCTCTGGGACGGGATGACAGAATAAATGCCGTGGTCGACACCGACATTGCGTGAGGTGCGCAGCCTCGTGCGCGATTCAGTTCATGCGAGCCTTCCCGGCTCGGATGCCAATGTGCCGAACAGCGTGCTGCGCGTCCTCTCCGATAGTCAGGGCGCTCTGTGCCATCTGAACCTGCAATATATCGATTGGCTGGCGCTGCAATTATTGCCCGACACGGCGGAGATGGAATGGCTCGACCGCCACGGCAAGATATGGCTGGTCAATGCCGATGGCTCGACCGGGCGCAAGATGGCGACGCTGGCGCATGGCACCGTGCAGTTCACCGGACAGGCTGGCATGCCTGTGCCGCAGGGCACCCAACTCGACTACGTCACCAATCAGATGAGTTTCGAGACGACGGTCGCCATCGTGCTCGACGGGACGCTGCCGACGCCGGTCGCGGTGCGGGCGCTCGATCCTGGCACTAAGGGCAACCTGCCGGATGGCACTAAACTATTGATGCCGGTGACGCTTCCGGGCATCGATCAGACGGTCGAAGTCGTCGACCTGACCGGCGGGGCAGACGAAGAAACCGACGAGCAGTTGCGTGACCGGGTCTTGCGCCGCATCCGGCAACCGCCGATGGGCGGCGCAGCCTACGATTACGAGGCATGGGCACTGGCTGTCCCCGGCGTGACCCGCGCGTGGTGCTACCCGAACGAAATGGGAATCGGCACCGTCACCGTGCGCTTCATGATGGACGATCTGCGGGCCGACAATGACGGCTTCCCGTTGCAGGAGGACGTCGACACCGTCGAAGCCTACATCAACAGCAAGCGGCCTGTGGCGGTGAAGGACTTTTTCGTGGTCGCGCCGCTCAAGCAGCAGATTACCTGCGTGATCGAGGAACTGGTGCCGGACAATGAAGCCGTGCGCGGAGAGATCGAGCAAGAGTTGCGAGCGATGTTACTCGCACTGGCGGCACCGGGGCAGACGATTTTCGCGGCGTGGAAAAATTACGCCGTCATGAGTGCTCCAAGCATCACGTCGTTCCGCCTCGGCAATAACGAGGATGACGTGATGGAATCGCCGGGGCATATGGCGGTGCTCGGCAGCCTCATCTATGACTGACCGGCACGTCCGCCGCACGGGTGATGACTACGCACAAGCCTTTCTCTCCCTGCTGCCGCAAGGTCAGGCGTGGCCACGGCACCCCGAAAGTATACTGGTTCAGGCTTGCACCGGCCTCGCGGACTATTGGGGCTTCGTCGATGGCCGCGCGGCGGACCTCCTAGAAACGGAGAGCGACCCGCGCCTGACGTCAGAATTACTGTCCGATTGGGAACGCAATTGGGGTCTGCCTGATCCATGCTTCTTCGGCCAGCAGCAATCGATGGCCGATCGCCGTCGCATCCTGATGCTGAAGATGACGCTGCTCGGCGGACAGAGCCGCGCCTTCTTTGTCGAGATCATGTCGTGGCTCGGCTATGAGATCACGATCAAGGAATACGCGCCCTACATGGCCGGGGTCTCGCGGGTCGGCAACACCTCGCAACAGGAGATGGAAGCGGGCGGTGTATTCGGCGACATGCGCTGGTATCTCGGCGCAGAGGAGATGCGGTTCTACTGGTCCATCGGCGTCGGCAAGGTAAGCCTGCAATGGTTTCGGACCGCACCAATCGGCGGCGAGGCCGGCGTCGATCCTCACCTCATCATCGGCATGGGCGGCGCGGTGCCCTGCTTCTTGGACCGCATCAAACCAGCACACACACAAATCGTTTTTGATTATTCGAGCCTGCAACTCGGCGGGCCAATGGCAGGAACACCCTAGAGGAGTTTGCGATGCGCTATCACCAGCCCTATGGCGTGACCGATACCGATGCGCCGTACATTAATGGCGACCCCAGCATAGGGCGGCAAGGCTCAATCATTCCTGCCGAAGCGGTCGAGTATCCGCAGCGCGAGATCATCGCCGCGATCGAGGGTGCCAAGATGGCGCCAGACGACGCCAGCCTCTCGCAACTCTTGTATGCCATTCGCGGCCAGCGGATGAACTATGCGCTGGCGATCAACTCAGCCCCCGACACGGTCGAGGTCGAGTTCGATCCGCCGATTGGCAATACAATGACGCCGGGGATGCCGCTGCGCATCAAGGGTGCGGTGAACAATACCGGCCCGACCTTGCTCAGTGTCGATGGCGACAGCCAAGCGCTGCGCTATGCCGATGGTGCCGAATTGGTTGCAGACGCAATCAAGAGCGGCGTGATCTTCGAGGCGGTTTGGAATGACACCGGCTATTGGGAGTTCAATCCCTATGCGACCGGCGCGGCTGGCGGCGGCAGCACGACAAACACCTACATCAACATTCCGTTCGCCGTTGACACCGGGACGCCGAATGCACTGGTTGCAAATTTCGTCCCGGCAATCACGTCGCTGGTCGCGGGCGCGACGATCGAGGTCCGCGTTATAAATAACATTACAGGACCATCTACCATCAAGGTGAACGCACTTGCTCCGGTCCCGATTGTGCGTGGTGACGGATCACCATTACAGAACGGTGATGCCGTGACAGGACAGATCATGTTGATGATCTATTCGGCGCTTTCCGGTGCCTTCCAGTTTAGCGGCCTGATCCCGAAAGCAGCATCCGGCCTAGGGCCGGTCGGCTCCATCATGCTGGCGGCTGGCAATGCTGCCATCCCCGGCACACTGAAACTGAATGGTGCATTGCTACAGCGCGTTGAACACCCCGGACTGTGGACGTTTGCCAATGCCAGCGGACGTATTGTCAACGAAGCGGAATGGCAGACCGTTGCTGGCCGGGTATGGACTTCTTTCTCGCGGGGCGACGGCACGACGACTTTCCGGCTGCCGGATTTTCGCGGCGAGTTCATGCGGTTTTTTGACGATGCGCGAGGTGTTGATGTGGCTCGCCTGTTAACCAATCAACAGGCCGATGGCGTCGGAAGCTTTACGGCATCGGGCGGGATGACGCTCAATGATCCGCAAGCAAATGTTTTTTTCGGAACTCACCCCGGATCGCCAAGCAGCGTCATCAGTTACGGCCTTATAGATATCATGGTCGGCACTTCTTTAACCTCTGGTGAGGGCGGCGCGACAATGACCACCACTGAAGCTATCCATTTCGGTACTAGTCCAGCAGCGGGTGGGGGCGGAAGTGGTTCTGGCGTTTCCCGCAACATCACCGGACAGTGTCAGATCAACGCAACAGGCACCGCAAACGAAACGCGGCCACGCAATGCTGCTGTCATCCCCTGCATCGTGGACGGTTGATGATGCTCAAGGTCTATTCGTTCGACTACGGCACCGGCATCTTTACCGGCGAGCGCATGCTTGACATCGGGGATTGCGATCCGCGCTCACCGGGGGTTGTGCTGATGCCGGGCAACTGTACGCGCGAGCCGCCGCCGCGTTGTGGCAAGGGGCTGTTTACGATCTGGCGCGACGGGCAATGGATCATTGTGCAGCGACCATCCGGTTTTAATCTGGACGCGGATTACTACGCGCACTTGTGAGGAAGCATGGCAGCAGCGGGCGTACAGATCACGACCTACTCCGACGCCGATTTTGCACGCGCGTTCCAGTGGCTGATCAATGGCGAGCCGTTCGACTTCACCGGCTATGGCCTGATCATGATGGTGCGCAAGCTGCCGGATGATGAGGAGGTGTTTGTTTCCGTCAGCACCGAGGATGGTGACATCACGCTAACACCCGATGTTGATGGCAAGCTGACGACATTCAATATCTGCATTAAGCGTGAGCAGACAGCCGATATGGCAGCCGGTGACTATGTTCACAGCCTGATCCTGCTGCGGCCTGACGGGCTGCGCGACGACATCTGGCGCGGCACGCTTACTCATA
>Ga0207428_10000890_pt1 | contig 33538 bp, 29 predicted proteins | sample RhiMethybrSRZTD1_FD_187600 | JGI IMG/M metagenome (GOLD analysis project Ga0207428, IMG submission 187600) | Populus rhizosphere microbial communities from Tennessee, USA - Rhizosphere MetaG P. TD hybrid SRZTD1 (SPAdes) (version 3) | ecosystem: Host-associated > Plants > Roots > Rhizosphere >...
GCGGCCGCGTCCGCAAGGACGCGCTGGTCGCGGCTCAGGTGCTCTATTGGTTCTGAAGTCCTGCGCGGCTCTCATCGCGCTCGCGATGATCGCGATGCACGGGCCGGCCGCCATCGCTCAATCAACCAGCGGCATCCGCGGCCGCCTCGATATTCGTAAACTCGACAAACCCGTCGAGCGTCGTCCTGATGTCGCCGCACCAGGAGCCGCCGGTCCGCGTGACGTGCCCGATCTCCGCCGCGGCGTCGTGTATCTCGAAAGCGCGCCGCGCGCGGCCTTCGACGAACGCGATCCCGGCCACGCCGTGATGGACCAGCGCAATGAACGCTTCGTTCCGCACGTGCTCGCCGTCATGGTCGGGACGATCGTCGACTTCCCCAACAGCGATCTCATCTATCACAACGTCTTCTCGCTCTCGCGCGCCAAGCGCTTCGACCTCGGACGCTACGCGGCGGGCAAGTCGAAGGGCGTGCGGATGGATCGCCCGGGCGTGGTCCGCGTGTTCTGCGACATTCACTCGCACATGAACGCGTTCATCCTCGTGTTCAACCATCCGTTCTTCGACGTCACCGATGTCGAGGGGCGCTTCGAGCTGCCGTCGCTGCCGTCGGGCACCTACACCGTGGTCGGCTGGTATGAGGGCGAAGCGCGCGTGTCACGCTCGATCTTCGTGCCGCCGAACGGGTGGGCCGAAGTCGATCTGGTCGTGCCGTGATGCGCGTGCTCGGCTCGATCACCAATCGTATTTTTCTCGCCAGCGCGCTGCTCGCCATGCTCTCGATTGGCGCCGCGGTGTACTTCGTCAGCAGCCGCATGACGAGCGAGACGGAATCGGAGCTGCAGCGCGATCTCACCGAAGCGTCGCGGCTCGTCGATGAGCAGCGCATCACGCAAGTCGAGAACGTGGCGAGGACCGCGCGGCTGATCGCCGACCTGCCGAAGTTCAAGGCCGTCGTCGAGCTCGCCGATCCACCGACGCTGATGCCCATTGCGCTCGACTACCAGGAGCAGGTCGGCGCCGACCTCGTGATGGTCACCGGGCCGAACGGGCAACAGCTCGCCGTCGTTGGAGAAACCGCCGCGGCGCACCCCGTGCTGACCGACGCCACCGTGACCGAGGGCAAGATGACCTCGTTCTGGGCGCACCCCTCGGGCGTGCTGGAGGCCGTCAGCGTGCCGGTCACGGTTGGCCTCGAGCGTCCGGATATTCTCGGCACGCTGACGCTTGGCTACCTGCTCGACGATCGGCGGGCCGCGCAATTCAAGGCGCTCACCGGCGCCGACATCGCGTTTGCGACGGACGGCGCCGTGCGCGCCTCGACGCTGGGACCGGGAGCCGCGGAGGCGTTGAAGCCGCTGCTGGCCGGATCGGGCGTGACGCGCATCTCGATTGGCGGTGAAGAATACGTCGCGATGGCGCAACCGTTCGGATCGCATGCGGGCCCCAACGAGCCGGCGGCGATCATCATGCGATCGCGAAGCGAGCGCATGCGCTCGCTCAGCGCGATCCAGGCGGCGCTGGCCGGCATCGCGCTCGGCGCCACGCTGCTGGCGATCGTCGTCAGCTACGGCGTGGCGCGCACCATCACGCGCCCGCTGGCCACCATTACCGATCACATGCGCCACATCGCGGCCACCGGCGACCTGACGCGCAAGATCGCCACCAAGCGCCAGGGCGGATGGGATGACGACGATGCGCACATGCTGGCGACGACGTTCAATACCCTGACCGATTCGATCGTGCGCTTCCAGCGCGAAGCGGCCCAGCGCGAGCGGCTGTCGTCGCTCGGCCGGCTGTCGACGGTGATCGCGCATGAAGTGCGTAATCCGCTGATGATCATCAAGGGCGCGCTCCGCACGATGGCCCGCGACAACGCCACCGCCGCGGACGTGCGCGACGCCGCCAAAGACATCGACGAGGAGATCGAGCGGCTGAACAGCCTCGTCAACGACGTGCTCGACGTGGCGCGCCCGATTCGCTTCGATCCCGCGCCGGCCGACATCAACGTCGTATGCCGCGACGCCGTCCAGGCGGCGAGCGCCGGGCGCGTCAACGCGCCGGTGTCGATGAGCCTCGAGCCCGCGCTGCCGGAGCTCGTCACCGACAGCGAGCGCCTGCGCACCGTGCTCGTCAACCTGCTGACCAACGCCGATCACGCCATCGAGGGCCGCCCGTCGGCCAACGTCACGCTGATCACGCAGAAGACCGGCGACCGCCGCGTCGCCGTGACGATCCGCGACACCGGCAAGGGCATCGCCGAGGATGACCTGCCGCGCATCTTCGATCCATACTTCACCACGCGTCGCGCCGGCACCGGCCTCGGCCTCGCGATCGCCAAGAACATCGTCGAGGGCCTCGGCGGTTCGATCAGTGTGGCGACGCGTCCCGGCGCCGGCACCGACTTCCGCATCGACATCGGCGACGCCCCGGCCAGAGCTGAAGGCTGACGAGCAGAGAGACACACATCAGATATGGCTGGCAGCATCCTGCTCGCAGACGACGAAGAAAAAATCCTCAAGACGCTCGGCCGCGCCCTGCGCGACGACGGGCACGAAGTGATCACGGCGTCGAACGCGAAGGACGCGCAGCGCCTGCTCAGCGAGCGCTCGATCGATCTGCTGGTGATCGATTTCCTGATGCCGGATCGCACCGGCCTCGACGTGATCCGCGACCTCGCCGCCAACACGCCGGAGTCGGAGCGGCCGGCGGTGGTCATGATGACGGCGCACGGCAGCATCGAGAGCGCGGTCGAAGCGATGAAGCTCGGCGCCCGCGACTACCTGCAGAAGCCGTTCGAAGTCGAAGAGCTCCTCGTGCTGGCGAGGCGCGCCCTCGAGGATCAGCGCGCCCGCACCGGACTGCGGTATCTCTTGAGCGAGCGGGACGCCGAATACGATCACTACGGCATCATCGGCCGCAGCCGCGCGATCCTCGACGTGATCGCGCGCGCCGAGCTGGTCGCCGAATCGAAGAGCACGGTGCTGGTGACCGGCGAGACCGGCACCGGCAAGGAGCTGGTGGCGCGCGCCATTCACGCGCGCAGCGCGCAGCGCAGCATGCCGCTGATCAAGGTCAACTGCGCGGCCATCCCCGAGACGCTGCTGGAATCCGAGTTGTTCGGCCACGTGCGCGGCGCGTTCACCGGCGCCACGTTCACGAAGAAGGGCCGCTTTGCCCTCGCCGAGGGCGGCACGATCCTGCTGGATGAGATCGGGACGATCTCGCTCGCGGTGCAGGCGAAGCTGCTGCGCGTCCTGCAGGATCGCGAGTTCGAGCCGCTCGGCGCGGAACGCACGCAGCGGGTCGACGTGCGTGTGATCGCGGCGACCAACCGGGACCTGCGGCAGCTCGTCGCCGACGGCAAGTTCCTCGAAGATCTGTTCTATCGCCTCAACGTCATCCCGATCGAAATGCCGTCGCTGCGCGACCGGCGCGAGGACATCCCGCTGCTCGTCGAGCATTTCGTGAAGCGATTCGCTGAACGCACCGGCAAGAAGATCGACGGCGTCGACGAACGGGCGATGCACGAGCTCACGCGCTATGAATGGCCCGGCAACGTGCGCGAGCTCGAGAACACGATGGAACGCGCCGTGGTGCTCTCCCTCGCGCCGCTCCTCAACAGCCGCACCATCTGGCTGATGAGCGCCACGGCCACGCCGGCGGCCGCGGCGGTGCCGTCGTTGAAGCTGCATCAGAATCTCGAGTGGGCCGAGCGCGAAACCATGCGGCGCGCCCTCGAACAGGCCCGCGGCGTGAAGAAGGACGCCGCGGAGCTGATGGGCATCAGCCAGCGGGCCCTCAGCCACTACCTCGCAAAGTACCGAATCGAATAGTTACGGCCAGCGTAAACACTTACGCGGCCAGAATAACGAAGAACAAATAACGAATAACGAAAACGGCCCCATTTCCGTATTCGTTCTTTGTTCTTTGTTATTTCCGTTTCGGCATCGACCTTGCTTATACCCGGCCAAGTGTACGTATCACTGACTCTTTTGAAAGACTCAGTTGCCGCGGCGGGGACGGCGCTCTTGTTGGGGGCGGCAGCAATGTCTAACCAGCAGGACCCCGCCGCGGCTTCTGCGCCACGGACTGTTGAAGTCGTGGCGACGCGATTCAACTTCGAACCGTCGCGCGTCGAAGTCACCGAGGGCGAGCGCATCAAGCTGCTCGTCAAGTCCGGTGACGGCGTGCACGGCCTGCAGATCAAGAAGTTCAAGATCGACAAGAAAATTCCGCGCGGCGGCGATCCGGTGACGATCGAATTCGTCGCCACCGCCGTCGGGGAGTTTCCGATTCTCTGTTCCGAATATTGCGGTGACGGCCACGAAGACATGAAAGGTATGCTGGTGGTTGCTGCGAAGAGCAAATGACCATCATGCCGACACACCGTCTCATCTCACTCCTGCTCGCCCTGCTGATCGTGGCGAGCCTCGCTGGATCCGCGGCCGCACAGACCGCCGCCAACACCTCGTCGACCGCGGCCGCGACGGCCGTCCAGGACGACGATCCGGATCGCGATCCGAACGATTCGCAGCCGGACTTCTATGTCGCCACGCTCAACACGAACCTGCGATTGCCGAAGGGCAAGATGGCGTTCCGGCTGACGCATCGTTTCCTGCGCACGCTCGGTGATGGCGACTTCGAGGATCTCCTGTCGCGTTTTTTCGGGCTGGATTCGGGCGCGCAGATCGGGCTCGAGCTGAAATATGCGCCCTTCCGCGGCGCCCAGGTGGGGATCTACCGCACGTCGGATCGCACGATTCAGTTCCAGGGCCAGTACAACTTCATCAAGGACGGCAACGGGCCGATCGGCCTGAGCGGCGTCGTCAACGTCGACGGCACGGATAACTTCAGCGACGAGTTTTCTCCAGGGGTTGCGCTCGTGCTGTCGCGCGAGCTCGGCGATCGCGGCGCGATTTATCTGCAGCCGTCGTACGTCGGCAACACCAAGCTCATTGACGTGGAGGGCGACGACTTCACCGCGATGGCCGGCGTCGGCATGCGGTTCCGCGCCGCCCGCAACACGTATCTGTTCGTCGAAGGCTCCCCCCGTATTGCCGGGTACAAGCAGGGCGTCACGCTCGTCAGCTTCGGCTTCGAGCAGCGCGCCGGCGGCCACGTGTTCCAGTTGAACTTTTCCAACGGCTTCGGCACGACGCTCGCACAGGTGGCGCGTGGCGGATCCGCGAAGGACGACTGGTATCTTGGCTTTAATCTCTCGAGGAAGTTCTACTGATGACCAATGCAATTTGGAAAGGGATCGCGGCCGCGATCGTGGTGGCGGCAACGGCGGCGGCATGCGGCGGCGGTGGCTCGTCGACGCCGACAAGCCCGACCACCGGCGGCGGGACCACCCAGCCCCCGACAACCGGTGGCGGCGGGACGGCGACCAACTCCGCCACGATCACGATCGGGACCGATGGCCGCGTGAGTCCATCGAGCGTCACGATCGCCGTTGGCGGCCGCGTCACGTTCGTCAACAATCACAGCCAGCCGCACGACATGCAGTCAGACCCGCACCCTGAGCATACGGACTGCCCGCCGTTGGCGCAGGTCGGCTTCTTGACGACCGGGCAGTCGCGGACCAGCGGCAACTTCACGACCGCGCGGACCTGCGGCTTCCACGATCACAATCAGGAAAACAACACGGGCTTGCAGGGTCGGATCATTATTCAGTAGTCAGGGCGTCAGTAATCGTAGACGCCCTTCCCTACTTTTCTTCCCAGGCGTCCTTGCGCAACGTGCTGCTCGAGGAGAGGGCACGGCCGGAACTTCTCGCCCAGCGTGCGGTGCAGGTACTGCAGGATGCTGAGGCGGGTATCCAATCCCACCAGGTCGACGAGCTCGAACGGCCCCATCGGGTGGTTGAGCCCGAGCTTCAGCGCCTTGTCGATGTCGCGGGCGCTGGCGACGCCGTCCTGCAGCATGTAGAACGCCTCGTTGCCGATCATCGCGTTGATGCGGCTGGTGACGAAGCCCGGTGATTCCTTGACGAGCACCGTCTCCTTCCCCATCTTCGCGGAGACCTCCTGCATCACCGCGATCGTCTCCGGCGTGGTATCGAGCGCCTTCACGACCTCGATCAATTTCATGCGATGCACCGGATTGAAGAAGTGCATGCCGCCGAGGCGCCCAGGATTGGCGAGGACGGCGGCCATGTCGGTGATACTGAGCGCCGAAGTGTTCGATGCGAAGACGGCGTGCGCGGGCGCGGCCGCTTCGGCTTCGCGGAACAATGCCAGCTTGAGATCGATCTTTTCCGGAGCGGCTTCGATGACGACGTCGGCGTCGCGGACCGCATCGGCGATCGCGGTGGTGGTGCGCAGGCGCGCGCGCATCGCCGCCGCGTCCGCGTCGGTGGCCTTGCCAAGCTCGACGCTCTTCTTGATCACCGCATCAATCGCGGATCGCCCTTTCGCGACCGCGGCATCCGAGATGTCGTAGAGCGCGGTGTCGTACCCGGCCGTCATCGCGGCGTGCGCGATGCCGTGCCCCATGGTGCCGGCGCCAAGCACGGCGAGCTTCTTAACGTCCACTGAAGTCCGGCTTCCGTTTCTCGAGGTTCGCTTTCAGCCCTTCCTTCGCATCGTCGCTCTCGAACAGACGCTGCTGCAGCTCGCGCTCGAGCGCGAGACCCTCGCTGAATCCCGACTCGAGGCCGGACTGAACCGCGCGCTTGATGTGGCCGACGGCCTTAGCCGCCTTGTTCGGCGGCGTGAAATGCCTGGCGTATTCGTGGATCGCATCGGCGAAGGAGCGGCCTTTCAGTTCGCTCTCGCCCCACACGTGATTGACGAGGCCGATGTTCTTCGCCTCGTCGAACGAGAACAGCACGCCCATGGCCATCAGCTCAATGGCCCTGGCCTTGCCGACCAGTCGCGCGAACCGCTGCGTGCCGCCGGTGCCGGGCAGCACGCCAAGTGCGACCTCGGGCATGCCGATCTTGCCGGCGCCCTCGCGGGCAATGCGGATGTCGGCGGCCATCGCGACCTCGAGGCCGCCGCCGACGGTGTGGCCGTTGAGCGCGGCGATCACCAGCTTCGGCGTCTGCTCGAGGCGATTCAGCGTTTCGTTGGCGTGCAGGCAGAAGTAGTACTTGAACGCGGGATCGGCGTCCTTGAGCATCGCGATATTGGCGCCGGCGCAGAAGAACTTGTCGCCGGCTCCGGTGATCACGATCACGTGCACGGCCGCATCCATGCGCGCGGCCAGCACCGCGGCATCCAGCTCCTGCATCATCTCGTAGGAGTAGGTGTTCGCCGGCGGATCGTCGAGCGTGATCGTCAGCACGCCATCCGCGACGGAAGACCTAAGCTTCCGTGCGGACATATTCGAAGTCGATCGGCTGGCGATTGATGCCGCGCTGCGGCGGCGCGATGTAATTCGCGAACTGGCCGGGTTTGTAGACCGGCGTCACCTGGATGCTGTGCAGGTACTTCTTGTCCTCGGGCGACGGCAGCCACTCGTACTTCTTGCGCTCCCACTCCTCGGGCGTCAGGCGGTTGCCCATCGGATCGAAGTGCTGGCCGGCGTAGACGCCGACCTTGCGATTGAACTTCCGCGAGGGCAGCGCGATGCGCTCCGACATGCCGTGCGCTTCGAGGATGCGCTTGTTCCAGCGATCGACGCCGGCCTGGCAGTCGCCGACATACCAGTCGCGCAAGACTTCGTTGAGCGCGTTGCGCATCGGCACTTCCTGGCGGATGATCTTGCCGCTGTCGTCGAGCATGTCGAGCATGTAGAGGTTCGCGGCGAGCACGTGGTCGTCCGCGAACTTGTCTTCCTCGGCGCGGCCCTTGAGGCCGTTCGCGAAATAGGTCGCGGCGTTGCTCGACACCTCGCTGCCGTGCAGGTCGAGGCTCTGGCTGAACCAGAAATTGACGAACTTCTGGATCAGCGGGAAATCGATGCCGCCGGCCTTGCGCACGTCGCCGGAGAAGCCCGACTCGCGCAGCAGCTGGCAGGTGCGCTCGAGAATGCGCGCCACGCCGGTCTCGCCCACGAACATGTGGTGCGCTTCTTCGGTCAGCATGAAGCGCGTGGTGCGCGACAGCGGATCGAGCGAGCTTTCCGCCAGCGACAGCAGCTGCGACTTGCCATCGCGATCGGTGAACATCGTGAAGGCGAAGAAGTCGAGCCACGTGTCGATCGGCTCGTTGAAGGCCTCGAGCATGCGCGGCGTGTCGTCGTTGCCGCTGCGGCGCTCCAGGAGCGCCTCTGCTTCTTCGCGGCCGTCGCGGCCGAAGTACGAATGCAGCAGGTAGACCATCGCCCACAGGTGGCGGCCTTCCTCGACGTTGACCTGGAACAGGTTGCGCAGGTCGTAGAGGCTCGGGCAGTGCGCGCCGAGCGAGCGCTGCTGCTCGACGCTTGCCGGCTCGGTGTCGCCCTGGATCACGATCAAGCGGCGCAACTGGTTGCGGAATTCGCCCGGCACTTCCTGCCATACCGGCTGGCCCTTGAAGTCGCCGAAGCCGATGCGGCGATCGTGAGTCGGCTCGGCGAGGAAAATGCCCCACCGGTACTCGGGCAGCTTGACGTAATCGAAATGCGCCCAGCCCGCGGCATCCACGCTGACCGCCGTGCGCAAATACACCTGGTGGCTGTCCTGGAATCCCGGCGGCCCCATCTCGCGCCACCAATCGAGATAGGCAGGCTGCCAGTGCTCGAGCGCGCGCATCAGGCGCTTGTCGCCCGAGAGACCGACGTTGTTCGGGATTTTTTCAGCAGAGATCATGGTTACGTTCTCTTGAAATCAAACGAGGGCCGGCCCTCGCGGCCATAGGTCATCAGCGCGCCTTTTTCGCCGACGGCGTTGGGACGCTGGAAGATCCAGTTCTGCCAGGCGGTGAGGCGCCCGAAAATTTTCGTTTCCATCGTCTCGGGACCGGCGAAGCGCAGGTTCGCCTCCATGCCCGTGAGCGCGTCCGGAGAGAATGCGGCGCGCGCCTCGATCGCCATGCGCACTTCATCGTCCCAGTCGATGTCGTCGGGCGCGGAGAACACGAGGCCGGCCTCGAGCGCTTGCGGCGCGTCGAACGGTCCATCGTGCGAGAGCGCCTTCTCCACCGAGTCGGGCTCGCCGAGGAAGCGCACCTGCAGGCGCGACAGCCCGTTGCTCATCGGATACGCGCCGCCGTTCATCACCGACAGCCGGATGCTGTTGTCCTCGTCGGGATGATCGATCATGTAGGCGCGATCGGCGGCGAGCGCCAGCTCGAACAGGGTGCCGGCAAACGCGTTGCCCGGCTCGATCAGCGCGAAGAAGCTGCGCGAGGTCAGATCCATCCGTTTGAGCGTGCGCCGGATCAACCCGATGATTTCGCGCACCAGCCAGTGCGAGGCGTTGTCGTAGAGGACCTGATCGACGGCGATCACGGCTTCAGGATCGCCGATCGCGCGAATGATCACCGTGCCGATCTCGGGCTCGTTGAGCCGCAGCCGGAGCAGGACGTCGTCGAACTCACGAAACGCGCGCAGCGCCCATGAGGTGTCGCCGGCCTTCACGTACTCGTCGGCGGATTGCGGCTGCGCCGAATCGGGAGCGCTGATGGTGATCTCGCAGGTCCGCTTCGAGCGATCGATCACGCCCGTCACGTACTTGTATTGAATGGTGTCGCCGTTGATGGCGGGCGATAACGGGCCGAGCGTCACGCCCGGGCCGGATGCGGGGCGATCGGATTTCGCCGCCAGTGCCTTGGCATGCTTCGCGACCGATTCCTGGAACTTGCTGGTCGGATAGACCGCGTCGACGAACCGGCCTTCGACCGCGCGCTTGCCGCGCAGGCCTTCAGTGAGCGTGCTGAAATCATCCGCGAGATCGCGCCGGACCTTGCGCTTGTCGACGACGCGCGTCAGACCGCCGGTGCCGGGCAGCACGCCAAGCAGCGGCGTCTCGGGCAAGCCGACGGAAGCGCTGCCATCGTCAACGAGCACGATTTCGTCGCACGCGAGCGCCAGCTCGTAGCCGCCGCCGGCGCAAATACCGTTCACCGCGGCGAGGAACTTGATGCGGCTGTTGGCGCTCATGTCTTCCATGCCGAGGCGCGTCTCGTTCGTGAACTTGCAGAAGTTGACCTTGAACGCGTGGCTCGAGCTGCCGAGCATGAAAATGTTCGCACCGGCGCAGAAGATGCGCGGCTTGAGGCTCGTCAACACCACGGCATGCACTTCGGGATGCTCGAAGCGCAGACGCTGGAGGACATCGGCGAGCTCGATATCGACACCGAGATCGTACGAATTCAGTTTGAGCTTGTAGTCGTTCGGCCGCATGCCGGCGTCTTCGCGCACGTCCATCGCGAGCGTCGCGATGTGGCCGTCGATGCTCAGCTTCCAGTGCTTGTACTGTGTGGGATCGGTTTCGAACGTGACGGACGGCGGAGCGGCAGTCTGTTCCACTCACGAAGTTTACTACGCTTTTAAACGCTCGTTCAAACTCATGATATAAGGGGGCTTTGGCTGAGCCCCCTATGTCCCGGACACCGGCAAGCGGCGATAAACGGATTGAGATCCTCAAGAGTGCGGCGGCGGCGTTTCGCCGCCGCGGCTACCACGGCGCGAGTGTCGACGAAATCGCGTCGGCGCTCGAAATGACGAAGGGCAACCTCTACTACTACTTCAAGAACAAGGAAGAGATTCTCTTCGCCTGCCACGAGTACTCGCTCAACAAGCTCCTCACGCTGATGGCCGACGTGCAGGCCGAATCGGCGTCGCCCGAGAGCAAGCTGCGGCGGCTCATGCTCGCGTTCGTGCATCTCATCCTCGACGATCTGCACGGCACCGCGCTGACGCTCGATCCCGAGGCGCTGTCGCCGCCTCTCCTGAAGCGCATCATCGCCCAGCGCGACGAGTTCGATCACGGCATCCGCGCGATCATCCAGCAGGGCATCGACCAGGGCGTCTTCAAGCCTGTCGATCCGAAGATGATCGAGTTCGCGATGATGGGCGCGGTGAACTGGATCGCGAAATGGTTCGATCCGGCCGGCGAGTGGACGTCGGATAAGATCGGCGATGCGTTCGCGGATTACCTGGTCGGCGGTCTGAAGAAATAAATCCGAGATCCGACATCCGAGCGCCGAGATCTATTGGGCCGTCTCTCCGGGCTTCAGCTTCAGGGTCTCGATTCCCGATCCAGACAAATGCTGCTCGAGTTGGTCGGGCGTGCCGGTCAGCAGCGGGAACGTGCTGTGGTGCATCGGCACGACCTGTTTCACGCCAAGCCACTTCGCCGCCATCGCCGCCGTGTCCGGGCCCATCGTGAAGCGGTCGCCGATGGGCAGGAACGCAATATCGGGTTTGTAGAGCTCGCCGATCAATTTCATGTCGCCGAAGAGCGCGGTATCGCCGGCAAAATAAATCGTCTGCCCGTTTTCGAGCTTGACGATGAAGCCGGCGGGGTCGCCGAGATAGACGATGCCGTTCTCGTCGAAGCTGCTGCTGTGGCGCGCATCCGTCATGGTGATGCGCAGCCCCTTCGCCGTGATCGTGCCGCCCTTGTTCATCGGCTCGAGGTTCTTGATCCCTTTCGCGCCAAGCCACGACGTGATCTCCCAGATGCCGACGACGGTGGCGCCGGTCTCCTTCGCCATTGCGGCCGCGTCGGCGATGTGATCGGAGTGGCCGTGCGAGATGAAAATCAGGTCTGCAGCTTTCGGGCGGGCTTTCTCGGGAAACGAAGGATTCCCCGTGTACCAGGGATCGAACAGGAGTTCTTTGCCGCCTGGCGTGCGCAGGCGGAACGAGCTATGGCCGAGCCATGTGATCGCGAGAGTGTCCATGTGTCCGTCCATACAAATCTGTCACGGTTTCCGGCGCAACTGAATCTTTGCACACAACCTCTGCGGCGGGTCATGCGCTCCAGACTCGTCCGTTGTATAACCCTGACCTCCTTCCTAATCCAGTAGCAGGTCGGCCGTCCCTACCTGGCCGATCGAGGAGGTCGTATGCGCCAAAGATCGTCGGCGGCAATGCTGATGTTGCTCTTTCCCCTTCTATTACTCATTAGTTCGCCATCTCGGGCCGAAGCACAGTGGACAGCGCTGACCAACCCGGCGCCAGGTTTTCTCGACAATTGCAACCTGCTCACCGACGGCACCGTGGTGTGTCACGAGTACGGCACCAACCGCTGGCGGCGGCTCACGCCCGACATCAACGGTAGCTACCAGAACGGCACATGGTCGTCGATTGCGAACATGCCGAACGGCGTCGACACCAATTTCGGCTGCAACCCGTGCACCTACGCACCGTTGTACTTCGCGTCCGCGGTCCTTGCCGACGGCCGGTTGGTCGTCATCGGCGGCGAATACAACACCCCGGGCGGAGCCGTCTGGACGAACATCGGGTTCCTCTACAATCCGGTGACCGACTCGTGGTCGGCGCAGCTGACCGAAGTGTTTGGCGGCGGCCAGATCGGCGACTCCTCGGGGATCGTTCTGACGGATGGGACCTTTCTCCTCTCGGACATCACCACCGGTAACATCGAAGCCCTGGATCTCTCTACTCTGAGCTTTACGGCGCTCAACCCGCCCGGCAAGCTTGCGGGCGACATCAATAACGAAGAGAACTGGAACCTCCTGCCGAACGGGACCATCCTCACCGTCGATGCATGGATCGCCAGTTCGTTCGAGATCTACGATCCGGTCGCAAATTCGTGGGGAAATTCCGGACCGACGCCAGTCAACCTGGCCGACTGCTGCGGCGCCGTCAACGGTGTGGGCAACTCGAAAGAGGTTGGGCCCGGCGTGCTGCGCCCCGACGGAACGCTGGTTTACTTCTCTGGAAACTCACTTGGACAGAACGCCGTGTACGACACGGCTACCGGCACCTGGTCGCACACGGCGGCGATGGATTTTCCGCTCGTTCCGAGTCAGACCTATCACTTCGCGGTGGCCGACGGCCCGGCCTCGTTGCTACCCAACGGCAATGTGCTCGTCATGGCGAGTCCGGTGATCAATGGGTCGCCGTTCAACACACCAAGTCACTTCTACGAGTTCGACGGCACGAACCTGTTCCAGGTGGCTGATTCACCGAACGCGGCCAGCTTCGTCTCGTATCAGGGCCGCATGCTGCTGATCCCGACAGGCGAGGTGCTCTTGACGGCCTACAATCAGTGTCCGCCGTGCGGCGGGACCCCCGCCATCGGCGATGTTGTGCTCTACTCGAATGGCGGCGCGCCCCAGGATGCCTGGCGGCCGGTCATCACCACGGCTCCGGATCAAGTGACGCCTGGCACCACCTACCCAATCTCGGGAACGCTCTTCACCGGTTTCTCCGAGGGCGCCTCGTACGGCGATGACGCGCAAGCGTCCACCAACTATCCGCTGGTTCGCATCACCAACATCGCGACCGGGCACGTGTTCTACGCGCGCACGCACGACCACAGCCGCATGGGCGTCGTCGCGGTCGGCGATCCCACGGTGGTGACAACGAACTTCGACGCGCCATTGGGCATGGAAGCCGGCCCAAGCAACCTCGTGGTCGTCGTCAACGGGATTCCCTCGCTGCCGGTGATCATCAATCGCATCCCGACCACGACGACCCTCGATGCCGCGACCGAGGACTACCACGATGTCGTGACGCTCCGTGCCACGGTCACTCCGCCCGGCGTGACCGGCACCGTCGAGTTCTTCGTTGACGGAACTTCGATCGGGTTCGGCGCGTACAACAGCGCCACGGGCGTCGCCACGAAGAACTACCTGATCACGCAGGCGGCCGGCTCGTACGATCTCCGCGCTGATTTCACGAGCACGGATCCGCTCTACGCCAACAGCACCGACACGCTGGTTGACGGGCTGACGGTGACGCTCGAAGAATCGACCACGACCTACACGGGTCCGACGGTGATCGCCAACGGCGGCCCGGTGACCTTGACGGCGCTGTTCGAAGAAGACGGCGCCAACGACGATGAAGGCGACAGCGCGGGCATTCCGGTCGCGGGCCGCACGATTCACTTCCAGCTCGGAAGCGGCATCACGGCACAAACGTGCGACGGCGTCAGCAACGCGTTCGGGATCGCCAGCTGCACGATCAATCCCGTGAACCAGCCGCTCGGGCCGGGCACGGTCTCCGCGTCGTTTACATCCGACGGCTTCTACCGCGACTCGTCGGACGATGCCGCGACGATGGTATTTGCGTTCCCCGAATTCGGCGGCTTCGCGATCGGCGATCTGAATTCCGCCGTCGGATCGTCAGTAACGTTCTGGGGCGCGCAGTGGTCGGACCTCAATTCGTTGAGCGGCGGATCGGCGCCGTCGGCGTTCAAGGGGTTCGGCGACACGCTTTCGGCGCCGCCGGCGTGCGGTATCACGCTGACAGGCACGCCGGGCAACAGCACTCACCCGCCGGCGACGGTGCCCGCGTTCATGGGCGTGCTGGTGCCGCAGACGGTGACGAAGGCCGGCTCGAACATCTCCGCCGTGGTGTGGAGCATCGTGGTGGTGCAGACCAACGCCGGCTACGCGGACGACCCGGGCCATGCGGGCACGGGCGTCGTCGTGGCGCAGTTCTGTCACCCGTAAGTCCCACGAGCCCGGGTGCGTTGCGCGCCCGGGCTCACTCTCGAGGCGTCACGATGAACAGCATCGCGTTGGACGTGCCTTTGGCGTTCGTCACCGTGACTCGATAGGTGCCTGGCGCCGTGGGAATCCTGGCGAACGGACACGGCGCCGGGCCGTACGAGCAGGCGGGCCGCCAGAGGGCCAATATGTCAAACGTGATCGCCATTCCGTTCGCCGACTGCAGATCGGGCATCACGGTGGGTTCATTTGGCGTCTCGCCGGTCACGGCCACCGCCGCGAACGTGACGGTATTCCCAGTCGCCGAAAAGCCCGATCCGTTTGCGAGCACGCGGGTGCCGACGGGCCCCGAAGCGGGCGCCAGCGACACGATCGCGACGTCATCGCCGGACGCCGACGGTTCGAGCGGAGAATAATTGCAACTGGTGCAGACAACCGCCAGCAGCGCGAGGGTCAGGATGGTCTTCATAATCCTCCTCCGGTTGCGAGCCGTCAGTATTACCAGAGGGGGATTACGGCCGGCTCTAAAGCCATGGTAGCGCAGTCGCGATACACTGGATCGAATGGTCGAAGCGCCCCTGCAGTTCATTAAGCCCCGGGAACCCAAACCCGAGTGGCTCAAGGTCCGGGCGCCCGGGTCGGAAAACTACCTGCGGCTGCGCGGCATCATGCGCGACCTCAAGCTCAACACGGTCTGCGAGGATGCGCACTGCCCGAACATCGGCGAGTGCTGGCACCACGGCACGGCCACCTTCATGATCCTCGGGGACATCTGCACGCGCGCCTGCACGTATTGCGCGGTGGCGCACGGCAGGCCGGCGACGCTCGACATCGACGAGCCGCGCCGCGTCGGCGAAGCGGTCGAGAAGATGGCGCTGAAGTACGCGGTGATCACCTCGGTCGATCGCGACGACCTGCCCGACGGCGGCGCCGGCATTTTCGCGGAGACGATCCGCGACATCAAACAGCGGCTGCCCGAGTGCCGCGTCGAAGTGCTGATCCCCGATTTCAAGGGCGAGCGCGAGCCGCTCGAGACCGTGCTGGCGGCGAAGCCCGACGTCCTCAATCACAACACCGAGACGGTGCCGCGCCTCTATCGCGCGGTGCGATCCGGCGGACGCTACACGCGCACACTCGAACTCCTCGATCGCTCTCGCACGATCGCCCCTGGCATTCCGACCAAGACCGGCATGATGATGGGGCTTGGCGAGGAGCAGGACGAGGTGATCGAGGTGTTCAAGGATCTGCGCAAAGTGGGCGTGTCGATCCTGACGCTCGGGCAATACCTGCGGCCGTCAGAGAATCACGCCGTGATGACGCGCTATTACCACCCGGACGAGTTCCGGGAGTTGAAGCGCATCGCGATGGGATTGGGATTCGTGCACGTCGAGGCCGGACCGCTGGTGCGCAGCTCGTATCACGCGCACGAACAGGCGGATGCGGCCACCGCTGCACTCGCCACGCACAACCTTAAGGCGTGATCGCCTGAGGGCTCTCAGGAGGACGAACATGTCGAAACGCATTCATCTTGCAGTCCCGGTGATGTGCCTCGCGCTGTCGGCCTGCGCGCAGCCCAAGGAAGATCCTCGAGTCGCCCAGTTACAGAAGGAGCTCGCCCAAACGCAGCAGCAGCTCGCCGCGACCAAGGATGCGCAGACCGGCGCGGCCGCCGCGCAGGCCGCGACCGCGGGCACTGCGGGCACGGCGCTCGACACTGCCAAGTCGGCGCAGGAGACCGCGAAGTCAGCGCAGGACACGACGACGGCGCAGGCTGAACAAGCCAATCGCGATCGCGAAGCGACCCAGAAGGCGCTGGCCGATCAGCAAGCGGCGCTCGCCGCCCAGAAGAGCGCCACGGCCCGCACCGCCGAAGAGAACAAGCGCCTTCGCGGCGAGCTCGAAAACCTGAAGCCGAAGGAATTCACGCTGCCGGCCGGCACCGTGATTCCCGTGCGCACCACCGCCGAGATCTCGACCAGCAAGGTGAAGAACGGGTCGGTGTTCGAAGCGCTGCTCGAAAAAGACCTCGTCATCGACGGCACCGTCGTCGCCAAAGAGGGCGCGACCGTGAACTGCATCGTCGTGGAATCCGATCCAGGCGGACGCGTCAAGGGCGTGGCCAGCCTGTCCGTGGCTGCGAAATCCATTGCCGGCATAAGCGGCAACCTGCTGCCGGTCAAGACGCAAAGCTACAGCGTTGACGCCAAGAGCACGAAGAAGAAGGACACCGTGCGCACCGGTATTGCCACCGGCGTTGGCGCGGTTGTCGGCGGCATTGCCGGCGGCGGCAAGGGCGCGGCGATTGGCGCCGGTGTCGGCGCGGGAGCCGGCGTGGGTACGGCGATGGCCACACGCGGCGCCGCGGCGGTGATCCCCACCGAGACGCTGATTGAATTTACGTTGTCGGCGCCGGCGACGGTCGTGATCAGGAAGTAGCTACTGAATTTCCTTTTGCAGGGTCTCAATCCGGCCGACGAGCCCGCCCATCAAGGCGCTGATCTCGGCCGAGTAGCCCTTGTACTTCTCGGGCAGCTTCCACTCGGCGGCCAGCTGCGTGGGCGTCTTGCCGGCCTTGAGGCCGGCGCGCATCCAGTCCACCAGGTCCTTGTTGAACTGAGAGAACTCCTTCAAGTCGGCCCACGTCGTCTGCGCCGGCGTGTGGCCGTTGATGATCACGTCCACGTTCTTGATGCCGTCGTGCGCCTTCATCAAGGTCTCGGAAATGTGCAGCATGCTGCCGCCATTCGCGGGATCGATCAGCGGCACGGCCTTCCGCGCGAAAATGTCGCCGGCATGCATGATCCGTAGCGCCGGGAACACCACGAACGCGTCGCCGTTGGTGTGGCCGCGGCCGAAGTAATACAGGTCGACCTGATCGGCGCCCTTGCCGATCGTCATCTTGTCCTTGAACGTCCGCTTCGGGAGACCGACGCCGTTGTGTTCCTTGAAAATCGGCATCTTCTCCATGTTGACCTTGGTGTTCTCCTGTGCGACGAAGTCGATTGCCGCGGGGAACTCCACATTGCCGCTCACGTGATCGCCGTGAGTGTGCGTGTTGATCAAGGTCGTCACCGGCTTCGGCGTCAACGTCTTGATCTTGTCGAGAATCGGCTTGCCCCAGCCCGGGTTCTTCGCGTCGACGACGATGACGCCGTTCGCGGTGATGAAAACCGCGGTGTTGCCGCCGCCGTCAACGCCGCGCAGCACGTAGAGATTGTCTTTGACCTTCTCGACGTCCACCACCTTCGGCGCGTTCGACGCGGGCTGCGCCATCAGCGCGCCAAGGCCGCCGACCGTGATCAGCAGGCCCAATACCAGTGCTCGTCTCATGACTTCGCTCCTCTACGCCCTAGCAGGTCACACATTTGTGGTTGTTGATCGCGCCCAGGCTCTCGAGCAGCTTGATCGTTTCCGGATACGGTTGGGTGCGCTGCACCGGCCCATTCGCGACGTCGATCGTCGTCTGGCCGGCGCGATTGACCTTCTTCACGTCGGCGCCCTTCGCCACCAGGAACTTGATCATCTCGTTGTCGCCGCGTGACGCCGCATGGTGCACGGCCGTGTTGCCATCCGCATCGACGGCGTTCACGTCGGCGCCGAGTTCTTCGATCAGATACTTCACCGCCGGCAGCATGCCCGCCGGCGCGACGTGATGCGAGTTGCCGGCAAAGCCGGTGGCGTAACCAGGCCCGGCAGCCGCCAGCAGCGGCGTCGCGTTCGGACCACCAACCGGAATCGGCGGCAGGCCCGTCTTGTCGGCGCCGGCCACCGGATCCTCGGGGCCGCGTCGCGAGAACAGCTTCATCGTCGGCAGCGCGGGATCGGCGCCGTAGGATACCAGCAGCTTCATCGCCGCCACGTCGGCGGCATACGCTGCGCGCCAGAACGGCGTCGCCCCGGCCTCGTCCACTCCAGACTGATCGAAGTTGTAGCCCGAGTACCACACTTTGCGGCGTACGCGCGCGTTCGGATCGGCGCCCTTGTCGAGAAGCAGCTTCATCACGTCGAGATAATCGCGCGACTGCTGCAGGTGCGAGCGAGGCTGTGGATACGCCGCGATCGGCGCCCACTGCACGTTGAGCACGGCATAGAGCGGCGAGACGCCGGCGTCGCTCGGCGCATTCGCGTTGGCGCCTTTGTCGATCAGGTACGCGGCCAGATCGAAATGGCCGTTGATCACGGCGACGAGCAACGGCGACGCCTGATCGCCTGGGCTGACGAGATTCACGTCGGCGCCGGCTTCGACGAGCGCGCGCGCCGCCGCGGCGCTGCCCTGCCGCACCGCGAAGTGCAGCGCCGTCAGGCCGCCTTGTGTGCCGATCAACTCGTTGTAGCGATAGCCGCGGGTGACGCCCGCGACATCGCGCCCACCTGCCGCGGGCGCCTGCTGCTGCGGCCGCCCGGTGCCATCGTCCATGATCGTCGTCAGCGACTTCAGATCGGCGATGGCGGATGCGGCCTTCCAGTCCGCGCCGCGGGACATCAACAGCTTCACGACATCCGCGCGATCGAGTCCGGCCGCGACCATCAGCGCGGTCTGGCCGAATCCTTTTTCCTTGGCGTTGATGTCGGCGCCGGTTTCGACGAGCCGCGTCACGGTTTCGGTGCTGCCGGATCGCGCGGCCAGCATCAGCGCGGTGGCGCCGGTGGCGGTCATGGAGTTCGCATCGGCGCCGGCGGCCAGCAGCGTCGCCACCACTTGCGCATGACCGGCCTGGCTCGCCATCAGCAGCGGCGTGATGCCGCCGAGACGCGTCGTGGCGCGAATGTTCGCGCCGGCGGACAACAACATTTGCGTCAGCGCTGCATCGCCATTCGTCGCCGCCCAATGCAGCGCCGTCATGCCGTCGCCTTGTGCGCCATTCACATCGGCGCCCTGCTTCAGCAGGGCTCTGACAGCAGCGATATCACGCGCCCTGGCAGCGTCGGCAACATCTGCGCCGGACGAAGCCCGCAGAGGGACTGCAATCGCGAGCAATCCCACAATCAGCCATCGACCATTGATCAGCAATCTGAAATCAGCCATCTGCAATCGTCAGGATTGAACGACGTTGAGGTCCATCGGTTTCGTGCTGTCACCGAACTGATTGATATCGACCCCGATACCGTTCAATGCGGCCAGCATCGCGTTCGCCATCGGCGTGCCGTCTTCGGCCTTGAGGTGACGGTTGCCCTTCAGGGCGCCGCCGGCCTTGCCCATGAAGAATAGCGGGCAGCGCTTGTGGTTGTGCAGGTTCGAGTTGCCCATCGCCGAGCCGTAGATGATCAGCGAGTTGTCGAGCACGTTGCCGTCGCCATCCGGGATCTTCTTCAACTTGTCGAGCAGGTACGGGACGAGACCGACGTGATAGGTGTTGATCTTCTGGAAGTCGGTGATGCGCTCATCGCGATCGAGATGGTGCGAGCCGGTGTGGAACGCCGCCGTCGAGCCGCTCGCCGCGAACACGCGGTTCGAGACGTCGCGACTGAACTTGAACGAGAAGATGCGCGTGGTGTCGGCGGCAAACGCCACCGCCTGTAGATCGAACATCAGCTTGACGTGCTCCTCGAACGAATCGGGGACGCCGATCGGCGCGCCCGGCAGCTCGCGCGGCTCGCCGCTTTGATTGAACTGCTCGACCTTCTGGATGCGGCGCTCGATTTCGCGAACGTCATCGAGGTAATCGGCCAGGCGCGCGCGATCGGCCGGACCGAGCTTGCGTCGGAGATCGCCAACGGATTCAGCGACCCAGTCGAGAATGCTTTGATCGTCCTTGCGCCGCGCCCGCCGTGCTTCCGGAGTCGCGCCGACGCCGAACAACTGATCGAACACCGCGCGCGGGTCGCGGATCATCGGCAGCGGATCGGTCGGCGACGACCAGCTGATCGTGTCGGTATACACGCACGAGTAGTTGTAGGAGCAGCCGCCCGCCTGATCGACGTTCTCGATGCACAACTGCATCGATGGAATCGGCGTGGCGTCACCGAACTTCTGCGCGTAGATCTGATCGAAGGACGTGCCCGCAAACACGTCGGAACCCTGCGTCTGTTTCGGCTTCGACTGCGTCAGGAACACGGCCGCCGAGCGGAAGTGATCGGCGCCGATCTCGGAGGCGGCGAATGCTTCGGCGTTGCGGACGTCGGTGTTGCTGACGATCGTCAGGTAGTCGCGATACGGTTCCAGCGATTTCAGGCTCGTCGGCCCCAGATCGAAATTCGATCCGGTCGCGGCCGGCGACCACATGTTCTTCTTGATGCCGTAGGCGGTGCTGCCGGCGGCGCCGTGCACCATCTCCATGGCGATGAGGCGCAGCGGTTTGCGGCCTTGCGCCATTGCCCCTGCCGGCAGCATCGCATCGAGGAACGGCAGCGCGATCGAAGCGCCGATGCCCTTGAGCGCCGTGCGGCGCGAAAGATTCTGTCGCGTGATGAACATGATTATTGGCGCTCCTGCGCCGGCATATCGGTCGCCGCTGATCGTTGCGACGCCGGCAGCTTCGCCATCCGGAACGCGTCGGATTCGACGACGCCGTTCACGAAGGCGCTGATGCGGTAGTTCTGCGCTTCGGCGTCGCGAATGATGCGCCGCACGGCAGGCATGTCGAAGGCCTCGACGCGGCGGCCCAGCGCATACGTCATCAGGCTGCGCGTGAAGCTCAGAAGGATGACGTCCTTGTGGCGCAACAGCGCCGCGCGCAAACCCTCGGCGCCTTCGATCGACGTGCCGTCGAAGAGCTGTCCCTTGGTATCCACCACCATGCCGCCATCGCGGACACGCCACTTGCCCGTCGCATCGAAGTTCTCGAGCGCGAGGCCAAGCGGATCGATGACGCGATGGCACGACGTGCACTGCGGATTGCTGCGATGCTGCTCCATGCGCTCGCGCACGGTCAGGGCGCGGCCGGACTCGGCGGTGCCCTTGGTCTCTTCGAGCGCCGGCACGTTGGGCGGCGGCGGAGGCGGAGGCGAACCGAGTAGGACTTCCATCACCCACTTGCCGCGCTGGACGGGCGAGGTGCGCTCGGCGATCGAGGTGAGCGTCAGCACGCTGCCCTGCCCGAGAATGCCGCGCCGATCGGCCGGCAGCGTGACGCGCCGGAACTCTGGGCCGGTCACGTTCGGAATGCCATAGTGACGCGCCACGCGCTCGTTCGCGTAGGTGTAATCGGCCGTCAGCAGATCGAGCAGGCTGCGATCTTCCCGCACGAGGCTGTCGAAGAAGAGTTCGGTCTCCTGCTGCAATGCGAGCGACAGCGTTTGATCCGAATACGGATACAGGATCGGATCGGGAATGACCTTCTCGAGATCCTGCAGTCGCAGCCACTGCGACGCGAATCTCGTCGCGAGCGCATCGGCTTGCGGTGCGGCCAGCATCCGGCGCGACTGCTTCGCGAGCGCGCCCGGCAGCGCGAGCCGTCCCTGGCCCGCCGCCTTCAGCAACTCGGCATCGGGGCCGCGGCCCCAGAGGAAAAACGACAGCCTGGACGCCAGCTCGTAGTCACCGAGGCGATACCCGGCGGCGGTCATACGCGCGGGAGTCTCTTCGATGCGGAACAGGAACTGTGGGCTGGCAAGGATCGCCTCGAGCGCCTTGGTGATGCCGGCCTCGAAGTTCTTCTCCTTGCGGCCGCGCGCATAGAACGTCATCAACCGCGCGTGATCCTTCTCCGCAACCGGACGACGGAATGCCTGCGTGGCCATGCGGCGGACAATGTCCGATGCGCACGGCGTTTCATCGGCTTGCGACAGCGGCCGGCAGGTGAAGACGCGGCGGCGGCTCGGCGTATCGCTGACGCCCGTCACGCGATGCGGACCGACGATGCTGAGGCTGCGCAGGTGCGGCAGCGTGGTGATGCCATACGCGATGCCGATCTCGGTGTCGGCCATCGTGTGATCGATCGGCGCGATCAGGTCGTTGATCAAACCCTCGAACCGCTGGATGAATGCGGCCGTGACGCGGTGCGTGCCGGCCTTGACGTGGAGCGGCGGCGTCTTGATCGTCAGCCCCGTCTTCTCCTCGCTCATGCGCGGATCGATCTGGAAAATCGCGAGGCGCGCGCCGTCGAGCGAGACCTCGATCTCTTCGCCTGGCCGGGTGTTGCCGAAGATGAAGCCGAGCGGCTCGGCGAAGAAATCCATGCTGAACACGTAGTCGCCGTCGGCCACGAACGTGTGCTCGACCGAGATGCCGCCGCGCGTGCCCGGCGGCGCGCCGTCGACGTGCGCCATTTGCGACGCCGTCTTGGGCAGCTTGAACGTGGCCTGTGCCGCGGAGCTCTCCGGATCGCCAATCGCCAGCATCGCGATGCGGCTCGCGGCGCGCAGGTAGCCTTCCATCAGCGTCGGCGAGAACGTCTGCACGTCGGCGACGTTGTCGAAGCCGTCGCTGATCGTGTCGGCGGGAAGAAATGCGGTCACATCAACATCGAGATCGAGAATCGTCCTGATCTCGCGCGCATATTCCGCGCGGTTCAACCGCTGGAAGGGGCGCCAGCCGGGATTCGGATCCGCAGCCGCAAGCGCATCCATCCGCGATTCGAGTGCGGTGACGAATTTTTCAATCTGCTCGGGCGCGGGGCGCCGCGCGCCGCTCGGCGGCATCATGCCGGCGCGCAGCTTGTGGATCATCTTTTCACTGAGCTCGCGCTCGCTCGAGGCGCGGGCCACGTCCCAGCCCACGAGCGTCAGCTCACCGGCCTTGCTGCGATCGTTATGGCAGCCGGTGCAGTACTGCTTCACGAGCTCCGCTTGCGCCGGCGCCGCCATCACCGTCGGCGCGTGCGCGACGGCTGGTGCGATCGGCCCGCCGTCGCGGCCGGAGGCCGCTACGGCGCGGTCACGCCGGAGCTCGCCCGATGGCTCGCGAGCGGAGGCGGACGGGACAGGTTTCGGTGATTGCTGCGCCGCGATCGACCCTTCGACTCCGTTAACTTCGAACGCGAAGTTAACGTCGCTCAGGGCAAGCACACTAACGGCGCACGCCAGGGTGGCACCCAGGAGGATTCGGCTCACTGCCTCGAAGTATAGGGCAACGGCCTGATCAAATTTTCATATTGACTTACTAGATGTAAGATCGATAATAACAGGCGAAATGAGCGATTTACCAAGCCTTTCCACCACTGAGCGGCTGATTCTGGAACTGCTCGCGGCGCACGAAGAGATGTTCGGCCTGCAAATGGTCGAGACCTCCGGCGGCCGTTTGAAGCGCGGCACCGTGTATGTGACGCTCGGCCGCATGCAGGAAAAGGGCTATCTGGAGTCGCGCCAGGAGCCCTTGCCGGCAGGCGCGATTGGATTGCCGCGACGTCTCTATCGGCCCACTGGACTGGCGATGCGGATTCTGGCGGCATGGAAGACGGCTGAAGCGCATTACATCCGTGGCGCGCATCCACAGGAGGCGTGATGGCGATCACCTCTCGCGCGCTCGCCTTCGCCTCGCGCTGGTTTGATGACGCCACCGTTCGTCGTGTCTTCGAGCCGTTGATCGCCGACTGGCAGCGCCAGTGGCTGGAAGCACCATCGTCGCGGCGCGGGGTGATCGCGTTCTCTGGGCTCATGGCCTTTGCGTGTGCCGTGATCATCTCGATCCCTCGCATCGCGCGCACGCCGTCGCCGGAGGGCCTGACGAATGAAATCGCCCGGCGCGTCACGAAGTTCACGGCGATCGCCACCGCGCTGCTGATGATCCCCGTCGTCATCGAGCTGACCACGTGGTGGATGAGAGACGCTTCGTGGATCCGTGGCTCGCTGTATCTGCTGGCGGTGCCAAGTGCGATCACGATCGCGTTTCCATTTGCAATGACCGGCGCCGTGGACCTGATTCAACGCCGCGAGATGCTGCCGAACGTTGGGCGTGCAGCCGCGCTCAAGCTCGGCGCATTCGCACTGCTGTTCATGTTCGCCTACAGCGGCTGGGTGGTGCCGGCATCCGGCCAGGCGGCGCGGATCGCGATGAATCCCGATGGGATGGGCGCGCCCTTGCTCCGTGTCGAGGACCTGACGACCTCTCAGCTCGTGTTCGATCCGGATCGCGCCACGGTGTTCGCGCAAGGAACGTACAGCGCGTCACGATCCGCCAGCATCCAGTCCGAGTTGAACAAGCGCATCGTGTTGATCGCGCTGCCGCTGGTGCTGCTGTGGATGCGATGGCGGGCACTCGGTGCGCCGCGCGGCCGATGGATCAAGCCGCTGCCGTGGATGGCCGCGACGCCGATCGCCATGGCCGCATTCGTGGCTCTGTTTTTTCTCGGCTTCCGGCTCGAGAAGGAATTGCATTTCGCACCGGGAATCGGCTCCTGGCTGCCTCTCGCCGGGTTTGCGCTCTGGGTGACGGCGACGAGATACTTCAGACCGATACTTCTGGCACGCGCATGAACCGTTTCTTACTCCTCGCCGAATATCTCTTCGGGAACGAGACGCGCCAGCGCGTGTTCGATCCGCTGGTCGCCGACGCGCACTCGGAGATCGCACGCTCGAGGATGCCGGCGCTCGCGAGGGTGCGATGGCAATGCGCGATGATCGTCGCGCTCGTCGTCAGTGCGCCGCGCGCCATCCTCATTCCGCGCAGCCTCGCTGTCGATCTCGTCATTCGCGCCGCGGCGTTCGGCTCGTTTGCGTTCGTGGTGGAGCTGTTCGCGTCACCGTGGCGGCGGAGCGTGCCGCCATCGTTCCTCAGCATCCTGCCGTTCGTGATCATGCCGCTGGCCTGGCGGGTTCGCGTATCGCTCGTGCCGCATCATCAACGGCGGCTGGTGGCGGTGGTGATCGGGCTGATCGGCGCAGCGCTGACAGCGGCAACAGCACCCGCGGAGCTTTCCGCACGCATCGCCTTTAGCGTGGCGCCGGTCATCGCGGTGCTGATCGGCTGGCATACCGGCGCTCCCGAATACGAGAAGAAGATACAGCCGCATGCCAATTCGGTCGTGATGCGCGGCATGATGATTGGCGGCGCGCTGCAAGCGTTCATCTGGCTGCCGCTGGTGATTGCCGGTGGTCTGCAAGCGGACAGCTACCTGCCCGCCGTCTCGATCTACGCCTACCCGATCGGCTGCGCCATCAGCGCATCGATCGTCAAGCGCTGGCATGTCGACTCTCAACCACAGGAGTGAATTCATGGATCGCCGGCTGATCGCTCTGCTCGCGTTTTCGATCGTGCTCTCGGGGATGGCGATCGTCGCCGGCCAGGCGCCGGACGATGAGGAACGGCGCGCTGCGATCACCGTGATGCGCGCCGTCAACACCGCGGAGAATGCGGTCAGACAGAAGTCTGGCAAGTATGTCGAGCTGGGCGCATTGCTGGAGCATGGCGCCATGGGCCGGGTGAAGCCCGACATTGCCGCAAACGGCGGCCTGGTGTTTCACAAGGGCGCGCAGGTGCGCCTCGCGCTGTCGGCGGACGGCATGGGCTACCAGGTGATGGTGGTGCCGGTGCAAACGTGCGGCACCGCGGTGTTCAGCGATGAACGCGGATTGATCTACACCGGCAAGGTGCTCGACTGCTGATGCTGACACTGCTCAACCTTGTCGATCACCTCTGCGGGCAGCAGTCGCGCGTGGCGGTGTTCGAGCCGCTCGTCGCCGACTGGCAGCGCGAGATGGCCGAGGCGCGTCAACAGCACGGGCGATGGGTGTATGCGTGCGCGATCGTATCGGGTTCAGCTGCGTTCACTCGATCGTTGGTGAGGTGTGCGATGACTCGTGGCGGCTGGCGGCCAACATGGCGCGCAAGTGGAGTCGGCATTCTCGCTTTTGTCTCGGCCATCGTCCTGGCAGCGGCAGGAGTGGCTGTGATCGCCGTCCAGAACGGCCGGCCGATCGAGCCCGGGCTCCGGACCTATTCGTGGCTGCTGGGCGCCGCCGCGCTCTACGTGCCGCCGGCGATGGTGCCGGCCATGTTCCTGCTTCGGCGTGATCCACGATCAACAGCCCGCCATGCCACGGCCGCGATCGCCCTCGGCGCTCTGCTTACCACCGCAGTGCTCGTCTTGACGTCGCCGGACGCGCTCAACCGTTACTTCTCGTCGTTCGAATGGAGCGAGCGCGAGTATCAGCGCGGACTGGCGAACGATCAAGCCGGGCGTTATCAGTATCCGGGCACCGCGTATCGCGAGCTGGTCACACCGAAGACGGTTGAGGAGAGACGCGAGAAGTATGCGCGCTTCATGGTCTGGCTCGAGGAGCAACGAGCCAAAGATCCGGCGCCAACCTTGCGGGAGCGCATCGCGCGTCTGCAACCAGCCGTTCTTGCGATCCTGTTCGGCGTCATGGGCTGGACGCTCGCAGGGATGGGCTCGCCGTCAATCCCGCGCGCCATGATGTGGTGGGGATTGATGTATCTCACGACGCTGGGGTTCGGCGGTCTGCTTGCGCCCGTCGTCGGCGAGATGTCGTTCTGGAACGCGCACATTCAGTATTGGATGGCGGTTCCGGTAAGTACGGCGATGACGGCAAGCTTGATGCTGGCTGCTCGCCGCAGCGCCCGGGCGAACTGAAGTTCGCCCCTACGATTCATTCAAAACCCAGGCAGTCAGTGTCGTGCCCGAGGGCACGAGCAGGTGTTGCCTGCCGTCGATCATGTAGGTGGTCGGCGAGGTGCCATGCAGTGGCGCGCCCAGTTGATAGCGCCACAGCAGCTTTCCGTCGCGCGAATCGAGCGCGAGCAGGTTGCCGTCCGAATCCCCACTGAACAAGAGACCCGATGCCGTCGTCAGGATGCCCGACGTCGATGGCGACAGGAACTTGAACTCCCACTTCAGTGCGGCGGTCGCCGGATCGATCGCGCGCAGCGCGCCCCAGGCCGGACTCTCCGACGCGCGCACGCGCTGACCCGAGCCGCCGGTGAACCGCTCGCCGGGCGTGTAGGTCGGCTTCCACGCGATGAACGTCATGCACACTTCGCGCGCGTTGACGAAGAACGTGCGCGTCGACGGATCGAAACTCGGCTGCCAGAAGTTCGTGCCGCCCGTGAGATCGGGGCACGTCACTTCGCCCTTCTCATCGGGCGTGTGCCCGGGAATCAGCACCGGACGGCCGTCCGCGCCAATCTCCTTCGCCCAGGTCGTCACCACGAACGGTTTCGCGACGATCAACTTTCCGTTGGTGCGATCGAGTGTGTAGTAGAAGCCGTTGCGGTTCGCGAACATCACGACCTTGCGGGTCTGTCCGCCGATCGGCAGGTCCGCGAGAATCGGCACCTCGGTCGCGTCCCAGTCGTGCACGTCGTGCGGCGTGAACTGGTAGTGCCACTTCAGCTTGCCGGTGTCGGCATCGAGCGCGACGAGCGAGTTGCTATACAGGTTGTCGCCCTTGCGGCTGTCGCTGTGATAGTCGGGACCCGGATTGCCGATGCCGTAGAACACCAGGTTCTGGTCGGGATCGTACGCGCCGGTGACCCACACGCTCGCCCCGCCCGTCTTCCATGAATCGCCCGCCCACGTGTCGTTGCCGGGCTCTCCGGGAGAGGGAATCGTGTAAAAGCGCCACGCGCGCTTGCCGGTCGCGGCGTCGTACGCATCGATGAACGCGCGAATGCCGTATTCGCCGCCGGCAGCGCCAACGATCACCTTGTCTTTCACCACCAGCGGCGCAATCGTCGAGGAGTGGCCGACCTTGTAGTCCTCGAGCATCGCGTCCCACGCCACGGCGCCGGTCTTCATGTCGAGCGCGATCAAGTGCGCGTCCAGCGTGGTCATGAACAACTTGTCGCCGAGCACACCGAAGCCGCGATTGACGAGACCGCAACAGGCCGTCAGGTTCGGCGGCAGCTCGCGGCGGTAGCGCCAGATCTGCCGGCCGGTGCGCGCATCGATCGCCCACGCCAGATTCTGCGGTCCCGTGACATAGAGCACGTTGTCGCGCATCAGCGACGTGGTTTCGAAGTTGCCGAGCGTGGCCGTCTGGAACGTCCACAGCGGCTTCAGCTTCGACACGTTGGCGGGCGTGATTTGCGTCAGCGGGCTGTGGCGATGGTTCTGATAGTTGCCGCCAAACGTCAGCCAGCGCGATCCATCCGCGGGAAGACCTTGCGCCACTTCCTGAATCGATACTTGCGCGGGCGGCGGCGCCTGTTGAGCGACAACAGCACCGACGAGCAGGATGCAGACGGCGAAGACGTGGAGGATGCGCATCATTGTTTGACCGTGGGATCGAAGCCGCGGAGGGTCTGCAGGTAACGCAACAGATCGTCGAGCTCGCTGTCGCTCAGGCGATCGGGACCGAACACGGGCATCGCCGATTTCTTGCCGTTCTCGACGGCCTTGACCTTGTCCTTCTCGTAGCCCTGGATGCGCTCGCGCGTATCCATGATCTGGACCGAGAAAAGATCTTCGTTCTTCTTCACGCCTTGAATCGGCGCGCCTTCTGCGGTGGTCACGGTCACCGGCTCGAAGCCGGCGCGAAAATCCTCGGAGCCGCGACGGATGCGGGCCAGCAACACTTCACGGCTGCGACCAGTACCGATGCGCGAGAGATCCGGCCCGAGCCGGCCACCGGTGCCGTTCACCTTGTGACACGCCACGCACATCGTGCGAAACAGTTTCGCGCCGTTCTCCGCATTGCCGCGCGGCGGCTCGGTGGATGCCGGGGTCGCGAGCGTCTTCAAGTACGCCAGCATTTGCCAGATGTCGCGATCCGAGGCGCGCGGCGCAGCGAAGGCCGGCATTTCCGTGTTCGGCACGCCGCGCCGGATCGTGTTGAACAGGCCTTCGTCGGAACGGCCGGTGCTCCACACCGTGGTGATGTCGGGGCCGCGCACGCCGCGACCATCGGTGCCGTGGCAGTCGGCGCACCGGACGCGATACCCGCCCATCCCCGCGAGAATGGCGTCGGGATTTCCTTCGTAGGGGTTCTTGGCCTGGGCGTGCAGAACGGGCCCGATCAGGATCGAGGCAACGACGACGGTCGAGAACAGCCGCCATGTCATGGCGCGTATTCTACTCCCGTGCAGGCGGGTCTAAAGACCCGCCTCTACGATGACTTTTTCCTGGGTTTGTAGACGTGCGTGGCCTGGCCGAAGAAGACTTCGGCGGCCTCCATCAGCGTCTCGCTGAGCGTGGGGTGGGGATGGATCGACAGCTTCAAGTCTGATGCGGTCATCCCCATCTCGATTGCGACAACGCCCTCGGCGATCAATTCGCCGGCGCCGGATCCCGCGAGGCCGACGCCGAGGATGCGCTCGGTCTCGGGATCGATGATCAGCTTGGTCATGCCGTCGACCCGATCGATCGCGATGGCGCGGCCCGATGCGGGCCACGGGAACTTCGCGACTTCAACCTTGAGGCCCTGTTTTTCGGCCTCGGCTTCGGTGATGCCGGCCCACGCGATCTCGGGATCGGTGAACACCACCGCGGGGATCGCGGCGGGCTCGAACACGGCCTTCTGCCCTTCAATCGCTTCCACGGCGACGCGCGCTTCGTGCGACGCCTTGTGCGCGAGCATCGGCTCTCCGGCCACGTCGCCGATCGCAAAAATAGTCGGCTCCGCGGTGCGGCGCTGGCCGTCGGTCTCGATGAAGCCCTTGTCGGTGACCTTGACCTTGGTGCGATCGAGGCCGTCGATCTTCGCGTTCGGCCTGCGGCCGATCGAGACGAGCACGTAATCGTAAGCCGCTTCCTTGGGCGCGCCTTCGCCCTCGAAGTTCACGGTCACGCTTCGCTCGTCGGCCTTCATCGCGGTGACCTTCGTCGAGACCATCACCTTCTCGAACGTCTTCTCGACGCGCTGCGCGAGGAACTTGACGAGGTCGCGATCCGCGCCCGGCAGCAGGCCGGGTGTCATCTCGACCACCGACACCTTCGTGCCGAGCGCCGCGTAGACCGAGCCGAGCTCGAGGCCGATGTAGCCGCCGCCGATCACCAGCATCGACTTCGGAATCTCCGGCAGATCGAGCGCGCCGGTCGAATCCAGCACGCGCGGCGAATTGATCGACAGCGACGGGATCTTCGTCGGCAGCGAACCGAGCGCGAGGATCATGTAGTCGACGTTGACGATCTCGTCGGTGGCATCGCCCTTCTTCACTTTGATCGTCGTCGGATCGATGATCGAGGCCCAGCCCTGGATGTAATTGACCTTGCGGAACTTCGAGACCTGGCCGGTGCCGCTGGTCAGCTTCTCGACGACGCGGTTCTTGTAGTCGCGGAGCTTGTCGATGTCGATCTTCGCCGCGCCGAACTCGATGCCCCACTCTTTCGCGTGCTTCGATTCGTCGAGGAGCTTCGCCACGTGCAGCAGCGCCTTGGACGGGATGCAGCCGCGATACAGGCACACGCCGCCGGGATTCTTCTCGTTGTCGATCAGGGTGACCTTCATGCCGAGGTCGGCGGCATAGAAGGCGGCCGCGTAGCCGCCGGGGCCGGCCCCAATCACTGCGACGTGAGCTGACACGATTAACCTCTCAGCGTGAGCGCGAACGGATTCTCGAGCGCTTCAGCCACCCAGCGCAGGAAGCGGATCGCGTCGGCGCCGTCGATCAGGCGGTGGTCGTAGCTCAACGACAGCGGCAGCATTTGCCGCGGCTCGAACTCCTTGCCGTTCCACACCGGCTCGAACCCGCCGCGCGAGATGCCGAGGATCGCGACCTCGGGCCAGTTGACGATCGGCGTGAACGCCGTGCCGCCAATGCCGCCGAGATTCGAGATCGACATCGAGCCGCCCGACATCTCGTCGATCGACAGCTTGCGCGCCTTCGCCTTCTCCGCGAGCTGCTGAATCTCTACTGACAGTTGGATGAGATTCTTCTGATCGACGTTACGCAGCACCGGCACGAGCAGGCCGTTCTCGGTGTCCACCGCAATACCGACGTTGACGTATTTTTTGTAGACGATCGAATCGCCCGCCTGATCGACCGAGGCGTTGAACTGCGGGAACACCTTGAGCGCGCTGGCGACCACCTTGGCGGCGATCGCGGTGACGGTCAAGTTGCCGCCGGCCTTCTCCACTTCGGGGCGATATTTCTTGCGGACCTGTTCGAGCGCGGTGATGTCCGCCTTGTCGAACTGCGTGACATGGGGAATTGCATTCCACGCGTGGCTCAGGTGCTCGGCGGTCTTGCGGCGGATGCCGGTCATGGGCTTGCGCTCGATCTCGCCCCACTTCGCGAAATCCGGAAGCGCGGGGCCGACGCCGACCGCGCGGCCTGCGCCGGTCGCCGCGGCGGCCTGGCCGTTGCTGCCCAGGCTGTTCATGACGCGCTTGGCGAATTCCTTGATGTCGTCCTGCGTGATGCGCCCGCCGGGCCCGGTGCCCGGAACCTGCGACACGTCGACGCCGATTTCACGCGCCAGCCGGCGAACCGACGGCGCCGCCGGAGCCGAGGTGACATGCGACGGCGCGACGGGCGGAGGCGGCGCGGGCGCGGCCGCCTGCGGCCGCGCGGACGAAATGTTCGTGACCGACGCCTTCGGCCTCTCGGTCACTTGAGGTGCCTGTGGTGCCTCAGGTGCCTGGGGTGCCTTAGGTGCCTCTGGTGCCGGAGGTGCAGGCGCCGCGTCTTGTTTCGGCGCTTCCGCCTTTGCACCTGAGGCACCCGAGGCACCATTGGCACCCGAGGCACCTTCCAGCGTCAGTACTGCCTGGCCCGGTTTGACCTTGTCGCCGGGCTTGACCTTGATCTCGGTGACCTTGCCTTCGACGTCCGACGGCACCTCAATCGTGGCCTTGTCGGTCTCGAGCTCGAGCACCGGTTGATCGATCTTGATCGCGTCGCCGGCCTTGACCAGCACTTTGAGGACGTCGCCTTGCGCGACGCCGTCACCCAGGTTCGGAATAATGAATTCGCTCATCAGCTGATCGCGGGATTGAGTTTCTCGCTGTCGATGCCGAGATCGTTGATCGCCTTCGCGACCACTTCCGGCGTCACCTGCTTCTCCTGCATCAGCCCGTAGAGCGTGGACAGGACAATGAAGCGGGCGTCGACTTCGAAGAAGTTGCGGAGCGCGGCGCGCGAGTCGCTGCGGCCGAAACCGTCGGTACCGAGCGCATGCAGCGTCCTCGGCAGCCAGCGGTCGATCGAATCCGGCAGCACCTTCAGGTAATCCGACGCCGATACGAACACGCCCGGCGCGTCCTTGGTGACCTGCGTCACGTACGGCACCTTCGGCTTCTCCATCGGGTGCAGGCGGTTCCACCGCTCGCAGGCGTTGCCGTCGCGATAGAGATTGACGTAGCTCGTCACGCTCCACACGTCGGCGCCGACGTCGTACTTCTCTTCGAGAATCTTCTGGGCCTCGATCGCCTGCAGCAGGATCGTGCCGCTGCCGAACAACTGCGCGCGCAGCTTCGCATTCGGCTTGCTGGTCGGCTTGCAGACGTACATGCCCTTGAGGATGCCGTCCTTCGAGCCGTCCGGCATCGGCGGATGCTCGTAGTTCTCGTTCATCAGCGTCAGGTAATAGAAGATGTCTTCCTGATCGCGATACATCCGCTTGATGCCGTCCTCGACGATCACTGCGAGCTCATACGCGAACGCCGGATCGTACGACTGGCAGTTCGGCACCGGCAGCGCCAGCACGTGGCTGTGGCCGTCTTCGTGCTGCAGGCCCTCGCCGTTCAGCGTCGTGCGCCCGGCCGTGCCGCCGAGCACGAAGCCCTTCATCCGCATGTCGGCGCCGGCCCAGATCAGATCGCCGACGCGCTGGAAGCCGAACATCGAATAGAAGATGAAGAACGGGATCATGTTGATGCCGTGCGTCGCGTAGGCGGTGCCCGCCGCGATGAACGACGACATCGATCCGGCTTCGTTGATGCCCTCCTCGAGGATCTGCCCGTCTTCCGCTTCCTTGTAATACAGCAGCGTGTCGCGATCGACCGGCTCGTACAGCTGGCCGGCGTGTGCGTAAATGCCGACCTGGCGGAACAACGCTTCCATACCGAACGTGCGCGCTTCGTCCGGCACGATCGGCACCACCAACTTGCCGATCTGCTCGTCGCGCAGCAGTTTCGACAGCATGCGCACGAACACCATCGTCGTCGACGCCTTGCGCGCTTCGGTGCCCTTGTGGAATTCCTCGAAGGTGTCGCCGAACTCCGCGGTAATCGGCAGCGCCTTGAC
>Ga0207428_10000892_pt1 | contig 33470 bp, 38 predicted proteins | sample RhiMethybrSRZTD1_FD_187600 | JGI IMG/M metagenome (GOLD analysis project Ga0207428, IMG submission 187600) | Populus rhizosphere microbial communities from Tennessee, USA - Rhizosphere MetaG P. TD hybrid SRZTD1 (SPAdes) (version 3) | ecosystem: Host-associated > Plants > Roots > Rhizosphere >...
TCGTGCGTCTGGGGCGTGCTCATTGACCCGTCGTCGAGGAAATGTCGCGCGTGAGCTGCTCCCGCTCGCCGCGCTCGACGCGCTCGATCACGCGCTCGACGAAGTCGCCGATCATGACCGGGTCGAACGGCTTGACCACATAGCCGACGCCGCCAAGCTGCTGGCCCATCCGCTTGTCGGCTGCCTCGGCACGCGCGGTCAGGAACACGATCGGGATCTCACGCGTCCGCTCGTCGTCCGCGAGCTCGCGCGCGACCGTCCAGCCGTCGACGTCGGGCATCATCACGTCGAGGAGCACGAGGTCGGGCCGTTCACGCCTCGCCAGATCAAGCGCCGTCCGACCGTTCTCGGCCTCGAGCACGTCCATCCCGGACGCCAAGAGATTCACGCGGCACAGCATCCGGATCGCTCGCTCGTCGTCGACGACGAGAACGCGGCGCGCGGTGCCCGCGGCTCTCTCGCCGTACTCCGACCCACGCGAGTGCGGATCGGGCGAGCTGACGCCGGACTCGCAGTGCCACAGCCTCCGCCCCCCGACGGTTCCCCCCACTCGGCGGAGCGGAGCCGAGCGGACCGGACTCGATACCTCAGCTCTCACTCCCAATTGACCTCCAACTCTACGTGCGCAGCCCGCTCCTGAACAGGCTTCCCTCTGGCGCGCCACTAGACTTTTCGGCATGAGAATCGGCGTCCTGGCGGTACAGGGGAACTTCCGCGAGCACGCGGCGATGCTGCGCCGGCTCGGCGCGGAGCCCGTCGAGGTGCGCAAGCCGGAGCAGCTCGAGGGGCTCGACGGCCTGATCATCCCGGGTGGCGAGTCGACGGCGATTATGCGGCTCGTGCGGCTCTACGGGCTCGAGGACGCGATCCGCGACTTCGCGCAGCCGGTTTTCGGCACCTGTGCCGGGATGATCCTGCTCGACCGCAACCACCTCGGCGTGCTGGACCTCGAGGTCGAGCGCAACGCCTACGGCCGCCAGGTGGCGAGCTTCGAGGCCGACCTCGACCTCGACGGTGACGAGCGGCCGCTGCGGGGCGTCTTCATCCGCGCGCCACGTGTCGCCGAGGTGGGAGCCGACGTCGACGTGCTCGCCGAGCTCGACGGCGAGCCGGTGCTGCTGCGCGAGGGCCGGGTCCTGGTCGCGTCGTTCCACCCGGAGCTGACCGACGACACACGCGTGCACGAGCGGTTCCTCGACCTCGTACGGGAGGAAGCCAATGTCCGGGCATAGCAAGTGGAGCTCGATCAAGCACAAGAAGGGCGCGGCGGACAAGAAGCGCGGCCAGCTCTTCTCGAAGCTCTCACGGGCGCTGATCGTCGCCGCGCGGGAGGGCGGGCCGGACCCCGCCGCGAACCTCGCGCTCGCGAACGCCATCGAAAAGGCGCGCTCGTACTCCATGCCGAAGGACAACATCGACCGCGCGATCGCGCGCGGCTCGGGCGCCGACGCCGACGCTGACGCCTTCGAGCAGGTGGTGTACGAGGGCTACGGCCCGAGCGGGGTCGCGGTGCTCGTCGAGGCGCTGACCGACAACCGCAATCGCACCGCGGCCGACGTCCGCGCCGCCTTCACCAAGCACGAGGGCAACCTCGGCGGCTCGGGGTCGGTCGCCTGGCTGTTCGAGCGGCGCGGCGTGATCCTCGTCGACGCTGATCGCTTCGACGAGGACGAGCTGACCCTGGCGGCCGCCGAGGGCGGGGCGGAGGACGTCGAGCAGGACGGCTCGAGCTTCCGCGTCACCTCCGCGCCGGAGGATCTGACCTCGGTGCGCGAAGCGATCGAAGCCGCCGGGATGGAGGTCGACTCGGCCGAGCTGACGATGGTCCCGAAGACGACGATCAACCTGGAGGACGAGAACGCCGCCAAGAAGACCCTGCGCCTGATCGACGCGCTCGACGAGAGCGACGACGTGCAGGAGGTCTATGCGAACTTCGACATCCCGGAGCGCGTGATGGAGGCCGTCGCGACCTAGCGGACGCGGAGCAACGCCCAGGCGCGCGTGCTCCTGTTGCCGGCTGCGTCGATCGACCTGATCGAGAAGCGCAGCTTGCCGTGGACGCTCTGCGGGACCTTCCAGTCGAGTTGCGACGTACGGAACGGATTCGTGTCGCGGAGCGGCGTCCAGATCGTCCGCAGCAAGTGCAGTCCGCGGAAGATGCGCACGATCTCGCGTGTTCTACCGCGGCCGTCGAGCGCCCAGTAACGGAGGGTTGCACTCTTGCCGTGCACGCCCGCGGACGCAAACGCGATCACGTGCGGCGCCCGCCGGTCACGCCGGAGTGGAGGCGGCGTCGTGCCCGGCACCTGCTGGTAGTTGAACGTTCCGACGTCGGGCGCGGTGTCGCCGTCGGAGCCAAGCGCCGCGACGACGAAGTTGAAGCCGGCCCCGGGCTGCAGCCCGAGCTTCGACGGGTCGATCGAGTAGCCGCCGCTGCCCGGGCCGCAGCCGCCGCCGAGGCCGAGCTGGTTGCGCACGCCACGGAAGTCCCACCCGTCGGCGCGAAGAAGATGCGCGTCCCCGACCGGGCCGGCCGGCGCGAAGGCCACCTCGGTGCCGTAGTACGCGCTGCCGGTGTCGGGGTTCTGGTCGAGGTCGAGCGCGACCATTGCAGGCTCGCCGTCGCCGTCGCTGCTGCAGGCGAAGAACCCGTTCACAGTGAGCCAGAAGCTGAGGCCGCCTTGGTCGTAGCTCGAGATCTCCACCCGCGTGATGTCCACACCCGAGCCGCCATCGCCGGCGGTATCGGTTAAGGCGGTCGAGTTGTCGGCTTCCGCGATCCCTGTGAGGCAGAGAACGGCGACTGTGCAGGCGAGAGCCGCCGAGCCAGCGATCCGGGGACGCCTCAGATGCCACATAAGAATGAAACCAGTATGGCTAGCACCATTCCTCGAGTCAACGCCTCCGGCGTCGCGCCGGCAGGGACGTCTCGGGGCATCGGGAGGTGACCTGTCAGCCCGAGATCGGCCGAAGTGCAGCCGCCAGGTCCAGGCTGGTTCTGCGGTCGAGCGCGATCCGCCGATCGCCCCCCGAGGTCGCGATCACGAGCAAGCCGCCACGCGTCAGCGCCGCGCTCTGCTCCAAGACCTCGACGGCGGGCCGGACGTCAGGCCCTGGCGCCAGCATGTAACCAGGGTCCGTCTGCAGGACGATCCGGCCTGAGCGTGGCGCTTCCTGGTACCCGGCGGGTCGCCGGGCTCCGAACTCCTTCAGGCCGAGGACGCCGTAGTCGAAAAGGACGAACGGCGCCGCGCCCCCCGTTCCGGCCGCGGGCTCGGAGCCGATGCTCACCGCGCGCAGGCCGTGCCCGCGGAAGCGCCGACCGAGCCAGCGCGGCGTGCGCCCGAGCGTCCGCCTCGCCACCTGGTTCAGCCGCTTGGCCGCCGTTGCGGCGAGCGTCGTCGGCGCCCGCCAGGCCGTTGTCTCGGGCTGCTCGTCGGGGATGGTGAAGGAGAAGCGCCCTCGCGGGATATCGGGGAGACGCGCCTTGAGCAGCGCCTCCTGGACTACCGTGCCGTACAGGAACGAGCGGTATCCGACCGGCTGGTGCGTCCGAGCATCCAGCGCGAGCCAGTCCCCGTCGTTGGGAACGGGCGGGAAGCCGTGGTGGCGCCTCCCGACCCAGATCACCTCGCGGCCTCGAAACATGTGCAGGCCGGGCTGGCGCCCGAAACTCCGGCTATCGATGGGCCAGTAGGTTCCGAGCAGTGAATCCATATTGATGGAGTCCGTCAGGCGAGCGCCCGCGGGTAGAGGTCCGGAATCCTCGGCGTGGTCCGACTGGACGCTCCCGTCCAGCCTCTCAACGGTTCGGGCGAGCCCGCTCCTGCGGTTGAACCAGATCTCCGTCGTGGTCGCTGCCGCCCGTTGCTCGCCTGTCTCGAGGTCGATTGTCGTCGGCTGCGGCAGCTGCCACGTCTGGATGAGCCAGTGCTCGACAGGGCCCTGAGACCGGACGACGTGGAAGCCTCGTGGGTTGGTCGTGCCACCCGAGCCGCCGATTACTTTCAGGGCTGAGAGTCCCGCGAGCACGCCGCCGGCCAGGATCATCGCCAGTGCCGCTGCGCGAAAGCGGCCGAGCCTTCGCCGTCGGGCACGGCGTCGCGCCTCCTCGATGAGGGCCTCGAGCTCGTCATCTGACCGTTGCGGAGGGGCGACTGTGATGCTCATGCGATGAAGCTATTATGGCTAGCACCATTGTCGAGCGTCAATGGTCGCCGACGCTCGACACCTCCGCCATCGTCAGGAACGGCACCTCGCCGAAGCGCTCGAAGCTGCGCACGTGCCGGGAGACGACTTCGAAGCCGGCGCGCTCGTAGACCTTGCACGCCCGCTCGTTGAACTCGGCCACGTGCAGGTAGACGCGCCGTGGCTGGTAGCGCTCGCGCGCGAACGCGAGGCCGGCGAGGAAGAACTCGAGCCCGAGACCCTGGCCGACGAGGTCGGGTCGCAGGCCGAGGCCGTAGTCGAGGTCGGGCGGCTTCGGCTCGAAGTAGTAGAAGCCGACCAGCTCGCCCTGCTGGTCGAACGCGCCGAGGTACCGCTTTGGGTTCAGCACCGGGTCGACGTCGCCGTTGTAGAAGTCGAACGGTGGTGGATACCGCCAGGAGGCAAGCTCAACCCAGGTTTCCTCCGTGGGTTCCGCGATCCTGAGCGCCCCGAGAATGGCCAATGTGTCCCTAGATGTATCCCGCAACTAGGGACGCCCTGCGGGGCGCGCCGCGGAAACGCGACCTAATGCTCCTTGACCACGCGGGCAGGCGCTTGGTCGGCGTCTTCGTCTCTCTTGCCAACCTCGCGCAACGTTCTGTGCCCTTGGCGTGGCAGTGCGACCTCGGGCAGCATCTAGTGCCCAACCACGCCGCCGCCGCGCGAGGGATAGTCCTCCGAGTAGCGCTGATCGCGAATGAGGTCTTTGCGGCTGCGAAGCGCAGCCGCCTCGCCGCGCGCCTCGGCTTCGAGTTGCGCGGCTTCTTGCCCCTGGTGCTTGCGGCGCCGAGCCTCCCACCGTCCTCGCAGCGTCTCCAGCCACGACATGCAATGAGAATACGCCCCACGTGTGAGGGCCACAACGCGGAGCTTCCACGGCTCAGAGCATGCGGCAGGACTGTCCGGGACGGTGCCTAAGGTTCCGCCGTGAAGGTTCTCGGGATCGACCCTGGGACGGCAGCATGCGGGTTCGCCATCGTCCACGAAAGCGGAAGCCGCCTGAAGGCGGTGGAGTTCGGGTGCTGGCACACGCCGGCCCGTCAGCGCCCGGAACTGCGCCTGTTGACGATCTACGACGGCGTCGCCGAGCTGATCAAGGAGTTCGGGCCGGATGCGGTCGTCCTCGAGGAGTCCTTCGTCGGCGCCGACGCCCGCACCGCACTCTCCGTCGGCCAGGCGCGCGGCGCCGTCCTGGTCGCCGCCGCGTCGTCCGGCATCGAGTGCGCTGAGTACCCGCCCTCGAGCGTGAAACAGGCGGTCTGCGGCTACGGCCGGGCCGAGAAGGCGCAGGTGCAGCGGATGGTCGCCACGATTCTCGGGCTGAAGAAGCCGCCGACGCCGCACCATGCGGCGGACGCGCTCGCCGTCGCGATCTGCCACGCCCTGGCGCCGCCGTTGCTCAAGGCCCATGCGAGCTAGCGCAGGAACGTCCGCGCCCGCGCCTAACCTCTCCCTGTGATCTCGCGCTTGCGGGGAACTGCCGCCGCGCGCGTCGGCGAGCGAATCGTGCTCGACGTCGGGGGCGTGGGCTACGCGCTGGCCGTGACGCCGACGGCAGCGCGGCTCGCCGAGCGCGGGGGAGAGGTGACGCTGGAGACCTACCTCCACGTCCGCGAGGACGCGCTCCAGCTCTACGGGTTCGGCGAGGCCGCCGAGCGCGAGCTGTTCGAGCACCTGCTCGCGGTCTCCGGGGTCGGCCCGAAGGTCGCGCTGGCGATCGTCTCGGGCTCGCCGCCCGCCGACCTGCGCCGTGCGATCGCGCTGGAGGACACGGCGCGCTTCGAGGCAATTCCGGGGATCGGCAAGAAGACCGCGCAGCGGGTCGTACTCGAGTTGAAGGAGAAGCTCGGCACGATGGAGGAGCCGACGCCGATCGCCGGCAAGCCGCACGCGGTCGCGCGCGAAGCGCTGGTCGAGCTCGGCTGGTCGGTGACCGAGGCCGAGGAGGCGCTGGCTGCGACCGACCCGAGCCTGCCGCCCGAGGAGCGCGTGCGCCAGGCGCTCAGGGCGGCCGCATGAGACGCCGCTTGCCGTATCCCCGTCAGGCGACGCGGGCTTCGCCCGCGGCGGCGTCTGAGTTCGCCGGCCCGAGTGCTGGAAAGGCCGCTGCGGCGTGAGCAGCGCCGCTGAGACGCAGTTCCTCGCGCCGGCGGTGCGGCCGGAGGACGACGAGCTCGAGCGGTCGCTCCGCCCAGGCTCCCTGGACGAGTTCGTGGGCCAGGAAAGGATCAAGGAGCAGCTCGCGATCGCCCTCGAGGCAACACGCGCGCGCGGTGAGGCGCTCGACCACCTGCTGCTGATCGGCCCGCCCGGGCTCGGCAAGACCAGCCTCGCGTTTATCGTGCGCGAGGAGCTCGGCGTCGCGCTCCGCTCCGCAGCCGGCCCCGCGCTCGAGCGCAAGGGCGACGTGGCCGCGATCCTCACGGGCCTCGGCGAGCGCGACATCCTCTTCATCGACGAGATCCACCGGCTCAGCCGCGCCGTCGAGGAGATCCTCTACCCGGCGCTGGAGGACTTCCGGCTGGACATCGTCGTCGGCCAGGGCCCGGCCGCGCGCACGCTGACGCTCGACCTGCCGCCGTTCACGCTGATCGGGGCGACCACGCGCACCGGCCTCTTGACGACGCCGCTGCGAGACCGCTTCGGCATGACCTTTCGGCTCGAGCACTACGAGCCCGAGGAGCTCGCGCGCATCGTCCGCCGCTCGGCTCGCATCCTCGCCGTCGAGATCGACGACGAAGCGGCCGGCGAGATCTCGCGGCGCTCGCGCGGCACGCCGCGGATCGCGAACCGCATCCTGCGGCGGGTGCGCGACGTCGCCGAGGTGCGCCACCAGGGCGCGATCACGACCGAGATCTCGCGGGAGGCTCTCGACCTGCTGGAGGTCGACGAGCTGGGGCTCGAGCGCACCGATCGCGCGCTGCTGCGGGCGATCGTCGAGAAGTTCGACGGCGGCCCGGTCGGCCTCTCCACGCTGGCGGTCGCGCTCGGCGAGGAGCCGGACACGATCGAGGACGTCTACGAGCCGTATCTCCTCCAGCTCGGCTTCCTGCAGCGGACGCCGCGTGGGCGGATCGTTACGAAGCTCGGGCGGGCTCACCTCGGCGCTTCCGAGAGCAGCGACCGCACGCTGTTCTAATGGCCGAGGCCTGGATCCCGGGTGCGGCCGGGCCGCTGGACGAGCTCGTCGCGCGGATCGTGCTGCGGATCGAGGCGTTCATGGAGCGTTACGGCAAGCAGGCCCGCGTCGAGGTCGAGCTCCACGACGGCCCGACGACGCCGGTGCGCTCGATCTCGCCGGAGCCTGGTTCCGGGTTCCTCACGCTCAGCCCGCATGTCGAGGACGGCGGCGAGGAGGAGTGGATCATTCCCGTCGCCGCCGTCGTCCGCATCACCCTGCGTGTGGCCGAAGAGGAAGAGCCCTTCGGCTTCACACTCCCCGACGCCTAGGCGTTCACCGAGTCGACGTAGCGGCCGAGCACGAGATCCCAGCCGCTGTTGTAGCTCGAGGCCGAATCCTGCGCCCGTTCGCCGTAGGCCTCCCAGCCGCTGTGCTCGAGGTCGACGCGCGTTCCGTCTCCCTCGGGCGTGAAACGCACCTCGAGCTCCGTCGTGGGGTTGCCCGGGTTGACGTTCCAGGTGATCCTGACCCGGTGCGGTGGCTCCCAGGCGAGGACGGTCCCCCACTGGTTCTCGCGCCCGTCCTCGAGCCGGTCGAACACCCGGCCGCCGACCTGCGGTTCGTAGATCACCTCCGCCGGCTTCTCGCCGCTGGCTGCGTGCGTCTCGTACGGCCACCAGTCCGTCTTGCGCTCGGTGAACACGTGGAATGCCACCTCCGGCGAGCAATTCACCAGCACGCTCTTGCGCACGGTCAGATCCGTCTGCGTCGTCATCCTTGACTCCTCTCCGCGGCTGCCTTGAACTCGGCCAGAGCCGCATCCCAGAACCTGTCGAAGTAGTCGCGCACCCTCGCCACCCCGTCCGGATCGAGCCGGTAGATGCGCCTCGTCCCGTTGCGGCGCTCGGCCACCAGCCCTGCGTCCTTCAGCACGCGCAGGTGCTGTGAGACGGCCGGGCGACTGACGGGCAGCTGCTCGGCGATCTCTCCGACGGCGTGGGGCCCTGCCGAGAGCAGCTCGAAGATCGCCCGCCGGGTCGGGTCGCCCAGCGCATCCATGGCGTTTCCGTTTTGGTTAGCCACGACTTACGTAAGCCTAGACTTACGTAAGTGTGAAGTCAAGCTCGTCGGAACTGCAGCTCGTGCCAGGAGGGCGTCGGGGCGAGCTCCAGCAGCGCGCGGTCGCCGCCGGGCTCGAGATACGCGAACTCCGCCGCGGCCTCATCCCAGGTGACGTCGAGGCGGCCATCCTTGACGCGGTGGTCGAGCCAGGCTCCGCGAAACACGAGCTTGCGCAGCCAGTAGACAAGCGACTCCCCTTCGACGAGCGACAGCCGCTCCCAGTGGCGCACGAGGTAGCGGCCGAGCTCGCTCCGCGGCTCCTCGATCACGCCGTCTGCGGTCAGCTCGACGAGGTCCTCGGTCTCCTCGTCGTCCAGCTCGTTCTCGTCCACCAGGCCGAGCCGGAATGCGGCTGCGCACACGCGCTGGGCGAAGTCGGCCGCGTTGAAGCTGAAACGGAGGCGGAGGAACTCGACGACGATGTCGTCACCGGACGAGTAGTTGTCCGCAGCGTCCACGGGCGGAGAATAGCCACCGCACTAGACTCACTTGCGTGAGCTCCAAGGCGGTACTCGCGTCGGGTCTGGTTACCGCTGCGCTCGTGCTGCTTGTGGTCGGGGTGTTCGAGGTATCGCTCGAGCGCGCCGCGGTGCTGGCACCCGTGATCGTCCTCGCGTTCGGTGCCGCGGCGGCCGTCGTCGTGGTCTGGGCGAAGGTCGGCTGGGAGGCGCTGCAACGCCGGCGGCGGCCGTGGCTCGTAGTCGGCATCGCGGCCGCAGTGGTGGTGCTGATCGCGGCGCTCTCGCTGCTCGGGCTCGAGCTCCCCCGCGAATAGGCCGTCGCGGAAGCTCCGTCCGGGGGCCTCCGTACCGTGGGCTGCCGATGTCGTGGCAGCTGCGGAATCCGTGTGAGCGGGCCGAGGTCGAGGCGCTCGGCGCCGAGCTCGGCGTGAGCGACGTCCTCGCGGCGGTGCTCGTGCGCCGCGGCCTGGCCGATCCTGCCGGCGCGCGCGCGTTTCTCGAGGCCGGGCTGCCCGAGCACGATCCGTTCCTGCTCGGCGACATGGGCGAGGCGTGCGAGGCGATCCGCGCGGCCGTCGCAGCCGGGACGAAGATCTGCGTCCACGGCGACTACGACGCCGACGGCATCTGCGCTACGGCGCTGGCCGTGCTCGTCCTGCGGGAGCTCGGCGCCGAGGTCACCTACCACCTGCCGAGTAGATTCGACGAGGGGTACGGGGTAGCCGGCCAAACGCTGTCGCGTCTGGCCAATGAGGGCGTCGGACTCGTCGTCACCGTGGACTGCGGGATCACGGCGGTCGACGAAGTCGAGGGTGCGAAGGAGCAGGGACTCGAGGTCGTCGTCACCGATCACCACCGGCCCGGCGACGAGCTTCCCGCGTGCCCGGTCGTCGGGCCGTACAGAGGCGGCTACCCGTTCAGCGATCTGTGCGGAACGGGGGTGGTCTGGAAGCTCGGGCAGGCGCTGCTCGGCCCGGGCTCAGAGGCGCTTGCGCGCCACCTGGACCTGGTCGCGGTCGCGACTGTCGCCGACGTCGTTCCGCTGCTCGACGAGAACCGCGGCCTCGCCGTCGCTGGCCTGCGCCAGCTCGCGCGGACGCAGAAGCCTGGCCTGCAGGAGCTGATGCGCGTTGCGCGCGTTGACCCGGCGGCGGTCGACGCGGGGGCGATCGGCTTCCGGCTCGCGCCGCGCCTGAACGCGGCCGGGCGCCTGGGGAGGCCCGAAGCCGCACTCGAGCTGCTGCTCAGCGAGGCGCCGGAGCCGGCCGCGCAACTCGCCGCGCAGCTGGAGGAGCTGAACCGCGACCGCCAGGCTGTGGAGGAGCGGATCCTGCGCGAGGCCGTCGAGGAGATCGAGTCGTGGCCCGAGGCGCAGCGGCTGCGGCGCGCGTTCGTCGTGGCCGGGGCAGACTGGCACGAGGGCGTGATCGGCATCGTCGCCTCACGGCTGGTCGAGCGCTACTCGCGGCCGGTCGTCCTGATCGCGGGCACCGACGGCGATTGGAAGGGGTCCGGCCGCTCGGTCGCAGGCTTCGACCTGCACGACGGCCTGCGGCGCTGCGCCGGCCACCTCGAGCGCTGGGGCGGGCACGCGGCTGCGGCGGGCCTCTCGATCAAGCCCGCAAACGTGCCGGCGTTCGCCGAGCAGTTCGCCGCGATCGGCGACGCGACCCTCGAAGAGGACGACCTGCGGCCGCCCGCTCCGGTCGACGCGTTCGTCCATGGCCGGGACCTCACACTCGAGCTGTGCGGCGAGCTCGCCCGGCTCGCGCCGTTCGGCCTCGGCAACCCGAACGTGACGCTGCTCCTGCCGGGCTGCGAGCTCGCGGAGCTCACCGCGGTCGGCGAGGGAAAGCACCTCAAGTTCCGCGTGCGCGCCGACGGCCGCGATTCCGGCAGCGCGATCGCCTTCCGGCTGGGCCGGCGGCTCGACAGCCTCAGCCGACCGGGGCACTACGACGTCGCCTTTCGGCTCGAGGCGAACCAGTGGAACGGCACCGTCGCCCCGCAGCTGAACGTGCGCCAGGTGTTCGAGTGCGACGACCGCTACGTCGAGCTGCGCGAGTGGCTCAAGGGCGAGTGGCGCAAGGACGCGCGCGACCCGGCGGCCGCGGCGATCTTCGAGGAGCTCGCGCTCGCCGAAGGCGGGTCGAAGCGCCACCTGCTCGAGTCGGAGCGGTTCCTCGCGCTCCTCCACGAGCCCGGCCTCGCCCGGGCCGCCTGACAGGAGTACCGTTTCCGGCATGAGCATCCTCGAGAAGCTGAAGCGGGCCGCGCTGAGGCCGTTCGATCGAGGCGGCGAAAGGGTCGAGAACACCGACGCGATGGCCGCGACGGGAGGCATAAAGAACGACCCGAGCGGCGCGATGCCCCATCACGGAGCCCCGCCGGGCTACATCAAGACGGACGACGGGCGCCCGCGGCACTGACCGCCGCGAACTGCGCGCGCGGCCTCCGCCGCCAGGCGCGCTGCTCGCACGCGGCGCAGTCCAGCGCGACCAGCACGCGCGCCAGCCGTGCGGCCTTGCGTTCTTGTCGTCGTCTGCGCATGAAGAGAGACCGTTCGCCTCGCAGGCGTTCCCTCCTGCGACGTGAATCACGCGTAACGGTTAGGGAAAAGCTCGGGAGTACAATTTTCCTATGACGGTCCTTGAGTCTGCAGAACGGCATCAGGAGCTCATCGACGAGCTGATCGAGTCCGTCGCTGCCTACAACAAGGACGTCGACCGCGACCTGCTGACGCGCGCCTTCCGCTTCGCCGCGGCCGCGCACGAGGGCCAGCAGCGTCGCTCGGGCGAGGACTTCATCAACCATCCGTGGGGCGCCGCCAAGATCTGCGCCGAGCTCCACCTCGACGAGCAGACGATCGCGGCCGCGCTGCTGCACGACGTGGTCGAGGACACCGGCACCGACATCAAGGACGTGCGCGCGGAGTTCGGCGACGAGGTGGCGACGCTCGTCGAGGGCGTCACCAAGCTGACCCGGATCCAGTTCCAGAGCCGCGAGCAGGCGGAGGCCGAGAACTACCGCAAGATGATCGTCGCGATGGCGCAGGACGTCCGCGTCATCCTGATCAAGCTCGCCGACCGGCTGCACAACATGCGGACGATCGAGTACCTCGGCAAGCAGAAGCAGGTGCAGAAGGCCAAGGAGACGCTCGAGGTCTACGCGCCGCTCGCCCACCGGCTCGGCATCAACAAGATCAAGTGGGAGCTGGAAGACCTCGCCTTCGCAACGCTGCACCCGCGCAAGTACGAGGAGATCAAGGCGATGGTCAGCGAGCGCCGCGCCGACCGCGAGGAGCACGTGCGCGAGGCGGCGATGACGCTGCAGCGCGAGCTCGAGAAGGTCGACATCCCCGCCGAGATCTCGGGGCGCGCGAAGCACTTCTACTCGATCTACGACAAGATGGCCAAGAAGGGCCGGGAGTTCAACGAGATCTACGACCTCACGGCCATGCGCGTGATCGCGGAGCGCGACAGCGAGGAGGGGACGCGAGACTGCTACGGCGCGCTCGGCCTGATCCACTCGCTCTGGAAGCCGATGCCCGGCCGCTTCAAGGACTACGTGGCGATGCCGAAGCTGAACGGCTACCAGGCGCTGCACACGACGGTGATCGGTCCCGAGGGCCGGCCGCTCGAGATCCAGGTGCGCACACGCGAGATGCACGAGACGGCCGAGTTCGGCGTCGCGGCGCACTGGCTCTACAAGCACGGCCGTGCGGGCGAGTCGCGCGACGACGAGTGGGTCGCGTGGGTGCGTCAGCTCATGGACTGGCAGGAGGACGAGGCCGACCCGCGCGAGTTCATCAGGACCTTCCGCACCGATCTGTTCGAAGACGAGGTCTTCGTCTTCACGCCGAAGGGTGAGGTCAAGGCGCTGCCGGCGGGGTCGACACCGATCGACTTCGCATACGCCGTGCACACGGACGTCGGCCACAGGACCGTCGGGGCGAAGATCAACGGCCGGATCGTCCCGCTGCACTACCGCCTGAAGAGCGGCGACTTCGTCGAGATCCTGACGACGAAGAGCGGGCGCGGGCCTTCGCGCGACTGGCTCTCGCTGGCCGCCTCGGCACGCGCCCGGAACAAGATCCGCCAGTGGTTCTCGCGCGAGACGCGCGAGGAGGCCGAGCACAAGGGCCGCGAGATCCTCGAGACGGCGCTGAAGAAGCAGAACCTGCCGTACCGGAAGCTGCAGGGCTCGGCGGTGCTCGCCCAGGTGATCCGCGAGAGCGGCTTCAAGAAGGCCGAGGACTTCTACCTCGCGCTCGGCTCGGGGAAGCTGCAGCCCGGCCAGATCGTCAACAAGGTGATCCAGCGCCTGAAGACCGAGGGTGTCGTGCGGGAGGAGGCCGTTCCGCTCAAGGCGCCGAAGGAGCGGCACGTCACGGCGAGCCAGAACTTCGGCATCACCGTGACCGGGGTCGACGACGTGCTCGTGCGTCTGGCGAAGTGCTGCACGCCGCTGCCCGGTGACCGGATCGTCGGCTATGTCTCGATGGGCAAGGGGATCACGATCCACCGGGAGGACTGCTCGAACGTGAAGTCGCTCATGCGGAACCCTGAGCGCTTCACCAACGTCGACTGGGACGGTGGCGCCTCGCAGAGCTTCCGCGTCCAGATCGCCGTGGATTCCTGGGACCGGCCGCGGCTGCTCGAGGACGTGGCCCGCACGTTCGCCGAGCACGGCGCGAACATCGTCGAGTACGGCGGTCACGTCGAGGACCAGCTCGCGAAGAACTGGTACGTGGCCGAGGTCGGCGACGTGAAGGCGCTGCGCAGCCTGCTGACCGCGCTGCGCAACGTCGACGCGGTCTTCGACGCCTACCGCGTCACGCCGTCCTAGGCGCCCTCGAATGGGGGATCCGCGTGAATCACCCGTTCGAGGGATAGTCCCTCGAACGAGCGGGGTACCCCATTCGAGGGATGGCGCTTTGCGCGCGACCGACTACAACGTGACGTAGGGGAGAGGGGCTTCCCGTGAGAGAGCTTCGGCGCCCGTCCGCTTCGAGGACGGCGGGCGGGCGTCCGGCGCGCCCGGTCGGTGGCGGCTGCCCGGGCGCGCCGGGCGCTCTCATCCTCCGATCGCGTAGACCCCGGGCGCGTGGCGGAATGTCTTGTGCGGCACGAGCGCCCAGAAGCGTCCTCGGGCGACCGGCGCCACGGCGACGATTCGGCCGTCGACGACCACCGCGACCGAGCGCGTGTGCGAGGCGCGCCCGCTCACCTGGACGAGCGGGCCGGAGCCGCGATCTTGATTGACGCTGTCGACCCGGCGGCGTCCGTCGAACGGGTGACCGAGGCGCCCGCGGTCTGGCCCGACGCCGAAGAGCGTCGAGAGGGGCTGGTCGGAGCCGAAGAGCTGCAGCTGCCGGCGCAGGGCGGCCTGACGGCGCGCGTCGAGCGCTGCCCCCGGGATCGTGAAACGCCGTCCTTTATCCTTGATCAGGATCACGTCGCCGCCCGCCGGCCGCTTTGCGAGCAGTGAGCGCCCATCGACGTGCCACGGGATCGGAACGCCGACCGCATGGGCGATGGTCGGGACGATGTCGATCGTCCGCGCGAGCGTCCGCACTTCGGAGCCGCGGTGCCGGCCCGGCAGCTTCACGAACAGCGGCACGTAGGCGATGTCCTCCAGGTTCGCGGGCGAGAGCGGGCGCCGCTTCTCACCCGCGCGGAAGCTGACACCATGGTCGGCGGTCACGATCAGCAGCGCGCGGTCGTAGAGCCCGGTCGCCCTAAGTCGAGCCAGCAGCCGGCCGAGCACGCGGTCCGCGTAACCGAGCTGCAGCAGATGGCGCTGCCAGCTCTGGTCGACCGCCGCCTGGTTCGAGTTCCAGACCTCGTCAGGGCCCCAGGCCGGTGCTGAAGGGACGTCGGCCCGCGCGCCCGAGGGCAGGTAGCGCCATGGGCTGTGCGGGAGCATCAGGTGCAGGTACCAGAGCGACGGGCGTTCCTGCGGCCGCAACGAGGCGAGGAAGCCCGGGTCGATCCGGCCGGGATCGTAATGGGTGCTCGCGTCGCGCAGGAAGTTGTCCCAGCCGTTCGCGATCGACGGGATCCAGCCGGCGAGGTCGTCCGGAAGCAGCTGGTGCAGGTAGACGACCCCGGTGTCCTCGGCGAGCGTGCCGACGCGGCTGCCGAAGGAGCCTTCCAGCCCCGGGCAGAGCGAGGGCGGGCAGAGGTGCGTCTCGCCGTCTTCGACATGCAACGCCGTCGCGCCGCCGAGCAACGTGAACAGATTCCGGCGGTGGTCGGCGTAGGTCGGGAACTCGCCGGCGAGCGGGAACTGGCCGGTGAGGATCGCAGGAACGGCGTGCGTGGTCCCCTCGGCAACGGTCGTCGCCCGCGAGAACCACCTCGACCCGGACGCGAGTTGCGCGAAGTGCGGGAAGCGCTTCGCGTCGATCTTGCCGCGCGCGTCCAGCAGCGAGTTCAACGGCAGCTCGTCGAATGCGATCAGGACGACCGGCGCGCGCGGGCGCTCCGCGGCGGCGTGCGCGTCGCTCGCCACCGAGAGTCGCGACACGTCGGAATTGAAGAGGAAGAGCGCGAGGAAGAGCAGCGGCGCAGGCGCAAGCACCGTCAGGACGAGCCGGGCCCCGCGCCACCGCAGGTACAGCCACGCGCCCGCCAGGCCGGCCACGACAGCGCCGAGGAGGAGCAGCTTCCCGGAGCCGCCCGCGCCGCGGATCGCCTGCAGCACGAACAGCGCGACCAGCCCCGCGACGAAGAGCGCGTGCGCCGCCCAGCGCACCGGTCCGGTGATCCATTCGATCCCGAGCAAGAGCGCCGGCGGGACGAACACGAGCACCAGCGCGAAGACGACCGCGTCCCACCGGGTCGAACCGCGTGCTGCGAAGAACTCGCCGTTCTGGCCGAGCAGGTCGAGGAGCGGCTGCGCGACCGCGAACGACCAGAGCACGAGCAGGTGCAGGCCGGCCAGCCGCAACGGCAGGGCCTGCCGCTCGGTCATAGGCGCGGGTTGGCGAGGTAGAGCGTGCGCGTCCCTGAGCCGAGCTCCTCGCTGCGCGCGATCTGGAAGCCCTCTCGCAGCGCGCGTTCGAACTCGTCGCGGCCGTACGACTCGTGCACCTCTGCGCGCTTCGCGGCGAGCAGCCGCCGCACCATCGGGTCGTCGCGGTCGGCGAACTCGATCACGAGCCGGGCGCCCAGGCTTCGCAGCCAGCCGACGAGCTCGGCGAAAGGCACGTTGCGCCCGATCGCGAGGTGGTGGACGAGCGCCAGGCAGAGCACGAGGTCCGGCCGGCCGCGCTCCTCGAGCCGTCGCCGCTCAACGCCGCGCCAGCCGCGCGCCGGCGACGAGTCCGCCAGATCCACGACGAGCGGCAGGATCGTCTTCGACCCCTCGGCTCTCAGCGCGCGGTAGAGCTCGCCGACCACGCGCTCGTCGCCGTCTACCGCGACCACGTACTCCGCTTCGAGCGCGCGCGAGAAGCGGCCGTCGTTGGCGCCGAGGTCCCAGGCGAGCCGCGAGGCGCCGGCCGCGCGCACGAATCGCTCCTTCCGCTCGGCATCCTCGTCGGTGTACGGCGCCGCCTCGCGATAGCCCGCCCACTCGGAGCGCCCGTTCGGCGAGAGCCGCTGCACGAGCTTGCGCAGCCGCCGCACGTTCGCCTGGATCAGCTCCTTCTTGAAGCCGGCTGCCTTGAGCTCCGAGCGCACGTCGCGCTCGCGCGCCGCATGCTTGGCCTCGAGCCGGTCGTGCAGCACGACATGCGTGAGCACGCCGCGGCGGAAACGCGGCAGGAGCGCGCGCGCCTGACTCGGCTCGATCCCCTCGAGACTCCCGCGCAAGAACGGTTGCGGTGCCACGCCGCGGTAGGCCTGCAGCATCAGCGGATAGAGGAAGAGCGCGCAGAACTGGCGATAGCCGGCCCAGGGCTCGCCCTCGCGCAGCCGCTCGAACGAGCCGACGTCCACGAACACCGGCTCCGACCCGCGCCATTGCACGTTGTACGGCGAGCCGTCCTTCAGCACGAACCCCTCGCTCAGCGCCTCGTCGAGCAGTTCGAGCTGCAGCAGCGCGGCTTCGCGGAGCATCTCGAACGGCCACTCGTACGGGTACGAGACGAACGGCAGCCGTTCGTGCCGCAACACGCCGGGCTCGACTTCCTCCGTGGCGACGATGCGGCCGTCCTCGAGCGCGCGGCGGAAGAAGCGCGCAGACTCGAGTGCGTCCCAGTCCTCCTGCCCGCGCAGCGAGAGCTCGCGCAGCACCTCGCCGTCGGACGAGTACACGACGCGTGCCTCCGGGTCCCGGAAGGAGGCAGGTTCCGGAGTGCGGCTCGGGCTAGGTCTCGTCGTCATCCCTGCGGATGCGCAGGGTTCGGAGGAAGCGCCGCCACGTCAGCTTTGCGGTCACACCGATGGCCGCCACGCCGCCAAGGACGATCTGGAGCAGCATGCTCCCGGAGCCGGCGTCGAGGTAGTTGAGCGGTACCATTCGGTAATTGTGACAGGAGCGTTGCTGGCCTGTGACCAGGAGGTGTCGGAATTTCTACAGGACGGCGGCCGCTCCTGCCGCAGCGGGTGAGATCTGCACCGCAATGCGCTCGAGGAACTCCCGGTCGCCGTCGCCGAACGCCGTCGCCTGATCGGAGTCGATGTCGAGCTCGCCGACGACCCGCCCCTGGTGCGCGATCGGGACGACGATCTCCGACCGCGTCGAGGGGAAGCACGCGAGGTAGCGCGGGTCGGCGTTCACGTCGTCCACGACCTCGGTCTGCCCGCTCGCCGCGGCCGCGCCGCAGAGGCCCTGGCCGACCGGGATGCGAACGTGCTCCGTCGCCTGGGGACCCTTCCAGGGACCGAGCACCAAATCGTCTCCGTCGACCAGGTAGATCCCGATCCACGAGTAGTGGTCGATGTGGTCGTGGAGCACGTCGACGACGCCCTGCAGGACCTCCACGTCCGAGCCACCGTGGTCGAGGATCCGGTCGATCGCCTCCTGCGCCCCGGTCATCGCTCGAGGTCCCCGCGTTCGAAGGCGGCGATCTGGTCGCCGTACCAGCCCGGGATCTCGCAGGCGCGCCGCTCGTCGAGGTCGACGAGCACGAGCGTCTGCGTCGCCGTCACCATCAGAACGTCGTCGTCGACCCGGTACGCGGCGCACTCGTAGGTGACGCTTGTTCGGCCGATGCGCGAGACGCGGATGAAGACCTCGATCAGGTCGTCCCACCGTGCGGGCGCGTGGTACTCGATCGTGTTCGCCCGCATCACGAACTCCCGCTCCTGCGGCGTCGTCCGCAACATCTCGAGGTGCCGGTGGTACTCGACGCGGGCGCTGTCGAAGTACGGCAGGTAGCGGCCGTAGTACACGATGCCCTGGGCGTCGGTGTCGGAGAAGCCGACCCGTGTCAGCGACGAGTACTTGAACGGCGGCTTGCGGTCGGTCTCGCGGCCGAGCTCGAGCGTCACCCGCGAAATGCTAAGCGCGCGAGCTGGTGCGGGGTGGGAGCGGCGGAAGCGTGCCGCCGCGCGGGCCGGCGAGCCGGCGGTTGCGGATCCCGTGGAAGACGGCCCACCCGGCGAGGACGACCAACGCGAGGCCGATCACGCCGACGGGCACGAGCAGCCAGTCTTTGCTGAGCTGGCTGGGACTCCCGTTGTTTGCGTCGCCCTGTGCGCCGGGGGAGAAGTCTCGTACCGAGCGCACCTTGGTCTGCTTCGCGTCGAGCGGCGCGAGCGTCGCCACCGGCATGAACGAATCGACCAGCCAGCGGCCGCCGCGGACAGGGCGCAGGTAGATGTGGAAGATGATCGGTCCCTGCTCGGTCGCGCCCTGGCGCGGGATCAGCTCCAGCTCCAGGCCGACCTCCTCCTTGGTGACGTAGAGGATGTTCCACGGATGCGTCGTGCCCCGCGCCGGGAACGGGTAGGCGGGGATGTCGCCGCGCGCCCACTGCTTGCGGGTGATCCCGGGCCGCATCTCCGGAGCGACCACGTCGAAGGCGGCGCCCGTGTTGGCGCGCTTGACCGCGTGGTTCACGAAGACGTCGACCGAGCGCGTGATCGCGGCCCGGTCGGCCGGGCTCAGGCGCGGTGCGGCCGCCGCGGGGGCGGCGAGCGCCAGGGCGGCCGCAGCAACCAGGATGACCCTCATGGGCGAACGGTAGCCGCAGCGCTCACGGGCGGTGAAGCAGGTTGCCGATCACGCTGATCGAGAGCGGCGATGGAGGGGCCGCAGTACCCCGTCGAGCTCGGCCGTGACCTGCGCGCAGATCTCGACCGTCGCGTCGACGAAGCCGAGCGCGGCCGGCGAGCGGTAGCGGTCGCGGTGCCAGAAGAGCGAGATCAGGCGCGGCTGCACCGGCATCTCGTCGGCAAACTCGACGATCGCCGTGGAAGGGTCGGTCGCGTCGACGGCCAGCCGCGGAATGATCGCGCTGCCGACGCCGGCGCCGACGAGCGCCTGCACGGTGCCGATGATGTCGGAGCGGAAGACGAAGTTCGGCTCGACGCCCTGGGCCCGTAGCGCCTCCTCGACGCGCGGAAGCACGCGGCACGTGACGTGCCCGATCAGCGGCAGCTCGGCGACGTCCTCGAGACCCACCGGGCCGTTGCCGGCCAGCGGCGAGTTGGCCGCGACAAGCAGGATGTACGGGTCGACGAGCACCTCGGTGAAGTCGAACGGGCCGTCGCGGAGCGGCATGTCGGCGAAGCTGAGGTCGAGCTCGCCGCGCTCGACGAGCTCGAACAGCGCGGCGTCGGTCGGCGCCTCGCGCGGGAGCACGCGAACGTCGGGCCAGTCGAGCGCGTAGCGGGGCAGCAGCCGCGGGATAACCCGCGCGCCGACGCTCTGGTAGATGCCGAGCCGCAGCGAGCCGGCCGCGCCGTCGGAGAGCGCGCCCAGGTCGGCTTCGGCGGCCTTGATCCGCGCGACGATCGCCTTCGCGTGGCCGAGCAGCACCTCGCCGGCCTCGGTCAGCGCGACCGGCCCGGGGCCGCGCGAGCGCTCGACCAGGCGTTGGCCGACGATCCGCTCGAGCGCGGCGATCTGCTCGCTGATCGCCGACTGGACGTAGCCGAGGCGCGTGGCGGCACGGCGGAACGAGCCCTCCTCGGCGACGGCCTCGAGCGCCGCCAGGTGCCGCACCTCGATGCCGGAGACGTGATCGGTGGACACGGTCATCCGCAGACTAGCCGATCGTTCTGGGCGATCAGGTGTCGCCGCGGATGACGGCGAGCACCTCGTCCCGCTTGCGCTCCATGAGCTCGGGCGTGCGGGCCTCGAGGTTCAGGCGCAGCAGCGGCTCCGTGTTCGAAGGCCGGACGTTCATGTGCCAGTCGTCCGCGTCCACCGAGACGCCGTCGAGGTGGCTCACGCGTCCCTGCGCGCCGAAGCGCTCCTCGATCTCGTGCAGCTTTGCGTCCACGTCCGGGACCGGTGTGTTCAGCTCGCCGGTGATGAAGTAGCGCTCGCGGAAGGGCTGCAGGATTTCGGACAGCTTCCGGCCGTCGGTCGAGATCCGCTCGAGCATCAGCAGGAACGGGATCACGCCCGAGTCGGCCTGCGTGAAGCCGCGGAAGTAGTAGTGCCCCGAGACCTCGCCCGCGAAGGCCGCGCCCTCCTCGCGCATCCGCTGCTTGATGAACGCGTGGCCGACGCGGTTCATCAGCGGCACGCCTCCGCGGCCCTCGATCGTCTCCGGCACCGCCCAGCTCGCGCGCACGTCGTAGATCACCTTCGCGCCCGGCTCTTTCCCGAGCACCGCCTCGGCGAAGATGGCGGTGGCGAAGTCGCCGGGGACGAACTCGCCCGTGTCGTCGACGAAGAAGCAGCGGTCGGCGTCGCCGTCGAAGGCCACGCCGAAGTCGGCGCGCTCGTCGAGCGTCTTGCGAACGATGAACTCGCGGTTCTCCGGCAGCAGCGGGTTCGGCTCGTGGTTCGGAAAGGTGCCGTCTGGCTCGAAGAAGCAGCGCACGACGTCGAGCTGCGGGAGGTGTTCGAGGACCGGCGGCAGCATTGCGCCGGCCATGCCGTTCGCCGCGTCGATCACGACCTTCAGCGGCCGGATCGCGGATACGTCCACAAAGGACAGCACCCGTTCGACGTACGCCGGCCAGACGTCGTACGTCTGGAGACGGCCCGGGGTCTGTCCCTGCGTCTGTCCCTGGGAGTCGGCTAGCGCGCGGTCGCGGATCTCCAGCAGCCCGGACTCGCCGCCCACGGGGAGCGCCCCGGCGCGGACGATCTTCATGCCCGTGTACTCCTTCGGGTTGTGCGAGGCAGTCACCGCGACGCCGCCGTCGAGGCCCAGCTCGCCGACTGCGAAGTAGACCATCTCCGTGCCGACGAGCCCAAGCTCGAGCACCTCGGCGCCGGCCTCGGTCGCGCCCGCAATCACCGCCTCGGCCATCGCAGGCGAGGAAAGGCGCATGTCGTGCCCGACGGCGATCTGCTTCGGCTCGAAGACCTCCACGAAGGCGCGCCCGATCGCCTGGGCGCCCTCCTCGTCGAGCTCGGCGCCGTAAATCCCGCGCACGTCGTAGGCCTTGAAAACTCGGGGGTCGAGCACCGGCGCCGGATGCTACTTGGACGGAAGCGCGGAGGGGCTTCGGTCGTTTCTACACTTGAGGCATGGAACGCAAGCTGGCCACTGTTCTGTTCGTGGACCTCGTGGATTCGACCGGGCTCGTGACGGGCGCGGATCCGGAGGTCGTGCGCCGCCGTGTCCAGAACTACTTCGAGCGGGTCTCACGGTGCGTGACCGCGCACGGCGGGATCGTCGAGAAGTTCGCCGGCGACGCCGTGATGGCCGCGTTCGGCATCCCGCAGGCGCACGAGGACGACGCCGAGCGGGCGATTCGCGCCGGCCTCGCGATCCTCGGCGAAGTGCGCGAGCTCGAGCTCGAAGCGCGGATCGGCGTGGAGTCCGGCGAGGTTGTCGCGGACGACTCCGACTCGACCTTCGCGACCGGTGAGGCGGTGACCGTCGCCGCGCGGCTCGAGCAGTCGGCGGAGCCCGGCCAGCTGCTGATCGGCCCGGCCGCGCACCGGCTGACGCTCGGCCGCGTCGAGGCCGAGGACATGGGCCCGGTCGACCTGAAGGGCCTCGGCGACCAGGTGTGGACGTGGAGCGTCCTCGGCACCAGCGCCGCGTCCGAGCGCCCGCAGGCCCTGCAGGCGCCGCTGGTCGGCCGCGACGCCGAGCTCGAGCTGCTGCAGAACACCTACGACCGGGCGCTGCGCGACCGCCGCGCGCACCTGTTCACGATCTACGGCGAGCCCGGCGTCGGGAAGAGCCGCCTCGCGCACGAGTTCAGCCAGGCGCTCGAGGGCGCCACCGTTCTCGCCGGCCGGAGCCTGCCGTACGGCGAGGGCGTCACCTACTGGCCGATGGCCGAGATGGTGAAGTGCGCAGCCGGGATCGTCGACGACGACCCGCTCGACGTCGCGATCGAGAAGCTGCGCGAATTCTGCGAGGACGAGGTGGTCGCCGACCTGCTGGGCCTCGCCTCCGGCGTCCTGGAAGCGGTGCAGGCCGAGCGGAGTCAGCAGGAGATCGCGTGGGCCGGGCGGGAATGGGCGCAGCGGCTCGCGCTGGAGCAGCCGCTCGTGCTCGTCTTCGAGGACATCCACTGGGCCGAGGAGCCCCTGCTCGAGCTGATCGAGCACCTGGTGACGTGGGTGCGCGAGGCGCCGCTGCTCGTGATCACGCTGGCCCGTCCGGAGCTGCTCGACATCCGCCCCGGGTGGGGCGGCGGCCGCGTGCGCGCGACCTCGATCGAGCTGGAGCCGCTCGGGCCGAGCGAGAGCGAGGAGCTCGTCGACGCGCTCACCACCGACGGCGAGCTGAGCGAGGACGATCGCCAGGCCCTGCTGGCGAAGACCGAAGGCAACCCGCTCTACCTCGAGGAAACCGTGCGCATGCTGGCCGAGGAGGGCTCGGGCGGCATCGGGCGGATCCCGGACACCCTGCAGGCGCTGATCGCCGCGCGCATCGACCGGCTCGCGCCGGACGCGAAGGCGCTGCTGCAGCGCGCCGCGGTGATCGGGCGGATCTTCTGGGAAGGTGCGCTGGAGCGGCTCTCGCCCGAGCTCGAATCGCTGGAGGAGACGCTGGAGGACCTGCGGCTGCGCGAGTTCGTGCTCGACGAGGAGCGTTCGTCGATCCGCGGCGAGCGCGCGTACAAGTTCAAGCACGTGCTGATTCGCGAGGTCGCGTACGGCGGGCTCTCGAAGTCGGCGCGAGCCGAGCACCATCGGCGCTTCGCCGAGTGGCTGAAGGAGCGCGCGGGGGAGGAGCTGCTCGAGATCCGGGCTTTCCACCTCGACCGCGCGACCGCGCTGCTGGCCGAGCTGGACGGCACCGCGCCGATGGAGCTGCAGCGGGAGGCCGCCGAGGCGCTGGCCGAGGCCGGGCTGCGCGCCTTCGCCCGGGAGGCAAACCGCACCGCGCGGCAGCACTTCGTCCGCGCCGTGGAGCTCGAGCCGACGACGAAGCGCCGCTACCTGGCCGCGCGGGCGGCAGACCGGCTCAGCGACCTTCCCGCGGTCTCGCGCGAGATGGAGGAGGTGCTCGCGGCCGCGATCCAGGAAGGCGACGGCTGGACGCAGGGGCGGGCGCTCGTCACGCTCGCCGAGGCTGCAGTGATGCGCGAAGGCGACGTTCGCGCCGCCGAGCAGATGGTCGACAACGCGCTGGCCGTGCTCGAGCCCGACGACGACTCTGGCCGCTACCGAGCGCTGCGTGCGCACGCCACGATCGCCTGGATGCGCGGCGATCTCGCCAAGGAGGAGCAGGTGATGCTCGAGGCGCTCGAGCTCGCGCGCGCGTCCGGCCACAAGGGCTTCGAGAGCGAGGCCGCCGACGAGCTCGCGAGCGTCTACCTCGCGCGGCTCGAATTCGATCGCGCGGAGCCGCTGATCCAGCAGGCGATTCTGCTCGCCGAGGAGAGCGGCAGCGCCATGACGCGCGGAAGGGCGCTCCGATTCGCAGGCCAGCTGCACCTGTACCGGCGCGAGCTCGACGACGCCGAGGCCGCGCTCGAGGCGGCCCGCGAGCACCTCGCCGAGGCCGGAGCGGCGTGGATGCTCGGCCGCACGCTCAACTTCGCCGGCTGGACCGCGCGGCACAAGGGCGAGATCGCCCGCGCCGAGCGGCTCTTCCGCGAGTCGATCCGGATCCTTGCCCCGCTGGAGGACCGCGCGACGCTGTGCGAGACCCAGCGCTCGCTCGCGGAGCTCCTGCTCTCGCAGGGCAGAATCGACGAGGCGGAGCGCTTCGCACTGGCCTCGCGGGAGACGGTCGGGCCGCACGACGTCACCTCGCTCGCCACGACGACGATGTCGCTCGGGCTTGTTCGCGCCGCGCAGGGCCGCGACGAGGAGGCCGAGGAGCTACTCCGCCAGGCGTACGACACGCTCGCCGAGACCGAGCACCGGAAGCACCAGTGCGAGCTCCTGCAGGCGCTCGTTCAGTTCCTGCGCGACCGGGGTCGCGACGGCGAGGCGGACGAGCTCGAGGCCCGCCGCGACGGCGTCCTGGCCGAGGCCGCCAGCACCGCCTGAATCGCGTGGTGCGACTCCAGGTCGGGCGACTCCGAGATCACGGTCGCCGATCGCCGGAACTTCCGTAGCGCCTGCTTCAGCGGGTCCGCACGGAGCGTGCCCTCGCCGTAGGGCAGATGCTTCGTCTCGTTGCGGTTTGCGAACGCGATGTCCGAGAAGTGGATGTGGAACGGCCTGCCCGGCTCGATCACCTCGTCCGCGGCCTCGAGCGCGGCCGTGAACGGCTCGACGTCGGTGAAGGCGCCGTCGCTGGTCGCGTGCATGTGCGCGAAGTCGAGCACGGGCCGGACCCAGCCGGTACGTCGGGAGATCTCGATCACGTCCTCGAGGCTGCCGATCTCGCGCACCCGGCCCATCACCTCGACGCCGAAGGGAACCGCGCGGTCCTTGCCCTCCAGCCGCTCGCGCAGCTCGCCGAGCTGCTCGCAGATCGAGTCGATCGCCTCCTCACGTGTCCGTTCGAGCAGGAAGCCGGGGTGGAAGACCACGAGCTCCGCGCCGGCCGCCTTGGCGATCCCCGCCGAGTGGTCGAGCATCCCGGTCGCCATGTTCAGCTTCTTGCCGCGCTCCGCGTGGCCCATGAAGCCCGCGATCGGCGCGTGCACCGACAGGACGATCTTCGCCTTGCGCGCGAGCTTGCCGAACTCCGCGGCCCAGTCGTAGTCCATCCAGAACTTGCCCTCGAAGTCGATCTCGCAGGCGTCGAAGCCGAGCTCCTGCAAACGCGCGATCGCGGCCTCCGGGCTCTCGCGCGAGGGCACTCGCGCGGGGCCGAAACGGACCTTTCCCATTCGAGGATCGTATGCCGTCCGATGCCCTGGCTACGTTGCGCGCATGGCAAAGCGACCATCACGAATCGATCTGCTCGAGCTCGACATCGACCTTCGGCTCGCCGATCTCTGGCGAGAGGCGGCCGACATCGGGGAATGGAACCTCGAGGTGGTCGCCGCATTCATGCGCGCGGCCTACGGCAAGGGGTACTGCGACGCGTTGACCGAGGACAACCCGGGGAGCCTCTGCGAGGAGCACGGCTACAGGATCCCGACGCGGCGCGAGCCCGCGGCCGAACCCTCCTAGATTTAGGTCACACCGGCGTTCCCCAAGCGCCCGTACAATCTCGGCGTGGCGAAGAACCCACGCTCGGCCCGCCTCGTCATCGCACTGTCGGTCGCGGCGGTGCTCGCGGTCTTCCTGCTCTATGTCTCCATCGCCGGCGGCCGCACCGCCCAGGTGAAGCCGAGCGAGTTGAAGGGGCACGGAGGCGAGGTCTCGCTCGTCGGCAAGGTCGTCGGCCCGGTGCACGGCGCGGGATACGACAAGAACGGCCTTCGCTTCGGGGTCGGCGACATCGGGGGGACGAAGACCGTGCCGGTGGTCTATCGGGGGAGCGTGCCGGACCAGTTCAAGCTCGGCCGGCACGTGGTGGTCAGCGGCCGCTACACGCACGGCGTCTTCGTCGCGAAGCGTGACTCGCTCGTGACGAAGTGCCCCTCGAAGTACGCGCCCAAGAAGACCTGATGTGGCTCGCCCTCGGCGTGCTGCTCGCAGTGCTCTGCGTGCTCTTCGTGGCCCGGCCGTTCCTGCGAGACCCGCGGCCGGTGGACGACACGCTCGACCTCCCTGCCGAGGGTGAGCAGGAGCGGATCGCTCTCGCCGAGGAGCGGGACCGGGCGCTCGCGGCTCTGAAAGAGCTCGAGTTCGACCACCGCACCGGCAAGCTCTCGGACGAGGACTACCGGGCCCAGGTGGGCCCGATGCGACGCCGCGCAGCGGAAGCCCTGCGAGCGCTCGACCCGAAGCCCCGCAAGGAGCGGGTGCGCACGCATGGCTAGCTGCGCGAACTGCGGCAGCGAGCTCCCGGAGAAGGCCCGCTTCTGCCCGGAGTGCGGGACGCGGGTCGAGGCGGAGCTGGGCGAGACCGCGGTGCAGGAAGTGCCGCCGGACGAGACCGGCCAGGTGCCTGTCGAGTACGACACAGCCCGGCCGCGCTTCTTCGGCGTCTTCCGTCCCGCCCGCGCCCTCACGCCGGCCTGGCACGCGGTCCGCGAGACGACCGGGTACGCCTTCGAGTCCGTCTCCGTACACACCACCACCCGCAAACGGCTCTTCGGACTGCGCCGCGAACTGGACGCCCTGACGGCAGAAAGGTCGGAAAGTGCCCGCATTTTGGGCGAAGCCGTGTACGCTGGTGACGACCAAGGGACCGCGTCGGCGCGCGCCAGGGTGGCCGAGCTGGACGCGTCAGTCCGGGCGAAGGAGGAGGAGATGGAGCAGACAGCAGCCGCTGCGATGGAGCGACTCGAGCGCGCGCACCTCCAGGTGCAGCCAACCCAGGTCGAGACGCCCACGCCTTCGCCCGAGCCGTCGCCTGAGCCGAGCCCGCCGCCCCAGCCCGTCCCGGTGCCTGAGCCCGTCCCGGAGCCCTCCGAGCCGCCGGGGCCCGCGCACGTTCCCGAGCCGACTCCCACCCCGAGCCCGCCGCCTACGCCGGAGTAACCCCGCGGGGGCAGGGACGTCTGCCCGACCGCCGAAACTCTCGTTCAGTGCGTTTTCGCAGACTCGTGCCGCTCGCCGCGCTGCTCCTCGCGGTCGTCGCGGCCCCGGCGAGTGGCGATGTCGCTAGCCGGAAGGCCGCGGTCGACGCACGGCTGCAGCGGGTGCAGGCGAAGATCGCCTGGGCGCAGGAGCGCGAGCGCACGCTCGCGACGGAGATCGCGTCGGTCAACGGCCAGATCCGCGGACTCTCCTCGCAGATCGGCGTCGTCTCCGCCCAGCTCGAGCCGCTCGAGCGCGACCTCCAGCTGCACAAGGAGAAGCTCGCGCGCCTGAACGAGCTCTTCCGGTTGCAGACGAGCCGCTACCACTTCTACCGCAGTGAGTACAGCGCGCTCATCGACCGGCTCGGCAACCGGCTCGTCGACCTCTATGAACAGGGCGAGCCGAGCTCGCTCGAGGTCCTCTTTGCTGCGAAGAGTTTTGACGACCTGGTCGACCAGGCGCAGGTCGTCGACTCGCTTGCGACCCAGGACAAGTCGATCGCCGGACAGGTCGGCACCGCCAGGGAACGGGTGCGCGTCCAGCGCGAGCACACGAAGAAGTTCCGCGCGCTCGTCGCCGCGGAGCTTCGGACGATCGCCGTGCGCACGAACCAGGTGCGCGCCCTGCGCGACCAGCTGCTCGCGAACGAGAACCGGCTTGCCGCGGCGCGGGCGAACAAGCGCGGCGCGCTCCAGGACGTCAAGGAGTCGAAGTCGGCGTTCCTGCACGAGGCGGAGGGCCTGCAGCAGGCGAGTTCCGACCTCGCCTCGCAGATCCGCTCGGCGCAGTCGACCTCGTCGTTCTCGGCTCCGGGCGACACGACGCCTTCCGCGGCGGGCTTCATCTGGCCGGTGAACGGGCCCGTGACGAGCGGGTTCGGCTGGCGCTGGGGGCGGATGCACGAGGGCATCGACATCGGGGTCGGCTACGGCACTCCGATTCGCGCGGCGGCCGCGGGGCGTGTCGTCTACGCGGGCTGGATGTCCGGCTACGGGAACCTCGTCGCAATTGACCACGGCGGTGGGGTCTCGACCGCGTACGGCCACCAGTCGAGCGTCGCCGTCGGCGTGGGCCAGGTCGTCTCCCAGGGCCAGACGGTCGGCTACGTCGGCTGCACCGGCCACTGCTTCGGGCCGCACCTCCACTTCGAAGTGCGGATCAACGGCTCGCCGGTCGACCCGCTCGGCTACCTGTAGCCATAACCGCGTTCCAGATCGCGGCAGAACGGGCATCCCGCAGCAGACGAAGGGAGGCCGCTCCGAATGCTCGTCTTGCTGCTCGTCCTATTGCTCGCCCTGATCCTCTTCGGCATCGGCTTCGCGGTGGAGTTCCTGTGGGTGATCGCCGCGGTCATCCTCGCCCTCTGGCTGATCGGGTTCCTCGCTCACGGGGCGGACGCCCGCTGGTACCGCTGGTAGCGCGCTAGAACACGCCGAAGGTCTGGGCCAGCAGGAACACGTTCAGCGCCGAGATCAGCGCGGCCACGAGCACCGCGACGGCCGTCGTCGTCTTCCGGTTCACGAGCGGGCCCATGAGCTCCCGGCGGCTGGTGAACCAGACCAGCGGGATGAGGGCGAACGGGATCCCGAACGAGAGCACGACCTGGCTGATCACCAGCGTTCGCGTGGGGTCGAGGCCGATCGCCGCGACCACGAGGGCGGGCAGCATCGTCACCAGGCGGCGGACGAACAGCGGGATCTGGCGGTCGATGAAGCCCTGCATGACGACCTGCCCCGAGAGGGTGCCCACGGTCGAGCTCGACAGGCCGGACGCGAGCAGGGCCAGCGCGAAGAGCGTGCTCGAGGCGCTGCCGAGAATCGGCTCCAGCGTCTGGTGCGCGGTCTCCAGCGACGCGATGTCGGTGAGGCCGGACTTGAAGAAGACAGAGGCGGCCATCACCAGCATCGCCATGTTGATCACGCCCGCGATCGACATGGCAACGATGACGTCGACCTTCGTGTAGCGGTAGACGCGGCGCGCTTCCTCGTCGTTCTGCGGGACGATGCGGTTCTGCATCAGCGCGGAGTGCAGGTAGATGACGTGCGGCATGACCGTGGCGCCGAGGATCCCGACCGCCAGGAGCAGCGACTCGCCGCCGGCGAACTGCGGCTTGACCGCGTGCAGCGCGACCGTCCCTAGCGGCGGGTGCGCGAGCCACAGCTCCGCCAGGTAGCAGACGCCGATCGCGGCCACGAAGGCCGCGATGACAGCCTCGAACGTGCGGAAGCCGAGGCGCTGCAGACCGAGGATCGCGAAGGTCACGAGACCGGTGAGGACCGCGGCAGGGAAGAGGTCCATGCCGAAGAGCAGGTGGAATCCGAGTGCGGCGCCGAGGAACTCCGCGAGATCGGTCGCCATCGCGATCAGCTCGGCCTGGATCCAGAGCCCGGTCGACGTGCGGCGCGAGAACCGCTGCCGGCAGACCTCCGGGAGGTTGCGTCCCGTGGCGATGCCGAGCTTGGCCGACAGCGTCTGGATCAGCATCGCCATCAGGTTCGAGGCGAGGATCACCCAGCAGAGCGTGTAGCCGAACTTCGACCCGCCCGCGATGTTCGTCGCGAAGTTGCCCGGGTCGATGTAGGCGACGCACGCGACGAAGGCGGGTCCGAGGAAAGGCAGGATTCGCCAGCTGCGTGGATAGTCGCGCAGCGCATCCTGGGCCCGCAGGTTGCCGGCCGCAACCGCGCCTGACCGTGTGGCCATCATGGCGTCAGTGTAGCCAGAGTTTAGGCTTGCCTAAACTTTTGCGAGCCGCAGATCGGGAAGGTTCCGCCAGCGGCCGTCGACGTCGAATCCGTAGCCGACGAAGAACTCGTCCGGGACGGTGAAGCCGACGTAATCGACGGGCAGATCCTCGACCAGGCGGCGGTACGGCCGGTCGAGCAGGGCGGCGATGCGGAGGCTGGCCGGCTTCCGCAGCTCGAGCAGCTTGCGCAGGTAATTGAGCGTCAGGCCGGTGTCCACGACGTCCTCGACCAGCAGCACCTCGAGGTCCGTGACGGGGATCGCGCAGTCCTTCAGCAGCCGTACCCGCGAGTGCCCGCCGGTGTCGGCGCCGTTGTAGCCCGTCAGCTCGACGAAGTCGATCTGGTGCTCGATCGGGATCGCGCGAGAGAGGTCGGTGAGGAAGACGAAGCTCGCCTTCAGCAGCGAGACCAGCAGCAGGTCGCGATTCTCGTAGTCGCGCGAGATCTCCGCGCCCAGCTCCTCGACGCGGCTGCGCAGCTCGTCGGCGCTGAGGAAGACCTCGCCGACGCGCGCGTCCGTTGCCGACGCGTCGTCTAAGGCGTCGCTTGCGATGCCGACCTCAGGACGCGCGGGCTTTGCTCGCGCGTCCGTCTGCGGTGTTGGAGGGATGTCGAAGGATGTCTGGGCAACGGTCGTCTAAGGCGTCGCTTGCGATGCCGACCTCAGGACGCGCGGGCTTTGCTCGCGCGTCCGTCTGCGGTGTTGGGGAGATGTCACGGGATGTCTCGACAACGCTGCGCGTTTATGACGCCAGATCGAGTCGGTAGCGCTGGGCCAGCCGCTCGATGTCGCGCTTGTAGAAGAGCTTCACGCGCACCTCCGGATAGCGCTCGCGCAGCTTTCGCAGCTTGCGGTTCTTCCGCGTCACCAGCCGCTGCTTCATCACCGTGATCTCGAGGTAGAGGTTCTGCTCCGGGAGGAAGAAGTCCGGCGTGAAGGCCTCGACGATGCGGCCGTCCTCGCCCTCCTCGAGCACGAACGTGTGCGGCTCGTACTCCCAGGGGACGCCGTAGAAGTCGAGGACCTTGGCGCACTCGCGCTCGGCCTCGTTTTGGAACCTTGGTGGCTCCTTCGCGGAATCTGCCTGGAAATCGGCGATTTCTCCCACTTGAGAGTGCAGGGTAGCAGCGGCTGCGGACGCGGCCTCGCGGCCCGAGCCCGCCTGCAACCGGTTTGCAACCGGCCTGCTGCCGCGTCCTCGTCCGGTTGGCATCAGGACGAGAAAGGAGTACCCCCCAATGAAGAAGCTGGCAATCATCGGAACCGTCGTAACCGTCGGAGCGCTGGGCCTCGCCGGCCAGGCGGTCGCAAAGCCCACCGCATCCGTCAACCCGCTTCCGTCGGCGGTCGCGCTGGAGCAGGGACTGAACCAGCGCTTCCCGAGCGACAACCCGGCTCCGCGGGCGGCGTTCGGGATGAACCCCGCCGAGTACCACGCGCTGATGGCGCGCAGCGAGGGCCTGAACAAGAAGTACGGCCTCGGAACCTACTCGCTGACGCTCGAACGCGGGTCGAACGAACGGTTCACGGTTGACAACCCGACGCAGGGCACGAAAGCGATCGGCACGAACGGGAGAAACCTCGTCGCTTCGACTTCGACCCCGAACCCGACCGACACCTCCACCGGATTCGCGTGGGACGACGCTGGGATCGGCGCGGGCGTGCTGCTGGCAGCGATGGCATTCGCCACGCTGGGCGTTCTGGGGGCACGGCACCACGGCCGCCTCGGTACCTCGTAGTCACCATCGCGTCACGCAGAACGGGCCCCGGGGGAGGGGCCCGTTCTGTGTCGCCGTGCCGTGCTACCGCGCCTGCTGCCGACGTGCTACCGCCCTGCTACCGCCGACCGGTCTTGTTGGCGAAGGAGCAAAGCAACCGACGACCGAAAGGAGAACCCATGCTTCACCACAACGACTCCGAGATCCGCCTCCAGCTAGCACAGGAACACGCAGACTGGCTGACAGACGAGATGCGCCGCTCGCGCGGGCTTACGCCCGACGAGGTCGGGTACCCGGGCTGGGCTCGGCTCGGCTCGGCTCTCGCCGGCCGGGTCGAACGGCTTCGCCGACGCAGGCACGTTCCGGCGTACCAGGCGTGACGCTTTTCACAGCCGCGCGCCGGGCAATGGCCCGGCGCGCGGCTTCGTGCTGCGGCAAGCCCTTGGGCCGCTCAGGCGTTGTCGAGCCGGATATTCACGCACCACGTGAGCGTGTCGATGCTCGGCGGGACGGTGTGGCCGTCTGCATCGTCCGGTTCCTCCGAGACGGCGATCGCCACCGCGATCCCCCGGGCACCTCCGGGCCCGATCTCGCGGTGTCCGCCGCCGATCACGCGTCCCTCGCGGCCGACGGTCCCTACCCAGTCGTCGTCGCCGCTCTTCCAGGTCCCCCTTCCCTCGACCCAGACGGGTTTCTGATTCCTGTCGTCGAGGTCGCCCTGCACGAGCACGAAGACAATGGTGGCCTCCTCGGCGCCCGAATCGACGTCTTTCAAGGGGCCCGTCACCACGACCGGGTCCCCCGGGTCGCTCGGCAACGTAATGGGAGAGTTGAACTGTCCTTTCACCTTTCTACCTCCGTGGTTGTGGCTCAGGCCGAACCTGTGGCGTCGAGCCTCGAGCGGGCTCGCCCGGCCATCACCGTGTCCCCCTTCTGTTCGTAGAGCTCGAGCCCGGCGCGAAAGGCCTCCGCAGCCCGCTGCGGCTCGCCGCCCAGCACCAGGACCTCGCCGAGATCCAGCAACGCATCGCCGTGGCTGCGCAGGAAGTCCGTCCGTGCAACGAGCTCGACCGCCTCCCGCGCGAGCGTCTCTGCCTCGGCGATCTGGCCGCGCTGGGCGAGCAGCTTCGCCGCGACACCTCGCCATTCGACCTGTGCGTCGAGGTCGTCTGCGGCCGCCGCCTCTCGGCTCGCGCGGCAGAATTCCTCCGCCTCCGCATACCTGCCCTGTGCGTAGATCGCGTTCGCGAGCATTGCCGCGGTCGATGCGAACACCGCTTTTTCGCCCAGCTCGTCGAGGCGCTCGTATGCGGTGCGGAGCCGTTGCTCGGCCGCCCCGGGCTCCCCGGCGAGGAGCTCGACCCACGCGTCGTATTGCGCAAGCGCGAGGGTGTAGATCCGCCCGAGCTCCCCGAGCAGCGTGTTGGCCTCCCGCACGAGCGAGCGGGCGGTCTCGAAGTCGCCCTGCATGGCGTACAGCGCCGCGAACGGCGGCAGCATCTGCGCCGTCGCCAGCGGGCTGCCCTCGACCTCTTCCCGAATCCCGGCGCAGGTGGCGATTCCTGTTGGAACCGGTGTCGGGCCGACCGGCGCCGCCGAGGCGCGCCACGCGAGGATCTCGAACAGCTCGAGCTCGTCGTCGGCGAGGCGGGCCAGTTCGGCCGCACGCTGCCAGCCTTTATCCGCCTTCAGCGCCTGGCCCTGGATCCAGTCCACCGTGGCTAGCAGGCACCATGTCCGGCTCTGCCCTCGGACGTCGCCGTGAGCCTCGAAGACCTGCAGGGCGTCGTGCGCGGTCTCCTCGGCCTCGTCGATGGCACCCTCGGCCTGGAGCCGCACGAACTGCTGCTCGAGCCGGGCACGGGCCCGGAGCAACGCATCGTCCCCGGCTCGCTCGATCGCTTCGATCAGGGCCTCGTCGGCCTCGGTGAAGCGGCCGGCTTCGAAGAGCGCCGTGCCGAGTCGCGGTAGGAGCCCGACTCGGGACGCGTCATCCGCGGGCAGGAGCGAGAC
>Ga0207428_10000893_pt1 | contig 33463 bp, 28 predicted proteins | sample RhiMethybrSRZTD1_FD_187600 | JGI IMG/M metagenome (GOLD analysis project Ga0207428, IMG submission 187600) | Populus rhizosphere microbial communities from Tennessee, USA - Rhizosphere MetaG P. TD hybrid SRZTD1 (SPAdes) (version 3) | ecosystem: Host-associated > Plants > Roots > Rhizosphere >...
CGACATTGACGATACGGGTGCGTCCGCCTCGCTGCGGTTCGACGACGGCAGCACGGTTGACGCTGACCTCGTGATCGGCGCCGACGGCGCGCGCTCGTTCGTCAGGCGCTGGATGCTGGGCTATGACGACGCGCTGTATTCCGGATGTAGCGGGTTTCGCGGCATGGTGCCCATAGACAACGTCCCGAGCCTGCCGGACCCGACCGCGCTTCAGTTCTGGATGGGGCCGGGCGGGCACCTGCTGCACTATCCGATGGGCCACGACCACATCAACTTTCTGTTGGTCGAGCGCTACCCGACACCATGGCCGCGTCGCGACTGGATCATGCCGGCGGCGGAAGGTGAACAGCTGCGGCACTTTGCCGAATGGCATCCGGCGGTCGTCGAGATGATCACCGCCAGGCCGATTAGCGACCGGTGGGGTCTGTTCCATCGCCCGCCGCTGGGCCGATGGACGAAGGGGCGCGTGACACTCCTCGGGGACGCCGCACACCAGCTCGCGCCGCACCATGGGCAGGGCGCCAACCAGTCGATCGAGGACGCCGTCGTGCTGGCCGCGTGCCTTGGCGAGGCGGGCTCAGGCCCGCTCGCCTCAGCACTCGAGCGCTACGAGCGGCTCCGTCGTGGACGGACGCGCAAGGTCCAGTACGCGTCGATCAGTACGGCAGACGTCCTGCACCTGCCCGATGGCGATGACGCCGATCAGCGCAATGCCCGGCTCGCTTCGTTCGAGGGTGCGCTCCATCATCTGGGCTGGATCCATGAGTTCGACGCCAGTACCCAACAGCCCAGCGAGCGACAGGGCGGAACGTGGTTGTGATTGCACAGCGGAGAGAGGCGGAAGTTGACGCAGGAGATCCTCTTCGATGCGATCGCGAGTCGAGCAAGCGACTATTGCGAAGGGACGGTCAGGCGGCGGATCTCGTCGAAAAAGTTGCTGACGAGGACCACCGTATCCTGAAGCGTTGTCGGCGTTTCCGGAACCGGCGCGGTCACCACGCGCTGTCCGTCGCTGTGAAGGTCGAAGCTGCGCCATCGCGGCCTGAGCAGGTGCGGTGTGTCGGACCAGAGCCTCGGTTTGTCTACGCGGAACGAGTCCTTCACCGACGCATACGACACGGCCATGATCCGAGCATCAGGAGTCTCGAAGAGCAGCTCGTTGCGCACACGTGACCAGACGGCGCCAAAGATTCCAGTGGAGCCGCTGACCGAAACCGGCCACTTGCTGCCGGGGCCGGGGAACGGCCTGACGTAGACTTCGTAGCGTCCTGATTCATTGGACACGTACGCAAGCCATCGTCCGTCGGGCGAGAACTCCGGCATGCGCTCCTCGAAGCGACTGTTCAGCAGCGTCGTTGGCGTGCCCGGCTTCCAGCCCGCCGACTCACTGCCCTCGAGCGGAAGGATCATCACGTCCGACCCGCTTTGAGGGTTGACCTGACGAAAGGCGAGAAACTTACCGCTCGGATGCCACGACGTAGCGAACTGATCGAACGGAGCGTCGGTCAATCGCGTCGCCTCGTCCGAGCCATCAGCGGCCTGCCAATACAGATTGGGGACGGTGCTGCCGCGCGTCGAGCTGAAGACGACGCGCCGGCCATCGGGCGTCCACGTGGGGGAGAGGTCGTCACCTGGGTCACTCGTGAGGCGCGAGATCTGATCGCGGTCCACGTCGTAGATCCAGATGTCGGTGTTGCCGTTGTCGATGATGTCCATCGCCAGCCGTCGACCATCTGGCGAAAAGGTGGCATTGCTCCAATCGGCCGGCATCGCCCGCAGCACGGTGGTCTTGCCGGAGCGGTCCATCCACATCAGGGGAGCCGCGTTCGTATCCAGACTTCGCCCGGGCAGATAGATCAGCGTACCGGTGTCGGCAACGGCGAACTGTGCCGCGCCTGCGGCAAACGTGACTCCGGAGTTGATGGTGGTCACGCCTTCGAGGACCGGCACGGCCGCCCCGAGTGCTTTGAGGCGAACAGGATCAAAGGGAAACGCGAACAGCGTGCCGTCGTGGACGTATACGACGTGGCCGCTCGGCAGGAAGCGTCCGTACGTGGCGCCTTTCTGAAGGATGGTGCGCGCCCCCGTCGGCAGGGTCTGCACGACGAGCGTGCCGTCCGCGGTGCTCGCGGCCGAGTTGCTGACGGTGTAGAGGACGGCTCGTTCACCGGGCAGCAGTTGCGGCCAGCGATGCGTGCGCTCGCCCTCACTCAACGCCGTGAGCGGCTTCGGTGTACCGCCGTCGGACGACACACGGGCCAGAGGGCCGGATATGCCCGGTGAGAACACGATGCCATCGTTGCCCCAGGCGCCGCCGAGCATCCCTGGCGACAATGTGATCGCGGCCCCTCCCGATGTTGCAATCTTCTTCAACGTGCCGCTGGCGAAGAAGCCTATCCAGCGACCATCCGGAGAGAAGAACGGCGCGCGGGCGCCTGACGTCCCGGCGAGCGGCGTCGCCTCCAATTGGTCCAGGCGACGAACATAGAGCTGCGACACGCCGCTCTTCGCGACGACCAGTGCGAGCGTCCGGCCGTCGGGCGACAACGCCACCGCCGGACCATCGTTCGTCGCCAGGGATGCGTCGGTCCCCAGCTTGATGCTCAGTCGCTGCAGCGGAGCGGCTGGCGCCGGGCGCGATGGCGCGGTCCACACGAGAGCGAGAGCTGCCGTGGCCGCCACCGCCACGATGCCCATCGCCCACAACGCGACGCGATGAAGTCTGCCGGAGCCCGAAGGTTGGATCGCACTCGTTGAGGGACGACCGTGCAGCGCTGCGAGCGCATCTTCGATTTCCAGCTTCGCGACGCCAATGTGAGGGAGCCGCTTCTGCGTCTCCTTCTGCAAGCAACGAGCAAGGAGAGTACGGATCTGCGACGGCGTCATCGGCGGCAAGGCGGACCACGCCGGTTCGGCGGTCAAGATCGACACGAGCGCGTCGGGAATAGACTCGGCGTCGAAGGCTCTTCTTCCGGTCAGCAACTCGAACAACACGCAGCCAAACGCCCAGATGTCGGCGCGGCGATCGACTTGCCGGCCGCGCGCCTGCTCGGGACTCAGGTATGCCGCCGTTCCCAGGATGACGCCCATTCGTGTCACGGCCGGGCTCGTGATCGTCGGCGACTGCGACACGTCGGCCGTCGTCGCGACTGCCTCGAGCACTTTGGCTAGACCGAAATCGAGGACTTTTACCGTGCCGTCCGCTCGAAGCTTGACGTTTGCTGGCTTCAAATCGCGGTGGACGACGCCGTGCTCGTGTGCGGCCTCCAGCGCGTCGGCGACCTGCTTCGCGATCGACAGCGCTTCATCGACCGGGATTGGACCTTCGGCAATGCGGTCGGCGAGCGTCGGCCCTTCGACCAGCTCCATGACGAGCGCCTGTGCGTCGCCCGTGTGTTCCAGGCCGTACACGTGCGCGATGTTCGGATGGTTCAGCGAGGCGAGAACCTGGGCCTCGCGCTGAAACCGCGACAGACGATCGTGATCGGTCGCCAGGCCGTCCGGCAGCACCTTCAGCGCGTCGTCGCGCTTGAGTGCCGTGTGGTGCGCCCGCCAGACCTGGCCCATGCCCCCTTCACCCAGCAGCGCGGTGACTTCATAGGGGCCGATGCGGGCGCCTGGACCGATCGGCATGGGGCGAAATTCTATGTCATCGCTCTGGCGCGCCCTGACCGGCAGGGCCACCCGTCCGGCCGCCGGCACCACGGCCGCGGAAGTTCGACTGCAGCAGATGCGTCAGCGTGTGGACGTAGCGCAGCTTGCCGTTCTCCACTCGGAAGAGATGCGTATCGGGCGCGCCGCTGCCGCCGCCGACGCTCCCCGCGCCGAAGGTGCAGAACACTACGACGGACCCGATGGTCTCGTCGACGATGAAGCGGCGGTTGGCGATGTTGACGCCGCTCGGCACACCGACGTCGCAGCTGTCAGTGGGGGAGCCGTTGCCCGTGTGCATCCCACCTTCGGTGCGATTGCACGGATAGCCCCACGGCACCAGATCCTTTTTCCCTTCGAGAAACGCGTCGAGATACGCGTTCGCTGCGGCGACGAGCGTGTTGCGCGTGTCGCGCTGATTGGCCGGGATGACATCCCATTTCTCCGTGGACGACCACTTCAAGTAGGTATCCGCGTTGAACAGCCAGTAGCCCGTCGTCGTCCAGAGGATTTCGATCTCGGCGATCTTGTCGCGGTTGACGCGCAGCCGGGTGCCAAGGACGTAGGGCTTCTCCTTGTTCGTCACGATCGCTTCGGTGAACGTCTGGCAGGTTGATGGATCCAGCAGGCTCCGATGGTGGTCGATCTTCATCGCCGTCTTGATCAGGCCATCGTCGATCTTGGCGAGCGCGGCGTTCTCCATGTAACCGAGCCCCGTCGCCAGCGGCAGGCCGGACGTGTCGCCTTTGCTCTGCGCGGCGATGTAGAGATCCGTGGCGCGCTGCAACCCGTCGCGCGAGCAGGACACCTGGGCGGCGCTCACACTTGGGGCGAGCAGCGCCGCGGTCAGAACGATTCCGATGAGGACACGGCGTGTCATCGAGCTCCTCCGCGGCAAGACCTACTCCAACTCGATCATCGGGCCCTGGCCCGAATAGTCGCCGCGCTTCATGATCGCATTCTCCGGCTTCGGGATCCGTTTCATCTTCGGCATGTTTTGGATTTCGAAGCGGGAATCGTCGATGAGCTTTTTCGAGACGCGGATAATCGGCTGGATCTTCTTGTTCATCTCCTCGACGGCGTCCATCCAATGGGCGGCGCCCATGTCGTCGAGCATGAAGTTCACCACGTCCGACGTGTCGACGCAGACGACGTAGTAGGCGCCGAGGAGCGGGTACTTGTCGAACACGGTATACGTCACCGGCTGCACGCCGTTCATGATGCCGTTGGCCTGGGACTTCTCCTGGAAGTCGCGGCCAATGACGTAGATCTGGAACGTGAGCTGCGCGATGCTCATCAGGCCGGCCGTCACGGTTTCCGCCGCGGGCCCCCGACCGTGGTCGCGGCCAGTCTGGCGATCGACTCGAATCCAGACATGGTGCCCTGCGTCGCGTGCCGCGTCTTGTCGCGCGACAGCACACGCTCGATGGCGGTCACGGCCTTGTCCGGGTCACCTTCACGCACGGCCCAGCGGCAGTCGTGCACTTCCATCCATCGCCAGGATGCGATCGCGTACTTGCCCCACTCCTTGATGGCGCTGGCACCGGACGTGAGGATGCCGGCGTAGGGCACCATGTTCTTGAGCAGATCGGGCAAGATGTGCCGGCCGAGGAACTCGGCGACCTCAACCTCGACGCCGACAGGGCCGGCGCCCGCCCCGAAGAAGCTCCGAAACAGCGCGGTGACGGCTTCCATGAACGCCGGGTTCGGCGCGCCCAGGGCCATCGCCCCGCGGCGGACGTTCTCGAGGTTGCTGGCGGCGCTGAAGCCGGGGAGCGCGAACTTCGACTTCCGTGTCACCAGCTTGCGGCCGCGGAACAGCATGTCGATCCGCCGCCGCTGCTCCTGGAGCAGAAAGTCCATCGGGCTCAGGTCGCGCTCCGGCCCCTTCAGCATGGCGTCGAGATCGGTGACCGCGCCCTTCTTGTTACGGTCGCTCTTCTTCCAGTCCTTCTTTTCGAGCTTCCACTGATCGAAGGTGCGCCGGAGCATCTTCAAGTGGCGGGAGCTGGGAAAGGCGCTGTAGTTCTTCAGCGCGGCATCGATGCTCTTGAGCGACGCGCTTCGAACCGACAGCACACCGAGATTGGTCCGCTGCATCCACTGGTCGTAGGTGATGTGCACGGAAGCAGTCCTCCGATCGCTCGGGATGATGCGTGCGACAGATTTTCGGGATCGATGGAGGATTATAGCGCCGAGATCGATCGGCGTGGTGTCACCAGATGCGCACGCGGTCCGCTGGGGTGAGGAACAACGTCTGACCGGCCTTGACCTCGAACGCCGGATACCACGCATCGAGATTGCGGACGACACCGTTGACGCGGAACTGTCTCGGCGAGTGGGGATCGCTGGCCACCTGTTTTCGAACCGCATCGTCGCGCAGCTTGCCGCGCCACGCCTGGGCCCACCCGAGCAGCACGCGCTGATCGCCGGTGAGGCCGTCGATGACCGTGGGCGTCTTGCCCTCGAGCGACGCTCGATAGGCGTCGAGCGCGAGCGCCACGCCGCCCAGATCGGCGATGTTCTCGCCGAGCGTCAGGTCGCCATTCACGTGCAGGGACGGCAGCGCCTCGAACTGTGAGTACTGCGCGCTCAATCGAGCCGCGCGGGCGACGAACGCCTTGGCATCGTCGGGAGTCCACCAGTCGCGCAGCGTGCCGTCGGCGTCGATCTTCCGGCCCTGATCGTCGAAGCCATGGGTCAGCTCGTGCCCGATGACGGCGCCGGCCGCGCCGAAGTTGATCGCCGGGTCGGCGTTGGCATCGAAGATCGGCGGCTGGAGAATACCGGCGGGGAACACGATGTCGCGCAGCGAGCCGTTGTAGGCGTTGTTCGTCTGCGGCGTCATCAGCCAGTCGGTGCGATCGACCGGCCCGCGAAACCGTCCGGCGTAGAACGCCCATTCGTGTGTCCCAGCCCGCCGCACGTTTCCAAGCGCATCATCGTCACGGATCGACAACGTCGAGTAGTCGCGCGGGCGATCGGGATACCCGACCTTGATGGTGTAGGTGTCGAGCTTTTTCAGCGCTTCGACTTTCGTCGCGGGCCCCATCCACTCGAGCGTCTCGATGCGGGCGCGATACGCCTTCTTCAGGTGGCCGACGAGCGTTTCGATTCGAGCCTTCGCCTCCGGCGGGAAATGACGCGCGGTGTACGACTCGCCGACGGCAAACCCCATGGTGCCGAATCGGCCGAATCGATTGTCCGACCCGAAGTCACCGCTGATCGCCTTCACACCGCGACGCCATCTCGCCGCCAACTCCTGCTGGCCGCCGAGCCCCTTGTCGTGCAGCTCGAAGAAGGCGTTCACGAACTGACGTGACAAGTACGGCGCGGCATTGTCGGCGGCGTTGGCGGCCATCCACGCCTGCAGCGTCGCAATGGGAGCAGCGGCGAAGATCGCGGCGATCTTCGGCAACGCGCTCTTTTCCATCACGACGACGCGCTCGGGCTCGAGCGTGCCGGCCTTCAAGTACGTCGCCCAGGGGAATCCCGGCGCCAGCCGGCCCAGCTCGGCGACCGACATCGGGTTGTACACGGCGACTGGATCGCGTTGCTGCACCTTCGTCCAACTGGCGTCGGCGATGCGCGTCTCCAAAGCCACGATCTCACCGGCACGTCGGGCTGCGTCGGGCCATGCGATCAGATCGAGCAGTCGAGCGACGTATTGCTGGTATTGCGTCTTCTGCGCGGCGAACGAGGGCTGCAGGTAATAGTCGCGATCGGGCAGGCCGAGGCCGCCCTGCCCGATGTAGAGCGCATAGTGGTTTGGATCCTTCAGATCGACGTCGATGATCGAGCTGAACAGGGATCCATGCAGGTCGGCGTTGCTGCGGCCCATCAACGCGGCCAGCCGATCGCGAGAGGTGGCGGTGCGCACCTCGTCGAGCAGCGGTGCCAACGGCATCGCACCGAGCCTCTCGACTCGCGGCTCGTCCATGAACGACTTGTAGAACGCGCCGATCTTGCCTTCGGTGGTTCGTGGTTCGTGCTCGGCGCCCGCCGAGAGCTGCTCCATGAGATCGTGCAGCCGCTGATCGATCGCATCGCTCATCACGATCCGCAGGCTGTAGACGGTCTTGTCGGGCGGAATGTCCGTTCGCGTGAGCCAGGTGCCGTTGGCGTAGCGGAAGAAATCGTCGCCGGGCGCGGTGGCGGGATCCCCCCCCGCCCGGTCGAAGCCCCAGGCGCCGTATTGCGGTTTCGCGATCGGTTCCGGCGCATCGGCGGCGCCGCACGCCGCACACAGGATGGTGACGATCAGCAGCGCAGTCCGCCGACCGGAGTCGATCGTCATGTCGAGGAGCGCCTGCGGTATGGCACTCAGAACGCGCCTATTTGTTGCCCTCGGCCTTCAGGCGTTCCTGCTCGAGCTCGGCGCGCGATCGTGCGCCGAAACGGGTGCCGCTCGCCGTCAGCGCCGCCGTCACGTAGCCGCCCTCGCTGCCGTCCCGGAGTGGCGCCACGTACACCGTGATCGTGTCGCCGACCTTGATCATGTTGTCGCGATACCCGGCGCGATACATGTTGTTGGTGCTGTGCCCCTCGAACTCGATGTCGCGCTCGCCCTTGGTGTCCTTGACGTGGAGCACGAGCCGCATATGAGGGTTGATGGCGATGAACTTCTTGACCACGCCGGTGATGGCCGTGCTCTTGGTGAAGTCGAACTGGATGGCCGAATGATGGGCCGCGAGCGTCACGCTGGCGACGAGGGCCAAGACTACCGGCAAGGCGATCGATTTCATGACATCCGCTCCATGTGAGTTGAACGCGACACGCTGACGCATGCCCATCACTACCGCCGCGTGGACGGCTTCTCGCCGGCTTTCTTCTCGAGCTCCTCGAGGTGCTTCATCCACGTCTCTTCGGCGCATTCATAGGGCAGCAGGTGGCCATTGGGCACCCGCGCCCACTTCTTGACCGCGGTGACCGGTGCCGTGTAGAAGGCCGGATCCGCCATCGTCATCTCGGCCACGAGCACGTCTTCGCCCTTGGCGCCCTTCTCGAGATGGTAGCGCTCGACGATGCGCGCCTTGTCGCTGTGCGCGTATCGCTGATCGACCTGCTCGACGAGATGCGTGGTCTCGACGATCAGCGTGTTGCCCTCCCAGCGGCCGCTCGAGTGCCCGTTCCGTCCCGGAAGCCGGTCCGCGTCGGGCACGATCCGGTTCCCCAGATACACGCGCCGGACCTCGTTGTGCGCTTCGTACACGATCATGATCTGCTCTGGCCGCTGGTGAATCTCCATCGGATACCCACCCGATCCGAGCATCGAGCCGGGCATCCCGGTTCCGAGGCAGTAGCCGCCCGGCGTGTCGCCGGTCGGCTCGACGAGCGCTCGATACGCGCCCACCTTCTGCTTGGCGACATCGGTGAGCGGCAGTGGAGGTCCTCCACCCCGTCCGCCCGCCGGCGCTTGTCCCGGCTCGTTGTAGGTCGTCCAGACGCCGGTGAAGTCGGGCTGCTGCGCCAGGGCTGGCGTCGCGGCCAGCAGAACGCTCGCGAGCAGAGAGGCGGCGGCCAGAACAGAGGAGGCCGCCCGGGGTCGATGCTCCATCAGTGTCCTCCGCCCAAGAGTCTAGTAGCGATTGCTCGTTTTGTCCTCAGTCGCGTATGCCGAGTTGCGCGAGGGTATCGGTCACCTCTGTCTCGTGCGTCTTGACGAACTCGACGTTGATCGTCGGTGCGCCTGACGGCACGCGCTGCAGGACCCCGGCTTTCATGAAACCGTAGGCGAGGCGAGCCGCGATGAGTGCGATCGTGAACTTGCCGTACTCGCGCGGCGTGATCTTCGCTTCCGCGAGCGCAGCGGTCAGGCCGGCGTGGCTCTCGAGTCGCGCCACGAGCGTCGCGACCTCGGCCACTGCATCGCCCGACAGCGCCGTGTCTTCGGTCACGAGCGGCGCGTCGGCAAACGACGAATCCTCTCGCGTGATCGTGCCGACGCGACCGCTGGCCTGCGCGAACCGCTCGAACACCTCTGACGTGAGCCGGTAGTCGGCGAGCTCGTAGACATCGATCGGCGCTTGCGCGTCGGCAGGAGTCAAGACGAACTCCGCGATTATCCCCAGGACGAACACAGCCGCGATCGGATTCATCTCCACAGCTCCTGGCTCGCAAGACGCGCGCCCTCCGCCAGGCTTTCGAGCTTCGCCCACATGATCGACTCGTGAACGCGGCGGACGAATGGCCCTTGCGCGAACCCGCAGTCGGTGCCGGCGATCACCCGCTCGCGGCCGACAACTTTCGCGAAGCGGACGAGGCGCTCGGCGACGAGCTCCGGATGTTCGACGACGTTGGTCTGGTGGCTCACGACGCCTGGCATCAGCACCCGACCGTCTGGCAGCTTCACGTCTCTCCAGACGTTCCATTCGTGTTCGTGTCTGGGGTTCGCCGCCTCGATTGCGTATCCACCGACGTTGAGCTTCAACAGCAGGGGAGCGATCTTCTTCAGCGGCACGTCGTGTGTGTGTGGACCATTCCAGCTGCCCCAGCAGATGTGATACCGCACACGGCTGGAGTCGAGTCCGCGCAGCGCGTGGTTCAGCGCCTCGATGCGCAGTTCCGCCCAGCGGAAGTACTCGTGGTCGCTCGACGGCGGCACCATGCGGTCGTACATGAACGGCAGGTGTGCATCGTCTATTTGCACAAACAGGCCTGAGTCGAGAATGGTTTCGTATTCGACGCGGAGCGCGTTGGCGACTGCGTAGATGTACTCCTCGTCGCTTTTGTAATACTGGTTCGGCGACAGCGCGGTCGCGCTCGCCGGCGCAACCACGGGCAGGAACCCGGCGTTCGCGTTCGCTCTCTTGACGGCCGCTTTCAAGTTGTCGATGTCGCGTCGAAGCGCGGCGTGGCCCGTGTAGGCGATCGGCTCCGTGCAGGGAAATGGGCGCTCCTGATACTGCTCCTTGGGAAACATCTCCGCGTAGAAGTCCATGAACTCCGCGAAATCTCCCCATGGCGCCACGGCAGTCGCCGGCTGACCGGGTGATGGCGGCGGCGGCTCGGAGAACCCCGACAGCCGCTCGATGACGTACTGCTCCCAGCCGATGCCCTTGCCGAACTCGCCATCGCTCACGATGTCGATGCCAGCGTCGACCTGCCGCTGAACGACCCGTTCGACGGCAGTGCGCAGCGACTCGTCGAAGTGCGGGACGGGTTGCCCCGCTTGCCGTTCCTTCAGAACAGCGACGAAGTCTGGCGGCCGAACCAGGCTGCCGACATGACTCGTGAGGATGCGTCGGTGAGACATGGTGCAGACGGTAGGTGTCCGGCCGACCCGGACACCCATTAGATAAGAGGTCCGGCTAAAGCCGGACACTACGACGAGAGGTCCGGCTAAAGCCGGACACTACGACGAGAGGTCCGGCTGAAGCCGGACCCTACGAGCTAGAAATCGAACTGCGCGCCGATCTTGAAGAACCGCGCCGCCATGATCGACAGCGGATCGAAATAAGTCGACCGGGGTTGCCCGGGCGGCGCCGGCGCCGAGTAGCTCCGCTGGTACACCTCGGTCGTATTCGCGTTGAGCAGGTTGTAGATGTCGAAGTTGATCGCCGTCTTGGTGTGGCCGGTCCTCAGGATCTTCCCGAATCGCAAATCGATCGAACTCAGACGATCACCATACAACGCGCCCGGCTCGACGATGTTCAGGAACTCGATGACATTTCCGCTGCTGAACGGCCGGTTCAGGGACGTCGTGTTGAGGACGCCTGGGATGTTGAACGCAAGCACCTGGCCACCGACGCTCTGGCTTTGCACCGAGGGGAATTCGTTCCCGGGGTACGCCACGCTCTTGAACGTCCCGCTGACCAGCACGTCGATCTTCGGCACCGTGTACGACGCCAGCCCTTTGAGGTTCGTCTTCCATCCCGATTCGCGATGGCAGAACTGCTGCGGCCACTGCCCGAGGCCGCCGAGGAACGTGTCGAGAAACCCGCCCGTGCCACCCCACGGTCCGAAGATGTAGTACTCGGGATTCTCCGTGACCACGCCGCACGAATCCTCGACGACGTTGCCGGTGCTCGTGCCGCCCTGGATCGTGACGTTGCGCAGACGCGCATTCACGGTCACGTCGACGCCGTTGAATTTGTTGTAGGCTCCTCCCACCTCGTTGGCGAACGTGGTCCGGTTCCGGATCTGCTGGACCTTGTCCGGCTTCACGTCACGGAACGTCAGCGGGTAGCCGCCGCCGCCCGGCAGCCGGGGATCGATCGGCACGTCGTAGACGAACGTGTCGAAATCGCTGGCCGTCCACGCATCGTTGACGACCGCCCCCAGATTTCCCCAGCTCCGTCGGATGTAGTCGACCTGGAGCGACACTCGTGGCGCGATCTCCTGCGTGATACCAGCCGTCAGATCCCAGCTGTACTCGCGCGTGTTCCAGCCGTCCACGAAAGCGGGGTCAATCGAGTTCGCAGGGAGCGGCTTCCCAAAGAATGCACTCCCGAGGCCGCACTCGCCGTTGGTCGCCGGGTCCAGGAAGTTGCAATCGGGGACGTAGTTGCCGCGGCGGGGATCACCGACTGGATAGGTGAAGTCGTTCCAGTTTCTCGTGTCCGTACTCTGGAAAAGCGTGATCCCGGCTGGGCTGAAATTCGCCCACTCGTCGACGGTGTTGAACGTCGTGACGTACCGGCCCATGAAGAACTTGAGCGCCGTCTTGCCGTTCCCGAACACGTCGTATGACGCGCCGAGCCGCGGCATCAGGTCTTTCTGATTGAGCGGGCCATCCTCGGCCGGGAAGATCACGGCCGTGGGCAGGAAGCGGTTTGGACCCATCCGCTGCTCGGGGAAGTAGTCGCCCAGATGCTCGAAGCGGAGCGCGCCCTGCACCGAGAGACGATTGATCGTCCAACGATCCTGCGCATAGAGCGCATACATGGTCTGCTGCTGTTCCTGTTTCGATGCGTGCTCGGCGTACGCCGTCACTTGAGCAGGTACGCCGTCCGTGAAGGTGTACCTGAGCAGAGAGTCGTTATAGAAGTTCGCGGGGAAGGTCGACGTGTTGTGGTGGTAGCGGAAACCGACCTTCATCGAGTGCGACCCGGTAATGTACGAGAGGGCCCCCTGGAAGATGTTCGTCAGTCCCGTATGCTCGGACCACGCTCCCCCGCCGAGACCGACCGGCGCACGGTAGTTGATATTTGGATAGGGACCCCCGGTCTCCTGCACAGGAATCATCGTCGTGTCGTAGGCATTCTTCTGACGGCTGCCCCACCAGAAGTAGGGCCCGAGCTGCGCGTTGGCTTCGAGCAGCAGGCGATTGGTGTACGGCGACGTCCAACTCAATTGCGTCAGCATGCTCGGGTGGTTTTCGTTCGTCGCCGTTGCCTCGGGCGAGGTGATCATCGCCCCGAAGCCAAGCCCGGTACCGTCGCCGCCCCCGTCGCAGTACAAGCAGTGGTACTGGACGCTCGTCCAGGCGCTGAACTTGTTGCGCGGCGTCACCTGCCACGTAATCCGCCCGGAGCCGTTGTTCCAATTGCCGTCGGCGACGGCTTGCTCCGTGAAGACCGGGTCGTAGGTCCACTTCGTCGGATCGCCCGCGTTCCTGTTGACCCACATGCTGGCGACGTTCTGCCGGCTGACTTGGTAGCGGTAGGTCCCGTAGAACCACAGCTTGTCACGGACGATCGGACCGCCGAACGAGGGGTTGACGTCCCATAGCTTTCCGATTGAGTTCACGGCGGTGAGCCCCTTGGCCCTTATCTCCGGCGTGAGGTTCGTGCCCTGGAAGGAGTCACCCGTGCCGCTGATGAAGAAGCTGCCGGAGAAGTTGTTGCCACCCTGCTTGGGGATGATGTTCATCTGCGGGCCGCCAGTGGTGGACTCGCCGAGCCCGCCGCTCAGGCTGAACACCACTTCCTGCGCGTTACCGACCTCGGGCACGTAGCCCGACACGCCCATGCCCTGGTAGCCGCCGTTCATGCCATCGACGAGGACCTGTCCCTCGTTGCGGCGGCCGCCGTGGATCTGGAACACGCTGTACAACGCAGGGTTGGAGCCAGAGAAGTCATTCTGTTGAACGTTGATCGCCGGGATGAGATGCGTGAAGGCGGAATACTGTCTTGACGAGGGAATCTCGGCGACCGTCTGGCCACTGATCACCTGCTGGTTGCGCGTGCTCGTTACGTCGACGACCGGCGCTTCGCCGCTGACCGTAATCGTTTCAGCGACACCGCCAACCTTCAGGTCGCCGTTCACCGTGGCGACGAAACTCCCGGACAGCTGGATCCCCTCGCGCCTGATCGTCGTGAATCCGGACAGCGTAAACGTGACCGTATAGGTACCTGGTCTGAGATCTTCGATCGAGTACTGGCCGACGCCATTGCTGACCACGGAGCGCCGCTTCTCAATCAGCGCCGGGCTCGATGCCTCGACCGTGACGCCGGGGAGTACGGCTCCCGACGCGTCCCGCACGGTGCCCACGATGGATGCCTGCGCAAACGCGGTCGCAGGTGCCAGGACACCCAGCACGATCACAACCCCTTTCAACAACCGGTGCATGCGTCACCTCCAGCAGAGACTGCGTCACCCCAACGTGTGTCGCCGTGTTGGCAGCAGAACGCTCGAATAACGCGGGAACGATGAGAGCACACCAGTATTAAGAAAATTTAAGGAAGAGTCTGATGAGCGAGTCTGGCGCTCGCGTCTCCACATGTCGTGGCTCGAGAGGGTGAAAGTCTACCCGACTCCTCGTACTGGGGCCAGAACGACTTTCGTGATGCGGGATATTTTTCGCTATGCGGAGAATCCGTTCCAGACACTCGACTCACGGCGCCATGCGCGCACTCGTCAGTTCTCGTCGGCGTTGCGATCGGTCGGCGACCGGGCCACCAATGGTGGCGGCCGACGGCGGTACAGCCAGCGTCAGCATCACGACTCACCCGGAGTGCGCGTGGCGATCGATCCATGCTGCCATTGCGCCGCTCGTCCGGGAGCCGCCCTGACATTCGCCCGTTACATTGCCGGTCTACACTGGCATTCGACTCACCCTGACGTGTGCTCGGCGCCGCGCTGCGCCCAAGCGCGATGGAGATTTGAGGCGTGCGCGGACTGCTGATCATGATGGCGGCTCTCGTGTCTGTCGTCGCGGGCCGGGCCGAGCAGACAACACCGGCTCCAGCGACGACCGGGGCGCTTCGGGCGAACGCGGAGCGTCGCGGCTGGCTCGACGCGGCGCGCGAGCTCTATGCCGCTGCCGATTATCAGAAAGCGCTCGACCTGCTGGACCAGCTCGTCGCGAGTAACCCGTCACGCCAAGAGCGCGAGTCGATCGATCTGTGTCGAATCCTGTGCCTGATCGCGTTGGAGAAACCCAGGGAAGCTGACGAGGCGATGACGAGCCTCTTCACTCGCGATCCGTTGTATCGCCCCGACCCTGAGATGTCGCCGCGGTTGCGGGCGATCTTCTGGACAAGCGCCGGCTCGTCCTGTCATCGGCGATTCAGTTGCACTACGAGCGCGGCAAGGCGGCCTTCGATCGACGCGAGTACAAAGTCGCGGCCGACGCGTTCAGCGAGGTGCTCGCGGCGTTATCGGATCCAGACATTGCGCAGCAGGCGAGTCGGCCGCCGCTGTCGGATGTTCGCGTGCTCGCCGCCGGGTTCAACGACTTGGCGGTGCGAGCCCTGACACCAGAACCGTCGTCTCGACCCGAGCCCGCCACACCTGCGTCGCCGCCAGCCGTCGCCGCTGCGTTTCGCCCGCCGACGATCTACGACAGCAACTCCCGGGCGTGAATGCGCCCGTCACCCTGAAGCAGGATTTCCCGCGCGTTCGCGGGCCGCTCCTCGCCGACAAGACAGGTGTCCTGTTCATCGTGATCGACGAATCCGGCAGCGTCGAATCCGCGATCGTCACTGAATCGGCGGGGCAGTCCTACGACGAGATGCTGGTCGCTGCGTCGAAGACGTGGAAGTATCGGCCGGCGACGCTGAGCGGCGTCGCGGTGAAGTATCGGAAGCGAATCCAGGTGAACCTCTCGCGGACGTCCGGCTAAAGCCGGACACTACAGGGTGGAAACGGAATCAGGAGATCCCGTTTCCAGCCGTATTCGCAGAAGACGCGTTGGACAACGCGGGAACGATTCGGGTAAGAGTGCGGCGATCCACCCCTGAGAACTCCGGTAATAACCCGGTAGTAACGAGACGGGTTTGATGCGAGTCTGACGCTCGCGTATCCACATCGAGTGGGGCTCGAGAGGTGAAGTTTATCCGACTCCTCACACGGCGGCCGGAATGATTCCGTATAGCGGGAAATTTTTCGCTATGCGGAGAATGCATTTCAGACACTCCACACACGCTGCCATGGGAGCACTCGTCAGTTCTCGTCTGCGTTGCGATCGGTCGTGGTGGAATATCTCTTGCTCAGCACCGACCTCCACCATGCAGCCGTCTCGCTGCCTGTCGATCACGGTTGCGTTCGCATTGGTCGCCGCCACCCTGATCGGCGCCTGCACCGAATCCTCTTCATCGCTCACACCGGCGCCCGACTCGGCCGGTAAATGCGGGCTGACGGCGACCGCGCCGCCCATGATGGCGTCCGACGGCGGGACCGCCAGCGTCAGCATCACGACTCAGCCGGAGTGCGCGTGGACCGCGTCGACGACTGCCAGCTGGATCTCGGGGCTCTCGCCGACGTCGAGCCAGGGCAGCGGCACCGTGTCTTTCCGAGCGGCACCCAATGACGGATCTGCAACGCGTGAAGGGGTCATCACCGTCAACGACAGCACCGTGCGTGTATCGCAGCGGGCGCCGTGCCGCTTCGATCTCAGTCCGGCCGCACACAGCATGCCCGCGAGCGGTGGGAGCGGCGGCGTCACGATCGCCGCTGCGAGCGAATGCGGGTGGACGGCGTCGACGGACGTCAACTGGATCTCCTTGGCAGCGCCGCTCAGCGGTTCCGGAGGCGGCACAATCAGCTTCAGCGTTGCACCCAACAGTGCAGCTGAGCGAGGCGGGGCGATCATCATTGGTAATTCGCGATCGACCATATTTCAGGCGTCTGGTGGATCACCCACGGGGCCAGCGCCTCCAGCACCTCCACCGCCTCCCAACTGCACCTATTCGATTTCACCATCGAGCCAGAACATCGGAGCGACCGGCGGAGCGGGCGGTCCGGTCGCGGTCGCCACGCAAACGGGATGTCCGTGGACGGCGAGCAGCGGGGCGTCATGGATTACGGTCACATCCGGCGCGAGCGGAGTGGGTAATGGCTCGGTAGGATTCACCGTTGCCGTTAACTCCGGTGGGTCGCGCAACGGTTCGCTCACAATTGCTGGCCGCGCCTTTAATGTGACGCAGGCCGCTTCGCCACCGTGCTCGTACAACATTGCACCAGGCAGTCAGAAAGTCGCGCCGACCGGTGGGACGGCGACGGTGACGGTGACGACCGGAAGCACGTGCGCATGGACCGCTGCCAGCAATGACTCTTGGCTGACGGTCACGTCTGGCGCGAGCGGCGTCGGGAACGGCAGCGTGACGATCAGTGTCCCGAGAAACGATGGCAAGGATCGCAAGGGGACGCTGACCATCGCCGGCAAGACGGCCACGATCGAGCAGGACGAAAACAAGGGAAAGTAATCAGGGACGCGACGCTCAGTTCCGCGGCCGCCCCTCGACGACGCTCACCATCGTCGTGGTCGGTGTCACGGACGTCAGCGTGAAGCCTGAGCGATCGAGCAACGCCCGGAACTCCGCTTCGGTCCGCTCGACGCCGCCCGGAAACGTCAACATCGTCATATCGAATTCTTTGGCGATCGACGGCGCATTGTCGATCGGCACGACGCACTCGACCAGGAGCAGGCGGCCGTCCTTAGGAACCACACGGCGGCAGTGGCCGAGGATCTGCCCGCACTGGGCGTCGTTCCAGTCGTGGATGATGTGCCTGAAGATGTAGGCGTCGGCGCCGGCCGGTATCTCGTCGAAGAAACTGCCCTCAACCACCTGACACCGATCCGCCAGCCTCGCCTGCTGCAGTGCGGCAGACGCGCGCGCGACCACGTGGCCGAGGTCGAAGAGGATGCCACGCATGGCCGGGTAGCGCGTCAGGACACCGCTCAGCAGAGAACCGTTGCCGCCGCCAATGTCGGCCAGTACGCGCACGCCGCTGAAGTCGTACGCATCGAGCATCGCGCCCGTTTCGTAGCCGTGAATCGAGGTCATGCCGGCGTCGAGAATCGGGCCGGCATCGGGATGAGCCATGACGTAGTCGAATACCGGCTGGCCGAAGACTTTGTTGAAACCTGGTTCGCCGGTACGAACCGCGTGATCGAGACCATCCCAGCCGGGGAAGAAGCGGTGAAAGAGGCGAGCGGCGGATCGATATGATCCGTCGGCGTCAGTTCGCAGGACGGACGAGAGCGGCGTGTGGTCGAATTTCCCGGCGGTGGTTTCCTTGAAGACGCCGTTGGCCGCCATGAATCGCAGCACGCGGTACAGCGACCGCTCATGCGTTCCGGTTGCTGCGGCAAGCGAGGCGACGGGCTGGGGCGACCCGTTCTGAATGTGATCGGCCACGCCGAGTTCGGCGACGGTGCAGAGCGCGCGACTCAGGGCCGCGGCCTGCAGCATGCGATTGAGTTGTTCGGTCTCGTGGTGTCCCATGACAGGCGCGGCGAGTGTACCACGCCCCCCACGGGCCGCTCGATCAGCGTCGGCTCGATCGCTCGCCTTTATCGAGGCTGCCTTGCACCTGCTCGGCTTCCTTGAGGTGAGCTCGAACCGTCGGCAGTGTCTTCGCCACCCACTTGTTCACGTTGGCCGTCAACGCTTGATCGGCCTTGTCGCCGCCTGCCGGACGCGCACCGGCGTCAGCGCGTGCCGCCAGCATCATCTCGACGTCGCGATGACCGTCGACCATCGTCTTCATATATTCGCGATCGAATCGATCGCCATTGAGTGACGACAGGCGCTGATGAATCTGCCGATGCTTGTCGTCGAGCTGTTTCGGCCACTGGATGCCAGCACCTTTAGCGGCGTCCGCCAGCTCCTGCTGCGCCTTAACGTGGTCGTCGATCATCATCTGTCCGAACTTCTTGACGTCCACGCTCTGAGCTTTCTTCACCGCCAGATGTCCAAGCTGAATCTCCGCCATGTTGGCGAGTGCGGCTTGCGACACAAAGCTGTTCTCACCGCCTTGAGCGGCCACAGTGCCGATTCCGACAGCCCCTGCGAGCAGCCACGCCGCCACGAGCCTTCCGGTCGCGCTTCCGATCATGTCGCCTCCTCGGCCCAACGGCCTGGCGCACCGCAGTCTTGCAAGTGGCGGACCGTGATGGCGTTGCGAGTAAAAAGACCCTCGACGCTTATGTTTGCGGAGAGATGGCTCGGCTTCTGACCGTCAGCGGTGTGTCGTCCTTGCACGGTGTCAAGAGCATCTATTTCCGCTCTCGCCCCGGCATATGCGCGTCGTCTTTTTCGTTCTCGAGGCAGTAGTGCTCGAGCAGGTCGGTGTCGGGAAGAAGCTCTTCGACGACCTTGAACGTGATCGGCTTCGTGAAGACCTTGGGATCGGTGATCGTGATGGTGAGATCGATGTGGCCGTAGTCGCGACGACGGAAGCGCTCCTCGACACGCATCTCTTCGCTGTGGCCGGTGCCGCGCGCGTCGAGCCAGCTGCGATTGTTGAAGCCAGCGGTGTCCACGACCAGCGTATCGCCCTCCCAACGGCCGATCGAGTATCCCTGCCACGTCGGTGACATGTCGGCAGGGTGTTTCCGGCCGTCGATGAAGATCTGCCGGAACGTGGTCTCGACTTCATAGAGCATCACGATGACGCCCTTCGAATGAATGATCTTGAAGGGCTCCGGCAGCAGATCGCCGTGCGGCACACCGTCGGGAAGACAGTTCAGCGTCGGGTTGAAGGCCCCCGGCTGTTGATGCTGTCGCAGGAGCTCGGCGCCGAAAGGCGTCAGCGGCTGCTCCTCCGGCTTGTAGTCGGCGAGGACGTTGCGGAAGTACCGCGAGTTGAGCGATTCGCCCAATCCGAAGAGACCGCCCGGTGCGCGTGCGTCCCCCTGGGCCTGCCAGATGCCCGACAGATCCGGCTTGCCATCGAGGCGCGGCACCGGTCCGCTCATGTTGATCGTGCCGTCGGCCGTGCGTGGTGCGCCGGCAATCGGATGATGCACCCACTGTGCACGCGGGGACACCACGACGAGAGATGCGAAGACGAACGACGCGACGGAGACGCGCAAGCGCATGGCGGCCATTAGACCACAGGGGATTGGCGGCGGAAAACGCTGAACGATGCGACAATGCATCACCGCATGCATCGCGCCGCGCGCCTCGGCCTTGTGGCCGGTCTGTTGTGTTGTTGGAGTACCGTGGCCCTGGCCCAGGAGCCGCCGCCGGCGCAGGACGATGATCGAGTGCAGTACCCCGCTGGCTTGGCGAACTCGTTTGTCGCCCTCAGCGTCGGCTCGATCAACTACGCCTTCTCGCAGGAGCAGCTCGAGCCGGGACATCGAGCCGGGTCGATCGAGGTCCCGCACACGGCCGCTCACGTCGTGCTGTTCGGTCACCATTTTGGCAAGTACCTGTCGGTGCAAGGCGCGTACATGCGACCGGTGAAGTACGTGCGCTATCGCGACCTGAATGGGACTGGCGAGACGCACACCGTGTGGATGCATTTCGGCACCGTTACGGCGCAGGCGCGAATGCCGCTGAGCGATCGCGTCTCGCTGTTCGGTGAAGGCGGACTGGCGATCACGAATCGAGGCGGGTTCGACGTGGGCGGGGCGCCCGCGCTGAAGGATGCCCAGTTTGCTTCACCGCTCTTCGGTGGCGGCGTCGAGTACCGAGTGAATCGCACGCTCGATCTGTTGGTGGGCAGCTCGGTCATCCCGCCGCGTTCCGCCGACAACAATCCTGCGACGATCTTCACGTCGGCGACGCTGCGATACACCATGAGACCGGTACCGGCCGAGCGGATCGCTGAAGTGCTGAAGGCCGGGTACATCTTTCCGGACAATCTGGTACAGGTCGGCTATGCCACCGACGCGTTCGGATTCAGCCTGAACGACTTCTTCAACGAGACCGTGCCCATCTTCTGGGGCGGCGACGTCAAGGTCAAACGCAGCGTGGTCAGCCTGCAGTGGGAGCGAAACCTGTTTCACACCAAGAAGGTGTTCGCGCTCGACCTCGGCGCCAGCTTCTCGGAGTGGAGAAGCCGCGATGGTGTGGGCTTCCGGACACTGTCGGTGTTCCCGGTGCTCAGGTTCACCTTCCTTCGCTCGACACCCGCCGATCTGTACGTCTCGTTTTCCGAGGCGGGCCCGACGTACATCTCGAGAGTCGTTATCGACGGTCTTCCGACCGGCAGCCATTTCACCTTCCAGGACTTCATGGCGGTCGGCGTGTTCTTCGGCCCGCACCGGCGATGGAACCTCGAGCTCAACCTCAATCACTACTCGAACGGTAACCTCATGGCGGACAACGCGGGTGTGATGGTGCCGTTGGCCTTGAAATTCGGTTATGCGTTTTGACACGAAATCGATCGCCTCGGTGACGATCACCCTGGTCTGCGTGGCCTGGCCGGCGCGCGCACACGCAGACTGGGTCGTCAGTGGGTTCCTCGGCCACGCGCAGACGCAATCGAGCACGATCGACCTGACACTGGCGAGCCAGTCGACGCAGCTGCAGCTGATCGACGTGGCCTATCGCGGTGAGTCGTTCACATCGCCGCAGTACTACGGCCTGCGCGCCTCCTGGATCTCCGAGGCGCATCCCTGGCTCGGAATTGAAGGCGAGTGGATCCACGCCAAGGTCTATGCCGAAGTGGATCGCGACGTTCGCGTGCAAGGCACGCTGCGCGGCGCGCGCATCGACGCCGTCGTACCGTTCACCTCGATCGCGCAGCGGCTGTCGATGTCACACGGCCTCAATTTTATTCTGGCGAACGTCGCGGCGCGCCGCGGGTTTGGTCCTGAGAATGCCGATAACTCTCATCGGGTGGTGGCGGTGGTGCGCGGGGGAGTGGGACCGACCTTGCCACACGCGGAGAGTCAACTCGACAGCACCTATGTGGAGCAATACGAAAGCGGCGGCATCGGTGTGCAGGTTGGGAGTGGCATCGAGCTCTCGGTCTGGCGCCACATCGGCGTCCTGGGTGAGTACAAGTTCACGTGGGCGTCTCCTGAGATCGACGTCGCCGGCGGCCAGGCCAAAATCCCTTCGCGCAGCCATCATGTCGTCTTCGGCGTGATCTACAAGTTCTGATGCGAAATCTGCTTCCGCATTTCTGTTGGGGCGTTTACACTCTCCTGCATCGTCGCCGAGACAATCCAGGAATCAGAAGCCAGGAATTGACCGGGCGTGGGACGAGGTCTGAGCCCGGCGCTGGGGGACGTCTAATGAGACACGCAGCTCGCGGTGTGGCCGCACTTGTGGTCCTGGTCCTGTTCGCGAGCGTCGCGTCGGCGCAAGAAAAGCAAGAGAAGCAAGCGAAGACGGTCCCCTCCCCGCAGCCCAGCGTGAATGTGCCCGACGCTCCATGCGATCGCTATGGTCTATCCACGGTGTTTCGGTGCATGGGGCACGATCTGCTCGGGGCGGTCAAGAACAGTGAGTCGCGGCGCTGGCTGGAGATCGGCGGCGTGCTCGCCGGCGGCAGTTTGCTGCTCGACGATGAAGTGCTCAATTCGATGACCGAGCCGGATAAGGACCCCTCGGTCGAAGTCGGCGAATACATGGGCGAGGCGGGAGTGCATTTTGGCGTCCCAGCGGCGGTGTACTTGATCGCCCGCGCCTCTGGCCATGAGGCCGCCGCAGATCTATCGGTTGCGATCATTCGCACGCAGGTCGTCAACGCGATCTTCACGCGCGGGCTGAAACTCTTGCCGCGCCCGCGCCCCTATCAGGAATCGGCCACGCCGACCAAGGGATCGTTTCCGTCGGGGCACACGTCGGCCGCATTCGCCACCGCCACCGTGTTGCAGCGCAAATGGGGGTGGCGCGCTGGCGTGCCTGCCTATGCTGCCGCCGCATTCGTCGGCGCGACTCGTCTCCAGCACGTTCACTATCTGAGTGACGTAACGTTCGGCGCCGCGCTCGGAATTGCGAGCGGTCTCTCCGTCAAATTGCCCCGCACGGGACCAGCGGTCGCGCCGTTGATCGCGCCGGGCGTGGCGGGTGTGTCGCTCACGATCCCGCTCGGACCATCGTCCTGACACGGCGCGTGAGGCGCGCCGCTCTCACGGCAAACACCTGATTTTCCACTGGAAAAACCATGGAGTCGCGGCGCATCGCACGCCGACGCGAGTCCCGCGTGTGTGTCGAGGGATGGACGCGTTGCGTGGCACAGCGTCGTCTCGTCATTCTGCGCGACGCTTCAGATACGGAAACTCACCGCGACTGAGCCACAGCTCTCCGTGGAATGTCTCTTGCTCTGCTTGCCCCTGCGCCAACGGCGCAGGTAGCGAGCGAGTGAGAGGCACATGGGGGATCCAACCTTAACGCGTATTCGTTACGGATTGCGCGGCCGAGCTGCAGCGGCGGCCGTCGTCGTGTGGGCGGCGGCGATCACCAGCGGCTGCGAGACGTCCTCGACCGTTTCGGAGACGAGTCCCTCGTCGGTGAGCAAGTGTCAGGTTGCGGTGGGCGAGACGCCGATGGTCGACGCGACCGGCGGCAGGGGAACGTTCGCCGTGACAACTCAGCCCGAGTGTGCGTGGACCGCCTCGAGCACAGCGAATTGGATCAGCATTGTCGCGCCAGCGTCGGGGCAGGGCACACGTGAAGTCAGCTTCCAAGTTGCGCCCAACCCCGACGCGGTGGTGCGCGAAGGCGAGGTCGCCGTCAACGACAGCCGCGTGCGCGTCGCGCAGCGAGCGGCGTGCCGCTACGTCCTGACGCCGGCGAGTCAGTCGGTCGCTGCGAGCGGTGGGGAATCCACGGTCACGATGGCTGCGGGCCCCGAGTGTGCCTGGACGGCAACAACCGATGTCGGTTGGATCACGCTGACCCAGCCCGTCAGTGGAAGTGGCAACGCCACCCTCAGCTTCACAGTCGCGCCCAACACCGGCGCGCAGCGCGCCGGCAGCATCGCCGTCGCCGGCCAGCGCGCAACGATCACACAACCCGTGCTCGCTGCTGCTCCGTGCAGCTATTCGATCTCGCCGACGAGTCAGAACATCAGCGCGGCCGGCGGCCCAGGCACGCCCATCAACGTCACCAGCTCGCGGGTCGATTGCACCTGGAGCGCCCACAGCAATGACTCGTGGATCGGGATCACGTCGGACTCCAATGGGATCGGCAACGGGTCGGTCACTTTCAGCGTCGCCGCCAACACCGGTGCGGCCAGAACCGGAACGCTGACGGTCGCGGGCCGCACCTTCACGGTATCGCAGGCCGCTGTTTCCGCCCCGGCCTGCAACTACTCGATTTCGCCGATGAGTCAGAGCGCGTCCGCAGGCGGAGGATCGGGCAGTGTCAGCGTCACCACCACGAGCACCTGCGCGTGGACCGCGACCAGCACCGCGCTGTGGATCAGCGTCACCGCTGGTGCGACCGGGATGGGCAATGGCTCAGTGTCGTATTCCGTGGCCGCCAACAGCGGTGTCGCCCGCTCGGGCACCGTGACGATCGCGGGCCAGACGTTCACCGTCAATCAGGCGGCAGGCGCGCCGTCGTGCATGTATTCGGTTGCGCCGAGTAATCAACAGATTGACGCATCCGGAGGTGTGGCCACTGTCACGGTCACGGCCACAGCCGGATGCGCGTGGACGGCAACCAGTAGTGCACCAGCCTGGCTTATCATCACTGGCGGCGCGAGCGGATCGGGCAACGGCACGGTGACGGCTGTGGTCGCGACAAACCCGGGTGGCCAGCGGACCGGGACCATCACTGTCGCCGGGCAGACCGCGACGATTCAACAGAGAGCCAACTGACGTGTCGACACTATCTGCGACTCCGCGCGATCGTGTGGCGCGGGTACCATGGTTTCAACTCGCGCGCGATCGTGTGAGCGTCGGCACGCTCGTGCTGGCGATGGCCATGTCCGCCCTGTCGGTGCAACCCGCGGAGGCGCAGCAGACCATCACTGACGTGCTCACGTTCCTGATGACGAATCGCTCGATCCCGACCGACGATTTCGTCCGCGACGAAGAGGCGGCGATCGCGACCCGCGACACGATCGGCGATCTCCTGGTGCTCGAGCTCGCGAACCTGCCGTCTTCGTCGGCGGCCGGTTTCAGTTACCGTCTCGACCCCGCGCTTGGCACCGTCATCCGGTCGAGCGACAGCTTCGGCCCGGTGTTCACCGAGCGCTCGCTGCTGGCGGGACGCGGTCAGGCCTCGCTCAGTGTCAACTATCGGACTACGGTCTTCGACACCATCGACGGCCGGAACCTTCGCGACGGCACGTTGTTGTCGACGGCGAGCATTCTGCGCGGCGACTCAGCGCCGTTCGACGTCGAAACGGTGTCGTTGCGGATTCGCACCGACATCATGACGGCGACCGGCACCTTCGGGATCACCGATCGCGTCGACATCAGCGCGGGCGTGCCGTTCGTGCGCCTGAGTTTGCAAGGCGAGCGCGTTGACACGTACCGTGGACGACAGCTGGTGCAGGCCACGGCGTCGGCGTCGGCGGCCGGCCTTGGCGACGTGTTGCTGCGGGGTCGTTTCAACGTCGTCCGTGAAGAAGCGAGCGGGTTGTCGGTGAGCGCCGAGGTTCGTCTGCCAACCGGGCGGGAAGAGGATCTGCTCGGTACCGGTACCATGAGCTTCACGCCGCGCGTCATCGGATCGTACGAGCAGAATAGCGTCGGTGTGCATGCCGAGCTCGGCTACTCGTTCGACGAGACTGCCGACGCGCTGGTCTATGGCGCTGCGGTGACGGGAGTCGCGACACCGCGCGTGACGGTGATCGGCGAAGTGCTCGGTCGTCGGCTCAAAGGTCTCGGTGCGCTGACGGAGACGACGACCCCGCACCCACGGCTGGCCGGGGTCGACACGATCAGGCTCGTCGGCTCGGGTGAGAGCACCGATCGCGTGATGGCCGCTGCCGGTGTGAAGTGGAACGTCGCGAGCACGTGGCTGATGACCGTCAGCGTGCTCAGGTCGCTGACGAACGTCGGTCTCAATGCCACGTGGGTGCCGAGCGTCACGTTCGATTATTGGTTCGGCCAATAAAGATCGCAGCAGGGCAATGAAGAACACAGCGACGACACCGCGGCGGCAATCGGACGCGCACGATGCGCTCGACATGTTTTCGCCCGAACGTGAGGCACGCGCCCGCGGCGATGGCTTCGACGGTCACGATGTCATCCGCCCGGACTCGCATCCGATCCGCGAGGACGCATACGCGTACGAAGCGCTGCCCTGGCACGAAGATTCGGCCGAGGCCATGCGGCGTGCCGCCTTCGTCGAATGGCGGAACCGCGTACTGAAGCTCAGTTTTGCCGGTGCGCTCGTAGCCGGGGTGCTCTTCCTGATTCCGCTCTTTCAGAGTGGCTCGCTTTCGTCGTGGTGGCGATCGGCCGAACTGGTCATGGCGAGTCTCCCGACGGGCAGCTCGCAGCCCGAGGTGACATCGGAGCCGAAGTCGGACACGTCAACAGCAACCGTTGCGGAGCCGCCGGTCGTGCCCGCGCCCGATCCATCGGCGCCGCCGCCACGCGTGGAACCGGCACCGCAGACGAGCGTAGAACCCTTACCGCCAATACGAGTGGAACCCGTACCGCCGGCGCGAGTGGAACCCGCGCCGCGTGTTGAACAGGCGCCGCGTGTTGAGCCGCCGCGACTCGCTCAGACGCCGCCACGGAATTCGCCGGTGGCCCCTGCGCCGCGGAGTTCAACAGCGGTGACTTCATCGACTCAGAGTGGGCGGGCGGGAGAGCCGGCGAGTCAGACGTCGCGTCTGGGGCTCGCCCCTCCTCAGAGTCAAACTGGAGTGAACCCGAGCGCGTCGGCTACTCGCACGCCTACCGCATCGCCGCCAAGTACCGCGAGTTCAGCCACAGCCGCGCCCGAGCCCGCGCCACGTCCGTCGGAGTCAGCGCCAACGGCCCCGCCGCGTACAGCTGACCCTGCGCCCGTTGCTGCACCACGCCCGCCCGATCCGGCGCCGCCCGCCACCGCCGCGGACGCCACATCGACGCAGCGGCGCAACGTTCCGCTGATCGGAGAGCGGAACGTGCCGATCGTGCGTGATCGCAACGTGCCGCTCGTCGGCGATCGCAACGTGCCGCGTACGGCCGATCGAACTGCCGCGCCGCCGGTCGAACCGCCGGCGACGAGACCCGGCAACACCGCTCCACCCGTTTCCCCGCCTGCGGCTTCACCATCGAACGCCGCACCGACTCCGCCTTCAGCGACGCCGGCGTCGTCTCCGGCACCGGCCCCACCGCCATCAACGGCTGCAGCGGCGCCTTCACCGGCTGCTGCTGCAGCGACTACGGCTGTCGCCCCGCCCGCTGCGGCCGTGACGCGATCCGCTGCGGCGTCGCCGCCGGCACTCGAGCTCGATCAGCGTGAAATCAACGGTGCGCTCGCCAGGTATAAGGGCGCCTTCAACGCGCTCGACGCTCGCGCGGCCGCATCGGTGTGGCCGACCGTCGACCGCGACACGCTCGCGCGCGCGTTCCAGCGATTGCGGCAGCAAGAGGTGGCGTTCGACGCGTGTCAGATCGACGTCAAGGACACCCGCGCGAGCGCGACGTGCAACGGCACGCTGCGGTTCGTGCCGCGTGTCGGCACGAGCACGCCACAGGTCGATCGGCGGCAGTGGAAGTTCGGACTCGCCAAAGTTCGCGACGAGTGGGTGATTCAGAGCGTCGACACGCGATAGCCCTTACTGCGCGCGCTCGTCGCGTCCATCCTCGCGCCCGATCGAGTCGCCGGTGACCACGAGTTCGACGCGTCGATTGCGTTGCCGTCCCGTCTGCGTGGCGTTCGACGCGATTGGTCGGCTCTCGCCGAAGCCCTCGGTGTCGATGGCCGCTAGCGGAATCTTCTGCTCGACCAGGTACGCGAGCACGGCGGACACCCGGCGATCTGACAGTTTCTGATTCTCGGCCGCATTTCCGACGTCGTCGGTGTGACCTTCGACAGCGATGTGAAGATCCGGGTGCGAGGCGAGAATGCCGGACACCCGGGCGAGCCGCTCGCGCGCCTCGGCCGTCAGCCGCGCACTGGCCGTTTCGAACAGCACGTCGGGCACGTTCATGATCAAGCCGCGCGCCGTCTCCCGCGTGTCCAGAAACGCGTTGAGCTGTTCGCGGAGGCGATCGCGCAGTTCCTTCTTCTCCTGCTCGGCGACGGCCGCCGCGGCCTGCGCGCGCAACGCCAGCATCCGCGCCTGCTGCAGCTCGGCATCTGCCGCATCCTGTGCAGCAGTCGCGGCCTGTTCCGCCTGCTGCCGGCCCGCTTCGGCGGCCTCGGCCCGCTCGAGCGCGGCGCGCTCGCGTTGCGCCGCGACGACGCGATGGCGAGCGTTGAACGCGTCCTCCTGACGTTGAAGGGCGATGAGACGTGCGTCTTCGGCCGTCTGCGCGGCCTTGCGCGCGGCCAGCATGATGTCGCCGCCTTGCTTGCGCTGCGCGCGCGCGGTTTCCGCCTCGTCGAGCAGGCGCGTCGCTTTTGCGAACGTGTCGCTCGCGTACTGATCGGCTTCGGCGATACGCGCGAGCTCGATGGCGTTGCGCGCCTCTGCGAGGTCGAGCGGCGCGCCGGCCTCGAGCGGCTTCGGCGCAAACGACGCCCCCTGGTCGCGCAAGTACGAACCTCGCCTCAAGAGGTCGTACTTCGCCTGCACCGTATCGACCGTGCTGGTGTCGGCGCCGCGCACCGCATTCTCAAGGACGACGACGTCACTCGGCTGGCTGACCGCGAAGTACGGCTCCGCCGTGACGATCAACCCGAACGCCTGCAGCTCGGTCGTGACTTCGACCCGTGCGGTGGCGCGGTGAACCTGTAGTTCACCAGATTCTTGGGACGGCCTTCCGGCGTAATCGCCCACAGGACGTACGTCAGGTATTCGCGTCCGAAATGTGACGCGTCGGCCATGCGATCGACGCGCGCTTCGATCTCGACGTAGCCCTTCTTGCCGGAGACTTCCGCGGACCCACGTGCCCCGGGCAAGAGCGCTGTGCCGACGAGATCGACCTTGGTCGATCCGCTTCTCGGCCGATAGTTGATGGCCGCCGTCGTTCGGCCGACGACGGTCACACGATAGAGCGGCGGTGAATCGGCTGGGGCTGGCCGGGAGGACGCAGGAGCGACCTGCGCCCACGCCGGTCCTGCCGTTACGCCGACGATCAACACCGCGATCACGCGCGTCATCGGATGTCTCCAGGCCGCCTGAAGGCGGCCTCTACTGGTGCGTCGAATTGCTCGAGCCGGTCGCTGTCGAGGCGCGTCCGATTGATTCACCGCTGACGACCAGTTCGACGCGACGATTCTGCTGTCGCCCCGCTGATGTGGCGTTCGAGGCGACCGGTTTGCTCTCGCCGAAGCCCGTCGCCTCGACCGCCGCGGGCGCGATCTGCTGTTGCATCAGGTACGACCGCACCGATTGCGCACGGCGCTCCGACAGACGCAGGTTGTAGTCATCGCCGCCGACGCTGTCGGTGTGGCCTTCGATTGCGATGTGGAGATCCGCATGCGTCGCGAGAATGCCGGCGACACGCGCCAGCTTTTCGCGTGCGCCCGGTTTCAGCGTCGCGCTGCCGGTATCGAACAACACGTCGGAGACGTTGACGATCAGCCCGCGGGCAGTCTCGCGGGTCTCCAGGACGACGTTCAGCTGTTCGCGCAGGCGCTCCCGCAGCTCCTGCTTCTCCCGCTCGGCTCGCGCCTTGTCCTGCTCCGCCTGTGCTGCGGACACCTGGGCCTGCTGCGCCTGGAGGCGCGCCTGCTGTGCCTCGGCATCAGCCGCCTGCTTGGCTGCTTCCGCGGCCGCGCGCGCCTGGTCTGCGTCCGACTGCGCCCTCAACGCATCCTGGCGCGCCCGTTCGGCATTGAGCCGTTCGCGTTCCGCGGCTTCACGCGCCGCGGCGGCGCGCTCGGCCTCGATCTCCTTGGCTGCCGCGGCGTTCTTCGCTTCGAGCTCCGCCACGTGCCGCCGCGCCTGTTCCGCGTCGGCCCGCTCGACCGCTTCACGCTCGCGTTGCGCGGCCTGCGCCCGCTGTCGCGTGGTGAACTCTTCCTCCTGTCGCTGCAGTGCGAGGAGGCGTGCATCCTCGGCGGTCTGCGCGGCCTGGCGCGCCGGCATCATGATGTCGTTGCCCGACTTGCGTTTCTCACGCGCCAGTTCGGCGTCGGCGAGCAGACGCTGCGCTTTGCCGAACGTGTCGGCAGCATAGCGGTCCGCGCCGGCCAGTCGTGCCAGGTCGACGGCGTTGCGGGCCCCGGCGAGATCGAGCGGGGCTCCCGGTTCGAGCGCCTTGACTTTGAAGCCACCCGCGTTGTTCATCAGATAGGAGCCGCGCGGCAGCAACTCATATTTGGCCTGCACCGTCTCGATGTTGCCTTTGGTGCTCTCGCGGATGACGTTCTCCATCACCACGACGTCGCTCGGCCGCGTCACGGCGAAGTACGGTTCGGCGGTGACGATCAAGGCAAACGCCTGGAGTTCCGTCGTCACCTCGATGCGTGTGTCGTCGCCTTTGAGCTGTACTTCACCGAGGTTCGTCGGGCGTCCTTCGGGCGTGATCGCCCACAGCACGTAAGTGAGATACTCGCTGCCGAACCGTACCGCGGGCTGCATCTTCTCGAAGTGCGCGTCGATCTCGATGTAGCCCTTCTTGCCCGACACTTCGGCGAAGCCGTGCGCCTCAGGCATCAACGCGGTGCCGACCAGATCGACTTTGGTATCGCCGCTTCGTGGCCGATAGTTGATCGCCGCGGTGCTGCGGCCGACGACGGTCACGCGAAAGAGCGGCGTGGTCCCGCTGGCATCCGGTGGCGGAGCCGGCGTGATCGCAACCTGTCCAAACGCCGGAGCGGCGAGCAAACCGAGCAGCGCTGTCGTGATGAGTTTCATGGGACCCTCTTCTGTTGTTCCTGAGCCGTTGTCAGGTGCAATCGGTTAGCCAGCGAATTTGCGATCAGCGTCTGGAGAAAACAGCCGAATGCGCCGTCCCGGGAGTTCCGGACGAGGAGGAGACTGCTATGTAGCGAGGGTGTTCCCTGAGGCCCGCCGCGGGTCGACCTCAGGCAGGCACGCGCTGGGATCGATCGGCTGTGCTCGAGCGTCGCTCGATGAACATCGGCATACCGTAGCGCGGCCGAAGCGTGATGAGCGGCCACGGTTCGACGCGATGGTTCGGCACCATGCTCAGGCGATAGCGTTGCGCCAGCGTCGTGACGATCACGTGCGCTTCGATCAGCGCAAAGTGGTTGCCGATGCATTGCCGCGGCCCGGCGCCGAACGGCACGTACACGAATTTCGGTCGCTCTGCGGTGGGTTCCGGCGAGAAGCGATCGGGATCGAACGTGTCCGGAGACGCCCAATACGCGGGCAGGCGATGCAGCACGTACGGCACGACGAACGCGAGCCAGCCTCGCGGCAGATGGTAACCGCCGAGCACATCGTCGGCGAGCGCCTGGCGCGAGAAGCCCCATGCGGGTGGATAGAGCCGCATGGTTTCGTCGATCACCATTCGTGCGTACGGCAGGTTCATCAGGTCGCCGTACTCGGGTGGACGTCCGTCGAGCACGCCATCAATCTCCTGCTCGAGCCGACGCTGCGCGGCGGGATGCTGAGACAGCAGATACCAGGTCCACGTCAACGCGAGCGCCGTCGTCTCCTGTCCGGCGAGCAGGAACGTCGTTACTTCCACGCGCAACTGCTCGTCGGTCATGCCTTCGCCGGTTTCCTCGTCGCGTGCCGCCAAGAGCATCGAGAGCAGGTCGACGGTCTCCGAGGGGTGACGGCGCCGCTGCGCGATCACGTAGTCGACCGCCTCGCGCAGGAGGGCACGCGCAGCTTCGAATCGCCGCCGCTTTGGCGTCGGCAGCCAATCGGTCAGACCAAGAGACCAGAAACTTTCGCCGACGTGCCGATTGATGACGACCCACGCGTCGTCGATTGTCGCGGCGTACGGCCCGAGATCGCCGCCGAGCAACGCACGCAGGACAACCGTTCGCGTGAGCCGCATCATCTCGTCGCCGATGTCGACGGGGCGTCCGGCCGAGGCGAGGCCATCCCATCGCGTCGCGACCTCGCGCGCCGAGTCGGCCATGATGTTCGCGAGCGCCGCGATCCGCTGCCGATGAAACGCCGGTTGGGCGATGCGCCGCTGACGCAGCCAGAAGTCGTCCTCGCTCGTGAGTAAGCCATTGCCGAGCGACATCCGCAGTTTGTTGTAGAGCGGACTCTTGTGGTAGTTGCGCGCGTTGTCCTGCAGGACGTGGCGCACGTCAGCGGGATTCGTGATCAGAAACCCGCGGCGCGCGGCGATCTCGAAATAGACGACCTCGCCGTAGCGGCCGGCAGCGTCGAGGAAGACGCCCGTGGGATCACGCCGCACCGCAGGCAGCATCCCGAGAACCGGTACTCCACGCGGTCCCGGCGGAAGCAGTTGTTTCGCGCCCGCGATTGAAACCATGGTGACGTTACCCTGCCGGCTCGCCACAGCCGGCCTTGCCCCCGAGATCGTTTACGGCATCGTGCAGGTGAAGCTCGACGCGCTGTTCTCGCTTCCGGGCTTCCCGGTGAACTTCGGCCACTTCGGCCACTCACACAATGGACGCGAGCGGTTCGCGTTGGGATTCCCGTCGATGGCCGTGAGCCCGGACGGGGCTTTGCCCTTCTCGACCCAGTCCTGCAGCACGGTCAGGCTGTCGAACTTCGCATTGAACGGTCCGAAGCCGTGACCGAACCCGGGAACCATATAGAAGCGCAGGAAGCTGTCGACGCGGGCTTGACCCAGTTGCTTCACCTGGCGCTGGTAGTACAGCTCGCTGTTGTGCGGCGTGATGAAGTCGTCGGCCGTGCCGTGCGTCATGATGATCTTGCCGCCCTTGGCGCGGAACTTGTCGAGGCTGACGTCGGACACGTCCATGATCGCCGCGACGGTGGCGATCCGGTCTTTCCACTGCATCGGGTCGAACTTCATCGTGTCGAGGTTCGCGTCGCGCGTGATGATGAACTTGGCGGTCTGGTCGCCCGCCGTATAGAGGAGCGCCTCGCCGCCCGAGATCGGGTTGGTGGGCTGCGGCGCCTTGCCGAAGTTCGACACCTGGAACAACGCGCCTTCGAGCAGCGCCCACTTCGGAAACGTCTCCATCCCGGCGACGGCGAATCCGGGTTTGTAGTCCGAGTTGATCTTGGCGACCGCACCGAGCTGCGCATCCGACAGGCATTTGTCACCGGCGTCGGCGCCGTCGGCGCAGCGCAGCGACTTCACGTCGAACGAGGTGTTGCACGCCTTCACGTTGCCGACGACGCCGTCTTTGATGCCGTCGAGGTCGTCGCATTTGGCGTAGACCGCATCGGTAATGAGCTTGGTCTTCGCCGGACTGAGCCAGGCCTTTCCGCTATCGGCATACACCGCCTTACCGACGTTCAACGATCCCAGGTGCAGCATCGTCACGTTGTACGCGGGGTAGTGGGCGACGACGCCATCGTAGTCCTCGGGATACCGCGCCGCCGCGTCGAGCGCCTCGTGGCCGCCCTGTGAGCCGCCGATGAAATAGAACCGCTCCGGCGCGCGTCCGTAGGCCTTCTTGATCACCGCCAGCGCCGCGTCGTGCGCTTTCTTGACCGACTGCTTGCCGTAATTGATCAGCGCTTCCTCGTCGAGCGCGAACCGACCGTCGAAGCCCGGCCCCGTCGCCTTGTGACCACCGTCGCTGCC
>Ga0207428_10000894_pt1 | contig 33445 bp, 39 predicted proteins | sample RhiMethybrSRZTD1_FD_187600 | JGI IMG/M metagenome (GOLD analysis project Ga0207428, IMG submission 187600) | Populus rhizosphere microbial communities from Tennessee, USA - Rhizosphere MetaG P. TD hybrid SRZTD1 (SPAdes) (version 3) | ecosystem: Host-associated > Plants > Roots > Rhizosphere >...
TCTCAGGTGGGGTGCATGCTTGGCAGTGCTGTTGGCTGCGCGTGAGTGAGGAAGGCAGCGGCCTCCGAGCGCGATCCGCGCCGAGCGAGCTTGGCGAGCGAGGCAATCAAATCGGATCGCGCGCCGCTGTCCTGGACGAGCGAGGGGGCAGCCGGGTCTCAGGTGGGGTGCATGCTTGGCAGTGCTGTTGGCTGCGCGTGAGTGAGGAAGGCAGCGGCCTCCGAGCGCGATCCGCGCCGAGCGAGCTTGGCGAGCGAGGCAATCAAATATGAAGAAGTTTCACCGTAGGCGGGGGATGATCATCACCCAGCTCAGCGCGTACGAAGTGGAGCTGCTGGCTTCCTTGATCATGCAGCTTATCGAGTTGGTCTCCGACGGCGAGCCCGAGGGCTTTGCAACCGAATCCGAGGCGACTGATGCCTTCGAGGAGATCGTCAAGGATCTCGATGGTGAGCCCGATGAGCCCGGACCGCTGGAGGATCCGGTGCTCAAGCGGCTGTTTCCCGAGGCGTACCCTGCAGACTCCGCTGCCTCGGCCGACTTCCGGCGGTTCACCGAACGCGACCTGAAGGCGACCAAGGTCGCCGAGGCACGCGTCGTCCTCAACAGGCTTGCGACCACCGAGTTGGGCGCTCGCGATCTGAAGATCCCAGCCGATGAGGTGGAGAGCTGGCTGCGAACCTTGACCAGTGTGCGGCTTGCTGTTGCCACCCGCCTTGGGATCCGCGATGCGGCTGCTGCCGATCAATTAGCGGAGCTGCCGGACGATGACCCGCGCAGCTTCATGGTGAGCGTGTACGACTGGCTTGGCTTCGCACAGGAGACGCTGATCTCTGCACTCTAGGCGAACCGTGCGGAGCGAGCCCGGCGAGCGGAGCAATCAAACGTGAAAGGCGGCCGGACATGGCAAGATACGCGCTGAACGAGGCCGGCGTGACCAACTGTCGTCGGCTGATCGATGCCAGGCAGTACGTTCTCAACAGCGATTGGGGCGAGGTGCAGCCACGCGCCGATGCCCAGAACGCATTTCTTGAGCGGCACTCCTGGGAGGAGTACGCCGCCTGGCATCTAGGCCTAACTGAAGGTGCTGCTGATGAGACGAAGGCCCGGTATGCGTTTGTCTTCGGAGACCTCCGACGCGTACACCGCACCGCACTGATCGCCTGCGTCTACCGTGCGTCAGAGTGGCGGCACAAGGAGATCGAGCTCGCCGCACACGATCTCCTGCAGCATCTGGATGCCACCTCTGGGTGACCTTCTACCTTCATGACGAAAACGGGCGATGATCCAACGCGAGTCGGAAAGCCCAAAGGTGAACATGGGGCTTGGGACTATGGTCAAGCTCCGGAGCACGAACGAAACCGAACTCCTTGTAAAGGGCATGTGCGGCCGTCATTTGCGGAAGTGACGACAGCAGCACCTCCCGCACTCCCGCTGCTCGCGCCCGGTCCAGGCAGGTCTTGACGAGCGCGCGACCCACGCCACGCCGCCGCCCGGACGAGGCTACCGAGAGCATCCGGAATTCCGCTTGGTCGGCCCGCGTCGCCAGCTCTCGCCAAGGCGATGAGGGCGGGCACCAGGTGATTGTTCCCAGGACATGCCCGTCGTCGATCGCGACGAAGAGTTCTGCCTCGCGTGCCCGACGAGTCGCGTCCATGAGCTGTGCCTCGTAGTCTCTGTCGATCAACCCGTCGGTACGACGCAACAGGTCGTCGGCGCTGTAGGCGTCAGCTGTGACCCGTCCTGCCTCGGCATACTCGGCTGGCTCGGCGGCTCGAACGAAGAAGCTCACGCCGACACCGTGCAGGTAAAGGCAAAACCAGTGCCACTGTTGGGTATCGCGAACCGACCGTTGCTTCCGATGATCACGGAACCGTCGAGGCGTGCCGCATCCAGAGTGGCACCGTGGAAGACCAGGACGAAGCGCTTCCGTGCGAATTCTGGATAACCGTTCCCGCTCACCTCGGCGTTCAGTGTCAGCTCAGTGCCCGATCTTTCAACGGTAAAGGTGGTTCGATACACGGCTCCCCGCAGCGCGGCAAAGGTCAAGCCATCGTCTTCTTGCAGCATCGAGTCGTACACACCGTCAGACGCCGGCACAAACAGATGCAATTCAATGACCTCAGGCTGATACTCACTCGTGGAGTCGGGCGCCTCCGGCCACATGGGAATCACCGCTCCGCCGCGCGCATAGATCGGGATCTGTTCCATGGGAGTTGGGACGGTGAGGAATCTCCTCCCTCCGCCGAGCTCGCCGCTATGCCAGTCGTACCAATCGCCAGCTGGGAGATAGATCTGCCGGGCGGTGACCCCCGGCCCAACGACGGGTGCGATCAGCAGGTCGCTTCCCAGCAAGTACTGATCATCGATGTCGCGGACGGTCGCGTCGTACTGATGATCGAAGACCAACGGTCGCTGCACCGGCGCACCACTCTCGGAGGCTTTCAGGAAGCAGGCATAGATATAGGGCAGCAACCGGTATCGCAGCTTGATCGCGGTACGTATGTGATCTTGAACGATCTCACCGAAAGCCCACGCGTACTGATCAACATTGCCGATCTCGGAGTGATTGCGACAGAACGGAGTCAGGGTGCCGTATTGCATCCAGCGCAAGAAGAGCTCCGCGTTCGAATTGCCTTGAAAGCCGCCGATGTCGGCGCCGACGAACGCTTGGCCCGAGATTCCGAATCCTGATCCCATTGCGATGCTGAGCCACAGGTGATCCCACCGAGACTGGTTGTCGCCCATCCAGTTGGCGGCGTAGCGCTGGATACCGGCAAAGCCCGCACGAGACAGCACAAAGGTCCGCCGGTCTGGCATGGCATCGAGCAGCCCTGCGGTGGTTCCCATCGCCATAAGCAGCGCGTACTGATTGCGATAACGCTCGTGCGGGTACTGCCCACGACCGAACCGCATCGGCAGGGCGGGGATATTCCCGGTCGCAGGCTCGTTCATGTCGTTCCAGATTCCGGCCAGCCCAGAGAGCACATGCATCGCGTTGAGCTCGCCCCACCAGGTGCGAGCCTCCTCCGTGACGAAATCCGGGAAGGCGGTGTTGCCGGGCCAGACCTGCCCGATGTAGAGATCGCCGCCTTCGGTACGGCACAGCACATCCCGCTCGACGCCCTGATCGAAGACCCAGTATCCGGGATCGAACTTGACACCCGGGTCGATGATCGTGATCACTCGGAAGCCTTGCTCGTCGAGGCGTTTCAGCATGCCAGGTGGATCGGGGAAGCGATCACTGTCCCAGGTGAAGACGCGATAGCCGTCCATGTACCCGATGTCCAACCACACCGCATCGCAGGGAATGTCATTCTCGCGATGCCGCTGCGCGACTGCTTCGACGGCATCCTGGGTGTAGGAGAACCAGCGGCACTGGTGGTAGCCGAGCGACCAGAGTGGCGGCGGTGCCGTACGCCCCGTCAGCCAGGTGTAGGACTCCAAGATCGCAGGCATGTCTGGGCCGATGAAGACATACTCGGTGTACTGACCGCCGTGGCAAACAATCCGGTACTCCTCGTCGAAACAGAACTCGTACGCGCCGCGATATCCGTTGTCGACAAAGGATCCCGCCATCCTGCCGTCGGGGTAGGACTGGTGATAGAAGAACGGAATGCTGACGTAATAAGGGTCGAACTCGACGCTTCGGAAATCCCCGCGCGGATCATCCGGCGCCTTGCCGGCGGTGAACTCCAACGTTTCAAAGGGACTCAGCACGTCGGTGTTCCACATGGTGAAGTCACGGCCCTTGCGGTTGTGCCGTCCCGATTTCTCACCCAAGCCGAAGATCGCATCTTCCTGGCGACAGCGCCGCCGGATGGTAAAGGAGTCGTTGAGTGTTGCGTACGCCCAGAACTTGCCGGCCTCATCTTGCGCGGTTTCGATCACCGGCGATCCGTCGGTGCGGTGCACGTCGATTCGGAAAGGGTCCAGCCACAACGACGCGCGGCACGCAGCAGTGATCAATTGGACCCGCTCCGCATCCTGCTCGAGCGCGAAATCGATGGGGGAAGCAAGCGGGTCGACACAGACGGCGAACGTCGGCTGCTCGTCGAGCATGCCGCCGCGGCTGATCTTGATCCGCAGCACGTCGGGGCGTACCACATCGATCCTCAGCTGTTCACCATGCAGCTCGGCCAAGATGCCCGTCGACGTTTGCGTGACGGAGTCCACGCGCTCACAGCGGATGTAGTGGTCGGTGTTGATCATGCTGATGCCTCTCGCTGTGGTACCGACAGATCGACAATAAGTGCGCGGTGGTCCGACAGTGGCAGTTCCGGCGCGCTGCTGGCAGTCACGTCGCCCAAGCGACCGCGGGCCAAGATGTGGTCGAGCTGGCGATCAGGTTTGTCGACCGGGAAGGTGAAGTGCCGCGCGAGAGCCCGGTAGCCGGTGATCTTCGCTGGTCTGCCGTCTGCCATGTTGAGATCACCCATCAAGATCACCGGCTCGTCCAGCGGGGCCAGGTCTTGCCGGATCCGCCGGAGCTGGCGCCGTCCCCACCCCGGCACGTATGACAGGTGGGTGTTGGCGACGACGATCCAACCCGCCGGCGTGTGCAGCCGCCCGATCACCGCAGCGCGCGGCTCTTCCTTCACGATGATCATTTTCCGAGGCGTGCGCAGATAGAGCGGGACAGGCGTAGGGATTCGCGGCAATCGGAGAACCTGCCAGGAATCGGCGGGATATCGCGAGAGCAGTGCGATCCCGTAGGACGCCACCCCAGGCAGGTCATCCTCCGAGGCCGCCATCCAGGTGGCTCCCGGTGTGCCTGAGAGCGCCGCGGCGAATCGGTGGGCCACAGCCCCCATGGCCTCGGCGGCGACCGCGGTCAGGTCGGCCAGATGGGAGCGCGGCTGGTCGCGGTCGACTTCCTGTAGCGCCAAGATGTCGGCGTTCAGTGCACGGATAGCATGAGCCAGCCGATCAAGATCGACCACCCCGTCCTGGATCGAGCGGCCGTGCAGGATGTTGAATGTCGCCAACCGCATGGGAAGAAGGTACCCACCATCGTCGAGCACTCATCGGCGCCGGCCGCCGCATCCGACGACTCGCTGCTGCGTACCGCACTGAAGCGTTCAGCATCTGCCCTGAAGGCCGACGGGGTCCCCTTCGCACTCGGCGGCGGATATGCGCTCTGGGTACACGGCGGTACCGAACCGATTCACGATGTCGATCTTGTCGTCGCTGAAACCGACGTTGAGCTAGCAGCCAACAGCCTGGCCGCCGCCGGACTCCGGATTGAGCGACCGCCTGAGGACTGGCTCTTCAAGGCTTACTGCGATCCTGACAGCGCCGAAGAACATGCCGAGGAGCCGGCGTTGGTTGATGTGCTGCACCGACTCGGAGGCATCCCGGTTACCGAATCGCTGATTGCCACGGCGCAGCAGGAAGAGGTCCTGGGCCTTCGGATTCCGGTGCTGCCACCGACTCCCATCGTGATCGCCAAACTCCAGTCACTGACCGAGCACTACTGCGATTTCGCGCCACTGCTGCTGGTAGTGCGTGCCGTACGCGAGCAGCTGGATTGGGCCGAAATCCGTAGGGCGACCAGGGATCAGCCTTTTCCGGAGGCGTTCCTGCTCCTGGTCGAACGCCTCGGAATCATCACGACGCGATCTCACAGTCCGGATGCACCGAGGGACAAGGAGCATCGCCCCTAGTCTGACCGGCGTGCTGAAGATCGCCCGGGAGCATGTCTCGGCGATCATCGCCCACGCCCGTGATGATCATCCCGATGAGGCGTGTGGGGTGATCGTCGGCCCGGAAGGTTCAGATGTGCCGACCCGCCTGGTCCGGATGATCAACGCCGATCGGTCGCCGACGTTCTTCCGCTTCGAACCTCAAGAGCAATTCGCCCTATACAAGCAGATGAGTACGGCGGGGGAGGAGATCGTCGTCGTCTACCATTCCCACACAGCGACCGAGGCATACCCGTCGCGTACGGACATCTCGCTCGCCAGCGAACCGCAGGCGCACTACGTGATCGTTTCGACCGCGGAGTCCAGCGCCACCGATGGCCCGGTCAGCGTGCGCTCCTTCCGCATTGTCGATGGCGCGGTTACTGAGGAGGAGATCGACGTCACGGAATAGGCCCCAGAGGCCAATCGTTGGCAGGAGTAGCCAGGCATGATTTTCTGGCCCCGCTCGCGCGCCCGACGCTCGCAGCGCGGAACAGGAGGAGAGACTCGATGTCAGTTGAAGTGAGGATCCCGACGATCCTCCGCACGTTCACCCGGGGAGAGAAAGCGGTGCACGGCGATGGGGCGACGTTGCAGGAGGTGCTCGACGACATCGATACCCGCAACCCTGGTTTGAAGGAACGAATCGTCGAGTCCGCGGCGCTGCGTCGGTTCGTCAATGTCTATGTCAACGACGAGGACGTCCGTTTTACCGGTGGTCTGAATGCTCCAACTTCGGATGGCGACGTCGTCGTAGTTCTGCCCGCCGTCGCCGGCGGCTGATCGGAATCGCCGATGGTCCGGTATGCCTCGCTCGGCGAGTCGGTCGGGCATACCCCGCTGGTGGGCCTGCCGAGGCTGTCCCCGACCGACTCAGTGCGGCTGTGGGCAAAGCTCGAGGATTACAACCCCACAGGTTCGATCAAGGACCGGGCCGTAATTCACATGATCAAGGTCGCGGAAGCGGACGGGACACTGCGACCAGGAGCAACGATCCTCGAACCCACCAGTGGCAATACCGGTATCTCACTTGCGATGGCGGCCAAGCTGGGCGGCTACCGGCTGATCTGCGTGATGCCGGAGAACACCTCAGCCGAACGCAAACAGATTCTCGCGGTCTGGGGTGCCGAAATTGTCGCCTCACCGGCCGCGGGCGGTTCCAATGAGGCCATCCGGATCGCCAAGCAACTCGCCGCCGAGCATCCCGACTGGGTCATGCTCTATCAATACGGGAATCCCGCCAACACAGAGGCGCACTACCTGACGACCGGGCCGGAGATTCTGGAGGACCTCCCTGAGGTGACGCATGTGGTCGCCGGGCTCGGCACGACCGGAACCCTGATGGGTGTGGGTCGTTTCTTCGCAGAGAAGAAGCCGGACGTCAAGATCATCGCAGCCGAGCCACGCTACGGCGAGCTCGTCTACGGCTTGCGCAACCTCGAGGAGGGCTTCGTTCCCGAGCTTTACGACGCCTCCTTGGTCACGTCGCGGTTCTCGGTGGGCTCCCGCGATGCGGTCCGCCGCGTCCGCGAGCTGCTGGAGTGCGAGGGTATCTTCGCCGGGCTCTCTTCCGGCGCCATCGTGCACGCCGCATTGGCACAAGCGGCCAAGGCCGTTGCGGCAGGGGAGTCGGCCGACATTGTTCTGATCATCGCCGACGGTGGCTGGAAATACCTTTCGACCGGCGCCTACAGCGGCGACCTCGACGACAGCGAGGATTTCTTAGACACCCAGGTTTGGGCGTAAGCCCTTGTAGGCTGAGCGCTCGTGGAGGCTGATACAGAAGCTCCGATTGGCATCTTCGACTCGGGGTTCGGGGGACTGACGGTGGCTCGTGCGGTCATCGACCAGCTCCCTCACGAGGACATCGTCTACCTCGGTGATACGGCACGCTCTCCCTATGGTGAGCAGCCGATTGCCACTGTCCGTGAGTATGCGCTCGAGTGCCTTGATCACCTCGTCGAGCAGGGTGTCAAAATCTTGGTCATCGCGTGCAACTCGGGCAGCGCCGCCGTCCTCCGTGACGCCCGGGAGCGGTACTCCGTCCCGGTGGTGGAAGTGATCCTGCCCGCCGCCCGCCGGGCGGTCGCCGCCACCCGGTCCGGTCGGGTTGGTGTGATCTGCACCGAAGCGACCGCCACGTCACAGGCGTACGACGATGCCTTTGCCGCGGCACCGCACATCGAGCTTCACACCGCAGCGTGCCCGCGCTTCGTCTCGTTCGTCGAAGCTGGCATCACCGGTGGTCCCGAACTGCTGGCATGCGCGGAGGAATACCTGAAGCCCTTGCAGCAGGTTGACATCGACACATTGATCTTGGGATGTACCCACTATCCGCTGCTCACCGGCGTCATCTCCTACGTGTTGGGAGACAGCGTCAGCCTGGTATCCAGCGCCGAGGAGTGTGCCAAGGACGTCTACGCGGCGCTGACCCGCCGCGCCCTCACCCATGACCAACCACGAATGGCGACCTACCGATTCTTGACCACGGGCAGCCCTGAGGCTTTCGAGGGCGTCGGGCATCGACTCATGGGCGGTCTGGTCACCGGCGTCGAGCAGTTCGTCTGATCACGATGATGAAATTGACAATTGTCGGGTGCAGCGGCTCCATCTCAGGACCCAACTCACCAGCCTCCAGTTACCTGGTGCAAGCGCCGCACGAAGATCGCATCTTCTCTCTCCTGGTCGACTGCGGGCCGGGGGCTATGGGTGCGCTCTATCGCTACCTGGACCCGTGCGAGATCGATGCCATCGCATTGAGCCACCTCCATGCCGATCACTGTCTCGATCTCTGCGGCTACTACGTGGCGGCCCGCTACTCGCCGAATGCGCCCTGGCCGAGCCGCCCCGTGTATGCCCCCGCCAACGCCGCCTCGCGGCTTACTCGGGCGTACGAGGTAGCAGGGAACCACGGCGAGGTTGCTGAGCCGGGCGTTTCCATCGCCGAGCATTTCGACTGGCGCACCTGGCAGCCCACCCAGCGGATCGGGCCGTTCATTGTCCGCACGGTTCCCGTGGCCCATCCAGTGGAGGCATACGGCATCCGCGTGGAGGAGGACAGCTCAGGTGGCGGCAGCATGGTGTACTCAGGCGACACCGGGCCATCGGAGGACCTGGTGCAGCTTGCAGACCAGGTCGACCTGCTGCTGGTGGAGTCGGCCTTTCTCGACAACCCCGGCAATCCGGAAGGGATGCATCTTTCGGGCGCACAAGCTGCCGGGATAGGACAGGCTGCGCGGGTTCGGGCGGTAGTACTTACCCACATTCCACCCTGGCACGAACCAGAACGTGTCCTCGCCGAGGCAAAACCTCACTTTGACGGGCCTATTTCACTCGCAATTCCTGGAGCCTCCTGGGAGATCAGTCGTGCATAGGCACGGGTTTGATGGTGCTCGCGCATCGACGCCGGCAGCATAGGCTGAGCTCGTGACCTCTCGAGCCGATGGACGCAGCCATGATCAACTTCGAGAGGTTCGGTTTACTCGGCGATGGCTGACTCAGGCCGAGGGTTCGGTGTTGGTGGAGTTCGGTCAGACGCGGATACTGGTCGCTGCCAGCGTGACCGAGGGAGTTCCGCGTTGGCGCAAGGGCTCCGGGCTGGGCTGGGTGACCAGCGAGTACGCCATGCTTCCGCGGGCGACCAACACCCGTAACGACCGCGAATCCGTACGCGGCAGAATCGGCGGACGCACCCACGAGATCAGCCGGCTCATCGGGCGCAGCATGCGCGCGATCATCGACTACAAGGCACTTGGCGAGAACACCATCGTGCTCGACTGCGACGTACTGCAGGCCGATGGCGGCACCAGAACGGCCTCGATCACCGGCGCGTACGTCGCCCTGGCGGATGCGGTCAGCTGGCTCCGCGAACGAGATTTGCTGGCCGCCGAGCCGCTCATAGGATCGGTGGCAGCCGTCTCGGTCGGAGTGGTCGACGGGAGCCCGCTCCTAGACCTTTGCTACACGGAGGACTCGGCTGCCGACATCGATATGAACGTCGTGATGAGCGGGAGCGGCTCGTTCATCGAGGTTCAGGGAACGGCAGAGGGTACTCCGTTCGACCGGGAAGTGCTTGATCAACTTCTGGATTTCGGCGCCAAGGGGTGCGCGGAGCTGACTCAGCTGCAGCAGGCCGCACTTGCTTCCTCATGACGGCTGCTCCTCACGTTGTACTGGCGACGAGCAACGGCAAGAAGTTATCCGAGCTGCGCCGCATTGTGCTGGAAGAGGCCCCGCACATCACCGTCCTCGGGTTGGTCGATGTCCCTGCCTATCCCGAGCCGGCCGAGACCGAGCGGACTTTCGAAGGCAACGCCTTGCTCAAGGCCAGAGCCTGCGTTGCAGCCAGTGGCCGGCCCGCACTGGCCGACGACTCCGGTCTTGCGGTTGACGTACTCAATCAGATGCCCGGCGTCCGGTCTGCGCGCTGGGCCGGGCCTGGTGCCAGCGACGAGGAGAACAACGCGCTACTGCTGCGTCAGCTAGATGATGTCCCGCTAGCCGAGCGGACTGCTCGGTTCATCTGTGCGATGGCGTTGGTGCTGCCAGACGGCGCCGAGCACGTGCGACTCGGCGAGATGCGAGGTCGGTTGGCTGTCAGATCTGTGGGTCAGAATGGCTTCGGCTACGACCCGTTGTTCGTACCGGAGGGATACAGCATGACCAACGGCGAGCTTGAACCGGCAGTCAAGGACGCGATTAGCCATCGCGGACGGGCTGTTCGTGCCATCCTGCCTGTGCTGGTTGCGGAGCTGCGCCGGCTGGAGCCAGCTGCTCAGGAGGGATGAGTCCTTGAAGGCCTACCTTGACCTGCTCGATCACGTGCTCACGCGCGGCGTAGAAAAGAACGACCGAACCGGTACCGGCACGCTCAGCACTTTTGGCTACCAGATGCGTTTTAACCTGCTCGAGGGGTTTCCGCTACTGACCACCAAGAAGCTGCACACCCGGTCGATCATCGCCGAGCTGTTGTGGTTCATTCAGGGCTCGACGAATATCAAATGGCTTCACGAACAAGGGGTGACCATCTGGGACGAATGGGCAGATGCCGAGGGCGAATTGGGCCCCATTTATGGCTATCAGTGGCGATCCTGGCCGTCACCCAGCGGCGATCACATCGACCAGCTTGCCGGCGTCATCAGCTCTATCAAGTCGATTCCCGATTCCCGCAGGCACATCGTCAGCGCGTGGAATGTCGCAGATCTCCCGGAGATGGCGTTGCCACCTTGCCACACGCTGTTTCAGTTCTACGTGGCGCAAGGCCGACTGTCCTGCCAGCTTTACCAGCGTTCAGCCGACATCTTTCTCGGTGTCCCCTTCAATATCGCCTCGTACGCGCTGCTCACTCACATGGTCGCTCAGGTATGCGGCTTGGAGGTCGGCGACTTCGTACACACCCTCGGCGATGCACATCTGTATCTGAATCACCTGGACCAGGCCAGGCAGCAGCTAGGCCGGGAGCCACGGGCGCTGCCCGCACTGGTGCTGAACCCGCGCGTCAGCGCCATTGACGACTTCACTCTCGAGGACATTGTGATCGAGCGCTACGACCCCCATCCGGGCATCCGAGCGCCGATCGCAGTCTGATCATGCCCGAGATCATCGGGATCGCCGCCGTCGCGGCCAATGGTGTGATCGGTGCCGGAAACGACATACCGTGGCGGATTCCAGAGGACTGGAAGCGGTTCAAGGCAATGACCATGGGGAATGTGGTGATCATGGGCCGCAAGACCTACGACTCCATCGGCCGGCCACTACCGGGCCGGACGACACTCGTGATCACCCGAGATCGGATGTGGCGTGGCGACGGCGTACGTGCGGTGCCGGTCCTCGACGAGGCTCTTGACCAGGCGATGCAGCTCCATCCTCAGGCCATCTTCGTCGCCGGCGGCGGCGAGATCTACCGAGCTGCCTGGGATCGGCTTACCGGTCTGGAGATCACCGAAGTGGACCTGTGTCCCGATGGTGAGGTGACGTTCCCCGAGATCGATCCGGACGAGTGGATCGAGATCGACCGAGAACCCGGCGACGGCTACAGTTTCGTAAGCTATCGCCGCCGTTCGCCGCAAATCAATGAGCAAATCAATGACAGTGCCGAAGGAGGGACTCGAACCCTCACACCCGAAGGCACAGGAACCTAAATCCTGCGTGTCTACCAGTTCCACCACTCCGGCTCAATATTTGATTGCCTCGCTCGCCAAGCTCGCTCGGCGCGGTCCTATCCGACTTGTCAGAATCTCAGCACCAAATATGGTGCTCAGATTCTGACAAGTCGGCGGGGAGTCTACAGATGAAGGTCTCGTTTGAGCTTGTCGACGTGACCGGCGGCCTTCACGTTGTACTGAGCGACAGCGATCGTGCCATTCCCCTTCTGGTCGACATCAATCACGAACGTAGATCGGATTACTCCTTTGATCAGCTTTCCGTAGAGCAGTTTCTCTCCGTACGCGCCATAGGCATTGAGCGTCGACTTATCCAGGTCGGATAGGAGCGGGAAACCGACCGATTCTTTTTCGCGGAATTGGATGAGTTTTTCCTGAGCGTCCGGCGAGATGCCGATCACATGCAGACCGGCGGCGCCGAGCTCCTCCATCGCTGCACTGAAGTCGACGGCCTGTGTCGTGCATCCTGGCGTCATGGCAGCGGGATAAAAGTAAACGATCACACGCTGCCCGCGAAAGTCTGCGAGCGACACCTTTTCGCCGTCGGCGTCCGGCAGAGAGAAGGGGGGTGCTGCGTCGCCGTCGCTGAGCCGAATGGTCATGCAAAAGACCCTAGCGGTTGCCGCCAGAGCCTTTGGACAGCCGCCCCGTCCGTTGGCGGCGATGCTGCAATACGCTGTGATCTTGGGACGCCCCGGCCGGCGGTCGGCTGCGCTCAAACTGTCCAAGGGAGGCTATGTGTCCAGCAACTCGTCTCAGCCAACTCGTACGCCGTCCCAGATCGAAGCTGATCTGGGTGCCACGCGGGATCGGTTGGCTGCCTCGGTCCAGGCGCTGATCGACCAAGTCCATCCCAACAGGATCAAGCAGCGTCAGATCGCCAACGTGAAGAATTTCGCCAATACCGAACTGGAGAACGCCAAGTCCAAGATCTTCAATGCTCGTGGCGATCTTCGCACTGGCCGAATCGCGGTCATAGCGGCAGCCGTGGCGGGGGTGGTTGGATTCGTGCTGATCATCCGCGCGATCGTGCAACGCGGGAATAGTGACTGAGTGGTGACGGATCAGAACAGCGTCGAGCAGTCAGGCGGCCTGGATGAGGGTGCGCTGCCGATTCGGATGCTCCATGATCGAGTGCTGGTTTCGACCGACAACGAGCCAGGTGAGCGACGCAGTAGCGCTGGCATCTTGATCCCTGCGACTGTAGCCATTGGACGCCGGCTCTCCTGGGGCCACGTCGTTGCCGTCGGTACCAATGTGAGGACGGTCAAGCAGGGAGATCGTGTGCTGTTTGATCCAGAGGACCGAGCCGAGGTAGAGGTCCGAGGCAAGGACTACGTCCTACTCAGGGAACGTGATCTTCATGCCGTCGCATCCGAGAGACTGCAGGACGGGAAAACCGGCCTCTACTTGTGAGCCGCCATTCTCAAGAAGTCCCAATGTTCTGAGGGCTCTATAACAAATCTAAACGTAACGTGAGAGAAGTAGCGCTTTTATGTCAGATTGCCTCTAGTGTGTCGAGGTGGCACCAACGAATAGGTGCCTCTCTACAACGAAGTGAGGCTGTATGAGTTTCGTTCGTCCCGCGCGCCGCGTCCTCATCGCGGCCGCATCCATGAGTGCCCTGTTCGTAGCCGCGGCCTGTGGCGGTGGCGGCGGAGCGCCGAGTGGCGGTGGATCCTCGGCCGCCGCAGCTGATTTCTCCAAGCAAGGCGACATCGAAGTCTGGCACGGCAAAGACGTCAGCGGGAACTTCGCCAAGCAGATCAAGGCGTTCAACGACTCACATCCGAACGGCAAGGTCATCGACCACGAGCTGCCCGACAGCGCCGACCAGCAGCGCCAGCAGATGATCCAGAACACGCAGATCAAGAACCCCAAGATGGCGGTGTTGAGCGTCGACGTGGTCTGGACCGCGGAGTTCGCCGCAAAGGGCTACGTCGAGGCGCTGCCGCCCGATCAGTTCCCGACTACTGGGTTTATTCCCGCGACAGTCGACAGCGCGACCTACTTCAACAAGCTGTACGCCTACCCGGCCACATCCGACGGCGGCCTGCTGTACTACCGCAAAGACCTGCTCGACAAGTACGGCCTGAAGCCGCCGACATCCTTCGACGAGATGAAGGCCGCTTGCGACAAGATCCAGGCCGGAGAGAAAGACTCCAAGCTCGGATGCTTTGCTGGCCAATACAACAAGTACGAAGGCCTCACGGTGAACTTCGATGAGGCCGTGCACGGCGCCGGCGGTGTCATTGTCGACGACGCCGGCAAACCGAACGTCGCGACTCCCGAAGCTACGAAAGGGCTGCAAACGCTCACCGACTGGTTCAAGGACGGTCACATTCCGAAGGCCGCCATTACCTGGCAGGAGGAGCAGGGCCGGCAGGCGTTCCAGAAAGGCCAGCTGATCTTCCACCGCAACTGGGGCTACGTGTACAACCTGGCGTCGAAGAACGACGGCTCGTCCGACATCGTGGGCAAGTTTGACGTGGCGCCGCTCCCCGGCATCACGGGACCGGGTGTCTCCAGCCTGGGTGGTCACAACTACGCGATTGCAAAGAACGCGGAGAATAAGGGCACGGCGGTGGACTTCTTGAAGTTCATTTCCTCGAAGGAGCAGCAGAAGTCGAGCTCTCTCGCGACCTCGAACTCCCCCGTGCTGGAGGAGCTGTACTCGGACCCGGATCTGACCAAGAAGTTCCCGTTCATGCCGACCCAGCTGAAGTCGATCCAGGGCGCCAAGCCACGTCCGAAGGCCGTGGAATACGGTGACGTCACCCTGGCGATCCAGGATGCCGCCTATGGCGCACTCCAAGGTCAGACTCAACCCGATGCGGCCTTGCAAGCACTGCAGGCCAAGTTGCAGACTCTGATCAAGTAGTTGGTGTCCGCAAGGTTCTCGGCGCAGCCAAGTGCTGCGCCGAGAACTCAGCGCATTTCTCAAAGGAGGTAGCCGCATGGCCACAGCCACCGCGGAACCACAGAGCCTGCCGGCCACCGAGGGCGATGGTCATAAGCACAAGAAGAACGCGCTGAGCGATGGCCAGGGCCGGCTGGCCTGGATCCTGCTGGCGCCTACCCTGATCATCATTGCCGTAGTAGCCGGAATCCCGGTCATCTTGTCTTTTTGGGAGTCCCTCCACCAGACCAACGCCGGGGTGGATCCCAACACAGGCATGATCGCCGGTGGCGACAAGTTCGTCGGCCTGCAGAACTTCACCGACATCTTCACTGGCGCCAACCCGGTGACGGGTTCCTACGGCACCATCGACCGCTTCTGGAACGCCTTCCTCAATACCACCTTCATCACCATCGTGTGCGTGCTCTTGGAGACTGTTATTGGCGTGGCGATGGCCCTGATCATGGCAAAGGCATTCCGGGGACGTGGGATCGTACGGGCCGGCATCTTGGTGCCATGGGCGATCCCGACGATCGTTTCGGCGCTGATGTGGAAGCTCATCTTCGACTCATCCGGCGTGATGAACCGGATTCTCGGTACCCAGATTCTCTGGCTCGCCGATACCGGGGCTTCGTTCTGGGCGATCGTGATTGCTGATACCTGGAAGACCGCTCCGTTCATCGGGCTGCTGACCCTCGCCGGGCTGCAAACCATTCCGGCGGAGGTTTATGAGGCAGCCAAGGTCGACGGGGCAAGCACTTGGCAGCAGTTCGTCCGAATCACACTTCCGATGGTTAAACCGGCGCTGGTCGTGGCGGTTCTCTTCCGCACCCTCGACACGCTGCGCATGTTCGATCTGCCATACGGCATGATCGGCCCCGGCAAGTACCGGGTAGAGACACTGTCGGTCTTCGCGTACCAGGAGGCGGCGCAGACTCGATACGGTCCCGCAGCGGCGTACGCCATCATCCTATTCATCTACGTGCTTCTGGTGGCCTTCCTGTTCGTCAGGATCCTGGGTGCCGAAGTGATCGGCGACGCCGACGTCCAGAAGAAGAAGAAGAAAAAGAAAGGTGATGAGGAACCGGCGGGCCCGCCGGCGACAGCTCTGGAGATGGCAGGAGGTGCGCACTGATGTCCGCAACGACCGCTGATGTACGCGAAGAACACCTCAGCAAGGAGGAGATTGAGCAGCTCGCTCACCCGAAGCGACCTCTAAAGGCAAGGGTCGGGGTGGTCCTGTCCTACGTGGGAATGGCCCTCATTGTCCTGTACTGCATCATCCCCTTCTACTGGATGGTCGTCTCCTCGCTGCGACTCCCCACCGAAGGGCAGAGCACTGAGTTCATCCCGAGCCCGGTGTCGATCGATAACTACAAGGGCGTGTTCTCGGCACAGAACAACTTCGGCCGCTCACTGATCAACTCGGTCATCGTGGCCGGCACCACGACGATCCTCGTTCTGCTGTTCGGCATCATCGGAGCGTACGCCCTCGCTCGGTTGAGGTTCAGGGGCAAGGTACTAGTGCTCTGGCTGATCATGGCTTGCTCGATGTTCCCGCTGGTCGTGTTGCTGCCGCCGTTGCTGAAGATGTTCTCCTCGACGTCGCCATTCACCTGGTTCCCGTACTGGATTAACACCTATCAATCCGTCATCCTTCCTGGGCTGAGCTTCGGCCTCCCACTGGCGGTGTGGACTCTGACAGCCTTCTTCAAGCAGCTCCCGGTGGAGTTGGAGCAGGCGGCAATGGTCGATGGCTGCACGCCAGGAGTGGCCTTCCGGAAGGTGATCTTGCCGTTGGCAGCTCCGGGCGTGCTCACGACGGCGATCATCGTGTTCATCGGCGCCTGGAACGAATTCTTGCTAGCCCTGACCTTCCTGCAGGATAAGGATATCCAGACCGCCACCGTCGCAATCAGCAAGTTCACTGGTACGACCGGCTTCGACACGCCATACGGCACGATCATGGCGGCGGGTGTCGTCGTGACAGTTCCACTGCTCCTTGCGGTGCTGATCTTCCAGCGCCGCATCGTCGCCGGCCTCACAGCAGGTGGCGTCAAGTAGCAGCACCGAACAAACAGCTAACAGAACTGGCGCAGTCGCAACGCAGCGACTGCGCCAGATCTGGCTTCAGCCCGAGTCGTGCTGCTGGCAGGTGTTGCAGACCTCTGCCAGGAGTTGTCGAGCGCGAAGCAGGAAAGAGCAGCCCGCACGACTACATGAGTGCTCTATTCGCGGCGACTGACGGGCAGCCGGTGCGTAAGGAACCACCCTATGCCGAAGGATCCGGCGACTGCGAGCGCTGCAATGACTACGGCTTTGACTACGGCTGGCCACTCGAACGTGCGAGCGGCCACCTCCAGTCCAATCAATATCGGCGCCTGGAGCAGATAGGCCGCGTACGCGCTCCGCGCCACACGAGTCAGCCTGACTCTCCGAGAGGTCAGCCACCGCTGTGCCCACGCCAGCAGGAACACCGACCCGGCCACGACGAGCGTCGCCTCAGCCAGATCCAGGGCGAAAGCCTGCCAGTGCCAGCCGCCCAAGAACGGGACGTCATCTTGTTCAAAGTCCGAGAGATCAAACAGCGCAATTACCGCTACACCCGCGGCGAAGGCGGTGAGCACGGCAATCCCGCAACGCCGCGCGATACGAGTTGGCACCCGGTCAGTCCAGCCCTGACCGGCGATCAACGCGCCGAGCGCATAAAGGCCGATGCACTGCGGCCACTGCCATACGTGCAGATCGAAAACCTGTTGGCTGCGGGCGGGGAACCACAGCCGGACGACGAACGAGACCACCGCGATAGCGACGGCTGTCAGAAGGAGCGTCGTACCGCGGGCACGTACGCCGTGGCGCTGGCCACCCCATGTGATGAGCGCGTGGACCACCGACGCATAGAGCAAGATCTGAACGAACCACAACGGTCCGGAGTCGAGGAAGGGCTGCCGGTCCTCGAGCGCCTGCCAGAAGGAGATTTGATGACCGGCTGAGCGATACGCGACCCACATCACGAAGGGCCAGATCGTGAACGTGAATAGCAGCCACGGCACACCGAGCCGGAGTAGTCGCTGTCGGATGAAGGCTGCTGAACCGTGGCGAGCGATGCTTGCGGGAGCTAGAAGACCGCTGAGGAAGAAGAACGTTCCGATCACGAACAAGGCGGTTGGCCCAATGATGATTTCCAAGCCCAGCTCAACTCCGCGAGGGAGAGTCGTCTCGGCCACCTCGTCGTAGGGCCATCCTCCGAGCGCCGCATAGGCCAAGAACGCGTGCCCGGCAATGACCCACGCGACTAGAACTGCCTTGAGATTGTCGATGGGCACGATTCGACGAGCGTCGCGCAGCTGATCTGGTGGTGCCGACGATTCGACGGCCTGTGCCGAAGCGCGCGCAGCTGGCAAGGCTGGCACGTCGTCCAGTCTCCCGACAACTTGTTCACTAGGCATGATCTTGGAGCTCTCACTCCTTCGTGAAGCTTGGCTGAACGGTTTGCAGAGGGCTATAGCTACCGGCGCGGGTGCAGCTGATGTGAGATTTATCTGATCTCTGGGATCGTCAGCGCGTCGATCGATCAGCCCTAAATAACAGCGTAGGCCCACCAACCGAGCGCTGTTGAGCGGCAAGCGGGATTCATTTTCAGCTTCTTGCTGGAGCCATCTGAGCGAAAGTCCAGGCTCTGCGTTACGAGGCCTTTGACTAGGGCATTTGATGCGCCGCGGCGAGCGCTCGCGCCAACCTGTTTTGAGAGCGGCTAGCGTGCTGACGTGGACAGGGAGTCGATGCGGAGGCTGGTCTCGTCGGCACCGGTCGGCCGGCTGGCAACGGTACGGCGAGACGGACGCCCGCATCTCGTGCCCATCTGCTTTGTCGTCACAGATGAGGTTGTCTACTCCGCCGTCGACCACAAGCCCAAGCGACACCGACGCCTTCAGCGAGTCAGCAACATCCAGGCCACCGGGATTGCGAGCCTGCTGGTCGATGAGTACGACGAGGACTGGTCCCGACTCTGGTGGGTCCGACTCGATGGACGCGCTCGCCTTGTCGACAACAGCTCCGAGACCGAGCGGGCGATGCACGGGTTGAGCGACAAGTACTCGCAGTACCGCGACCAGCCACCCTCCGGCCCTGTTCTGGCCCTTGACGTTGAACGATGGGTGGGGTGGTCGGCGATGAGTGTGCATCAGTAGCGGAGCGGCGTGGCCTACCCTGGCATCCCCGGAGGCGCCTGCGCGGCACTCGAGGCCAATCCTTCAGCTACTTACCGCCCTGGTTGCGCGGGCGCAGTGTGTTCAGCGGTGCTGTCGGCCCAAGCAGGCATATTTACAGTTGCAGGACAATGCCAATAAAATACAGCCACTGGTCCACTCCTTGATCAGGCTTGCTTGATCAGGCTTCCTTGATCAGGTAGTGGTGCCGCCCACGAGCAGGAGTGGTTGCCCATGCCCGTGAATGGTGTACTCGAGTACCTGTGGTTTCGAGACAACGATCCGTGGTGGGCGACGCTCTTAAGAGCGGTGACACTGATTGCTCTCGTGGTTCTGTTCGCTTTCAAGGGCATGCACAAAGTGCCGTCGGGTAGCAAGGCCCTGCGGACACGCTTCAACAAAGTCGTCCATTACCGCCGCGATATCTATGACGGCCTCGGCTATACAACCCACCGCCGCGGTGATGCCAAAGTGGTTGGCCCCGGACTAGTTATCGGCATACCCTTCGTGCACAACGTGATGGTCGAATCGATAACTGAACAGTTCGAGCCGATGCCGCCGATGATCCGACTGCAGCCCTTGCGGGAATTTGCCTCCCAGATCAATTTCAGAGTCGTCGACCTGGAGAAGGCTTTGGTTGGTGTCGCCGACTACAAGGGCTTGCTCGTCAATAGTTGTGCCGCGGCGGTTCGGCGCCTCGTCTCGCAGACCGCCCTCAGCGACGATGACATCTCAGCGCGCGTACTGGCTGACGAATCGCTGCAGCAGCGCATGAGCAGCTTGGGCGTCAAACTGTTGGAGCTCAATGTGGCGAGCTCCAACCTGACCGAACCGGCTCAATTGGCTCACGCGTTCAAGCAGGAGGGGATCGTCCTTGACGGCAGCCCGGCCGCAGTACTAGCGGCGCGGACCCTCAACGGTGCGTCCGGCCAGGCAGCACTGATTGCGATCGACGACAACCCCGCTGCTTGACGCTTCACGAGATCCCTCTGGCCATTTCGAGCGGCCCTCACTGACCGCAAGCCGCTTGACCGAGCAAGGAACCTCCTCACCACCGGGTGCACGGAGGCAAGGCTCGCCACGGCTGTGGCAGCGTGTGATCGGTGACGGGTGGTCGTATGCTCGTCGCAACAAGGGTGGTTCCATCAAGGTGGCAAGCAAGAGCTGATGCGCAGGGCCCACTCAATAGAGTCGGGAATAAACATGCGCGATGGAACGTCCACAGCCGAGGATGCAAAATCGGCCGGCCATTCCCCGTTACGCCTGCGATTGGGCGTGTTTCTTGTCCTTCTGTGGTTAGTGCCGTTCTGGGCGTTGGGGCCCTATATCGCGCACCTACTCAGCGGGCTCAGCAATCCCCCATCAGTTGCCGCTGTCACGACGTCCATCGTCGCTGTGCAGACGATCATCGGGCTGCTCGGATTCTGGGTCGCCGGAACGGAAGTCAAGTCGATCATCAAGGGCTCGACCAAAAGGCATGCCATCGCGGCCATCTGGTCCATATTCCTTCACGGCGAGATCCGAGGTCACAGCGACCCTGGCGTTGATCCCGAAGAGGGACGGCCACCACAGGACGACGCCTAGCTACATCGCGAGACTACGAACTCGTGTGCCGACTGCGCCACCGGTCGCAGTCAGACTTTCTATGGCTGCTGAACCGAGCGGACTCCATGTTGATCCGATCGGGCCCGGATGCGTAGCTTGGCACCGGTGTCTGGCAGTTCGACAAAGGTCTGCCCAGGTGCCATCTTGAGCGGACTTCCGTCCTTGAGGGTGAGTTCGAACGGCTCTTGCACCTTCCCCTTGCGCCATCTGCCGGTCACGTAGCGGCCGCGGTTGAAGTAGTAGAACTTGCCTCGGGCCTTGATGATGTCGTGCAGCGGTTCGTCATGGCCGCCACCGCGGAAGATCTTGCCGTAATGCTGCTTGGCCTTGATCACAAGCACGTTGTCAGTCGCCACTCGACTGCCATCGGCCAGCACATGTGGACCCCAGGGCATGCTGCGCAGATAGCGCTTCGTCTTCTTGTCGTAGTCGTAGCTCATGAAGTAGCTGTCGCCCTTGTAGGGGATCATGATCGAGCGGCCGCGTTTGCCTTGCCTGGTGCTGACCTCTTCCCGGGTCGAGGCGAAGGGGAAGTAGGGCTGCGGCGGCCCCGAACGGAAGCGTTTGGTCTGCTGGGCCAGCGTCGCCGGATGGCAGATGACCGCCTTGTCGTAGTACTTGTCACCATTCAGGGTGTATACCCGGGATCGATCGATGCCGTAAGAGCCGGTGCGGAGGGTGTTCATGTACGACAGCAGGCCCTCGAGGTGGGCGCGATAGTGCTTAACGTAGTTGACCACCCAGGCCGCCGCGCCGGTGTTGCCGATGAGTGCGTGGATCGGACTGAGCAGCGGGATGTCCACGGGCCGGATGGAGCGCACTGGCGCGACGCTGTCTGCCATCCGGGAGTGAAAGACCGGAACGAGCCGTGTCCCGCTGTAGCCCGACAGGTCGCGGTAGCCCTCGAGTTCAACGAAGACAATGTCGGCCTTGTCGATGCCAGTCTGCGGATGCTCGCGGCGATTGTCGGGGACCTTGACCGCAACCGCCGCGTGCCGCGCCTTGCGCTCGTCCTTCAGCAACTTGCCGGTGAGCGGCCAGCGGGGCCGCGCGTCGACCGAGGGTGCCGGGCCCGGAGTCACACTGGCTATCGGGCTGGGACTTGGTGGTTGTGGCGGTTGGCCGCTCGGCTGAACAGGGGGCTTCGAACAGGCGGCAAGCCCAACACCGGCGATGCCCAACAGGACCGCGCGACGGCTGATCTGGGCCATGGTGAAGTCCTCCCTCCCGCCGCTGCGGGGTGGTGTGCGGGAAGGCAGCTTTATCGTAGGGGCGCACGGGGGTGGCGGAGGGTGAATCTGGGAAGCCGGCACAATGCCCAGTTGTCACGGTCTCGCAGAACGTTTCAGCAGATTGCGCCGTGCCTCGGCCTCGGTCAGAAACGCACGTGCACGTGCGTTTCCGCACGGGCTCGCGCGGCGCGCAAAGAGAGCTGGTGGTGATCAGCCGACTTGGCTGATCCGAGGGCCCGAGCCCATGTAGCTAGCATGGCCCGCGGGTCCGGTTGCACAGCCACCCAATGCGGAGCCCGGCTTAGGGATGTGAGTCGAATGGACGTTCGTCTTGTGATCGACGGTGAGGTCGAGGAGCGTGGCGTCGACGAGTTGCCGGAGCTGCTCAAGGGTGAGGACGGTTTCATATGGGTGGACATTCCCACCTGGAACGATGAGGCAGTACATGTGCTCTCGGAGGTGTTCCGGTTTCACCCGCTGGCCGTGAAGGACGCCAGGGAGCGTAACCGTGTCCCAAAGATGCACGCTTACCACGACCACGTGTTTGTCATCCTGCATGCGCCCGAACGAGGAAAGCACGGGCATGTGCACTACATCGAGTTGGACCAGTTCGTCGGTGTGCGCTACTTGGTGACGGTGCATGGACCCATCAATCCGGCTGTCCACCCAGACGTTGCCCTGCGGGAGACCCGCGCAGTGCTTGAGCGAATCCAAGCCGGCCGGCTGCAGCCGGTCACACCGTCGCAGCTTTCCCACGCCATCGTGACGGTGTTGACCCGCGAGCAGGAGGACTTCATCGAGACCTTGACCAAGGATGTGTGGCAGCTTGAACAGCGGCTAACCGGTGGGAACGTCGGCGATCCCGAGAAGTACCTCGACGAGCTGTTCCGTGCCCGCCACGGCCTTCTCGCCGTGCGCACTATGGGGGCCCAAAATGGCGCGATCTATCACAGCATGACCACCCTGACCGGCATCTCACCCGATGGCAGACAACTGGTGGCAGATAATGCACAGCAGTTTGACCGGGTCCGCAGCCTGGCCGACGGTGAGACCGAGTATCTCCACGGCGTGATCGAGTTCTACCAGACCGTCCTTAGTGTCAAGTCGACACTTCTCGGCCAGGCGCAAAACGAGAAGGTGCAACAGTTGACCGAGGCCAGCTATGCCCAGAACGAGGAAATCAAGAAGATCTCCGCCTGGGCCGCGATCTTCTTCGCCCCGACCTTGATCGGGACCGTCTACGGCATGAACTTCGACCACATGCCTGAGCTGCACTGGGTCATCGGATACCCTCTCGCGCTGCTCGCAATGGTGCTGTTGTCAGTCGGCCTCTACCGAATGTTCCGACGGCGCAAGTGGCTTTGAGGCTTGGGGATGCGGGCGGCGCTGCTTGCGGGGCGGCCGAGGGCCTGCGCCAGCCTGTCGGCCTGCCGGCGTGGCCTCTCCAGCGGCAGGGGAGGCCCAGTTGGTGGCTCAAATCCGGCAGGCGCTGGGCGCGGACCGGTTTGACCGGGGATTCGCCGCTGGCGTCCGGCTCAACCGCCGGCAGGCAATAGCGGCCGTCCGCGACCCGCGCACCACCACCGCCGCAGCTTCCTGAAGGGCGATCGGTGAAAGGACGGCAGGACGTGCCGTCCGGCTGAACGTCTCCTTCCAGGTCGTCGAGCTGTCGCGTCCTGCGCCAATGGTCGGTCACGACCATGGCGGCCGGGGTTACGGCTATGAGATGCCATGACCGGCGTCGGGCGCCTGGCCTCGGCTTGATGGCTGGGGGTAGCGCCGCTCCGCCTGGCGTGGGAACGGCCGGGCTACTAGTGCCCTAGTGATTCACGGATCTTGCTGCACGGTTTACTCGTTGGCCATGAGGACGCCGCAGGTGAACCACTTTCGCCGTTCTCCCCGTCGGGTGGAGCGCTGATCGTCGCGAGGAAGTTTGCTGCGACAACGGCATCTTGATGCTCGCCCAACAGGGTTTTGCAGCTCTTGGCCTTCTGTGCGATGCATTTCATCCGTTGTCGGCCGGCTCGGCCAGCTCGGCGGCCTAGCGCAGGCGCTTCTCGCACATCTCCTCACTCAACAGCCCTTAAGCAGAAGAAGTTACGCCTATATGAACTCAAGACGACAATGTGGCTAAAGACCCTGTCCGCCCCAGGGTCTGGGCTCTTAGGGTGCCAGGAGGGACGGCCGCGGTCGGTCGACCGGGAAGGAGCAGAATCCCATGGCAATGGACACATTGTTGGTGTTCGCAGCCAGCTACGGATCGGTCGATGACGCCGTGGCTGACTACGAGGCGGTCCGCGACATCTGGAAGGAGACGACTGTCGGCGACACCTACGACGCCGCTGTTGTGACCCACCAGGAGGACGGCAAGGTCAAGATCGTTAAGCATATCGAGGAGCCGACCATTCAAGGCGCCGCTGTTGGTCTTGGCGTCGGGCTCGCTGTGGGGGCTCTCGTTGCCTTGTTTCCCGCGGTCGCGATCGGTGCTGGTCTGGTTGCCGGCGGCGCTGGTGGCGCCGGTCTGGGCGCGTTGGCCGGTCACGCTGCCGCCGGGATAAGCCGGTCGGATCTGAAGGATCTCGGCGAGCTCCTCGACGAGGGTCAAAGCGGCCTCCTGGTGGTCGCGGCGCAGGATACAGAGGCGCGCGTGGACGCGGCCGTCACCCGCGGCAACAAGCTGCTCAAGAAGCAGATGCGGGCCGATGAGAAGGACCTCGAGAAGGTCTTGGACGAGGCCACTACAGGCTGAGCGACACAACCACACACACGTCTGAACGCCGCTGGCAAGGAAACCCGGACTTTTCCAGCCAGCTCAAGAGCCTCAAGGAGAAGGCCAGCAGACCGCGCCCTCCGTTAGGGCTCGGCCACAGCGGAGGATAGGGCCCAGCTCAAGCAACGGTTCAAGCGCAGACTACGAGGTGCGGATCGCAGCGAACGACTACGCGGTCGACCCGAGCGTGGTCGGCCGGTTCGTCGACGTCACGCGGACCTGACCACGGTCATGATCACCGGCGCGGGCGCGTTGGTCGGCCGTCACCACCGGTGCTCGCGGCACCAGGCAATCACGGAGCCTGGTTCGTGCGAGACGAGCCGGCCGGCACCCCGACTGGGCTGCCGCGAACTGCTGCTCACAATCCGCATCATCCCTACTCGCCGCCGCCTGCGTAGCCGGCGGCGGTCAGAAGATGACGCAGCTCGACCACGGCCTCGATGTCGGTGTCTTTGTGTGCGGGGATGTCGAAGAACCGGGTCTCGGCCCCGACGGTGACCTCGACTTTGCCGTCGTGGTGGCGCTCGACGGTGCCGATCGCCTCCAGCAGTGACACCACGTCGCGCCACGCGATGTTGTGGCTCACGGGATGCTCGAAGATCCGGCGCAGTGTGGCGCGGTGGTGGCTGGTGAGGTGCTCTGGTCCTGAGCTGGTGGTCATCACGGCTCCTCGGGTTCAACGGCTGACGTCCGCCTGCTCCAGCATCCCGCGGGCCAGCCGGGTCCGCGAGCTGACGAGCCCTTGAGCTGCCGACTGCACTGGCTAGCTGCCCGCGTCGGAAGGATGAACCAGGCCCTGCAGGTCATGGCCGGACGGCGGCGCTGCCAAATTCCCGCGGTGAACTGCCGCTCCAACTAGATCCTCCGGGCGGGCCGCCGTTCCGGCCCGGTCTCGTGGTGCGGATCTTGGCGCCCGGACCACGCCCCCGCAGCCCGTCGGCTTTCATCAGCCGTTCCCACGGTGCAGCAGGCCACCTGGATGCCTTCCCGGTGCAGCTGATGCCGCACCTGCTGATCTGGCTTCCACGGTGTGTGATGCCGGGTCGGTCGGCGGGACATGGACCGCAGCAGTGTGGCTGGTCATAGAATTCAGCCGCGAGCACGTCACCGGGCACCTCGCTGAAGTCCTGGAAACTGTGAATCGAGGTCACGATGACCGCCGAGCCGCCGTTGCAAGTGGAGAGCCGGGAAGAGCTTGTTTACCTGCTCGGTGAGGCCTGCGAGATCGAGCATGGCCTGATGTGCGAATACCTGTACGCCCAGTTCTCACTGAAGCGCACCACCGACGAAGGCCTCACGCCTGAGCAGCTTGCCCGGGCGCAGGCCTGGGAGTCCGCCCTCATCGACGTCATCAAGCAGGAGATGCTCCACCTGGCACTGGCCACCAACATCTTGACCGCTGTCGGTGCGGCGCCCCATTTCGGGCGGCCCAACCTGCCCATCCTGTCGCGGTGGTATCCACCCGATGTCCAGATCGCGCTCCTGCCATTCGGTGAGCGGGCACTGCGGCACTTCATGTATCTGGAGCGGCCCGAGGGGATGACGCTAGCCGATGCGGAGGGCTTCGCCGTGCAACCCGGCATCGCGGCGCTGGTCACGCTGGACCGGCCGGTGGTCGGGGTGCCCGAGCAGTGGCGGACGGTGGGGCACCTGTACCGGGGAATCGAGGCTGGGCTCGCCGCGCTGTGCCGCCGGTACGGCGAGGACGCCGTTTTCATCGGCCCGCCGGCCGCGCAGGCCGTCACCGCAACCTTCGAATGGAAGGAGCTGACCGCCGTCACGGACCTGACCTCGGCGAGCCGGGCGATCGAGATCATCGTGGAGCAGGGCGAAGGCGCGCGGGGCGATTGGGTCAGGTCGCACTTCGGCACGTTCGTGGGGATCCTCGAGGACTTCCTGGCGATGCGGGCCGCCGACGCCGGCTTCGACCCGGCGCGGCCGGTCGAGCCTGCCTATGTCCGGCTGCCACCGGACGTGGCGTCGGGAACCTTGATCGAGGATCCGCTCACGGCCAGGGTGGCCGACCTGTGCAATGGCCTATACGAGGTGATAATGCAGGTCCTGAGCCGGTACTACGTTCACCACGGCGAGACGCCCGCCGAGCTGGAGACACTGGCTCGGACGGCGAAGCACCTGATGAACTGGGTGATGCGTCGGCTCGGCCCGGTTCTCACCACTCTGCCGATCGGCCCGTCGCGCCCTGGCCGCACTGCCGGTCCGGGCCTTGAAATCGCCCGGCCGGACTACTTCGTGCTACCCCACCGTGAGCCCGCCTGGAAGATCATCAGCGAACGCCTCGGTGTTCTGACCGAGGCCTGCGCCGCCCTCGCCCAAGAGCCCGGGCTGGCCGCGCTGAGCGAACTCGCAGATCACCTGCGCTCCATGACGGGCGACATCCACGCGCACCTGGACGAACGCGCCGCAGTCTCTGGCCGACGTTAGCGAAGACAGCACGGACTGCTGCCGATACGCCACGCTCGACGACCTCATTCTCGCCGGAAGCTGGGAGTTAAATGGGAGCTGAGCAATTGATCGCTCACGATCTGCTTCTGACTAGACGAGTCGTGCGCCGCGAGGGAATCGAACCCCCAACCCGCTGATTAAGAGAAGCCAGCGAGGACGTCGTAGCGGGTGTTCGTGGGCTCGCGAAGGCGCAGACGGTGCTCCCTGGATGCCTGCGGATATTACTGCGTTGCTGTCACTGCTGCTGTCACGTTGGGAGGGGTCGCGCGACTGCGCCTGTAGGAACGTGTTGACAATGTTTCGTCCGCCGAGGATCCATCCCGCCGCCGCTGCGTGCCAGGCCCGGCAGAATGTAGTACGGCCTTACGACGTCGCCGGCAACGTCTGGGAGTGGACAACCACTCCGTGGGTGGCCGACCACACGACGACGGATGACGCGCCGATTCATGCGTGCTGTACGCCTGGCACAGAAAACATCGGCGAACAGGATCGGCGAGCTATCAAGGGCGGTTCGCACTTGTGCGCACCTTCGTACTGCCATCGATACCGACCCGCGGCTCGACAAGGTCATGCCGTACGCAGCACGACCAGTCATCTCGGATTTCGCTGCGTGCTCCCTGCCTAGTCTTCGAGTCAGCCAACGCCCACAAGGTCCAGCCCTTTACACCCGATCCGTGATATCTGGCCGACTCGCAGGTCCCGTGGGCGTGGACGCCGTCGGCCGATGGCGAGTTCCATGCGCGTGTCAAGAACGCGGCCGGTTCGAGTGGCCGCGACGTGCCCATCATCGACAAGTCGGCTCACCGACACAGCCTCATGCAAGAGCCTTCGCCTTCAGCTGGTCGAACTCGGCCTGAGTGATCGTTCCCGCGTCGAGGAGTTGTTTGGCCGACGCGATCTGATCAGCGCTCGAGCCGCCACCGCTCGTGGCGACGACTGAGCGCACATACTCAGCCTGCTGTCGCTGCATCTCCTGCTGCTGCTCCGTGGCGCGCTTCGTCATGCCGCCACCGCGGGCGATGAGGTAGACGAGGATGCCGAGGAATGGCACAAGGATGATGAACAGGCACCAGAGAGTTTTCGCTCCCCCGCCCATGTCGTGGCTACGGAAGATGTCCGCGAAGACATAGAACACGCACATGATGTATGCGAAGAAGATGAAGAACTCGAACAATGCGAGCAGGAACGACCCGTTGTCGTTGAACATTTGACTGCCTCCAGTTTGGGGTTGGTGCTGGCGAGGCCCCCCAGGTCGGGCCTGCGAAGATCCTTGGCGTGGGCGACCCCGCTCAGTATGCGTACACATTCGATCATGTTTCGCGGCGGGGATCCTCACATCACGCCAGCCACACCACGATAAGCGATGACGGTATAGGGCAATGTCGAATCCCTACTGGATGGGACCGATGCCGGCAATATGACGCAGCTTGTCGCCGTCGTACTGACTGCTGTCTCGCCAGCGCCAACAGCCGCGCGTCCGGCAAGTCGGCTGCGACCGCGCCGACTTCGGGTTGTCGGAGGAGATGGCTGACGAATCGATCTCAAATTCCAGTGGCGTGTCACCTAGACCGTTGTCGCGGCCGCCGAATCCGGACAGCTTGTAGCCGCCGAACGGGGTGCCGATGTCGCCTTCGCTGTAGCCGTTGACGACGACGGTGCCGGCGCGGATGCCGCGGGCCGTTCTCAGCGCCACCTCTATGTCCTTGGACCACACCGTGGCGGCAAGCCGTACGGGGTGTCGTTGGCCAGCCGCAGCGCCTCATCAGCGTCGTTGAAGGACAATACGGCCACGACAGGGTCCGTAGATCTCCTCCCGTGTCACGGTCATCTCGGGGGTTAATCGTTGATGACGGTAGCCCCGGTGAAGTAGCCGCCGGTCTCGGCGAGCAGTTTCTCGCCGCCGGTGACGATGCGGGCGCCGTCAGCCCGGGCCTGCTGCACGTAGCCGAGGACCCGGTCTAACGCGGACGGCTCGATCAGCGGTCCGATCACGCTGGTGTCGTTGGTCGGGTCGCCGACGACGCGTTTGTTCGCCTCTCGCGCAAGCGCGGGGACGAATTCCTTGATCGAGCTCTGCACCAGGATCCGGATCCGGCGCTGCAGTTCTGCCCTGCGTTCCAGAAGGCGGCTTCGGCCAGGTCCGCGGCGACGGCGTCGAGCTGGTCGCGGCAGTCGGCCATCACGATCTGGGGGCTCTTGCCGCCGCACTCGAGCACGATGCCTGTGAGGTTGCTGTCGCCGGAGTAGCGCAGGAATGCGCGCGACCTCCGTAGTCGCCCTCGGCTGTTGGGCCTCGGCTGGAACCATCAAGGCGCTCGGGGCCGGCCTGGGTTGGCTGCCGGCGATCATGCTCGGCGTGATCACCGCCGTCGGCGGCGGGATCCTTCGTGACTTCTGCATCGGCGAGATCCCGTCCGTGCTCGGCGGCAACACGCTGTACGCGACCGCTGCTCTGGCCGCCTCCGCCGTCTTAGTGATCACCCCACACCACTGCACAGACCCGGGGAATCGGGGCAGGCATCGTCGTCGGTGCCGGTCTCTGCCTGCTGGCCGGATGGCGTCGTTGGAGGCTGCCGCAAGGCCCCTTCTTCGAGCTGACCAAAATCGGACAGGCTCCAGCTCAGCTGCTGCCGATCAGACCCGTGGTCGACTTCGCCTCGACGTGGTTCACCGCGCATCGCTCACGCCCCGGGACGACGGCTCAGGCCCACCCGTCACAGGTGAAGCTGCTCGCACCCGAGTCGGCTCGGGTGGGCGCGCGGATTCCCTCCAAGCTGCTTATGCGATTGCGATTCTCATCACCCGCCCGCACAGGGCCCGGCGCGGCTGCTGTTCGATCCTTCGTGAGGTAGCGACCTCTTCGTCCCGAGGCATGTCAAATGGTCGTCGATGCTAGGCCCGGAGCGCCGAAGCTTTCAGGATCGTCCAGTGGCGGTTGCGGACCCGCGGCACAGTCGTTACTCAGTTCGCTATCACCTTGGCGCGACCTCGGCACCCTATCCGAGTCTCTGGTAAGCGCTCGAGGTTGCCACTCCGAAGCGTCCTGCTGGGTGCACGGGTTGACCGCTTCCGTGTCATGGGAGCATCTCGGCGTGGGTATCCGGGTGAGTGTGGGGTCTGGAGCGTGTGTAGGGTCGCCTAGTCTGCCACCGTGCGGGGGTGGTTGGCGGACAGTTTGGCCGACACTGAACAGGCGTCACAGCGTGCTCACGGACGTTGGCCGCATTGTCGCTGTTCCGAAAGCGGTGCTAGGACCAGGGCGCTGTCTCCCCACTGGTCCGCGGGTGGTGGGTCCCGGACCTAATTCGTCGTATGCCTGTCAGTGCGTCGCAGCGCCGGCCGTCTTCGGCTTAGAGCTTGCGCGGGCGGGTCCGTCGCGGTGTCAGCCGAAATCCGGTTATCGATGGACCGGGCCCGTGCCATGTCGAGCAGGATCGGCACAAGATTTGCGCCGGCAAATGGCTCCGAGGATCGCGGTGACCAGTCCTATCAGTCGTACGCCACACCCTCGGCGGCGAAGTCATCGAAGGGACCAACCCATGACCACCGAGCTTTACGATTGAGGAAGGCTAAGTATTGCTAGCTTTCCGCCGGCGCGGGCGCCTTCCTGGGGCTGCGCTGCGCGGTCGCTGATCGCGCGGCTTCAGATCTGTGACCTTGGACTCCGTGTCGCCGTCGGCGTCCTCTTCTGGTTCATCCTCGACGTCGGCGTCCTCTTCTGGTTCCTCCTCGACGTCGGACTCCTGGGACTCCTGTTCGTCCTCTTCTGGTTCCTCCTCGACGTCGGACTCCTGGGACTCCTGTTCGTCCTCTTCTGGGACGTCGGACTCTTGGGACTCCTGTTCGTCCTCTTCTGGGACGTCGGACTCTTGGGACTCCTGTTCGTCCGCTTGTGGATGGAGGGCTAGCTGAGCGGTGCGAATGAGTAACTCTTGGCCGGTCTTGGTGGTAGCGAGGAGCAGCACCGCGGCGCCTCCCACCAACACGCCGACGCCGGCGAGGTAGGCCTCGGGCGGTGCCGATTTGACCCTCTTGATGCCTTTCTTGACGCCTCGCTTGACCCGCTTCTTGACTCGCATGCTGGACTCCTAACTCTGCTTAGCCAAGCCTGGCCGCCGGGCTCCGAGGCTCTTGAACTCAAGTAGGACATCGGCACCAACAGTGCCGGCTGATGTCTGGTGCTGGCGCTCATCTCCATACCCTTCCGTTTCACGATCAGACGAGATTCGACTGATCACGAACACAACTAGTGAGACCGACCCAGAAAGAAGGGCGTACCGAATGGACTGACCTGATGAATCAAGATCAACTAGGAGGCTCGACTAGAAACCCTTCCAGCAGCTCCGGTTAGCTTGGTCCCGCTCTCGGTCCGATCAAGTCAGTTCACCGCCTCGGCGAAACGCAGGTAGGTGTCGACACTGGCAAAGACAATGCGTGCATCTATTGTCAGCAGCTCGATGCCCACAAGCGAGACGCGGACGTAGATATCGATTACGAGGCTTTGTCCGAGACGGTGTCGATGACGCCAGCGAGGCTGCTGGGCGAGGGGCGGTCGAGATATCGGTTGGCGGAGCGGGCCACGACGGGTCATGAATCAGCCCACGGAGTTCGGTGTCGGGTCCCTGGCTTCTCAGGCCCATCGAGTGCACGCCCTCGACCGGGTGGCACGGCGCGCAGACCGAGGTCCTTAGGTTGGTGTACCCCGTCCCGGCCCTGCTCCTCAGACCGACGCAGCAGGCGGGAAGTCCTCGGTGCAGCGGCTGGCGTGGTCGACCTTGGTGAAGATCAGCGCCTTTGACTCACCAGCCTCCAGCAGCGCAAGCGCTGCCTTGAACCGCTTTTCGCGACTCTGGCGGCGCGGCACCGGATACTCTGTCATCGGCGAGCCAGCCTCTTGGCGACACGCTCAGCGGCGCTGCGCTGGACCTCGATGCTCACGCCGTTGCTGGCCTGATCGGCTGTCGAGCAGCGGCCGTATCCAATCACGCTCATGATCGACTCCCGTAGTGAACCAATGTCTGATTAGCCATTCGACCGGTTGATTAACTAACTTGCGGAGGCAGTGCGCCCATAAGATCCCCCGCAGTTTCGTAATCTGACGAAGGAATCTGCGGCGCTCGAGCCGCGTCGTCCCGGCCCTGGGAGCCGGATCCGCGCTGCATGTTAGAAGGACGAACGCACCGTCCCGCTCGATAATTTCAAGACCATCGCCGACCGCAGAACTAAGTGACCTACCGACCTACTAATGGCCTCGTGCACGCCGCTTGTGCGTACGCGCCGCGCGCGTATAGGGGTGCGTATTGGGGTATCCAGGTGGAAACAGCAACGTCGCCGAAAACTCGCCAGCTCGATTGGTGGGAAAGAAGAATGAAGGATCCCCGAGGAGGAAGTCCGGCGAGGCAAGAAAAGATAGCCAGCACGATGAAGGGATGATCATGTCACACGCCGAAGGTCCCAACGGCCCGGTTCCCGCCGGCGACCCGCGGAACCAGTCGATCGCCGAGTTGATCAAGCAAGTGTCGGAGGAGTCCAGCCGGCTGTTGCGCGGCGAACTGAAGCTGGCGCAGGCCGAGATGACCGAGAAGGCCAAGACGGCCGGGGTTGGCATCGGGGCCTTCGGGGCAGCCGCCGTGCTGGGCTGGTTCGCACTGGGCTGCTTCCTGGCCACCGCTATCTTGGCGTTGGCCCTGGTGCTGCCAGCTTGGCTGGCCGCGCTGATCGTCGCCGTCGTGGTTGCCATCGCGGCCGGAATTGCGGCGCTGGTGGGCAAGAAGAAGGTGGCTGAGGCCGGTCCGCCGGTGCCAACCGACACGGTGGAAAGTGTCAAGAAGGATGTCGCGGAGATCAAGGAGAGTGCCCGCCGATGAGTTCCACCACCCCCGCAGAGCCCCACGACCTGCCGCCCGACGCCACGCCGGAAGAGATCGAGGCCGACATTCAGGCATCCCGTGAGCGGCTGGCCTCCTCGGTCGACGCCCTGACAGCCAAGCTGGACGTCAAGGCGCAGGCCAAGCAGAAGGCCCGGGAGACCTCAGCGCAGGCCAAGCAGAAGGCCCAGGAGACCTCGAAGCGCGTTGGGACCGGCGCTCAGCAGGCCTACGAGCGGGTGCGCACCACCTCGCCAGTGGTGTTGGGCGCTGTCGCCGTAGGCGTTCTCGGGCTAGTGGTGCTGCTCGTTGTGCTGCGGCGGCGCTTCTCCCTCCGAAGCTGAGTGCTGGCGGGCAACCTCGGCACCTCGGACTCCCTGGCGCCGGCGGAGCGGCCGTTGGCGGTGACACGTCAGCGTTCCACGACCGCACATCGGCGAGTGGCGACCCGGCACCGCCCCAGCCTCGAGGAACTGGGGGCGAGATGCTGAGCAAGCCGCCGCAGACCCGACCAGGGTCGGCTCAGGAGGTTTTCAACCGCCTCCGGTATTTACGT
>Ga0207428_10000896_pt1 | contig 33348 bp, 35 predicted proteins | sample RhiMethybrSRZTD1_FD_187600 | JGI IMG/M metagenome (GOLD analysis project Ga0207428, IMG submission 187600) | Populus rhizosphere microbial communities from Tennessee, USA - Rhizosphere MetaG P. TD hybrid SRZTD1 (SPAdes) (version 3) | ecosystem: Host-associated > Plants > Roots > Rhizosphere >...
CAAGGAAGAGGTGCTGGCTGGTCTTCTTCTTTTCAGGTTGCTCTACTACATCATTCCGTTTGCGCTTGCCTTGGCCATTCTGGGGTCACGCGAAATCTGGCTGAACGTGAGCGGTACGCGTCGCCCAGCCGAGCCGGCGGTGATAAAATCGGTGACTGCGCCGATCCGCAGCGAGATCGAATCGGAAAAAACCGACGCCAATTGATCATGGCCATAAATGACGAGCGCCGCAGCCTTTCCACTCCGTTGGTAACCCGGTTGCGCAGCGCCTGGCTGGCTTTGCTTGGCCGCACGGAAACGGCGGCCGGCGCAAGCATCGCGCCCGCGGCGGCCCGTGTATTTGCCGAGCCGCAGGCGCTGTTGATCGAGCAACTGATCGACGGCATTCCCGAAGCAGCAATTGTGCTGGATCGCGAGGGCAGGGTCATCGCGTTCAACGAGATGGCCATTTCGATCGCGCCGGCCTTACGCCGCGGCGAGCCGGCGCTGATCGCGCTGCGTATGCCGGAGCTGGTCGATGCCATTCGCCGTGCAATCAGGCGTCACGAGCCGCAGCGGGTCGAGTTCTTCGAGCGCGTTCCGCTCGACCGCTGGTTTGAGGCTTTCGTCACACCAGTTACGCTTACCTTGGGCGCCGGCGATACTGTCGACATCCTGCTGATGACGTTCAACGACCTGACACCGCTGCGCCGGGTCGAAGAGATGCGCGCCGACTTCATCGCCAATGCCAGCCACGAGCTGCGCACGCCCCTTGCCGCACTGCTCGGCTTTATCGAGACGCTGCAAGGCCCGGCCAAGGACGATCCGGTCGCCCGCGACAAATTCCTCGGCATCATGCAGGGGCAGGCGACCCGGATGGCGCGACTGATTGATGATTTGCTGTCACTTTCACGCATTGAGCTCAACGCGCATTTGCAGCCGAGCACCCCGGTCGATCTGTCCCCGATCGTGCGGCAGGTCGTCGACGGTCTTCAAATGCTCGCGCGTGACCGCGGGGTCGAAATCAAGGTCGCATTGCCTCCGGATACGCTCACGGTGCTCGGTGACCGCGATGAGCTGATCCGTGCCCTCGAAAACCTCATTGAAAACGCCCTCAAGTACGGGGCCGCCGGCAAGCGCGTTGACGTCGCGGTTGAGCGGGCACAAACGCGCGCTGGCCTGCCGGAAACGCGCGTCGCGGTGCGCGACTATGGGCCAGGTATTTCACCCGAGCATCTTCCGCGACTGACCGAGCGATTTTACCGGGTGGATGTCACCGACAGCCGTGCGCAAGGCGGCACCGGACTAGGTCTCGCGCTGGTCAAACATGTCCTCAATCGACATGGCGGCCGTCTCACCATCGAGAGCACGCCCGGCGCAGGTGCGACGTTCACAATGCACGTACCGTTGCACACTGCCAATTCCGCACAGACCGCCGAATAGATATTGGTTTCAATAACTTAAAGTGTCATCTGACTGTCACTGAAGCTTTATAGAACAGTGACATGCGACGCCTATGGCTGACCGCGACTTCGGACCACCACCCTTCAACAAACCAAAAACGTCCGAGGCCGTCGTGGAGCGCGTCTTTTAAAGCAACAGCGGCTGCCCGAGCGATCGGGCACAAAGACAGGGGCGACGGATCTTTTTGGTCCGTGCGCGTCTTTGGCCGCAAACATGGAGAGAACCCTTGAAACACTGGACCGCACTGGCAGCCGCCGGCTTCATCGCCGCAACGGCGCTCGTTCCGGCCAACGCCGCAGACATCTCCGGCGCTGGCGCGACATTTCCCTATCCGGTCTACGCCAAATGGGCGGACGCCTACAAAAAGGTTACCGGCAACGGCCTGAACTATCAGTCGATCGGCTCAGGCGGCGGCATCAAGCAGATCAAGGCAAAGACCGTAACGTTCGGCGCCAGCGATGCACCGCTACCGGGCAAGGAACTCGACGAGGCAGGCCTCGCACAATTTCCGATGGTGATGGGCGGCATCGTGCCTGTCATCAATCTTGACGGCATCAAGCCGGGCGATCTCGTCATCGACGGTTCGACACTCGCCAGGGTCTTCATGGGCGATATCAAGAACTGGGACGATCCCGCCCTGAAGAAGCTCAATCCGAGCGCCAACCTGCCGAAGCAGGCGATCGCCGTTGTGCATCGCTCGGACGGCTCGGGCACCACCTTCAACTTCGCCTATTATCTGTCGGATGTGAACGTGGACTGGAAGTCGAAAGTCGGCTTCAACACCTCGGTGCAGTGGCCCGTCGGCATCGGCGCCAAGGGCAATGAGGGAGTCGCGAACAACGTCGCGCAGACGAAAGGTTCGATCGGCTACGTCGAATATGCCTACGCGCTGCAGAACAAGCTCACCTACACCAAGATGATAAACAAGAGCGGCAAGACCGTGTCTCCGACCTCGGAAGCGTTCCAGGCCGCGGCCGCCAATGCCGATTGGAAATCGCAACCGGGCTACGGCGTGATCTTGGCGAACCAGCCGGGCGAGAAATCCTGGCCCATGACAGCGGCGACCTGGATCCTCATCTACAAGAAGCCCTCGGATCCGGCGTCTACCAGCGAGGCCCTGAAGTTTTTCGCGTGGGCCTACAAGAACGGCAGCCAGATGGCAGAGAGTCTCGACTATGTCCCGATGCCGGCGAAAGTCGTGTCCGACGTCGAGAGCTACTGGAGAAGCGAAATCAAGGATGCGGACGGCAAGCCCCTGTTCGCAATGACCAACTGATCCAATGAACGTTCGGAAAGGGCGCCGCAACGGCGCCCTTTCCTTGTCCACCGCCGGCAAGAGCCGGCTTGTGTTGCGGCCTGCGGGCCGCTTGAGTGGCCCTCCCCAGCGGCGAAAAGCCCAAGGAGAGCCGGATGCAACCGACCGGGAGGCCGCCCGTGGTTGACGTGGCGTTGCAGGGTAGGGGAATTGCAGTCGCCGATCAGATGGATCGGGCGAAAGTTCTGCAGCGTCTGCGGTTGGGGGATGCGGCTTACAGACACCTGACGCGCGCCGCCGCCATCACGGTTCTGGTCATCCTCGGCGGCATCATCATTTCGCTGGTCTGGGGCTCGCTGCCGGCACTCCGCGCGTTTGGCATCAGCTTCCTCTATGAAGAGGCCTGGAATCCGGTCACTGAAAAATTCGGCGCCATCGCGCCGATCTACGGCACCATCGTTACGTCAGTCATCGCAATGCTGATCGCGGTTCCGGTCGGCCTGTTCATCGCAGTATTTCTGACCGAGCTGTGCCCGATGTGGCTGCGTCGTCCGGTCGGTATTGCCATCGAGCTGCTCGCGGGCATCCCAAGCATCATTTACGGAATCTGGGGATTGTTCGTGTTTGCGCCATTCCTGCAACAACACGTGCAGCCGTTTATCATTTCCCTGTTCGGCGAAATCCCTGTGCTGTCAAACCTGCTTGCCGGTCCGCCTTACGGCATCGGCATCCTGACTGCGGGCTTGATCCTGGCGATCATGGTTTTGCCTTTCGTCACCTCGATTTCGCGCGACGTGTTCGAAGCAGTACCACCGGTGCTCAAGGAGGCAGCCTACGGCCTTGGTTGCACGACTTGGGAAGTGTGTCGCTATGTCGTCCTGCCCTATGCCCGCGTCGGGGTCATCGGCGGCGTAATGTTGGGCCTTGGCCGCGCTCTCGGCGAAACCATGGCGGTCACCTTTGTCATCGGCAACGCGCACCGCATCTCGGGCTCGTTGCTCGCGCCCGGCACCACCATCTCCGCGACTATCGCCAATGAGTTTACGGAAGCGGTCGGTGACCTTTATACGTCCGCGCTCATCGCGCTCGGCCTCATCCTGTTCGTCATCACATTTATCGTGCTGGCAGCGGCGCGCCTGATGCTGATGCGGCTGAACGCGCGGGTGGGAGGCTGACCATGGCGGCAACCTTCCAGTCATCGCTCTACGCCAGCCGCCGCCGGCGCAACAGGATTTCGATGGGGCTGGCGTTCGCGGCAACCGCGTTCGGCCTGTCCTGGCTGGTGCTGATCCTTGCCGTCCTCCTGTGGGAAGGCTTCAGCGGCCTTTCACTTTCAGTGTTCACCGAGATGACGCCGCCACCGGGTTCGGCCGGCGGATTGCTCAATCCCATCGCGGGCAGCCTGATCATGACGACCATTGCAGTGCTGATCGGTACGCCGCTCGGCATACTCGCTGGCACCTATATGGCCGAGTACGGCCGCTACGACCGGCTGACGACGGTGGTGCGCTTCATTAACGACATCTTGCTCAGCGCGCCGTCCATCGTCGTCGGACTATTCGTGTATGAAGTGATGGTTGCGCAAATGGGTCACTTCTCGGGATGGGCGGGAGCGGTATCGCTCGCGGTCATCGTCGTGCCCGTCGTGGTGCGCACCACCGAGGACATGCTGATCCTCGTACCGGATACCTTGCGCGAAGCAGCCGCTTCTATCGGTCTGCCGCGCTCTCTGATGATCACAAAGGTCGCCTATCGCGCCGCGCGCGCAGGCATGGTCACCGGCGTGCTGCTCGCCATTGCGCGGATCTCGGGCGAAACCGCGCCGCTGTTGTTCACCGCGCTCAACAACCAGTTCTGGAGCCTCAACTTGAATGCGCCGGTGGCGAGCCTGCCCGTCGTCATCTTCCAGTTTGCGCTCAGCCCCTACCACGACTGGCAGAAACTGGCCTGGACCGGCGCCCTCATCATTACACTCGCGGTGCTTGCCCTGAGCATCATCGCACGGACCCTCGCGGCACAGAGAAAAACGTCATGAGCGTAGCAGCCATTACAGTCCCCGCGGTCTCTCACGCACCCTCGAGCGCCGAGGATCTCTCGGAGAAGATTTCCATCCGCGACCTGAATTTCTTCTACGGCGACAACCGCGCGCTGAAGGACATCAACGTGCCGCTCTATCAGGGCAAGGTCACAGCGTTCATCGGGCCGTCCGGCTGCGGCAAGTCCACGCTGTTGCGCATTCTCAATCGTATGTACGACCTTTACCCGAACCAGCGTGCCACCGGCCATGTGCGCATCGACAATGACGACATCCTGTCGCCATCGCAGGATCTCAATTTGCTGCGAGCCAAGGTCGGAATGGTGTTCCAGAAACCGACGCCTTTCCCGATGACGATTTTCGAGAACATTGCCTTCGGCATCCGTCTCTATGAGCGGTTGGCGAAATCGGAGCTTGAGGACCGCGTCAGGCATGCGCTCGAGCGCGCCGCGCTTTGGGAAGAGGTCAAGAACAAGCTCAACGCCAACGGCCTGTCGCTCTCCGGCGGCCAGCAGCAGCGCCTCTGCATTGCGCGCACGGTGGCGGTGCGGCCGGAGGTGATTTTGTTCGACGAGCCGTGCTCGGCGCTTGATCCGATTTCCACGGCCAAGATCGAGGAGCTGATCGACGAGCTCAAGGACGATTACACGATCGCGATCGTGACGCACAACATGCAGCAGGCCGCACGCGTGTCTGATTTCACCGCATTCATGTATCTCGGCGAGCTTGTCGAGTTTGGCGAAACGACCCAAATCTTCACGAACCCGACCGACCGCCGTACACAGGATTACATCACAGGCCGCTTCGGCTAGCGACCGATTGAAAGACGACTCCCATGACCGACCACACCATGAAGGCCTTCGACACCGACCTGCAGGATCTCGCGCGCATGGTCGCCGAAATGGGCGGCCTCGCCGAGAAACAGGTGGCGGACGCGGTCGATGCCCTGGCAAAACGCGACACGACCCTGGCGCAGCGCGTTAGCGCTGCGGATGCCAGCATCGACGCGCTGCAACGCGAAATCGAGGAAAAGGCGGTGCTCACGATCGCCCGCCGCCAGCCAATGGCCGTCGACCTTCGGGAAGTCGTCGGCGCATTGCGGCTTGCCAACGATCTCGAGCGCATCGGCGACCTCGCCAAGAACATCGCCAAGCGCGTGATGGCGCTGAACGCGGAATTCCCGCCGCCCAAGCTCATCCGCGGCGTAGAGCACATGACCGATATGGTGCTTCAGCAGATGAAACTTGTCCTTGATGCCTATGGACGCCGCGACGTCAGCAAGGCGATGGCGGTCTGGCGCGGCGACGAGGAGATCGACGCGGTCTGCACGTCGGTGTTCCGTGAGCTTCTGACCTATATGATGGAAGACCCGCGCAATATCACCTTCTGCATCCACCTGATGTTCTGCGCCAAGAACATCGAGCGCATGGGCGACCATGCCACTAACATCGCCGAAACGGTGCACTACATTATCGAAGGCCGTCCGATCGCCGATCAGCGCCCGAAAGGCGACACGACCACAATTGCCGCGCTACGCTCGGCGGCCGAGAGATAGCAGGACTTCGCATGACCGCACGCATTCTTATCGTCGAAGACGAGGAGCCGCTCACGATGCTGCTCCGCTACAACCTCGAGGCCGAGGGCTATGAGGTCGAGACGTCCGGCCGCGGCGATGAGGCCGACACGCGGCTGAAGGAATCGACACCCGATCTGATCGTGCTCGACTGGATGCTGCCGGGTCTGTCAGGGATCGAATTGTGCCGCCGCCTGCGTGCGCGCCCGGAGACGCGTCAGCTGCCAATCATCATGCTCACGGCGCGCGGCGAGGAGAGCGAGAAGGTGCGCGGGCTCGCGACCGGTGCCGACGACTATATCGTCAAGCCGTTCTCTGTTCCCGAGTTGCTTGCGCGCGTGCGCGCCTTGTTGCGGCGTGCCAACCCCGAGCGCGTCGCCGCCGTGCTCAATATCGGCGATATCGAGCTCGACCGCGAAAAGAAACGGGTGTCGCGCAATGGCCGCCCGGTCGATCTCGGGCCGACCGAATATCGTCTGCTGGAGTTCCTGATGGAACGGCCCGGCCGCGTGTTCTCGCGCGAGCAATTGCTCGACGGCGTCTGGGGGTCGGATATCTATATCGACGAACGGACCGTCGACGTCCATGTCGGCCGGCTGCGCAAGGCGATCAACCGCGGCCAGGCAGCTGATCCGATCCGCACCGTCCGCGGCGCCGGTTACTCGCTCGACGATCGCTTCGGCCGCATGAGCTGACGGCTGTCGATGAATCTCAATTCCGGAACGATCGTTTGTCGCGCCGGCGATCGGTGAGCGGCTGATAGGCGACGCGGCAGTGATACGAGCAGTAGGGTAGATCGTTCACGGTATCGCCGCCGCAGAAAAAGAACTCCGAGCTCCCCGGGTCGCCGACCGGCCAGTGGCAGGTCTTCTCGTTCAGCTGGAGCAAGGTCTTGCGCTGCTCGACCGGAATTTCAACCAGCTCCGGTTCCGGCTCGACCTCGTACTCGTAGGCGAGGGCCGTATTGCCGCGCATCGATGCGCGCGGAACGCGCATCATGTGTCCCGAGGAGCGCGGCTTGCGCGGGCGTGGAACGCTCGATGACGGGCTTTTGGCACGGCCGGAAAGGCCAAGCCGATGGACCTTGCCGATGACAGCATTGCGGGTGATACCGCCGAGTTCAGCTGCGATCTGGCTGGCGGACAGGCCGTCCGCCCATAACTTCTTGAGGAGCTCGACCCGCTCGTCCGTCCAGCTCATTGGGTTTTCTCCTTAGGCCTCAAGGCGTTGGATGGAATCCGACCCCGTCGTCGGGCGCACCATCGAGCGCCAGACGCGTACGCGTCAGGAATGTACAAGAAGCCCCGTAGCACGAGATGTCGTACTATCTGACCAAGACGCTACAATAGGCAGTGACTCCCGTGCAAGCGCTGACAGTGTTCTCTGTCCAGCTACCAACAGTTTTTCCCTTAGAATCCGCGGTTGCGGCGCAATTGAGTCAGGAATTCAAGGGATCGGCCGCTGTGTTGACAGCGCAAGGTCGGGCAATAGAATGAAAAAAGTGCCGCCCGGCGAGGCGGCACATTTCTTTTCGGCGCGCGCGTGATGCCGAAAAGCGGATACGGTTTGAACAAGACCACACGCAAGCCGATACGTTTACGAAAGAAACTGCTGTGAGCTCGCACCTATTGCCGACATATGCGCGCGTCGACCTCGCGTTTGAGCGAGGCGAGGGCGCATGGCTGTTCACGGCCGAAGGCGATCGGTATCTGGATTTCACCGCCGGCGTTGCCGTCAATGCACTGGGCCATGCACACCCGTATCTGGCCGACGCACTCACCAAGCAGGCGCACAAAGTCTGGCACGTCTCCAACCTTTACCGCATTCCGGAGGGCGAAAAGCTCGCCGACAAGCTGTGCGCGATCAGTTTTGCCGACACCGTGTTCTTCCAGAATTCCGGTGCCGAGGCGATCGAGTGCGCGATCAAGATGGTGCGCAAATATCAGTCGGCCTCCGGCAAACCGGAGCGGTATCGGATCATCACGTTTGAAGGCGCCTTCCACGGCCGCACTTTGGCTGCGATCGCCGCAACCGGTAATAAGAAATATCTGGAAGGCTTTGGGCCGCCGGTCGACGGCTTCGACCAGGTGCCGTTCGGCGACCTTGAAGCGGTCAAGCACGCGATCGGGCCGGCGACGGCGGCGATTCTTATTGAGCCCATTCAGGGCGAGGGCGGCGTGCGGGTCGCCTCGCCGACATTCTTGCGCGCGCTGCGTCAGCTTTGCGGCCAGCACGGGCTCCTACTGGTATTTGACGAAATACAGACCGGCTTTGTCCGCTCAGGCGAAATGTTCGCCTACGAGCGCAGCGGCGTTAAGCCCGACATCATGACGATTGCGAAGGCGCTTGGCGGCGGCTTCCCGATCGGCGCGTGCCTTGCGACCACGGAAGCCTCGAAGGGGATGACCATCGGAACGCATGGCACCACCTTCGGCGGCAACCCGCTCGCGATGGCGGTTGGTAACGCCGTGCTCGACATCATGACCGATCCCGAATTTCTCGAACGCGTGCAAAAGAATGCGTTGTTGCTCAAGCAGCGCCTCGCCGAGCTGAAAGACCGCTATGCGTCGGTGATTGCGGAGGTGCGCGGCGAAGGTCTCCTGATTGGCCTGCGCATGATTCCGCAGGCGTCCGAAATGGTTGACGAGCTGCGTGCGGAAAAGATGTTGACCGTCGGCGCCGGAGACAACGTCGTACGTCTTCTGCCGCCGTTGATCATCGGCGAGGACGAAATTTCAGAGGCTGTCGCCAGGATCGATCGTGCCTGCGCGCGGTTGGCGCAGACGCATGCACGGACGACGAAGGTAGCGTCATGACGGCGAACGGCGTCCGGCATTTCCTCGATCTCACCGACATTCCGAAGCCGGTTCTGGCCGGCCTGATCGACAGCAGCCGGGCCATGAAGTCCGCTCGCGCCAAGGGCCAGATTGCATCGCCGCTGGCCGGCAAGACGCTCGCCATGGTGTTCGACAAGCCGTCAACCCGCACGCGCGTCTCCTTTGATGTCGCCATGCGCCAGCTGGGCGGGGAAGCAATCCTTCTCACGGCTCAAGAAATGCAGCTGGGGCGTGGTGAAACGCTTGCCGACACGGCGCGGGTTCTGTCGCGGTATGTCGATGCCATCATGATCCGCATTCTCGATCACGAAGCGGTTCATGAGCTTGCCCGGCATGCAACGATTCCGGTGATTAACGGGCTGACGCGGCGATCGCATCCCTGTCAGGTGCTTGCCGACGTCATGACTTACGAGGAAAAACGCGGGCCGATCCGCGGCCGCACGGTTGCCTGGAGCGGCGACGCCAACAATGTACTGGCGAGCTGGATGCACGCCGCCGAGCGCTTCGATTTCCAACTGCGGGTGGCGACACCGGCGGAGCTGCGGCCGAAAAAATGGCTGATGGACTGGGTAAAATCGTCAGGCGCTGCAATCATGATCGGCGACGATCCGGATGCCGCGGTCAAGGATGCCGATTGCGTGGTCACCGACACCTGGGTGTCCATGGGCGATCGCGATGGCAAGCTTCGGCACAACATCCTCAAGCGCTACCAGGTCAATGGCCGCTTGATGGCCAAGGCCAAACCGGATGCGCTGTTCATGCACTGCCTGCCGGCGCATCGCGGCGAGGAGGTGACCGATGAAGTCATCGATGGCCCGCAGTCGGTTGTCTTTGATGAAGCCGAGAACCGGCTGCATGCTCAGAAGGGCCTTCTGGCCTGGTGTCTGCAAGCCGGCGCTTGAGACGCCTCGCGCATAGCGGACCCGCTCAGGGAACAAGGCCTCGCATTCCTGGCGCTGAACGCTACATAGGGCTCATGACCGATCCTCAAATCGCTATCCCGTCCCGTGCGCCGTCTGCGGTCACCGCCGATGACACTGTCATGCCCTTCGAAATTGCCAAGCTCGATTTACGCGGCCGGGTTGTCCGGCTCGGGCCGGCCGTGGATGAAATCCTTGCGCGCCATGCCTATCCGCAGCCGGTGGCAAAGCTCCTCGGAGAGGCCATCGTGTTGACGGTTATGCTGGGCTCGGCAGTGAAAATCGACGGCCGGTTCATCCTGCAGACGCAGGGTGACGGTCCGATTCGGATGCTGGTCGTGGACTTCATCGCGCCCGACAAGGTGCGCGCCTGTGCGCATTTTGACAAAAGTCGCGTGGCGGCGGCGATCGCATCGGGCGACACCGGTGGCGGCGCATTGCTCGGCAAGGGTCATCTTGCGATGACTATTGATCAGGGCCCCGACATGAGCCGCTATCAGGGCCTCGTCGCGCTCGACGGCAGCTCGCTGGAGGACGTCGCCCACGAGTATTTCCTGCGCTCGGAACAGATTCCGACGCGCGTACGCCTTGCGGTCGCCGAAGAACTGCGCCCCGAAGCGGGCGGAACGCGCCACCGTTGGCGCGCCGGCGGCATGATGCTGCAATTCCTGCCGAAGGCGCCGGAACGCGCGCGTGTCGCCGATCTTGATCCCGGCGATGCGCCCGAGGGCACTGCGCCGCATGCGATTGAGGAAGACGACGCCTGGGTAGAAGGTCAGGCGCTGATTTCGACCGTCGAGGATGTCGAACTGATCGATCCTTCGCTGTCGAGCGAGCGGCTGGTTTACCGGCTGTTTCACGAGCCCGGAGTTCGCGTCTTTCGCGCCAGTCCATTGCGCGCGGAATGCTCGTGCTCGCGCGCAAACGTCGAGGCCATGCTGAAGAGCTTTTCGCAGGACGACCGCGACCACATGGTTGAGGACGGCAAGATTTCGGTCACCTGTGAATTTTGCAGCGCCAACTATGAATTTGCCCCGGCCGATGTCGGGGCAAAATCTAGTTGATAGTGCGCTCGGCGTGGGATGAATCGAGCGAGAAGGCGGGAATTTCGATGTCAAAGTGCTCACCCGCCTGGGTCACCATGCCATAACTCCCGACCATGAAGCCGGACGGCGTCGGCAATGGAACGCCGCTGGTGTACGCGAACGATTCAGTTGGCTTGAGTAAAGGCTCCTCGCCCACCACGCCCGGCCCTTTGACTTCCTGCAGCCGGCCCTGCGCATCCGTGATGCGCCAGTGCCGGGTCTTGAGCTGCACGGTCTCCGCACCGAGATTCGTGATGTTGATTGTGTAGGCCCAGAAGAAATACCCATTGCTCGGCGACGACCGTTCGGAAACGAAACGGGGCGTGACCGTTACTTCGATCTTGCGGGTTACGGCGCGATACATCGCCATGCCGTATAATTTACTCGGTCGGGGCTTGCCATTCGCCTGCTGTCCGCGATTATTGCCGAAAGACCACTCGAAAGAAAAGCCGCACATGGCCCCGGTTTCGATGGAACGCGATCTCCGGCTTGATTTGTTCCGCGGTATCGCGCTTTGGCTGATCTTTCTTGACCATATTCCATCCAACGCGGTGAGTTGGATCACGATCCGCAATTACGGATTCAGCGACGCAACGGAGATTTTTGTCTTTATCTCCGGCTACACGGCGGCCTTCGTCTACGGTCGGGCAATGCGGCAACACGGCTTTGTTGTTGCTTCGGCGCGCGTGCTCAAGCGCGCCTGGCAGGTCTATATTGCGCATGTGTTCCTGTTGGCGATCTACCTAGCCGAGATCGCCTATGTCGCGAGCAGTTTCGACAATCCCCTCTATACCGAGGAAATGGGCGTTCTCGATTTCCTGAAAAATCCCGACGTCACTATTTTTCAGGCGCTGCTTCTCAAGTTCAAGCCGGTGAATATGGATGTGTTGCCGCTCTATATTCTGTTGCTCGCCTGGTTCCCTCCGATGCTCTGGCTGCTGCTGCGCGCGCCGTCAACCGCGTTGATCTCATCGGCGGTCCTTTACGTCCTGATGTGGTTCTTCGAGTGGAACCTTCCCGCATGGCCAAGCGGGACATGGGTCTTCAATCCGTTCGCCTGGCAATTGCTGTTCGTGTTCGGCGCCTGGTGCGCGCTCGGCGGCGCGCAGAACTTGTCACGCTGGATCAATTCGCGATTCGTGCTCGGGCTTGCAATTGCCTATCTTGTGTTTGCGTTCTGTATCGCGATGACCTGGTACTTTCCGCGCCTGGCGGTCTATGTGCCGAAATTCGTTGGAGAGGCGATCTATCCGATCGACAAGACCAATCTCGACGTGCTGCGGATTCTTCACTTCCTGTCGCTGGCGGTCATCACGGTCGCTTTGGTGCCGAGTGACTGGCCAGCTCTGAAGTCACGTATCTTTTGGCCGGCGATCGTCTGCGGCCAACATTCCCTGGAGACCTTCTGCCTCGGCGTGTTCCTGTCTTTTGCAGGCCATTTCATGTTTACCGAGGTTTCCAATCGGCTGTTCATGCATGTCGCCGTCAGTGTCGCCGGGATCGCCATCATGGTAGCAATTGCGGCAATGCTTTCGTGGTATAAGCAAGCAGAACGGCAGGGCGGAGGGCCGCGCCCGCCTGCCGCAAGGCCGGGACTAGCGGGGGGCGACGCATGAGTTGGCGGGTGCTTTTGCTGGCATTGTTGGTGCTGGCGGGGCCGGCATGGGCCGAGCTTCCCGCGGAGTGTGGCGTTGCCGCGCATCTCGTCGAAAACAGCTATCCGCTTCCGAAAGTCAAGCGCGCGATCGCGGAGAAAAAACTCAACATTCTTGTTGTCGGTGCCGGCTCATCGCAGTTGCCCGGCGCAAACGGAGAAAAGAACGCATACCCGGCACGATTGCAGCAAGCACTTGTCGATCAGTTGAAGGGCGTTGAGGTTAAAGTCACGACCGACATCAAAGCGACCCGTACCGCTGCCGAGATGGTTAAGGCCTTGCCGCCCAATCTCGCCGCTGCAAAACCTTCATTGATGATTTGGCAGACCGGTACAACCGACGCGATGCGCGCAGTTGATCCCGACCAATTCAGCCAGGCGCTTGACCAAGGCATAAATATAGCCCGTGGCGCGAGCGCGGACGTGATTCTAGTAAACGCACAATACAGCCCGCGAACCGAATCAATGATCGCCTTGAGCACTTATTCCGAGGACATGCGCTGGGTTGCATTGCAGCAAGAAGTACCGCTTTTCGACCGATTCAGCATTATGCGGCTGTGGTCGGACCTCGGGACGTTCGATTTATACTCTGCCACGAAAAAACTTGACATTGCCGAGCGAGTTCATGATTGCATAGGGCGATTGCTGGCCGATCTCGTTATTGCGGCCGCCAAGCCTCCAGAACCGCCGACCAACGGCAGCCGCTAAAATCGATATTAGGGATGCGCATTAGGTGAGCGACCAGCCCGGACAAAGGCTAAAGACATCGGTGACCGTCGCCGCTCTGCTTGCGGGGCTGGCGTTGGTTTCGCCTGCGCGTGCGGACACTTCCGCTCCGGCTTGCGTTGCGCCGATGGATCTCATTCGCCTTGCGAATCCGCTTCCGCGTCTCGCGCAGAAAATCGCGTCCGGTGAGCCGATCACGATCGTCGCCATCGGCTCGTCGTCGACGTCTGGAGCCGGCGCGAGTTCGTCGGCAGCAAACTATCCGAGCCGACTTGCAATCGAGCTCAAGCAGCATTTCCCGAAGCTGTCGTTCACCGTACTCAACCGCGGCGTTGGCGGCGAGGAAGTGGCCGACATGCTCAAGCGCTTTGATTCCGCCGTTCTTGCGGAGAAGCCCGATCTCGTGCTGTGGCAGCTCGGAACAAATTCCGTGATCCGTGGCCACATGCTCGGCGGCCACGATGTACTGATCCGCACGGGTCTCGCAAAAATCCGCGCTATCGGCGCCGACATCGTGTTGATCGATCCACAGTTCGCGCCAAAAGTCATCTCAAAGCCCGAAGCTCAGCGCATGGTCACGCTGATTTCGGCGACAGCAAAGCGCGAAGACGTCGATCTCTTCCGCCGCTTCGATGTCATGCGGCATTGGCACGACGTCGACCAGATCGGCTTCGAGACGTTTGTTTCACCCGATGGGCTCCACATGAATGACTGGAGCTACGCCTGCATGGCGAAGGGCCTCGGCAACGCCATCGCCGAAGCTGCACAGCGGCCGGTGATTTCCGCGACGGCTGTTCCCGCACGCTAAGGGGCCTCCTCAGGCCTTTTCCAACGCCGTCAGCAAATCTTCAATTAGATCGTCAGCATGTTCGAGTCCGGCCGAGAACCGGACCAACCCGTCGCCAATGCCGAGCTCGGCGCGCTGCTCCGGTGTCAGCCGCTGGTGCGTTGTGGTTGTCGGATGCGTGACAAGGCTTTTCGCGTCACCGAGGTTGTTAGTGATGCCGATGAGATTGAGCGCATTGAGAAAACGGAAGGCGCCTTCCTTTCCGCCCTTGACCTCGAACGAGCATAGCGTCGATCCCGCCCGCATCTGCTTGCGAATGATGTCAGCCTGGGGATGGTCGGGCCGGCCGGGATAGATCAGCCGAGAAATCTTCGTGTGGCCTGCAAGCGCGTTGGCGACTGCGCCGGCGTTCGCGGTCTGCCGCTCGACGCGCACGGGCAGGGTCTCCAGGCTCTTGAGCAGCACCCACGAGTTGAACGGCGACAGCGACGGTCCGGTCTGCCGCAAGATCTGATGATAATGGTCGAGGATCAGCTTCTCGGAACCCAGGATAACGCCGCCCAGCACGCGGCCCTGGCCGTCAATGTGCTTGGTTGCCGAATAGACCACGCAATCGGCGCCCAGCTTGAGCGGGCTCTGATAGAGCGGAGTGGCGAAAACATTATCGACGACCAGCTTCGCGCCGACGCTATGGGCAATCTCGGCGACGGCAGCGATGTCGATCACTTCAAGTGTGGGATTGGTTGGCGATTCCAGAAAAAACGCCTTGGTGTTTTTTTGTGTCGCCTTTTTCCACCCGTCGAGGTCGGTGCCGTTGACCAGTGTCGATGTGACACCGAAACGCGGCAGCCATTCGTCGATGACCCAGCGGCATGCGCCGAACAGCGCTTTGGCCGCGACTACGTGATCGCCGGCGCGCACGAGGCCCATGATTGCCGTCGTCACCGCCGCCATTCCGGTCGCGGTCGAACGCGCCGCCTCCGCACCTTCGAGCGCCGCCATGCGCTGCTCGAACATACTCATGGTCGGGTTCGAGTAGCGTGAATAGACGTAACCCGGGATCTTTCCGGAGAAGCGTGCCTCGCAATCCTCGGCCGTGGGATAAACGTAGCCTTGGGTGAGGAACAGCGCCTCCGAGGTTTCGCCGAACTGCGAGCGCAGCGTGCCGGCATGAACCAGGCGGGTTTCAGGGCGGTAGGTCTTGGACGACGCGGGCATTACGGCCTCCTTTGAGCCTTGCGCATGGCCTTTTCCGAAAACCGAAAACCACTTTTCGGGGCCATGCACGTGGCCAACAAAAAACCGGCCGGAGAAATATCTCGGCCGGGCTCACGCGTCCCCGGCCTTTTAGCGATTTGTTTAACGTGGCTGCAAGCCGGCCGGCTCAAATGACCACGGGATAATCCGTTTGTAGCGGGATGCATGGCTTCCCGTCAAGGCGCTCCTCGGGTTAGATCGGCGCGACTTTAGACGCAGGGCGGCTGTGATGCTTTCCTTTGGAATCGAGGACAAGGGCATCTTGCCCGACCGCATGATCGCGGCGCTCGCCGCAGACGGCGCGATTCTGTCGGAAAACAAGTTCGTGCCCGATCAGATTCAACCCGCCAGCCTCGATCTTCGGCTGGGCGAGGTCGCTTATCGCGTGCGCGCGAGTTTTCTGCCGGGCAGCACGACCGTGGCCAGGCGCATCGACGAGCTCAAGCTGCACGAGATTTCGTTGAGCGACGGCGCGGTCCTCGAAACGGGCTGCGTCTACATCGTGCCGCTGCAGGAAAGCCTGGCACTGCCCAACGAAATTTCGGCGGCGGCCAATCCGAAGAGCTCAACCGGGCGGCTCGACGTGTTCACGCGCGTGATCGCCGACGAGACACGAGGCTTCGACCGCATCGAAACCGGCTATCACGGGCCGCTTTACGCAGAGATCAGTCCGCGCACGTTTCCGGTCCTGGTGCGCGAGGGTTCGCGCCTGTCGCAGATTCGCTTCCGACATGGCCACGCTTTGCTGGCCGCGCAGGCGCTGCGTGATTTGCATGCGCGCGAGCGCTTGGTCGATTCCGACAAGGCCGATGTCAGCGAGGGCGTCGCGGTCGGCGTCGACCTCTCGGGGCTGGGGCCGAACGGGCTTGTCGGGTATCGTGCCAAGCGCCATACCGGGCTCATCGATGTGGAAAGGCGCGGCAGTTATGTGGTCCTCGACTTTTGGGAGCCGATGCAGGCGCGGCCGGACAAGAGCCTGATCCTCGATCCAAACGAGTTCTACATTCTTGCATCAAAGGAAGCGGTGCAGGTGCCACCCGATTATGCGGCCGAAATGGTGCCGTTCGATCCGCTGGTCGGCGAATTCCGCGTCCACTATGCCGGCTTCTTCGATCCCGGCTTCGGCTATGCCGGCGCCGGCGGTAAGGGCGCACGCGCCGTCCTCGAAGTACGCTCGCGCGAAGTGCCGTTCATCCTTGAGCACGGTCAGATCGTCGGGCGGCTCGTGTACGAGAAGATGCTTGCAAAGCCGGAAAAATTATACGGGCAGGGCATCGGTTCGAACTATCAGGCGCAGAGCCTGAAACTGTCGAAACATTTCAAGAGCTAGCGCGCCGCACTTGTTTTTTGCGCCCGGTTTACCGCCATCGCGCCGTCGCGTGGCGCGAGCCGGTACCACGCCACCAGGCCAGGCTCGAATTGCGCACGTGCGCGCCGCGACCACAGCGGAGGAGAATGGTCGCCGACAATGATGATGTCCGCCGGTCCGACGGCCGGATCGAGAGCCAATTTCGACACGGACGCCATTACGTCATGCCAGAGTTCGGCCATTTCACAGACGTGGACATGCCCGAATATACCGGCATCCTTTTTGCAGCCGAAATCGACCAGCGCCTGGCCCGGTGCAACCGGAATATGCGTGTTGAGCGTCAGCCAGTAGATAAGTTTCGGCTTTTTGCTGAATGCGGCTTCCTGCGCGATGATCGGCGGCAGGTCGGCATCGCATACGCCAGTAAAAGCGTTGCCGCAAAGGCGGTTTGTCATCTTTACAAGCTTTTCGCCGAAGACTTCCTTGTCAAAACCGATGACCGGGTACCATTCATTGCGTTCGAACATGCTGTGATGGAATGCATGCACAGCCATGGTGGCGTACCCGCGCGCCCGAAGGCGTGCGGGCAGGCACGAGGCACCGTTGGCTTGGGCGAATTCCCTGTACGGTTCGCGCGTCTCACACAGCTCGCGCATCTCGCCTGAGGTCGTTGATCCGTAGTAGACGACGTTGCCAGCTGTGACGCGGTATTTGTCGGTGACCCGCGCTTCGAACAGCGGCGCGTCGATTTGGCGGCGTGCTGCGGGGTCTGTCAGATAGCCGAGACCTTCCACGATCACCACAACGGCGTTGCGGCCGTCGGTGCCGACAACTCCGTTGAAGCCTGATTTCGAGGCTGCCGACTCGATCGGCACATTACGTCCGAGCATCGCGCCGAACTGGTAGTGCGGGGATACGTTTGTCAGGAAGTCGACGCCGGCGAACACCATCGCCGCTACGAACATCGCAACAATGTTGGCCCGGAGCAGTGTTTCACGGCGATGCAGAAGCCAAAGGGTTGCAGTCGAGGTCATCACCAGCACCCCGATAAGCGCTCCGTAAAGCGGCGACTGGAAAACGTGGACATGCTGCGCATGATCGAGTGCGGTCACGAGTTCGCTTGGCGCGAGGCCGAAGCTGACCGAAATAGTCCAAATCAGGTCGAATGCGAGAATGCCCAAAAAAAGAATGACGGTGAGCACAAATGGAATGCGCCGTGCGCAGATCGCGAGCATGGCGTAGGCCATGATGGAAATCGTGCGCGGCGGAAGCGACACATCGAGTAGCGAGCCGAGTGTCGCAATGCTCAGAAGGTTCGGCAAAAGAAGTCCGGCCGCCATCACCAAGGCGGTCGGCGAGCGCAACCATGCGCGGAGATCCCAGCGTGCGTTGGATGTCTCGCTCTTGGTCTTGCGGGAAGTGCGGCGGGGCGGCATGTGGGCCGCATAGTAGCTTTGCACCGTAAATCAATGCTTTATGCGCCGGATCAGAAGTCGTTAAGGTTGTAACTGCACGCGATCATTGCGTTTACGTGGCGTGCGACGCAGCGATCCAGGGCCTTCCTTGCCGGGCCTGCTTGCCTTTCGCTATGGTCGCCGCGCGCGGGCGTAGTTCAATGGTAGAACGGCAGCTTCCCAAGCTGCATACGAGGGTTCGATTCCCTTCGCCCGCTCCATGACTTAATAAAATTTTTGCAGGCGGTTTTGAGATCGGTCGTAAAAACAAGTGCCGGAACGACAAGGGCTTTTCACCCCCGAGGATGCGATTGATATCGCTCGCGGCCTGTCCCGAAGGGAACAATCTTGTTGCTGGTGTCATGCCCAATGTCAGCGCGTCCCAACCATGGAATCCCGGACCTCCGGCACCAGTAACGGGCAATCTCTTCTTCGTTCATTCCAAAATCGGGTTCGTTCGGGGTGATGCCGCTGCAACGGCCAAGCATGACGCCCGACACCCGCCTGATTTCGGCGTTACTGGTAATGTGAAATAGCGACCGATCAATCCTGTACAGTGCCTCCCCCACCTCTTCCAACATCAGTACATGGCCGTCGAGGTCAGGTTGCAACGGCGTGCCAAGTAACTGGCTGAGAACTGTCATATTAAATGCTGCTGTCAGATTCACACGGCTTACCGTGGGCTCCAACGCCTCTGGCGACCGATTGACGATCCAGGCGAGCGCTCGTCCAACCGCCGCATCTCCCCCGTCTCGGAGGATGTCCTGCGCCACGGGGCCATGCGCTACGGCCTCGAACCCACTCCGGTACAAGGCAGCGAGCAGTACACCGGCATCACTGTAGCCTATGTAGGCTTTTCGTCTTGACGACTCCGTCAACTTACACACGACGTCTTCCGCCACGCGGCAAGAACCGTACCCGCCGCGCGCGAACCACACCGCGTCGTAATCCTTGTCGTTGGCGATATCGAGGAAGGCCTGTGCGCGCGTTTCGTCATCGCCGGCAAAATGTCCGTGCGCTGCGAAGCACTGCGGGTGGAAAACGATCTCCGGCGTCTTGTCCGGATACAGCGATCTGGCCAACGCCGGCACTCTCTCAGCGACTTCCGGATCCATGCGCGATGCGGGCGCGACTACGCCGATCCTGCACCTCTCTTTGCTCATCCAATCGCCCAGCCCGCGTTGCACCCCATCGGCAACCCTTCTAGATTTGGCCAATGTCCCAACTTGGAGATTACTTTTTTTGCGGCGTCGGCGGTAGTGGCATGACCCCGCTCGCTTTGATCATCCAAGCACAAGGTGGACTGGTTGAGGGTTCTGACCGGGCGTTCGACCAGGGGCGCAATACCAAGAGATTTGATTTTCTGCGTACACGTGGCGTGCTGCTTCATCCGCAAGATGGCAGTGGCGTTACGCGGGCCAGTCAAACCGTGGTGACGTCCACTGCCGTGGAGGAGACGGTCCCCGACGTGCAAGCCGCGCGCCGTATTGGTGCCGCCGTCATCACTCGCGCCAGGCTCCTCGCCGAGCTCTTCAACTCTGCCACCTTGGGCGTCGGCATCGCCGGCACGAGTGGTAAGTCCACCACAGTCGGCATGCTCGGCTGGATTTTGCACCGCGTTGGAAAGAATCCAACGATCATGAACGGCGCGGATATGAAGAACTTTATTGATGCAGGCTCACCTTTTGCCAGCGCCAGGATCGGCGATGGCAAGGTTTGGGTCAGTGAGTTGGACGAGAGCGACGGCTCGATTGCGCTTTACGAGCCCCGTGTCGCAATCGTGAACAATATCTCCTTGGACCATAAGTCGCTGGACGAGCTGCGCATTCTTTTCCGCGATTTCATTACCAAGGCGCAGACGGTGGTGCTGAATCTCGATGACGCAGAAACCGCGGCACTCTTGGTCGGTTTGAACCCGGGGCAAGCGGTCACGTACAGTCTGAATTCTGCGCAAGCAGACCTCCTTGCGTCTGCGCCGGCTCGATCGCCGGCTGGAATCGGGTTCCGAGTGAAGGCCCGTGAGACCGGTGAGGTCGTTGAGGTAAACCTGAATGTTCCAGGACTGCATAATGTCGCCAACGCACTCGCCGCTCTGGGTGCCGCGAAGGTCTGCGGCGTGCCTCTTGCGACGGCTGCGGCCCATCTTGGCGAGTTCAGCGGCATCCGTCGGCGACTAGAAATCGTGGGCACCGCAAATGAAATAACCGTGGTCGACGATTTTGCCCACAACCCCGCCAAGATATCGGCCACGCTCGAAACCTTGCACGCGTTCCCCGGCCGCTTGCTTGTGATGTTCCAGCCCCATGGCTACGGCCCGATTCGTTTGATGAGGGATGCCTTAGTGGACTGCTTTGCAAATGGGTTGCGAGATGAGGATGTTCTGGTCATGCCCGACCCCGTTTATTTCGGCGGCACGGCCGACCGCAGCGTCGGCAGCGACGATATTGTCCGCGAAATCCAGCGGTGCGGCCTAAAGGCCTTTGCGTTTCCGGACCGCGGCGCCTGTGGCGACATGCTGGTCAGCTTGGCCAGTCGTGGTGACCGCATCGTGGTCATGGGCGCGCGCGACGATTCGCTTTCGCAGTTCGCGTATGAACTGCTTCGACGGCTTGCAGTGACAAAAGACGAAGGTTCGATTGCCACCCGGTGATTGCAAGCCAACCCAAGATGTCCGCTTTCGGGGTAACAGCAGTCATCGCGATTGCATATACGTATGGACTACGACCTCGCTGAAAGCCTGATGGACGCCGGATTTCCGCAGATCGGAAAAGGCAGCTTGATTGGTCCGATGAACAAGCTTGTCTGGCGAAGTGGCGATCGCGTCTATGTCCCTACCCTCGAAGAGCTCATAGAGGCGTGTGGAGAGAATTTTGGCTCTCTTGACAGACAGCATGGCGGGTGGCTCGCCTCTGCGAATTTTGATCAGAGTTGCTTTGCGAAAACCCCTGCCGAAGCCGTCGCCCGCTTATGGCTCGCGCTTCAAAAACGATGATCGCCAGAAAGGCGCAAGGCGCCGCGCTGCACACGTGGGGCACGCGATGTCCGCTTCTGGCCCTTAGCTGACATCGCTAGTTGCACCGCACATGTCCGCTTTCCGCGGTAAGACGGACATTGCGCGGCAAAAGTGCTCGCGCGGTACGAAAAAAGTTTTGCAATTCCAGCGTAACGTATTGAATCATTTAGAGCGGGAAAAGCGGAGTTTTGAATCCAAGGCTTTGATATACTTGAAAGGTGTCGAGCTTCCCAAGCTGCATACGAGGGTTCGATTCCCTTCGCCCGTTCCACTGTAAACTCCAGAAAGGCATCTGAATGCGCACACATCGCCTCGATGCGGGGCCGGATACTGTGCACTGGGGCTATTTTGACGCGGCGCTTAAGCCCCTTATGACGGTCGAGCCGGGTGACGAAGTCATCATGTCGACGGTGTCGGGCGCGCCCAACCAGATGCCAAATCCGAGTTCGGGTTTGATCGTGCCGGCGGCGCTTCCGGCGATTCACGCCAGCGTGCCGCAAAAACTGAACGGGCCACACATCATGACCGGGCCGGTCGCGGTGCGCGGAGCCAAGGCCGGGCAAGTCCTTGAGGTTCGCATCAAGGCAATCGATCTCAACTACGACTGGGGCTACAACTTCATTCGACCGCTCGCTGGCGCATTGCCCGACGATTTCGCGAGTACCCGTCTCATTCATATTCCTCTTGACCGGGCGCGCATGGTTGGACGGCTGCCATGGGGTCTCGAGCTGCCGCTCAAGCCATTCTTCGGAATCATGGTCGTGGCGCCGCCGCCTGCCTGGGGCCCAGTGCCTTCACCGCCGCCTCGGCGCAATGGCGGCAACATGGACAACAAGGAGCTGGTCGCCGGTACGACGCTTTATTTGCCGATCCATACCGACGGCGCGTTGTTCTCGGTTGGCGACGGTCACGGCGTCCAGGGTGACGGTGAAGTTTGCGTTACAGCAATCGAAACCGGCCTGATCGGCACTTTTGAATTGCACGTGCGCCACGACATGAAGATCGAATGGCCGATGGCGGAGACGCCGACGCATTTTATGACGATGGCGTTTGATCCCGATCTCGACGATGCGGTGGTGATCGCGCTGCGCGATATGATCAAACTCATTTGCGCCCGCACCGGGCTATCCCGCGAGGACGCCTATACACTCTGCAGCCTGGCGGCCGATTTACGCATAACCCAGGTCGTCAACGGCTCCAAAGGCATCCATGTGATGCTGGAGAAAACTCATCTCGCGTGAGTCCGCTAAGGTAGTCTCAATTTACTCGGGCAGTATCACCAGGGCGATTGGCCTGACGTTCAGACCGGCTCTTTGAAGTGGACGCACCATTTTGGTCTGAAGCGCTTCTTTACATTCGGAGAGCAATTGATCTTGCAAGAAGCGGTCACACAATCCATCAATTTGTCTCTGCCTCCGGTTGCGTCTGTTTTTGGCGCCGCCGCTCTTGCCGCCGGAGATAGATTGGCTGGCACGACCTGTTTTGGCTCACAAAATCCACCCATCCCGCTGATCGACGTGCGGCATTGCTCCACGGTGACGAAGCCGCAGTTGGTGCCCCCGCCACTATCAACGGCGCACCACTTGTAAGGATCAGCCGCGTGTAACTGGCCGCTACACAATACTGAAGTCAGCAGCAGGCAGCTCACTGTGGTCGACAAGCGATAACCAATTTTCATGTCGGCCCCTCTCTGCTCTCAAAACAAGCCAATCAATCTTGATCGAGTTCAGCACGCTTTGGGTTGCTTGGACAGCTAGGTGCTTGCGAAACGCTCCGCCGGCGGCGCGATCTCTGTAACCAGATCGCGAACGAGTGTCTTGTTGGAAAGTGGCGCCAGCGTCATCTCGCGCGGCTGAAGGCGCGCTGTGCAGGCGTAGACCGTCTTGCCGTCGAGTTCGATCATGCACTCCTTGCAGGCATTGGCGTTGATGCAGGAAAAACGGATCGCCAGCGTCGGGTCGCGATTGGCCCGGATCCAGCGCAGGCCGTCGAGCACCGACTGGCCCGGCTCAAACGGGACCTCATAGCTTTCCCACCGGCCGGCATTCGCATCGAGGCCGCGCCATATTTTGAGCGTTGCGCTTTCGCTCATGATGCCGCCACCGCGACGGCGGGTGGACCGCCCGACAATTCGATGCGCGCACCACGCAGCCTTGCAATCTGATTGAACGCCCAGTCCGGCGACAACTGCGGATAGTCCTCGCGCTGTTGCGCTCCGCGAGTTTCGGTGCGTACGAGCGCAGCCTCTGCGACCACGCGGGCAACCAGCAGCATATTGCGCAGGTCGAACCATTCGATCCGCCGCATGTCGAAGCGATTGCCGTCTCCGGGCGGAGTGTTTCCGAGCTCTTCGGTCAGGCGGCGGATGATGTCGAGAGCGACGACGATTTTTGCCTCGCTCCGCAGTGCGCCGACATTGTCTTGCATCGTTTTTTGAAGCGTTTGCAGCATCTCGGCGGTATTGAAGTCACGGGTCGACGCATCGGCAGCGATCAGCGCAATCGCCTTGGAGGCGCCGTCAGCAGGATCGGGCGATGTGCTCGAGCGCCTGACATAATCAGCGGCGCTGCGACCGGCACGGCGACCAAATACGAGTGCCTCGGTGATGGCGTTGCCGGAAAGCCGGTTGGCACCATTGGCGCCCCCGACCGCCTCACCAGCGGCGAACAGGCCGGGCAAATCCGTCTGCATCTGCGCGTCGGTGACGATGCCGCCCATGTGGTAATGCGCGATCGGTGCGACCTCGATTGGCATCTTGGTGAGATCGATGCCATTGGCTGCGAGGCGATCGATCACCGGCCCGAAGGATTCGCGCAGGGCGCGTTCCGAGCAGTGCTGAAAGCTGAGATAAACCCCGCCGTGCGGCGAGCCGCGGCCGGCTTCGACCTCCTTAAGGATCGCGTAACTGCCGACGTCTCGCGTGATGACGTATTTGCCGTCCTCGGCCACGCCATAGTGCTGCGTGAATTCCTCCATGCGATTGTTCAGCAGCCGTCCGCCAAGCTTGTAGCGGAACGGATCCCACATGATCGGGTCCATGCCGATCAACCGCGGCGCCAGATGACCGATGGGAAAAAACTGGACGAACTCCATGTCCACGAGCGAAGCGCCAGCCCGCAATGCGAGGGCATAGCCGTCACCGCCCATGTTTGCCGATGCGCTGTTGCGTCGATAGAGCCGTGTAAGACCACCCGTGGCCAGGATGGTCGCCTTTGCTGACAGAATCACCGGCGCGCCCGTTCCGAAATGGAGCGCCGCGGCGCCGACAACATCACCTTTGTTATGCAGAAGATCGACGATGCAGAGATCGCCCGCCTTGCGGATTCCACCGCTTTTGTTCACGACGGTACGCAACGTCTTCGACACCGCGGGTCCGGTGTTGAGAAAATCAACGTAAACACATCGCGGACGATCATGGCCGGGAGCCATCGCTTGTGCGATGTGCCCATCTTTACGCGCCCAGCCCACGCCCCAATCGTCCATGGCGCGGATGCAGTCGGGGCCTTCCTCGCACAGCAGCTGCGCAAGCGGCTCGTTGCACAATCCGCGCCCGGCGGCGAGTGTATCGTCGTAATGATGGCTCCAATGGTCAGGAGTTTCGGAGCCGAGCGCGACAGCCACGGTCATCTGGGCCATCACCGTGGCGCCGCCGCGGCCGATCAGGCTGCGGTCGGCAAGAAGCACCCGACAACCGTTGCGGGCCGCCTCGATCGCCGCATACATGCCCGCAGCACCGGACCCAATCACCAGAACGTCGGTTTCGGCGTGCATCGGGTCTTGGGTCATGATGACCTCGCGGCGCTCACAATTGCTGTTATCATCGCGTAGCTCGTGCCGAAAGCCACCTGTTCCTGCGCCACCATGTGACTAAGTAGACAATTGCAACCTATTTCAGCGCCGGAATCTGATTGATACTATGCTCCTGCGCGGTCATTTGCAGGGGACGTCAATGAGGCGACGCGATTTTCTCGGCGGGGTCGGTCTTGCCGCGTTGGCGTGGCCTGTGACGGCGCTCGGGCAACAGAGTGATCGTAAACGTCTGGTCGCCGTCGAACTGGCATTGGACGAGAGCGACAGGGACGGCAAGCGCTCGGTCGACGCATTCCAGCAAGAGCTTCAGGATCTGGGTTGGACAAGCGAAAACCTGCGGATCGAGTACAGGTGGGGGGCAACGACCCCTGAAGGCGCGCGAGTCCATTCAGTCGAATTGATCAAACTAAATCCGGACGTGATCGTTTCACACGCGACCATCGTCACCCGCGCAGTATCGCAAGGAACCAAGACGATTCCGATCGTGTTTACCAATGTCTCCGACCCTCTCGGCGAAAAGTTTGTTGAGAGCTTCGCGAAACCTGGTGGCAACATTACCGGGTTCACCAATATCGAATCGACAATGGGCGCGAAATATCTGCAGTTGCTCAAGGATGTCGCACCAAGTGTCACGCGCGCCGCGATGCTTTTCAATCCGAAATCGGCACCTGGAGGCGGATCATATTTCACTGACGCGTTCGAGGCGGCCGCTCCGCAATTTTCGATACAGGCAATCAAGGCGACGGTTCAGGATGCGGCCGGAATCGAAAAGGCGATTTCTGCGCTCGCAAGCGGCGGCGGGGCCGGTCTTATCGTTGTCGGCGAACCCTTCACGAATGCGCATCGCTCCAGCATCCTTGAATTGACGTCGCGATATCGACTGCCGACAATTTGTCCATATCGCTTCTACGCCGCCAATGGATGCCTCCTGTCGTACGGCGTGGATCTGTCGGATCAATTCAAGCGCGCGGCGACCTACGTCGACCGCATTCTGAAAGGTGCCAGTGCAAGCAGCTTGCCAGTGCAATCGCCGGTAAAATTTGAGCTGGCAATAAACGTCAAGACGGCCAAGGCGCTCGGGCTCACCATATCGCCGACACTGCTCGCCCGCGCCGACGAGGTGATCGAATAAAAAACTGGCCGAAAGACATTGGAGGATGCCGTGATCAAACAGCTTACGAAACGTGATGTGCTCAAGGGTGCCGGAGCACTTGGCCTCAGCGCTTTTGCTGTGCGGGTTGCTGCTGCGCCTGCCGCAGAAGCCGTGACGCCGGCGCTGATCGCGGCGGCGAAAAAAGAAGGCAAGATCACTTTTTATACGGCAATGGATTTGCAGTTCGCGGAACGCCTCGGCAAAGCGTTCGAAGCCAAGTATCCCGGCATTGACGCGCATGTAGAGCGATCGGGCGCCGAGCGCGTCTTTACTCGCATCGCTCAGGAATATGCCTCCAACATTCGCAAGGTTGACGTCGTCAACACCTCAGACCAGGCGCATTGTATCATCTGGAAACGCAATGGGTGGCTTGAGCCTTATCTGCCGGAAGAGGTCGTGAAGGACTACGACAAGCGCTACTACGACCCCGAAGGATTGAATGTTGTAACGCGCATCCTGATTTCGCCGATCGCGTACAACACCAGTTTGGTAAAGAAGGAAGACGCCCCGAAAAGCTTCAAGGACCTGCTCGATCCGAAATGGAAGGGCAAGCTGGTCAAGGCGCATCCGGCCTATAGCGGCACGATCATGAATTCGACCTTCGAGGTCGCACGCGACCTGGGGTGGGATTACTTCGTGAAGCTGGCAGCGCAGAACGTCATGCAGGTCCAGTCGGCGACCGACACGCCGAAGCGGATTTCACTCGGGGAACGCGCGGTCATGGTGGACGGCGCCGGCTACCTCGTCATCCGCTACAAGGAGGCAGGTCAGCCGGTCGAAATAGTTTATCCCGAGGAGGGCACGCCGCTCGCCACCGGACCGAGCGCGGTCTTCAAAGGCGCTCCCAATCCGAACGCCGCGCGCCTGTTCCAGAACTGGATGCACTCGCGCGAGGCCCAGCAGCTGATCGTTGATGACGCCCGGCAATATTCGGCGCATTCGCAAACAGTGGAAAAGCCCGGGATCCGCAAGCTCGCCGACATCAAGCTGATGAAGGAGGATCCGGAGGGCATCCTGGCGGAAGGAGAGGCGGTCAAGAAGCGGTACGCCGAGATTTTCAAGGTGTAATAGCTGCCTGCCAGCCATTCGGCCCTTTGGTGCGTTGGACCCTGGTCCAACTCGCCCCGGCCTGCCCATTTCGGATAATCAGCGTGCAGAACGTCGTACGATGTGGCGACGCTTTTGCTCGATTTCATCAGGAGGTTGTGATGGTCGTATCGATGGCGCGCATTCGCGGCTTTTTTGCTGTCATATTGCTAGGATTGACGGTTGCTGGCTGCGGCTACAACACGATTCCTACGCTGGAGGTGCAGGCTAAAGCGAAATGGTCTGATGTTCAGAATAATTATCAGCGCCGGGCCGATCTTATTCCGAATCTGGTTTCGACTGTCCAAGGATACGCCAAGCAGGAAAGGGAGGTGTTGACTTCGGTCATTGAGGCGCGCGCCAAAGCGACCAGCGTGAAGATTGACGCCTCGCAACTCACCGACCCCGAAAAGGTCAAGCAATTTCAGGATGCGCAGAATCAGCTCAGCGGGGCGCTCGGCCGGCTGATTGCCGTCAGCGAGAACTATCCCGATCTCAAGTCGAACCAGAACTTCCTCGCACTGCAGTCCCAACTCGAAGGCACGGAAAATCGCATAGCGGTCGCGCGACGCGACTACATCGAATCGGTTCGGGCCTACAATACCGAGCTCAGGACGTTTCCCGGCGTGCTCTGGGCATCGACGTTCTTCCGCTCCAACAAGCCGATGGCGGAGTTTGCCGCAAGCACGGGCTCGGACAAGCCGCCGCAAGTAAAGTTCTAGCGCGCTGCGGCGTGAAGGCATCAACATGAATGCGGCCGGCATTTTTTCTGCCAATGGCGGAAGAAAACGCCTGGCCGCGGCGTTGGTGGTGGCGCTCCTCGCGATTGCGCCGGCCCTCGCCATCAATTTCCCTGCGCTCACGGGCCGTGTCGTCGATCAGGCCAATATCATCCAACCCGACACGCGGGTTGCGATCGAGCAGAAACTGGCGGATCTCGAAGCGAAATCGGGGATCCAGCTCGTCGTCGCAACGGTGAACTCGCTGGAAGGCCAGGAGGTTGAGCCTTACGCCAACGAGCTGTTTCGGAAGTGGGCGCTCGGAGAAAAGCAGAAGAACAATGGCGTCCTACTGCTCGTTGCGCCGAACGAGCGGCGCGTGCGCATCGAAGTCGGGTACGGGCTGGAAGGGACTCTGACCGACGCGCTGTCGAAGGTGATCATATCCAATGCGATGGCGCCGCGCTTCAAGGCCGGCAACTTCAGCGAAGGCACTTCGCGCGGAGTTGACGACATTATCACCGTCCTGACGACCGACGCGTCGGAATGGCAGAAACGTCCGTCGCTACGGCTCGACTATCAGCAGCCGGTCGACCCGGCGAACTGGATTCTGTTGGCGGCATTGTTCGGGTTCTTCATCCTCTTCATAGTATCGCCGACCTTCCGTTGGTTGTTTTTCAATATCGTGCTGAATGTGCTTGCCAGTTCGGGCTCGAGCCGAGGCGGTTACTCCGGCGGTAGCTATTCGGGCGGAGGCGGCTTTTCAGGAGGTGGAGGCTCGTCGGGCGGAGGCGGCGCCTCCGGGAGTTGGTGATGACGATTTCGAAAGAAGATCACGAGCGCATCACGAAGGCTATTCGGTCGGCCGAAGAGAAGACCTCCGGTGAGATCGTTTGCGTCCTCACGCCCATATCCTCACACGCAACGGTCCTTCCGGTATTCATTGCGGCGGTGGCTGCGCTCGTGACGCCCTGGCCGCTGGTGATCTTCACCTCTATGCCAGTCCTCCGAATCCTGTCCGTGCAAGCCATCATATTTGTCGCTCTTCTGATGATACTTTGCATTCCTGCTGTGCGGATTGCACTGGTGCCGCACAGAGCGAGGCGCGCGATTGCTTACCGCGTCGCCATGGAGCAATTCATCAACCGCGGCATCGCGCGAAATGTCCATCGCTGCGGTATATTGATCTTTGTTTCGCTGGCCGAACGTTATGCGCGTATCATTGCCGACGAAGAGATCGCGAAAAGGGTTCCGCATTCGAGATGGCAGGCGGCCGTCGATGCGTTAATCGCGCACGCACGCGAAGATCGTGTTGCCGATGGCTTCATCGCCGCGATCGAATTGTGCGGAAAAGAGCTTGCCCAGCACTTTCCCCCAACCCATGACAGCCGCGGCAAGTTGCCGGATCGCCTTTATGTGATCTGAAATGCCCTGCCGCCGCACGGAAGTGCAGGAACCACCGCATGGCCAATCGCGTTGCTTTCCCGAACCGCAACGCGAGAAAAAAAATGCCACTATTATTTTATTTTCCGCTCATCATCTGGATGGGCGTGCTCGAGGCGATGCAGGATGAGATGCGGGTGGCGGCGACGGCCAAGGCGCGCCGCTAGGCCCAAATCTTCGCAAGACGCGCCGTTCAGGCGTTTGCGTGCGCAAGCTCGCTGATCTTGACCTCGGGCAGAAGCCGCTGCACGTCCTCTTCGCGGCAGAGCTCGGTGCCGGGCGACATCACGGCAGCCGACGCCGCAGCGACAGCAATCCGAAACGCTTGGTCCAACGACTTGCCGGATGCGAGCGCTGCAACCATGCCGCCCACAAAGCTATCGCCGGCGCCGACCGTGCTGACTGGCTCGATTTTCATTGGATCCGCGCGAAAAACCTGATCGGAAGTCACCAGCAACGCGCCATCTTCACCGAGCGTCAGAGCGACGATCTTGACGCGTCCATCGTCGATCAGCTTGCGGCACGCGCGCAGCCGCGCGTCGTCGCTGCCGAGTGAGGTGCCGACGAGGTCAGAGAGCTCGACCAGATTCGGCTTGATCAGCGACACTCCTTCAGCCAGTGCTGCCTTCAGCGCAGGCCCCGATGTGTCGATGACGCATTGGGCGTCCAACGCCTTGGCGTGGCGGGCGACCCGCGCGAAGAAGTCGTCAGGGACGCCGGGTGGGACACTGCCGCTCGCAACGACAAATTTAGGCCGTTGCGGGAGTGTCGTCAGCTTTTCGAGAACCGTTTCCCATTCCGCGCGGTGCAGCGTCGATCCGGGCAGGACGAAGCGATACTGCTCCCCCGTCGATTCCTCATAGGCCGTGAAATTCTCGCGCGTCTCGACGTGCGACGGCGTCACGATGCTATGGATGCCTTCGCGATCGACAAGGCGGTGCAGGAGCTTTCCGATAGCGCCGCCGGTCGGAAAGATCGCGGTCACGCGGCCGCCAAGCCGGTGAGCAACCCGGGCTACGTTGATACCGCCACCGCCGGGATCACGTTTCGGCGCCGAACAGCGCATTTTCCGCGTCGGTTCGACGCGCCCGACATTGACGAAAATGTCGATGGCCGGGTTGATCGTGAGCGTGACGATATCGGGCACGTTGCGGCGTCCGGTGGATAATTGGCAGGCTCGTCTCCAGGACAGGCCCTGTTACCGAACCAAATAGGTATTTTTTGGTTGCGGTGCCATATCGCGCCTTTCAGAAAATTGTGCGGAACAGCCCTGCAAGGCTGGGCGTTCCACCATTTCGTCACGATGACTGCCGAGCCTGACCATGCTTAGATTGGCGGCAAGCCTGTCGCGACGAGGTCATTCCGATGATTGATCCGCTGTATTCGCTGTCGGGCTTTGCCGTCGGCCTCCTGGTTGGCATGACCGGCGTAGGCGGCGGCGCGCTGATGACGCCGATCCTGATCATGCTGTTCGGTGTCCATCCCGCGACCGCGGTCGGGACCGACCTGCTTTATGCCGCGGCCACCAAGACCGGCGGCAGCTTGGTGCATGGTTATGCCCGCAGCATCGACTGGCGTGTGGTCGGTCGGCTTGCGACCGGCAGCATTCCCGCCACGATCGTCACGTTGGCGGCGCTGTCGCTTTTCAATCTCAGCGGTGACGCCGCAAGCAAGCTGATCACATTCGTGCTCAGCGTGGCGCTATTTGCGACAGCGTTCGTGCTTGTTTTCGGGAATTCGATCATAGCCGCTTATCGTGCGCGCGTAACAGAACTCGACCCGCACAAGACAGCTATCAGCACAATCGTTGTGGGGGCCGTGCTTGGTTGCCTCGTGTCGATTTCATCAGTCGGCGCCGGAGCGCTGGGGGTCATGGCGCTCTTGATGCTTTATCCGCAAATGCCGATGGCCAAGATCGTCGGCTCAGACATTGCGCATGCGGTCCCGCTGACTCTGATTGCCGGACTCGGTCACTGGATGATGGGCTCGGTCAACTGGGCGATTATAGGTTCACTGCTCGCGGGCTCGCTGCCGGGCATTTTCATCGGTAGTTATTTCGCGATCCGCATCCCCGAGCGTGCGCTTCAGCTGGTGCTCGCGACGACGCTTTTCATGGTTGCGACACGGATCGCCTACGACCACGCAACCACGGCTTCGTCGATTTTCACCGCGTTCTCGGGACGGGCGGTGCCCTGAACGCGGCCGCCTAGTGGTCCCTTGGACCGAAGAAGGGTGAGCCGACCAGAACCAAGACCCAAATCGCAATCAGTGCCCCGAAGGCGATGATCAATACGTTCATATGTGATCCCCTAAGCCGGCAAATTCCGCCACCACCAGATTAGCACAGCACAGGGGTCCTTGGCGCATGCGACAAAAAAAGCCGGCCGCGCTGTTTGCGCGGCCGGCCTGAAAACGGCTTCGTTCTGCTAGTTGCTGATATCCTTGATGACGCTGGACATGGGGCGCGCGCTCTCCATTCCGCCGCCGATCTCCTTGAGCACCATGTCGACGTATTCCTTCTTCGGCTCGAGGGGGGTCTTGCCGACCACCTGCACGACCTTGTAGCCGCCGTCCTTCAGTTTCTTCAGCAGTTCCGGTGCCGCATGGGCGGTCGCCTGCTGGAAGTCGTGCATCAGGATAATGCCTTTGCCGTGTTTCTCGAGTTTCTTCATGACCGATGCGATGACCTGATCAGGCTTGCGCATCTTGAAGTCGAACGAGTCCATATCGGTCGAGAAGACGCCGATATTGCGCTCGCTGACATATTTCAGCAGCTCAGGCGGGTGCCGCAGGGCTGGGAAACGGAAGAACGGACCGGTCGGCTTGTTGCCGAGAGCAATACTCACCGCGGCAATGCCTTTTTCGATCTCAGCGATCCCTTCCTGCTGGCTCAGCTTGGACAAATCCTTGTGCGACCAGGTGTGCGATCCGACGGTGTGCCCGGCAGCAGCCACCTGCTTCATGATTTCGGGATGCCAGCCGGCATGTTTTCCGATCGGAAAAAAGAGGGCCTTGGTGCATTGCTCGGCGAGCGCCTTGAGCACAGCCGGAGTATGACCCGGCCACGGACCATCGTCGAAGGTGAGCACAACTTCCTTGTCGCGCAAGAAATCATAAGCCTTGAAGTGCTCAAAGCCGAAGCCCGGCCCGCCGGTCGTGTCGATTTCAACAACCCGTGACACGCCGAGTGCGTTTGGATTATTGCACGTCGATTTCGCTGGCGCGGGGGCCGCAGGCGGCGCCGCTGCTGGGGCCGGAGCGGGAGTAGGGGCCTGCGCGGTCTGGGCCCAGGCGGTAACGGTCGCCGACATTGAGATCGCCACGGCGATCGCCAAAGCGTTGCGCATTAAGCTCTCCATTCGGGGGTGAGAATCCATATTCGGGGAAGTCTATCACTCATCGCGGCTTTAACATATGGAGTCAACGTTGCTGCCAACGGCCGAATTATCGGCGATATTTTGCAGGCAGTAAGGTAGTTAATCACGGAAAGCGGCCGCGAAGCCGCATTGCCTTGGGCGTCCGGCGAGCCTATGTGAAGGAACTCGAGTTGGAGGCGGGTATGTCTGCGATCGTATCCAACGCTCCCTTGTCGCGGCCACTTTTGCTGGTGGCGGTTATCGGCGGCGCACTGGTCGCGGCAGCGCTGGGCCTGTGGGCTTACTACGGTACCGCCGTGTTCTTCGAGATGGTGCGTGCTGGCTGGCTCGCGTGTTTCTGATGCGAGTTGAGAGCCGATGACGGCGCGAACGTCGCAGATTGTCCTCATTTTCTCAGCCTTTCTGACCGGCC
>Ga0207428_10000897_pt1 | contig 33272 bp, 33 predicted proteins | sample RhiMethybrSRZTD1_FD_187600 | JGI IMG/M metagenome (GOLD analysis project Ga0207428, IMG submission 187600) | Populus rhizosphere microbial communities from Tennessee, USA - Rhizosphere MetaG P. TD hybrid SRZTD1 (SPAdes) (version 3) | ecosystem: Host-associated > Plants > Roots > Rhizosphere >...
TTGCGCCGCATCTCACAGAGCCGCTTCGCTCCGGAGTTCCTGGCGATGCAACCGTCACGGGTTGATTCCGTGACCGGAAGCTAGTCGTTTCCGAGCCATAATCCAAGTGCTTTTTTCGACGAATAATCCGGCTCTGCATTTTCACCCAGTGGGAATGCGTTGCGCTCATGGCGTGAAACAGGCGCCAAGCACGCGCGGAATTCCGGCTAAATCCTTGCGCGGGATGCCCGGGCTCAGTCCGGCTTTGGTAAACAGCGCGCGAACCTGTTCATCCTGACCCGCGCCCAATTCCACGAACAGTCTGCCGCCCGGTCCCAGAATTCGTTTGGCGTCACCCGCGATGGAACGATATGCGTCGAGGCCATCCGGGCCGCCATCGAGCGCGATCCGCGGATCGTAGTCACGGACCTCCGGCGCGAGCGTCTCGATTTCGTCATGCGCGATGTAGGGCGGGTTCGACACGATCAGGTCGAAAGGACCCTCGACGCCGGTTGCGATGTCGCAGACGACAAAATTGCAACGGGAATCGAGCCGGCAGCGTGCTGCATTGGCACTTGCCACGTCCAGGGCCGCGGAACTCACGTCGGTGCCGGTTCCGATGGCATTCTTTAGCTCATTCAGCAGCGCCAGCAGCAGCGCGCCGGAGCCGGTGCCGATGTCGAGCACCCGCAGCTTCTCCAGACGCAGGCCACTGCGCATGACGAAATCGAGCGCGGCCTCGACGACGGTCTCTGTTTCCGGCCGTGGCACCAGCACGTCGGGCGTCACCGAAATCGGAAGACTCCAGAATTCCTTCTGCCCGACAATGCGCGACACCGGCTCGCGCCGCAGGCGACGCGTTGCGAGCGCCGATATCACCGTGACTTCGCGGGCCTCAAGGATACGGTCCGATTGCGCGATCAGGCGGGCGCGGTCGAGATGCAGCGCGTAACCGATCAGCACGCGGGCATCGGCTTCGGCCTCTTCGACGCCGCCTGTGCGGAAAGATTGCGCCACGTGATGAAGCGCTTCGGACACCGAGACGCCTGACTTCAGGCCCGGCATGGCGCTCACGCTGCGCCTTCGGCCGCCAGCAATTCGGCCTGATGCTCGGTCACCAGCGCGTCGATGACCTCGTCCAGCGCCTCGCCCTCAATGATCTGCGGAAGCTTGTGCAGCGTGAGATTGATGCGGTGATCCGTGACGCGCCCTTGCGGGAAATTGTAGGTCCGGATGCGTTCGGAGCGATCGCCTGAACCGACCTGGCCGCGCCGCTCGGCCGCCCGCGCGGAATCGCGTTTTGTCTTTTCGGCATCATAGAGTTTCGCCCGCAGCATCGTCAGCGCCTTCGCCTTGTTCTTGTGCTGCGAGCGTTCCTCCTGCACGAAGACGACGATGCCGCTTGGCATGTGCGTAATGCGGATCGCCGATTCGGTCTTGTTGACGTGCTGGCCGCCGGCTCCCTGCGCACGCATCGTATCGATTTTCAGGTCGGCCTCGTTGATATGAATATCGACATCCTCGACTTCGGGCAGAACTGCGACCGTTGCCGCCGACGTGTGGATGCGGCCTGATGCCTCGGTATCAGGCACACGCTGCACGCGGTGCACGCCGGACTCGAATTTCAGCTTGGCGAACACGCCCCGGCCGCTGACCTCGGCGACAATTTCCTTGAAGCCGCCTTTGGTGCCTCCGCTCAGCGACAGGACTTCCGTCTTCCAGCCCTGCTTGGCCGCATAGCGCTCGTACATGCGGAAGAGATCGCCCGCAAACAGCGCGGCTTCATCGCCGCCGGTGCCGGCGCGGATTTCCAGGATCGCATTGTGGTCATCCATCACGTCCTTCGGCAGCAACGCCACGCGGATCTGCTGGGCAAGCTTCTCTTTCCGCTCCTGCAATGCGTGACGTTCGGCGTCGGCCAGTTTGCGCATGTCCGTGTCGGTCGCGGAATCGTCGACCAGCGCCGCAAGGTCTGCGATCTCCTTCTCAGCATTACGATAGGCCTTGATCGATTCGACCACCGGGCTGAGCTCGGCAAACTCGCGTGACAGCTTGACATAGGCCTCGGGGCTCAAGCCGCTCGCAAGCTCGCTCTCCACCAAGGAGTGGCGGGCAAGTAGCGCATCCATTTTCTGTTGCGGCAAAGTTATCAAAGCTGAAGTCCCTCGGATGCGGCGAAGCCTTCGAGCTTGTGGCGAATGGAAACGCTGCCGACCGGCTCCTTCAGGCTCGCCAATAGAGCAGCCTCGCCCTTGCCGCAATCGAGCTCGAGCAGCAGCGCTTTCACCGGGCCCACTGCCGATGGCGTCAACGACAGCGTGCGATAGCCGAGAAGGACGAGGGCGAGGGCACCGATCGGCTGCGAGGCAAGTTCGCCGCACAGGGTGACTGGCTTGCCGTGCTTCTTTGCCTTGTCCACGATTTCTTTCAACACGCGCAAGACCGGCGCCGACAACGGGTCGAAGCGTTCCGATACCCGCGGATTGCCGCGGTCAGCCGCATAGAGAAATTGCATCAGATCGTTCGATCCGACGGAGAGAAAGTCGACGCGCTCCAGCAGCTCGTCGAGCTGAAACAGCAGCGAAGGAACTTCGACCATGGTGCCGATATCGACCCGCTCCGGCAGTTCGTGGCCGTGCCGGCGCAGATGCGTCAACTCAACCTCGACCAGCGCCTTGGCTTTGTCGAACTCATCCACGGCCGCGATCATGGGAAACATCAGGCGCAGTTCACGGCCACCCGCTGCGCGCAACAGCGCCCGTACCTGGCTGCGCAGCAGGCCGGGACGATCGAGCCCGAGCCGGATGGCGCGCCAGCCCAGCGCCGGATTTTCCTCTTCGATATTGCGCAGGTAAGGCAGCACTTTGTCGCCGCCGATGTCGAGCGTGCGGAAGGTCACCGGTTTTTTGCCAGCGGCCTCGAGCACCGATCGGTAAAGCGAGAGCTGTTCGCCCGTCCGCGGCAGCGTGTCCGCAACCATGAACTGTAGTTCCGTGCGGAACAGGCCGATGCCGGCCGCGCCGGTATCCTCGATATGCGGCAGGTCGATCGCGAGCCCCGCATTGATCATCAATTGGACCTTCTGGCCGTCTTTGGTTACGCACGGCCGATCGCGCAGCGCGCGGTACTGCGCCTGGCGCCGCGCGCGCAACTTGACGCGCTCGCCGTACGACGCCTGCACGTCTTGCGGCGGGCGCATATGAATGTGCCCGGTCGAACCGTCGACGATGATAGCGTCGCCAGATTCGACAAGGCCAGTCGCGTTCTCGATTTCGCCGACGGTGGGAATGCCGAGCGCACGCGCGACGATCGAAACGTGCGATGTCGGTCCGCCTTCCTCCAGCACCAGCCCGCGCAACCGCTTGCGGTCATAGTCGAGCAGCGCTGCCGGGCCCATCGACCGTGCCACGACGATGGCGTTTTCCGGCATCTGCTCCTTGGTCGGTGCATGATCCTGGCCCATCAGAACGCGCATCAGCCGGTTGGCGAGGTCGTCGAGGTCGTGCAGGCGGTCGCGCAGATAGTGGTCCGAGGCGCGCAGCATCCGGGCGCGCGTATCCGACTGCACGCGCTCGACGCTCGCCTCGGCGGTAAGGCCGGTCATTACGGCCTCACGGATCCTGTGCAGCCAGCCCTGGTCGTATGAAAACATGCGATAGGCTTCGAGCACGTCGCGGTGCTCGCCGCCGTCGGCAACGTCGCGGTGCTCGACCAGCCGGTCGAGGTCGGCGCGCAAGGTCGCAATGGCGGCGTCGAGCCGTTTGAGTTCGTGCTGCACGTCGTCGGCAATTACGCTGGTGATGACAACGCGCGGTTCGTGCAGCACGACGTGACCCAGCGCGATACCGTCCGACAGCGACGTGCCAATGAAATGCATCGAGTGCCGGGCGGCGGGCTCGGCGCCGGGGCTGGCGAGGGACGACAGCTCCCCCGATGCGATCATTTCGGCGAGCACCATCGCCGTCGTCTGCAGCGCTTCTTCTTCTTCTTCGGTGTAGGTACGCCGCGCGCGGTTCTGCACGACCAACACGCCGAGCGTGTTGCCGGCGCGCAAGATCGGCACACCGAGGAACGAGTGATAGATTTCTTCGCCGGTTTCCGGGCGATAGGAGAAGGCCGGATGGGCCTGCGCGTCCGAGAGATTTATCGGGTTGGCTTCACCGGCCACCAGGCCGACCAGGCCTTCGTCCGCCTTCAGGACGGTCTGGTGGACGGCTTCGCGCTTGAGACCTTCGGTGGCATATAGCTCAAGCGTTCCGTCTACGCGTAAAACGTAGACAGAGCAGACTTCCGCCACCATGTTGGCGGCGATCAGCACCACCACCTTGTCGAGACGGTCCTGCGCGCTGACCGGCTCCGCCATCACTTCGCGAAGCCTGCGCAACAGCACGCGCGGACCGCCTAGCGCGCCACGCATTATTGAGGTCCTTCAGCCGCGGCCTGGGCCGCAGCCCCATCTACGGCCTAATCATGTACGAATAGCGACCACCGGCTCCGGATTCCGCGGCCGCTTATGCGTCAGGCTATAGCCAATGGCCCATGCAAGGGGCAAGCCAAAGTCCCGCATAACACGGGCTCGAAAGCGGCCCGAAGGGGCCCGGTCACGGCCTATCAAGCCCGTAGAGCGTGTGCAGGGTGCGGACCGCGAGATCGGTCTGGGCGGCCTTGATCAGGACGGAGAATTTTATCTCCGAGGTCGTGATGGCGAGGATATTGATCTTTTGGCCGGACAGAGCCTTGAACGCCCTGGCGGCGACGCCGGCATGGCTGCGCATACCGATGCCGATGACGGATACCTTGGCGACGTCGGTCGCCCCGTCCAGCCGCTCAAAGCCGATCGCGCCCTTGGCCTTGTCGAGGGTGACGCGCGCACGCTCATAGTCCGCGGATGGAACCGTGAAGGTGAGGTCGGTGGTCGCGCCGTCTCCCGAGACGTTCTGCACGATCATATCCACGTTGATGTTGTTGTCGGCGAGCGGGCCGAAGATCGCGGCCGCAACGCCGGGCTTGTCCTGCACCCTGCGGATCGAGATCTGAGCCTCGTCCTTGGAGAAGGCGATGCCGGTAACGACTTGCTGTTCCACGATGTCTCCTTCGTCGCAAATAAGAGTGCCGGCGGGCGGCTTGTTAGGATCGATGTCCTCGGGCTTGTCAAAACTCGAGCGCACGAAGATGCGCACATTGTGCACCATGCCGAGCTCGACCGAGCGAACCTGCATGACCTTGGCACCGAGGGAAGCGAACTCGAGCATCTCTTCGTAGGCAATCTTGTCCATGCGGTGCGCCTGCGGCACCACGCGCGGATCCGTCGTGTAGACGCCGTCGACATCCGTGTAGATGTCGCAGCGTTCGGCTCCGATCGCGGCAGCGATCGCGACCGCCGATGTGTCGGATCCGCCGCGACCCAAGGTCGTGACACGGCCCGTATCGCCATGCATCCCCTGGAAGCCGGCGATGACCGCGACCTGGCCGTGCTCCTTGAAGCGCTTGACCAGCTCGGCGCCGTTCACCTCCATGATGCGCGCGGAGGCATGCGCGTTATCGGTCAAAATCGGCAGCTGCCAGCCCTGCCAGGATCGTGCATTGACGCCCATTCCCTCAAGGACAATGGCGAGCAAGCCGGCGGTGACTTGCTCGCCGGTGGCGACCACCGCGTCGTACTCGCGCGCGTCGTGCAGCATGGCGGCTTGCCGGCACCATTCGACCAGCTGATTGGTCACGCCGGCCATGGCGGAGACGACAACGGCCACATCGTAGCCGGCGTCGACCTCGCGCTTGACGTGGCGCGCCACATTGCGGATGCGGTCGAGATCGGCGACCGACGTTCCGCCGAATTTCATCACCAACCGAGCCATGACGTTCCCGGATGCGCCGAAAGGCGCTAACAAGCGGCCGGCACGAAGTCCGCGCGCCGGTCTGAAAAGGCGCGTATACATACCGGCGGGGTCGCCGCGCTGCAACAACAGCCGACGGCCAAACAGTGAGATCGTCTGCATGGTTACCAGAAAAGCCCGCATCTCCAGCGTCGATGCCGCGGAGGTCGAGCGGTTTTCGCGCCATGCCGCCGACTGGTGGAATCCGCGCGGGCCCATGGCGGCGTTGCACAAGTTCAACCCGGTCCGGCTCGCCTATATTCGGGATCAGGCAGCGGCCTGCTTCGGCCGCGATCCCAAAAAGCTCGACTGCCTGAAAAACCTTCGGATGCTGGATATCGGCTGCGGCGGCGGCATCCTGTCGGAACCGCTCGCGCGGCTGGGTGCGGCGATGGTCGGCGCCGATCCTTCGGAAGACAACATTGCTGCGGCAAAGGCTCATGCAAGCGAGGCGGGTGTTGCGGTCGATTACCGTGCGACGAGCGCGGAAGACCTATCCGCCGCAAATGAGCGCTTCGATGTGGTGCTGGCTATGGAAGTCGTCGAGCACGTGGCCGACGTCGATGCTTTCGTTGGGGCCTGCGCGGCGATGGTAAAGCCCGGCGGCCTGATGATCGCCGCAACGCTCAACCGGACACTGAAGAGCTTTGCGCTCGCAATCGTCGGCGCCGAATACGTGCTGCGCTGGCTGCCGCGCGGCACGCATCAATGGGACAAGTTCGTCAAGCCCGAAGAGCTGGAGAGCGCGATTGAGCGCAATGATCTTCAGGTCATCGGGGAACGTGGCGTGATCTACAATCCGCTTGCCGACCGCTGGCAGCTGTCGTCGGACATGGATGTCAACTACATGCTGGTGGCACAGCGCCTGAAGCAAAATGGAGAAGCCGCATGATTCTCGAACTGGTCGAGTTCAATTCGCCGAAAGGCTGGAGCCGCCGACAGGTCGCCGAAGAGGCACGCAACGTCATTCCGAAGTGGCGGGCAAACAAGGAACTGTTGCGCAAGCATTTTCTGCTCGAGCTCGACGGCAAGACCGGCGCCGGCGTTTATATCTGGCCGTCGGTTGAAGCGGCGCAGAAGGCGCATAACGAAGAGTGGCGGCAGTCGGTAATCAAGCGCACGGGCGGCGCGCCCACGATTCGCTATTTCGACCTCTTCCTGCTGATCGACAATGAAAATGGTGCGGTCACCGAATTTCCCGAGGCGGCAGAGATTCAATCGGCAGCGGCCTGACCTGAACAAAGACTTGATCTCCAAAAGATGCTTTGGGCCGTTTTTACCCTGATCGCCGCGGCTGCGCAGACCGCGCGCAATGCGATGCAGCGCGAACTGACCGCCACGCTGGGCACGGTCGGCGCCACTCACGTGCGCTTCCTGTTCGGATTTCCTTTCGCGCTGCTTTTCCTGTTCGGCCTCCTGACCATTACCGGCGGCCACCTGCCGACGGTGCCGCCCATGTTCTGGCCGTGGGTGATCGGTGGGGCGCTCGGGCAAATCGCTGCGACGGCGCTGATGCTTTCCGCGATGGGCGAGCGTTCCTTCGTTGTGGCCTATGCCTACATCAAGACGGAACCGGTGCAGGTTGCGCTGTTCGGCCTGATTTTTCTCGGCGACAAGGTGACGCCACTGTCGGCGGCGGCAATCCTGATCGCGACCGTCGGTGTGATCGTGATTTCTCTCAAGCCGCGAACGGGTACCGGCACGATGCGATCGACCTTGATCGGACTTGCGGGCGGCACAATGTTCGCCCTGTCGGCGATCAGCTATCGCGGTGCGATTCTGTCGCTCGGTCTTCCTGATTTCGTGCTCGCCGCAACGTTCACCGTGACGGTCGGTCTGGTCATTCAGGCCGCACTTTTGTCGGCTTTTCTGGCGTTGCGCGATCCCGAAGTCCTGCGTGCGATCGCGCGGGCCTGGAAACCCTCGCTGTTCGCCGGCTTTATGGGCGCATTCGCGTCAGAATTCTGGTTTCTTGCCTTCGCCATCACCACCGCCGCCAATGTGCGCACGCTCGCATTGGTCGAGGTGCTGTTCGCGCAAGGTGTGACGCGGTTCGTCTTCAAGCAGCCCACCACGCAGCGCGAAGGGATCGGCATCGTGCTGGTGGTGATCGGTGTCGCGCTGTTGGTATGGGCCTATTAGTTCCGCTCGTCCGGAAGCGACGGCAACGGATGAAATTCGATGCCTTCCTCGGATAATTCTTTCGCTTCCTCAGGCGATGCCACGCCGTAGATCGAGCGATGCTCGATCTCGCCGTAGTGCATCTTGCGCGCTTCCTCAGGAAATTTCGCGCCGACATTATCGGCATTCTTGGTGAGGTGATCGCGAAGTTCCTTCAGCTTGGCGCGGATTTCCTGCTCCTGCGGCGAAATCATCGCGACCGGCGCCGGTGCAGGCTCTGGTGTCGGTGTCGCTTCGCGCGCTCTCTGCGGGGCCTCGATACGCTTGCTGCGTTTCTTTGCAGTTGCGGACAGCCGCGGCGCCATGATCGCCTTTTCGACCTTGGCCGAGCCGCAGTGCGGACAGCTCACGAGCCCGCGCTTGGCCTGTTTGTCGTAGGCGGCCGAATCCTGGAACCAGCTTTCAAATTGGTGGCCCTGCTGGCAGATGAGTGCATAGCGTATCATTCCGCCCCCCGCACAACGTGAAGGTGTGCCGGCTCCGCCAACGGTTCGACGATTTCAAATCGTCGGCCGTGCTGCAAGGATGGGACGCGCGCACGCGCATTGACGACTTCTGCGGGATTGATCTCACCCACGATGACCCCCGGCTCGGTGCCACCTTCGGCAATGATGCGCCCCCAAGGGTCAACGATCAATGAATGGCCGAACGTATCCCTGCCGTTCTCGTGGCGGCCGCCCTGGGCCGCCGCAAATACAAAGCAGCCGTTTTCAATGGCGCGGCTGCGGATGAGAACATGCCAATGCGCTTCGCCGGTCTGTTTTGTGAAGGCCGACGGAATTGCCAGCATGGTTGCGCCAGCTTCGGCGAGCGCGCGGTAAAGCGCGGGAAAACGTAGGTCATAGCAAACGGTCAAACCGAGGCGGCCCCACGGCAAATCGGCCAGTACCGCCAGCTCCCCCGGACGGTAGTTGCGCGACTCGCGATAGCTCTCGCCGCCGGCCAGATCGACGTCGAACATATGGATCTTGTCGTAGCGCGCGAGGATGTCGCCCTTCGAATCGATCAGGAAAGAACGATTGGCGGCGCGATCGGGCGATATCCTGATCGCAAGGGAACCGATGTGCACGTTGATGCGGAGCTTACGCGCGACCTCGCGCAGCGTGGCCAGCGATGGGTCTGCCTCTTCTTCGACGGCCACAGCGAAAAGTTGCTCGCGATTGGCCGCCAGGATATTTGTCATTTCCGGCGTGAGCACGTATTCGGCGCCGGCCGATTTCGCGTCGCCGATGTAGCGCACGGCGGCATCGATATTGGCGCCGGGCTGGAGACCCGAGCGCATCTGGATCATGGCCGCTTTGAAACTACCGCCGTTCATGACGTGCCCTTGCCGGCCAACAGCGGATCGAGCCTGCCGGCACGCTCAAGCGCGTGCAGCTCGGCGCTGCCACCCACGTGCGTGGTGCCGATAAAAATCTGCGGCACAGTCATGCTTCCGTTTGCGCGTTGAATCATTTCTTTCCGGCGTTCGAAGTCACTGCTGACGTCGATCTCCCTGTAGCTTACACCCTTTCGCTTCAGCAAGGTCTTGGCCGCGGAGCAATGGGGACAGAAGCGGGTCGTGTAGATTTCAACGGGAGGCATGGCGTTTGCGGTCATTTGAGCCCTTTTATATGGGGGGACGCGCCGCCGCCACAACCCGCGCAAAGACCAGCACATCGACATGGCCGGCACCCGCCCGCGACAAGACACGGGCGCAGGCATCGACCGTGGCGCCCGAAGTGAGCACGTCGTCGATCAACACCAGCCGGCGCTCGGCAATGTCCGATTCATGCTCCTTAGCGACCCGGAAGGCGCCTTGCACATTATCGGCGCGCTCCGTTTTCGACTTGCCCACCTGTTGTGGCGTTGCCCGCACACGTTTGAGCCCGCCATGGACAACGGGCACGCCGGTCAATCCGGAGATGACACCGGCGAGAGCCGCCGACTGATTGAAGCGCCGCGCCCATAGTCGCCGCCAATGTAGGGGCACCGGGACGAGTGCATCGGCATCGGAAAGCAGTTCGCGGCCCGCACGCGCCATCCATTGGCCCATGGTCGGCGCGAGGTCGAGCCGGTCGCCATATTTGAGGCTGTGGACGAGCGCGCGTGAAATATCATCGTAGCGCACGGCTGCACGGGCCCGGTCATAGGAGGGCGGGTTGGCAATCGCTTCCATCGACAGCAGGCCGGGGCCGGGATCGTAGGTGAACGGAATCCCGAGCCGCGCGCAGTATGGCGGCTCGATGAGCGACAACCTCGACCAGCAATGCGCGCAGAGACCGTTGCCGTCGCCAAGCGGCTCGCGGCAGGACGGACAAAGCTGGGGCAGGGCGAAGTCGAGCGCGAGCCGCAGCGCCGATCGTAAACCCTTACGAAAGCGGGCAGCCGATGACGCACCAGCCGGACTTGCCGAAACAAGCTCGTCCATGCTGCAACGGTAGCACGATCACCGGCGGACATGGCACGATCGCGCGTGACGCGATAGGACAAAGCAATGTCGTCAGGCTCCAATATCTTTGACCGGCGGTTGCTTCGCATGCGCCAAAGGCGCGCGCGACGATTGACGCCTGCGACATTTCTGCTGGATCGCGTTGCGGCCGATTTGGGCGAGCGGCTTTCCGCGGTCCTACGCAAGTTCGACGTTGCCGTTGATCTCGGCACGCCATCCGATGCCGTACGTCGCGTGCTGGCGGCGAACAAAAATATCAGCACTGTCGTCGCGGCCGGACCGGATGACGATGACGATGGCTTGCGCGTCACCAGCGATGAGGAAGCCTTGCCATTTGCCGCGGGCTCGCTTGATCTCGTGGTGTCTGCGCTGGCACTGCAATTTGTCAATGACCTGCCAGGTGCGCTGATCCAGATTCGCCGCGCCCTGAAGCCGGACGGGCTACTTCTAGCGGCATTGATCGGCGGAGACAGCCTGACCGAATTGCGCTCGGCATTTGCCGCCGCCGAAGTTGAAGTCGAGGGCGGTATCTCGCCGCGCGTCGCGCCTTTCGCCGACATCCGCGAGCTTGGCGGCCTTCTGCAGCGCGCCGGTTTTGCGTTGCCGGTCGTCGATAGCGAGCGAGTCGCGGTGCGCTACGATTCGGCTCTTGCGCTGATGCGTGATCTCCGGCGCATGGGCGCGACTAATATTTTGGTCGAGCGGCAACGTCGACCGCTCAAGCGCGCGACGTTGGCACGCATGGCGGAAATCTATGCCGAGCGTTTTTCCGATCCTGACGGACGCATACGTTCGACGTTCGAAATCATCTGGCTTTCGGGCTGGGTGCCTCATGAGAGCCAGCAGAAACCCCTCAGGCCCGGCTCGGCGGCGCAACGTCTTGCTGATGCGCTCGGCACCACGGAACTGGCAGCCGGGGAAAAGCCGAAGCGGCTTCGCTAAAGCAATGTCATCAGGTGGGAAACGAGCGGTACATCTGCCGCAGGCATTTCGTAATCGCGCAGCCGGTTTGGCTTCACCCAGGCAAGCTGCTGGCCCTCAGTCGGAGTGACGGTCCCCTCCCAGCGACGGCAGACATAGAGCGGCATCAGCAGATGGAAGTCGGGATAGGTGTGGCTCGCAAAGGCAAGCGGCGCGAGACAAGCCTCGCTCACCGTTATCGCGAGTTCCTCGCGCAATTCCCGTATCAGGGTATCTTCCGGTCGCTCGCCATCCTCGACTTTGCCGCCGGGGAATTCCCAGAGACCGGCCATCGGCTTGCCTTGCGGTCTTTGCGCGACCAAGACGCGGCCGTCGGCGTCGACGAGCGCGCAGGCGGCGACAAGAATAAGTTTGATGCTCACAGTCCTCGACCTCGGTGAAATTCAGTGTCGGCCAAGCATGGTTGAATGCAATCGAAATCGGTTGCCCCGCAAGGCATTCTCTTCAACGAGCCGTGACAGGTCATTGATGCAAGGTCCGGTTGCAGCTTATCCTCGGTCGATTTTAGCCGGGGGGCGGCGATGAATAGGTGTTTAAGCATTGCGTTGGGTTTGGTGTTGGTAGGACTGGCGTGCGAGCCGGCTTCAGCTGTCTGCGCCCCCTTTGTCCGTTGGGTGAACAATCAGACAGTCGATAATTGTATGACGGTCAGGTCGGGGAAGACCTGTAGTCTGATTTTCCGCTCCGGCGGGCCTACGTACCAAACCGTCATCCTCGTGCGTCCGTCGCACGGGACGGTTTCGGTCGGTGACGTTGGACGCGTCATCTATCGTGCGCGCCCGGGCTACGTCGGCGCTGACACCTTCACGTATGCGCGTCGCGGCCTGGATTCTCGCAATGGCCCAATGAACGCCACCGTCCGCATCGCGGTGACAGTCACACCGTGAATTGAGGTTATGAGCGGTAGTCGCCGTTGATGGCGATGTATTCTTTGGTGAGGTCGCAGGTGAGCACGCGATCGCGGCCTTTGCCCAGCCCGAGCGCGACCTTCAGGCTGATTTCCGGTTTTTTCATCGCGGCACTTACAGTGGCTTCATCGTAGCCCGGATCGCGCGCCCCCTTATGCGCGACGCGGATGCCGCCAAACCAGATCGAAAGCTTGTCCCTGTCCGCCGGCTCACCGGCCTTGCCGACGGCCATCACGACCCGGCCCCAGTTTGCATCTTCGCCGGCGATCGCGGTCTTCACCAGCGGGGAATTGGCAATGGACATTGCAATGCGCCGCGCCGAGACCTTGGATACCGCGCCTTCGACCACGATCTCGACCAGTTTGCGGGCGCCTTCGCCATCGCGCGCCACCTGTTCCGACAGGCTGGCCAGCACGGAATGCAGCGCTTTTTTGAACTCTTTCAGGCGTGGATCGGAAGCGCGTGCAATTCTCGGGGCAGCGGCAGCCCTGCCGGTCGCAAACATCATCAGCGTGTCGGATGTCGATGTGTCACCGTCGATTGTCACGGCGTTGAAGGTGTCGGTAACGCTATCTTTCAGAAGCGCCTGCAATGCAGATGCGGAAATCGCGGCGTCGGTGAATATGAAAGAGAGCATGGTGGCCATGTCGGGCGCGATCATGCCGGCACCCTTGGCAATACCGTTGATCGCCACGCGGGCCTTGCCGATTTTTGCCGTCGCGGTCGCCACTTTTGGAAACGTGTCGGTGGTCATGATTGCCCGCGCTGCGGCAAGGAATTCGCCGGGTTGAGCGCGCGCAACCAGGCCTCCCATGACGCCCTCGAACGCCTGCGCCTTCAGCGGCTCGCCGATCACGCCAGTCGAGGCAAGAAACACATCGCCCGGCTTGCAGCCAGCCGCATGCGCGGCGATCTGCGCAGTGAACTTGCAGGCGTCCCGGCCGGTCTTGCCTGTGAACGCATTGGCGTTGCCGGAATTGACGACCAGCACGCGCGTTTTGCTCGTTTTCAGATGCGCGCGGCACCACTCCACGGGGGCGGACGGGCACTTCGAGCGCGTGAACACGCCCGCCACGGTCGTGCCGGGATCGAACAGCGCCAGCAGGACATCGGTGCGCCCGGCGTAACGGATGCCGGCCTCGGCGGTCGCGAGACGCACGCCGGAAACTGCCGGCATGTCAGGAATAGTGGCAGGGGCAAGAGGGGAGACTGCGGTGGACATAACATTCTCCGTCGTCATGTCCGGCTTCGTGCCGGCATCCGCGGCTTCGGATGCATCGGCATAAAAGACGCCAATGGCCGGCACAAGGCCGGCCACGACGAATTCATTTGATGATTTGGATCGCTGCTATTTCTTTGCCGGCGCGGCGGGCTTTTCCTCAGGCTTGACGGCCGGCTTGTCCATGCGCTCGATCTTGGCTTCGGCGCGCAGCTTGGTAACCAGCTCGGCTTGCGCCTTGCGCGCGACGTAGTTCTCGATCTGCGGCTTCACGTCTTCGAATTTCGGCGCCGGCTTGACGCGCGTGTCCTCGACCTTGAGGACGTGCCAGCCAAACTGGGTCTTCACGGGATCCGAAATCTGCCCCTTGTCGAGCTTGAAAGCAGCTTCCGAAAATTCCGGCACCATCTGTTCCTTGGTGAAGTAGCCGAGATCGCCGCCATTGGCCTTGCCGGACGGATCTTCGGTGACTTCGCCGGCCACCTTGGCGAAATCTTCGCCCTTCTTCAGTCGGACGATCACCGCCTTGATCTTGTCCTCGGCTTCCTTGCCGGCCTTGTCATCGCCTGCCTGCGCGCGGAAGAGGATGTGGCGTGCGTGGACTTCCTTCTCCTCGCCGACCTGTTTCACGGCCTCGTCGTAGACTTTATGCATCGCTTCGTCGGTGAGAGCTTCCTTGCCGACCGATTGCAGCAGATTTTCCATGAGAAGTTTCTTGCGGGCGAATTCGACTTTGCGTTTGAAGTCGGGCCCATCGCCCAACTTCTTGTCTTCCGCAGCTTTAGACACAAGGATCATGTCCGCAACGAACTGCACCAGATAATCTTGCTTGGCTTCGGGCGACATTGGCGGAATTTGGCCGGCCTCATCTTCGGCGACAGCAAGGTCGCTCTGGTGGATTTCAATACCGTTGACCTTGGCGACAACCGGGTCCTTGTCCTGGGCGCCCACCGGCCCAGCCGTCATGACGAGGAGCGCCAGAAATGCGGCATAAAAGCCGGCCTGACGCGAACGGACCGGTGAGCCGGCTGGAACTGGAATCGTCATAAGGCTTTCCCTGGATTGTCAGTGCCCGCCAGGCGGGCGTCGGGCGGACTATTCGCCCAACGACCCTGTCTTTGCAATGGCCGAGTAGCGCGCAACGCCTAACGTCCGCGTGACCGGGCTGTCGTTAATGCGAGAACAGGCCGCCAATTGACAACTTTCCGACCCCCTCATATCTGTCGCGAACCATTGGTGTTCGTTGTCGCCGGCGCATTCGCGTCGGATTGCCCGAAAAGTGCCGTATTCCGGAATGCCGGAGGCAAATCCGGCCGTAACGGCATGATATAAGCGCCCGGCTCACGTAAGGAGTTTCCAAGGATGATCGGCGCAGTCGCCCGCAAGCTGTTCGGTTCCGCCAACGATCGGCGGATCCGCAGCTATCAGCCGCGGGTGGACGAGATCAACGCGCTCGAAAAAGAACTCGAGGCGCTGTCGGACGACGCGCTCAGGGCGCGCACCGAAGAGTTCAAGAAGCAGGTGGCCGAAGGCGCCGCGCTCGACGACATCCTGGTACCTGCATTTGCCACCGTCCGGGAAGCCGCCAAGCGCACGCTCGGCCAGCGGCATTTCGACGTCCAGCTGATCGGCGGGATGATCCTCCACGAAGGCAAGATTTCCGAGATGAAGACCGGCGAAGGCAAGACGCTGGTCGCCACGCTTCCCGTCTATCTCAATGCGCTTTCCGGCCGCGGTGTCCATGTCGTCACCGTCAACGATTATCTGGCGAAGCGCGACGCGGACTGGATGGGACAGATCTACAATTTCCTTGGCCTTACCGTCGGCGTTATCGTGCACGGGCTCGACGACGAACAGCGCAAGAAAGCTTACGACTGCGACATCACCTACGGCACCAACAACGAGCTCGGATTCGACTATCTCCGCGACAACATGAAGTACCGCATGGAGGACATGGTCCAGCGCGGGCACATTTACGCGATTGTCGACGAAGTCGACTCGATCCTGGTCGACGAAGCGCGCACGCCGCTGATCATTTCCGGCCCGCTCGACGACCGGTCCGAGTTCTACAACACGATCGACGGCTATATCCCGCAGCTCGACAAAACGGACTATGAAGTCGACGAGAAGCAGCGCACGGTCACGTTGACCGAGGCCGGTATGGAGAAGCTTGAGCAGCGGTTACGTACCGCTGGTCAGCTCAAAGGTGATTCACTCTACGACGTCGAGAACGTTTCCGTCGTCCACCACGTCAACCAGGCACTACGCGCGCACAAGCTGTTCCAGCGCGACAAGGACTACATTGTTCGTAACGGCGAGGTCGTCATTATCGACGAATTCACCGGCCGCATGATGCCGGGCCGCCGTTATTCGGAAGGCCTGCACCAGGCGCTCGAGGCGAAAGAGCATCAGCCGATCCAGCCGGAAAACCAGACGCTCGCTTCGATCACGTTCCAGAACTACTTCCGCATGTACGAGAAACTTGCCGGCATGACCGGCACGGCGCTCACCGAAGCCGAAGAGTTCATGGACATCTACAACCTCGAAGTGCTCGAAGTGCCGACCAACATGCCGCTCGTGCGCCTCGACGACGACGATGAGGTCTATCGCACCGCGGCCGAGAAATACCGGGCAATCATCACGCTGATCGAGGACTGCAAACAGCGCGGACAGCCGGTCCTGGTCGGTACGACCTCCATCGAGAAGTCGGAGCAGCTCGCCGAGATGCTGCGCCAGGCAGGATGGGAGCAACACGATTTCTCCGACCCCAACGCGTTTGCCGCGCTTTATTCCGGCGACGATGGCGCCACCAAGACCAAGGTGTTTGCGATCCTCAACGCCCGCTACCACGAGCAGGAAGCCTATATCGTCTCGCAGGCGGGCGTGCCGGGGGCCATCACGATTGCAACCAATATGGCCGGCCGCGGCACCGACATTCAGCTCGGCGGCAATGCCGACATGCGGATCCGCCAGGAAATCACGGAGATTGTGGATCCGCGCGAGCGCGAGAAGAGCGCGCGCGCCGACGAGATCCGCGCCCAGGTTGCTCGGCTGAAGGAAAAAGCGCTTGGCGCAGGTGGACTTTTCGTTCTCGGTACCGAGCGGCACGAAAGCCGCCGCATTGACAACCAGCTGCGCGGCCGCTCAGGCCGCCAGGGCGACCCCGGTCATTCCAAGTTCTTCCTGTCGCTCGAAGATGATCTCATGCGCATCTTCGGCTCGGACAAGCTCGACGGGATGCTGCAGAAGCTTGGCCTCAAGGAGAACGAGGCGATCGTTCATCCGTGGATCAACAAGGCACTCGAAAAAGCCCAGCAGAAGGTCGAAGCACGCAACTTCGATATCCGCAAGAACCTGCTCAAGTTCGACAACGTGATGAACGACCAGCGCAAAGTGATTTTCGAGCAGCGGCTCGATCTAATGCGCGATGAAACGGTCGATGAGACGATCACTGACATGCGCCATGCGATGATAGAGGACATGGTCGCCAAGTACGTTCCTGAAAATGCCTATCCTGAGCAGTGGAACGTCGCTGGCCTCGACCACGATCTGCGCGAGATTCTCACGCTCGCGCTGCCGGTGCAGGATTGGGCCAAGGAAGAGGGGATCACCGGTGACGATGTGCGCGAGCGTATCATCCGCCGGGCCGACGAATGGATGGCGGGGAAGGTGGCCAAATGGGGCCCCGACGTCATGCGCTATGTCGAGAAGTCAGTTCTGCTGCAGACGTTGGACCACCTCTGGCGCGAGCATCTCGTGATGCTCGAACATCTGCGCCAGGTGATTGGCTTGCGCGGCTATGGTCAGCGCGATCCACTCAATGAGTATAAGGCCGAAGCCTTTTCGCTGTTCGAGGCGATGGTGGCTCATTTGCGTGAGGCAGTGACCGCGCAGCTTATGCGTGTCGAGGTCGTGCAGTCGCCGCCAGCCGAAGAAGCGGCACAGCTTCCTTACATGGAGGCGCACAAGGTCGACCCGACGACTGGCGAGGACGAAATGGCGCCCGCCCTGGCGCCTGCCCTCGTCGGCAACGGGAACGGCACGCAGGCCGAACGCCAAACGAACGACCCTTCGACCTGGGGAAAGGTCGGCCGCAACGAGCCGTGCCCCTGCGGTTCCGGCAAGAAATTCAAGCACTGTCACGGCAAATTCGCTTAGAGCGCGGTTCAGCCGCCGAACTGCTTCATCGCGAGCTCCCGGCGGAGTGCCCGGTTTCGCTTGAGGTGCCATTCGCGGCTCATCGCGTGCCGTTTGCTCGCGCAGCGTTCGGAATAGAGTAGCACCCAGCTGCGGCCGCGCGTCGAGCGGGCACCCTTGCCGGCATTGTGCGTAACTAGCCGCCGTGAGACGTCATTGGTCCAGCCGACATAAGTGAGATGGCGATTTTTTGCGATGGTGCCGAGGACGTAGACGTAGCAGTCCATAGCGCTTGCTGCGACGATCAGCGCATTCCCGACCAGCGGGTCTCGAACGAGCCGGTGGGGACCACCGGCTGGGCACCGGCGAGCAGGCCGTTGTTGCTCGCAGGCGGGGTCGTATAGGCGGTACGAATTTCTGGACGCGGCGTCTCGACTTTGGCCGGTTGTTGAACCGGAGCAGGCTGCGGTGCAGGCGCGGCCTCTGCGGTTGGTTTCGGCGCGGGTTCGCTCGGCCACGGCGACGACCCCGCCGATGCGGTGCGCACGGGCGTGGACGCCGTGTGCACTGGAGCAGCTTGCTTTGGTTTTGCAGCAAGATCGGTGCTACGCGCCGCGACCTGTTCCTTTTGCGGTGGCGGCGGAGCGGGCGCAGCTTCCGATTTCGATCCGCCGAACAGATTGCCGATCAGTCCTGCGATCGAGGTCGGCTTTTCCTGTTGGGCCGGCGCTTCGCCCTGCTTTGGCTGCGGCGCCGGATGCGGCATTGGAACGCTTGCGACGGTGGCAGGCCCGCTCGGCTGCTGCGGGGATTGCAATTTGGCCAGGGTCACCGCGCCGCGATTGGGCGTCTTCGGCAATGCGCCCGGTACATTCGCTGAGTCGACGGACGCAATGGTCGTGAGCTCGAAGAGGCGGCCGTTGTTGTCGCCGCTGCTGACAGGCAGCTTTGACGCGAACACCGGGTTCATGCCGCCGTCACCGACGCGGAATGGGACGGTCGACACACCGCTGGCGATGTACTGCGCCATCTTGAGCTGTTCTTGCCGGCGCTCCTCGTGCACCGCGTCAGCAATCGTCTTGTCAAGCTGATAAACGGGGCAGGCGCCCTTCGCGTTGAACGAGAGCGGTTTCGTCGAGTCATCGGGCGCTGCTGCGTCGAAGACGTAGCGCTTCTCGCAAACCGCAACCTTCGGCTCCTGGTGCGATGCGTTGAAGTGGTCGTAGCCTTCCTTCAACATTTTCCAGAACGCGAAGTTCGAATTGTTGCGATGCTTAGCCATGTTCATCGCGGTCATGCGGAATGGGTAGGCCTGGAGTTGGAATGCCTTTTGTCCGCCGAAAAACGATTCGCGCGCGAGCGCGTAGATTTCCTGAATCTGCTCGTCGGTCATCGCGTAGCAGCCGCGCGAGGAGCAGTCGCCATGCACCATCAGATCGGAGCCGGTGTAACCCCAGGCGCGATCATAGGTATTCGGAAAGCCGGTGTTGAACGCGAGATAGTAATTGGAATTCGGATTCATCTGCCCGGGCGTGATGGTATAGAAGCCCTCGGGCGCCTGCCGGTCGCCTACCTTCTTCTTTGGACCGAGATCGCCCGACCATTTGCAGATCGGATAGGTCTTCAGGAGTGCGTACTCGCCGTCACGGTTCTTTTTCCAGACCTCCATCTCCGCCTCTTCCTTGAAGATGCGGGCGAGGATCGGAGAGTCCTTGTCCATATTTTTCGCCGTCATGTCGGCGAGTAGTTTTTCGGACAGTGGCGCCTGCGCGCGACCCGTGGGAGAAAGGCTATCGGCGTCACAGCCGGCAAGGGCTACAGCCGCAATAACGGCCGCAGACGCCAGCAGCGTGCGAGCGAAAGGTCGTTTCAAAAGTGCCACTCCCCGAGGAGGCGGGCCCCTCATTGCCTAATCGTTATCCATAACATGTGGCATCTGCAAGGCGATCTGTGCCTTCTCAGGCTACCGCTAACCCTATGGTAAACCGAAAGTAAACGGCCACCGTTCCTACACCGGGGCCCGGCCCATTGTGAGAAACTTGTCGCGCCGCTGATTTCGTACCGCATCGCGGTCGAGTCCCCTTAGTTCCGACAAGGCATTGGCGATCGCCTCGCCGGTGACTGCGATGGCTGCCTGTGGATCGCGGTGGGCACCGCCGGCGGGCTCCGGGACAATGCCGTCGATGACCCCGAACCGCACCATGTCTTGAGCGGTGATCTTCATGCTGGTCGCCGCCTCCTGAGCCTTGGTCGTGTCGCGCCAGAGGATTGATGCGGCGCCCTCGGGCGAGATCACGCTGTAGATGGCGTGCTCGAGCATCAGCACGCGATTGGCGGTGGCGATGGCGATGGCACCGCCGGACCCCCCTTCGCCGACGATCACCGCAACGTTCGGGACACCGAGCGACAGGCATGCATCGGTCGAACGCGCGATCGCTTCCGCCTGACCACGTTCCTCCGCGCCAATGCCGGGATAGGCGCCAGCGGTGTCGACCAGGGTGATTACAGGGAGCCCGAAGCGATCAGCCATCTCCATCAGACGTACGGCCTTTCGATACCCCTCCGGCCGCGCCATGCCAAAATTGTGCTTGATCCGGCTTTCGGTGTCGGCGCCTTTTTCATGGCCTATGACGCAGACGCTTTCGCCTCGGAAACGTCCGAAGCCGGCGACAATGGCGGAGTCCTCGCCGAACTTCCGGTCACCGGCGAAAGGGATGAAGCTGGTGATGAGCCCGTTGATGTAGTCGGCGCAATGCGGGCGCTGAGGATGGCGGGCGACTTGCGTTTTCTGCCAGGGCGTGAGCTCGGCGTACAAGTCCTTCAAGGCGAGCGCGGCTTTTGCCTCAAGCCGGCTAATCTCTTCGCTGATGGCGACGGCATCGCCGCTCTCGCCCATCGCGCGGAGTTCCTCGACTTTGGCCTCCAGCTCGGCCACCGGCTTTTCGAAATCGAGATAGCTGCGCATGGGTCCGGGCAAATGTGTTTTTCGGGGCGACCTGACGCGGTGAAAGCCTCTTAGTCAAGCAAGCGGGTTAATTTCGCTTTTAAGTCCGTTCTTGGCTAGCCGTCCGCCAAGGGATGGAGATCGCGCACCAGCGTTTTGAGGCGTTCTTCCAGCACATGCGTATAAATCTGGGTCGTCGAGATGTCGGCGTGCCCAAGGAGTGTTTGCACCACCCGCAGGTCGGCACCGTTATGGAGAAGATGGCTGGCGAAGGCGTGGCGCAGGACATGGGGGCTAAGTCGTGACGAGTGAATTCCGCAGGCGGCTCCCAGCGTCTTGAGCTCGCGTGCGAAGTGCTGGCGCGTCAAGTGCCCTTGCTCGCCGAAAGACGCGAACAGCCACTTTGACGCCTTGTCGCGTTCAGCCTTGCCGCGCAATTCAAGGTATTCGGCCATTGCGCTTTTGGCCTGCTTGTTAAGCGGAACCAGACGTTCCTTTCCGCCTTTGCCACGCACCACCAGCATTCGCTGATCGCGGCTTGCGGCGGCAGCGGGGAGCGCCACCAACTCCGACACGCGCAAGCCTGTCGCATAGACGACTTCGAGAAGGCAAAGCAGGCGCGTGGCGCGCAGGCGCTGAGGGAGCGGCTGTTCGGCGTTATCGCTGTTGGCGCGCGCTGTCTTGAGCAGCTTGTCGACGTCGGCGATCGAAAGCACCTTCGGCAGCGAACGCGCACGCTTCGGTCCTTCAAGCACGGCAGCGGGATCGTCGCCGCGCTTTCCTTCCGCATAAAGAAACCGATAAAGCTGACGCACTGCCGAAAGCCGGCGCGCCAGCGATGACGATTTGAAACTGCGCTCGGCGAGACTTGCCAGAAACTTGCGCAAGCTATCGGTGGTCGCGTTTGCGATCGTGCTGCGCGATGCACGCAGGTGGGCGGAAAGGTCCTCGAGGTCGTTGCGATACGCGGCGAGTGTGTTCTCGCCCGCGCCGCGCTCGGCGGCCAGCATGTCGAGAAACAGTTCGATCAGCGCTTCGTCGGATGCCCCTGGCCGGCGGCTCATCGCCTTGCCCCGTTTCCGGCGTTAGTAATTCTTGAGAAACTTGTCGGGGGGAATAGTCACGATGATCTCGCGTGGTTTGTATTTGACGAAAGTGGCGAGCGAGAACACGGCACCGTAAGCCAGGCCGCCGAGCAGGCCGAAGAGCACCAGAAATCTGAAAAGACTCGGCATGACCTTCCCGTCGAGGATGGACCGCGGTGATTTGCGGCGAGTTACGACCACGTTCCCGAACCGCTGGCAAGACCGGCCGCGCGGTAGCTGATATATGGAACCGAGGATTCGTTTCGGAAGCCTAGCATGGTTAACGGCGCCATCCAAAAACCCGCGGAAAGCGGCCCGGAATCGGCAGTGGTACGCGCGCTCGGCGGCCGCTCGATCGTGCTCGTCGGCATGATGGGCGCCGGCAAATCGTCGATCGGCCGCAGGCTTGCTAGCCGGCTGGGAATTCCTTTCATTGACGCCGACACCGAGATCGTAAGTGCGGCGGGCATGACCATTCCCGAAATCTTCGAGAAACACGGCGAACCTTACTTTCGCGCGGGCGAGGCGCGTGTCATCGCGCGTTTGCTCGACAACGGCCCGCAGGTGCTGGCGACCGGCGGAGGCTCCGTCATGGATCCGCAGACCCGTGCGCTGATCGGCCAAAAAAGCATTTCGATCTGGCTCAAGGCGGACATCGATGTGTTGCTCAAGCGAACAAAGCGCCGCAACGACCGGCCGTTGGTGGAAAAGATCAAGGATCTGCTACCCGTGCGCGAGCCGATCTACGCCCAGGCCGACATCATCATTCAGTCCCGCGATGAACCGCACGACACGATTATCGACGAGATCATGGGCGAGCTTCCGAAGCGTCTCGGGCTCCGCGCGGAGAAACCGTCATGACGGCGCCGTTGGGTCAAAATAAGCCCATCGTGGTGCCGGTCGCGCTCGGTGCGCGGGCCTATGACATCGTCATCGGCCGCGGGCTGCTTGCAAGCCTGGGCGAGCGAATCAAGAATTTGCGACCGGATGCGCGTGTAGCGATCGTGACGGATGAAACGGTTGCTGCGCATCATCTCGCTGCGGCCGAAGCTGCGCTTAAGGCGGCGGGCATCGACAGCGCACCTATTCTGGTCCCGGCGGGTGAGGGCTCAAAAAACTACGCGACATTTGAAAAAGTTTGCGAAGCGATCATAGCAGCGCGCGTCGAACGCAATGATCTCGTCGTGGCGCTTGGCGGCGGCGTGATCGGCGATCTTGCGGGGTTCGCGGCCGCATGCGCAAGGCGCGGTCTCGACTTTGTGCAAGTGCCGACCACGCTGCTGGCACAGGTCGATTCGTCTGTCGGCGGCAAGACTGGAATCAATTCGCGCCAGGGTAAGAATCTCGTCGGCGCGTTCCATCAGCCGGTTTTGGTCGTTGCGGATTCGGCGTTGCTCGACACGCTACCGAAACGGGAATTTCGCGCAGGTTATGCCGAAGTTGCAAAATACGGGTTGCTTGGCGACGCTGCATTCTTCGCCTGGCTGGAGAAGAACTGGCAGGATGTCTTCGCTGGCGGTCCGGGGCGCGAGCACGCCATTGCCGTCTGCTGCCGCGCCAAGGCCGGAATTGTTGCGCGCGACGAGCGCGAAACCGGCGAGCGCGCGCTGCTCAATCTCGGCCACACCTTTGGGCATGCGCTCGAAGCCGGCTGCGGCTTTTCCGACCGGCTGCTGCACGGCGAGGCGGTGGCGCTGGGAGTAGCGCTTGCCTTCGAATTCTCCGCTAAAAAGGGACTCATCTCGGCGGCCGATGCCGCACGGGTATCCGCGCATCTTGCGGCGGTGGGTTTGCCGACCCACGTAAAGGATGTTCCCGGCGGTGTTCCGCCCGTCGACACGTTGATGGACCTGATCTCGCAAGACAAGAAAGTTAAGCGTGGTGCGCTCACATTAATTCTGGTGCGCGGCATCGGCCAGGCCTTTATAGAGAAAAATGTCGACGCTGGCAGAGTGCACGCGTTTCTCACGGACAAGCTCAAATAATCGATGACCACGAACGACTGGCTGTCACTTGTCGTCGTCTTGATCTGCTTGCTGCTTTCCGCCTTTTTCTCGGGGAGTGAAACGGCGCTGACTGCGTCGTCGCGTGCCAGCATGTCGCGGCTGGAAAAGCACGGAAACCGCCGTGCTGCCATCGTCAACCAGCTGTTGGAGCAGCGCGAACGCCTGATCGGCGCGCTGCTGCTCGGCAACAATGCGGCCAATATTGCCGCGTCTGCCTTGGCGACGGGCGTCCTGCTCGCATGGTTCGGCAATGCCGGCGTGGTCTATGCGACCGCCTTGATGACGGTGCTGGTTGTCGTCTTCGCCGAAGTGTTGCCCAAGACGGCGGCCTTCAACGCGCCTGATCGTATTGCGCTCGCGGTTGCGAAGCCGATGCAATGGGTGGTGCGGCTGCTCGGGCCGATCCTGATATGGATCGAAAGGATCGTCTGCTGGATTCTCGCGCGCTTCGGCATGGATGTTGGAGAGGATCAGGCGATCCTTTCTGCCCGCGAGGAACTGCGCGGGGCCGTCGATCTCCTGCATAGCGAAGGTGACGTGGAGCGGCTTGACCGCGACATGTTCGGCGGGGTGCTGGACCTGCGCGAACTCGCGGTGTCCGACGTCATGATCCACCGCACCAACATGGTCACGCTCGACGCCGATGATTCGCCCGAGGACATCGTCAATGCGGTAATCGCGTCGCCAGTGACACGCCTGCCGATGTGGCGCGACAACCCGGAGAACATCGTCGGTATATTGCATGTGAAGGATCTGCTGCGCGCCTTGCATGCAGTCGATGGCGACGCGGCGAAGGTCGACATCGCATCGCTGATGACCCCGCCCTGGTTCGTGCCGGACACGCGCCCGGTGTCGGAGCAGCTCAAGGCCTTTCGTCGGCGCAAGACACCTTTTGCGCTGGTCGTCGATGAATACGGCGAAGTGGAAGGCCTGGTAACGCTCGAGGATATCCTGGAGGAGATCGTTGGTGACATCACCGACGAGCATGACGTGGCAATGCCTGGTGTCCGGCGCCAGTCGGACGGATCGGTGAATGTCGACGGTGCGGTGCCAATCCGCGATCTCAATCGCGTGATGGATTGGAATTTACCCGACGAGGAGGCGACGACCATCGCGGGGCTGGTCATTCACGAAGCGCGCTCAATTCCGGAAGTCGGCCAGAGCTTTACGTTTCATGGATTCCGCTTCCGGGTCCTGCGCCGCGCCCGCAACCGCATCACCGCGCTGCGCATTCAGCCTTTGTCGCGAACGCAGCCGGCTAAGGCCAGCTAATTTTCTCCACTTTCACCGGGTGCCGATGCGTGGATCGCGAGGGCATGCACGCTGCCGGCGAGCTCGGCTGTCAGCGATTGATTAATCATGCGGTGACGCTCGATGCGGGTCTTTCCCTTGAAGGCATCCGACACGATATAAACCCTGTAGTGAGTTTGCCCGCCCGGCCGGTGCCCGGCATGGCCTTCATGCTGGTGCGATTCATCAACTACTTTGAGGCTTTGCGGCGCGAAAGCCTCGATCAATTTTTTTGTGATGAGATCGGCGGTTCTCATATTGCCCGCTTAGGAGAGCGCGGCCTGCCGGTCAATGGCCACAAACAAGTCTTGAACGCGTCACCTGCAAAAGCGCATAATGTCCGGTCATGAAATTCGACTCGCCTCTTTTTGATCGCATCCGCGTCAAGCCGGAAAAGGATCGCCGTCCAAAGACCGGCGGGCCCGGCTGCGAGTGGCACGGCTGCAAGGAAAAGGCCACACACCGTGCGCCCAAGGGCCGCGGCCGCGAAAAGGATTATTGGCGTTTCTGTCTCGATCACGTGCGCGAATACAACCAGTCGTATAATTTCTTCGCAGGCATGAGCGACGCGGCCGTGATGGCGTACCAGAAGGATGCGCTCACCGGCCACCGCCCCACCTGGAAGATGGGAACCGGCAAAGGAACCGTGCGTCCAGACGTGCGCGCGTTCGGTTCGCATTCGGACCCGTTTGGGTTATTCGGTGAAGGCGTCCGTGCGGAGCAGAAGGCACGCGCGGAAACGCGGCCGATTCGCAATGCGGAACGTAAGGCGCTCGACACGCTCGGTCTCGACATTGACGCGACCCCGCAACAGGTGAAGACGCGTTTCAAGGAACTGGTAAAACGCCACCATCCCGACGCCAATGGCGGCGACCGGTCCACGGAAGATCGCTTGGTCGAGATCATCCAGTCGTACAACTATCTAAAATCGGTGGGATTCGGCTGACCGGTCGTCGATTGCAGTGGGCAACCCAGCCCTGCCTTCCAGACAGGGCTAACAGCGCCTATCTTATTGAAATAATTGATGGTGCCATTCGGGGTGGCCGGGTTTTTTGCCGCCGTGGCCTCTGCTAAGTTGCCGCCCGCCATCAGCCGGCCGTACGAATCGGACCGTATCACGGGCTTCGGCGTTCCGAAGCCACGGAGGATCAATGAACGTCGCAATGCAAGAGACTGCCGGCCTGCCCGACATGAAAGTGTCGGTTCGGCAGGTTTTCGGAATCGACAGTGATTTGGAAGTGCCCGCCTATTCCAAGGCTGATGAGCACGTACCCGACATAGACGGCGATTACCGCTTCGACCGTCCGACTACGCTGGCAATTCTCGCGGGCTTCTCGAAGAACCGCCGCGTCATGGTCACCGGGTATCACGGCACCGGCAAGTCGACGCATATCGAGCAGGTTGCGGCCCGTCTCAATTGGCCGTGCGTCCGCGTCAATCTCGACAGCCACATCAGCCGCATCGACCTGATCGGCAAGGATGCCATCGTAATCAAAGATGGCCAGCAAATCACCGAATTTCGCGAAGGCATTCTGCCCTGGGCTTTGCAGAACAATGTCGCGCTCTGCTTCGATGAGTACGATGCCGGCCGGCCGGACGTAATGTTCGTCATCCAGCGCGTGCTGGAGGCATCGGGACGGCTCACGCTGCTCGACCAGAGCAAGGTGATCAAGCCGCATCCCTCGTTCCGCCTGTTCGCAACGGCCAACACAGTCGGCCTTGGCGACACGTCGGGTCTCTACCACGGCACGCAGCAGATCAACCAGGGCCAGATGGACCGCTGGTCGATCGTCACAACGCTCAATTATTTGCCGCACGACAATGAAGTGGAGATCGTGCTTGCCAAGGCGAAGCACTATCGCAACGAGCAGGGCCGCGACGTCGTCAACAAGATGGTGCGCGTCGCCGATCTCACGCGCAATGCGTTCATGAACGGCGACATCTCGACAGTGATGAGCCCGCGGACGGTGATCACCTGGGCGGAGAACGCCGAGATCTTCAACGATATCGGATTCGCGTTCAGGCTTACCTTTCTGAACAAGTGCGACGAACTCGAACGTCCGATCGTGGCCGAATTTTATCAACGTTGCTTCGGCGTCGAGTTGCCGGAATCGTCGGTGAACGTGGCGCTGAGCTGATCGCGGTCATTCCGGGGCTGATGAATGGCCTCCAACATCAAGAGCAAGCCGACCTCGAAGGAGTCGCCGACCGAGCCGTTCAAGCGCGCGGTCACCGGCTGCATTCGCGCGCTCGCGCGCAAGCCCAACCCTCGAGGTTGCATTTGCCGCCGAGCGTCCGGGGCTGCTGGGTGGGAAAGTCCGTCTGCCGGAGCCGCCGCGCAAGCTTGGCAAGGCAGAAGCTGCCGTCGTGCGCGGTCATGCCGATTCCATTGCGCTGCGTCTTGCCTGTCACGACCCAGCGATGCATCGCCGCCTGCAGCCGGCCGGCCAGCAGGCGCGTGCCGTGTTCGAGGCGGTGGAGCAGGCGCGCGTCGAGGCGATTGGTGCGCGACGTATGGATGGCGTTGCGCAGAATCTTACCGCGATGCTTGACGAACGTTTTCACCGCGGAAAATTTGACGAAATCACCGACCGTGCCGACGCTCCGATAGAGGACGCGCTGGCACTCATGGTGCGCGAGCGCCTTACCGGCATGTCGCCGCCACCCGCCGCCAAGCGGCTGGTCGATCTGTGGCGCCCGCTGATCGAGGACCGCGCCGGTAGTGATCTCGATCGGCTTGAAAGCCTGGTCGAGGATCAACGACAGTTCAGCGACGTCGTGCACGATCTGCTCGACGCGCTTGAGATGGGCGAGGATCGCAGCCACGATTCCGAGGACGAAGACGAGGGTGAGGAGGACCGCCGCAAGCAGGAGTCCGGCGAAGACGGCGAGGCAGCCGATTCCGACGAGATGCAGCGCATGAGCATGGAAGACACGCAAGTGTCATCCGAGGATATGCCCGACGCCGCCGCCGAAGCGGCCGAAGCGCCGACCGCCGACATGGCCGACGACACCGACATGGGCGACGCGGAGACGCCGGGCGAGCCGCAACGGCCGCGCCATTTCGGCGCTAACGAGCCGCGCGGTCCCGACTATCGCGCGTTCACTGGCAAATTCGACGAGACGATCGCGGCTGAGGATCTCTGCGAGGCGGAAGAGCTCGATCGCCTGCGCGGTTACCTCGACAAGCAGCTGTCGCACCTGCAGGGCGTGGTGGCGAGGCTCGCCAACCGGTTGCAGCGGCGGTTGATGGCGCAACAAAACCGCTCGTGGGAGTTCGATCTCGAGGAAGGCCAGCTCGACCCAGCCCGTCTGTCACGCGTGATCGTCGATCCGCTGCACGCGCTCTCGTTCAAGGCGGAAAAGGACATGCAGTTCCGCGACACTGTCGTGACGCTACTGCTCGACAATTCCGGCTCGATGCGCGGCCGCCCGATTACGGTCGCTGCGACCTGCGCGGATATCCTTGCGCGCACGCTCGAGCGTTGCGGCGTCAAAGTTGAGATTCTTGGATTCACGACGCGAGCCTGGAAAGGCGGGCAGTCGCGCGAACATTGGCTTACCGCCGGCAAGCCCGCCAACCCCGGCCGTCTCAACGATCTCCGGCACATCATTTACAAGTCGGCCGACGCGCCGTGGCGCCGTGCGCGCAAGAACCTCGGCCTGATGATGCGCGAAGGCCTGCTCAAGGAAAACATCGATGGCGAGGCGCTCGATTGGGCGCATAAGCGTCTGCTGGCTCGCACCGAGCAACGCAAGATTCTGATGATGATCTCGGACGGCGCCCCGGTCGACGATTCCACGCTGTCGGTCAATCCGGGCAATTATCTTGAGCGCCATCTACGCTGGATCATCGAGGAAATCGAGACACGGTCGCCGGTGGAATTGATCGCCATCGGCATCGGCCACGACGTTACACGCTACTATCGCCGCGCCGTCACCATCGTCGACGCCGAGGAACTCGGCGGGGCGATGACCGAGAAACTTGCCGAGCTGTTCGAGGAACATGCCGCCACCGAGCGGCCAGGCCCCCGCGCGCGTCGACGCGTCGCTTGATGCTATCCTGCCGTCGCTTGCTCAATGCTGGAGCGCTATGCGCCGCGCTTGCGCTCATCGCCGCCGGTCTCGCCCTGGGCGATACCCTGCGCTATCCCGCGGCGCCGGTGCGTATCGAGATCACGGCGACATCGATCGCGTCCTTCGATAATCGCGATCCGACACGGACGCGGTTCGGCGATCTCGAGTTTCGCGGCGGCCTTGAACTTTCATCCAGGCACCCGGCTTTCGGAGGAATTTCTGCGATCCATGTCGAGCCGGACGGCAACCGCTTCATTGCCATCACCGACCGCGGCTCGTGGCTGCGTGGCCGCATCGTCTATCGCGACGGCAAACCGGCCGGCATTGCCGACGCCGAAATGGCGCCAATTCTCGGTGCGGACGGACAGCCGCTCGCCGCGCGCGGCTGGTACGACGTCGAGTCACTCGCTGAGCGCGACGGCGTCCTTTACATCGGCATAGAGCGCGCCGAACAGATCGCGCGCTTCGACTACCGCCGCGACGGTGTACGTGCACGCGGGCAGACGGTCGATGTGCCCGCCGATTTCAAGACGTTCACCTTCAACAAGAGTCTCGAATGCCTTGCGGCGCCACGCCAGGGGGCGCTCGCTGGAGGCTTGATCGTGGTGACCGAGCACAGCCTCGACGGTGCCGGTAATCTGCGCTCGTTCGTTCTGGGCGCGGGTCAGGTGACCCGATTCAGTATCAAGCGAACCGACGATTTCGATGTCAGCGACTGCACGCTCCTTTCGCCGGACGAACTGCTGCTGCTCGAGCGGCGCTACTCGCCGGCCCGCGGCATCGCGCTGCGCATCCGCCGCGTTCCACTGGCCGGAATAAAAGCGGACGCGGTTCTCGATGGCCGGTCGATAATCGAGGCCGATCTCGCGTATCAGGTCGACAACATGGAAGGCATCGCCGTGCACCGCAATTCGGCTGGCGAGGCGATTGTCACGCTTGTGTCGGATGACAATTTCTCGATCATCCAGCGCAACCTGCTGCTGCAGTTTTCGGTGATCGGGGAGTAGCTGTCGGCGACCCGAAATGCCCATTAAGGAGCGTCGAAAGACAGCTCAGCCTGCCTTGGCTTCTCGCTTCTTCACGATCTGGCGCTTGAGCTCGAGCACGCGCGGCGCCAGCTCGTCATCCTTCGCCTTGAGCAGGAACGCATCAAGCCCGCCACGATGATCGACCGTCTTGAGCGCGTTGGCCGACACGCGCAATTTGATCCTGCGACCGAGTGTGTCCGAGATCAGCGTGACGTTGCGCAGGTTCGGCAGGAACCGCCGCTTGGTCTTGATGTTTGAGTGGCTCACCTTGTGGCCGACCAGTGGCCTCTTACCGGTCAGGTCGCAACGCCAGGACATGGCACATCCTCGAAAAATAACGCGCGCCGACGCGCGGCTCAGGTCAATCGTCTGGGTAAAGACCGCGGACGTATAGAGAGCGGGGTTGCGGGCGTCAAGCCAAGTCAATCGCTAAAAACGGGGGTTTTTCAAGCATGGTGCGGTCGAACACAGAATCGACCAAATCCGGACGGACGAGATGTCTGCGTAGCCGTCAACTCTGCGATCACCGTTCGATGCCCGAGCGAATTGCAGGGCGGATGATATGATCGGCGGCCCGAGCGCGGACCATCCGCGGCCGCCGGCGCGGAAGGATCGAACTTTGCATCAGAGCAAATATCGCCCGCTGCTCGCGTCATGCGTGCTGGGCTTTGCCGCATTCGGCCCGATCGGTGCGGCTTCCGCGGAGGGGCGCCTGGAAGCCCGCTATTCGGCGACGCTCGCCGGCATCTCGATCGGCAGCGGCAGCTGGACCATCGAGGCGGCTGAAACGCAATACACCGCGACCGTCAACGGTTCGACATCGGGACTTTTGCGCGCCTTCACGGGCGGGCAGGGCAATGCCACCGCCCGCAGCACGCTCAACGGCGGAAAGGTCGTGTCATCGATCTATGCTGCCACGATCACCACACGCAAATATACGGATTCTATTCGCATCACTATCAGCAACGGCAATGTAAAGGATTTCAGGATCGACCCGCCGCAGGATGCGAACCCTGAGCGTGTGCCGATCACCGAAGCGCATCAGCACAACGTGCTCGATCCGATGACCGCGTCATTGGTGCGCGTGTTCGGCAATGGCGACGTCCTCTCGCCGGAGGCATGCGACCGCACGCTTGCCGTCTTCGACGGCCGGCTGCGCTATGATGTGCAATTCGCCTTCAAGCGGATGGACAATGTGAAGGCAAAAAAAGGCTATGCCGGCCCCGTGGTTGTGTGTGCCGCCTATTTCTCGCCCGTTGCGGGCTTCATCCCGTCAAGGACGGCGATCAAGTACCTCTCCAAGCAGCGCGAGATGGAGGTCTGGCTGGCACCGATCGCCGGCACGCGCGTTCTGGCGCCATACCGCGCTCAGAGCCCGACGCCGGTCGGCCAGGCGGTGCTCGAGGCGACCGAATTCATCTCGGTGCCGCTTCCTGCCCGGGCCTCGACCAACGGTGTGAAGACGCAATGACGGATAGCGCTTGACTCGTGCCCCGTCATCGAATCCATGCTCGCGTTAACGTTTGAAGGGACCAAATCGCGCTTGAATCGGGCCTGCGCTACTCCATCTTGTGGCTGTACGCGCGGGGTTTGCCAGATGTCGCCGTGAACGAATCCATACAAGGCTCGAGTCAGTGATTCGGGCGCGATTCGTTCCAGACTCGTTCTAAAGCTTAATCAGCCAGATGCTCGGCGTAGCATTGTGATACAGGAAAGAGCCGTGCCAGCGGCGGCGGCCGCCGGCACCAGTTCGGACGCGTAATGGCCATCAGTTTTTCTCCGCAGCCTGCCCGAGCATCGCGAACCCGCGGTGCCGGTGTAACGGCGGTGCTGGGACCCACCAATACGGGCAAGACGCATCTCGCCATCGAGCGGATGCTCGCGCATTCCTCGGGCATGATCGGGCTGCCGCTGCGGCTGCTGGCGCGCGAGGTCTACAACAAGGTCGCCGAGCGGGCGGGCAAGGATGCCGTCGCGCTGATTACCGGCGAGGAGAAGATCAAGCCGGCGAACCCCCGCTACTGGGTCTCAACTGTCGAAGCCATGCCGCGCGATATCGACGTCGCCTTCATGGCAATCGACGAGGTGCAACTGGGCGCCGACTTCGAACGCGGTCACGTCTTCACCGACCGGATGCTCAACGCCCGCGCGCGCGACGAAACGTTGGTGCTCGGCGCGGCCACTGTCCGGCCCATGGTGGAGAAATTACTACCTGGCGCGCATGTCATCAGCCGGCCACGGCTGTCGACACTCGCTTACGCTGGCGAGAAGAAGCTGACGCGCCTGCCGTCGCGATCGGCGATCGTCGCCTTCTCGGCGGAAGAGGTCTACGCCATCGCCGAATTGATCCGTCGGCAGCGCGGAGGGGCGGCGGTCGTGCTTGGCGCGCTTTCGCCGCGCACGCGCAACGCGCAGGTCGCTCTCTATCAATCGGGCGACGTCGACTACCTGGTGGCGACTGACGCGATTGGCATGGGCCTCAATCTCGACGTCGACCACGTCGCCTTCGCCTCCGACCGCAAGTTCGACGGCTATCAGTTCCGCAAGCTCAATCCGGCCGAGCTTGCGCAGATCGCCGGCCGTGCCGGCCGCGCGACGCGCGACGGAACGTTCGGTACCACCGGCCGCTGTGATCCGTTCGAGCCCGAACTGGTGCAGGCGCTGGAAAGCCACACCTTCGAGCCGATCCGGCTGCTGCAATGGCGCAACACTGACCTCGATTTTGCCTCGATCGGCGCCCTGCAGGCCTCGCTTGCAGCGCCGCCGAATGAACAGGGGCTCACGCGTGCACCGATCGGCGAGGATATTTTGGTCCTGGAACATGCCGCACGCGACGAGGACGTGCGCGCATTGGCAGCGAACCGGGCAGCAATCGCCCGTTTATGGGATGCCTGTCAGGTTCCTGACTATCGGAAAATCGCACCCGCCACGCATGCCGAACTGGCCGTGACCCTCTATGGATTCCTGATGCGAGAGGGTAACATCCCTACGGATTGGTTCGCTCGCCAGGTTGCCCTTGCCGACCGGACCGACGGCGACATCGACACTCTCTCCAACCGGATCGCGCATGTCAGGACCTGGACTTTCGTTGCCAACCGGCCGGATTGGCTTGGCGATCCGGACCATTGGCAAG
>Ga0207428_10000900_pt1 | contig 33202 bp, 29 predicted proteins | sample RhiMethybrSRZTD1_FD_187600 | JGI IMG/M metagenome (GOLD analysis project Ga0207428, IMG submission 187600) | Populus rhizosphere microbial communities from Tennessee, USA - Rhizosphere MetaG P. TD hybrid SRZTD1 (SPAdes) (version 3) | ecosystem: Host-associated > Plants > Roots > Rhizosphere >...
GTTCCAGACCACGTGGTAGCCGACATAGATCGCCAGCACGAAGATGATCAGGTTGTAGATACCGTGAGAGATCAGCATGTCTTCCATTGTTTTTATCCTCAGCTGTTCTTGCGCACGATCTGGCCGTCGCGGCACATCAGGCACGCGGCGACGATATCGTCTTCAAGGTTGATCACCAATTGTCCGTCTTTGTCGAACAACAGTTTCATGAAGTCCAGCAGGTTGCGTGCATACAGAGCCGAGGCATCGGCGGCGACTGCGGCTGCCAGATTGGTCGGGCCGACGATGGTTACGCCATGTTCGACGACCACTTGATCGGCGACAGTCAGTGGGCAGTTGCCGCCTTGGGCCGCAGCCAGGTCGATGACCACTGAACCCGGCTTCATCTGTGCCACGGTTTCCGCGCTCAACAGCGTCGGCGCCTTGCGGCCCGGAATCAGTGCGGTGGTGATGACGATGTCGGCCTGCTTGGCGCGTTCGTGCACGGCCACGGCCTGACGCTGCATCCAGCTGGCCGGCATCGGGCGAGCGTAACCGCCAACACCGACGGCGCATTCACGCTCTTCATCGGTTTCGTAAGGCACGTCGACGAACTTGGCGCCGAGGGATTCGATCTGCTCCTTGACCGCGGGACGTACGTCTGAGGCTTCGATCACCGCTCCCAAACGCTTCGCTGTAGCGATGGCCTGCAGGCCAGCCACGCCGGCGCCGAGAATCAGCACGCGCGCCGCTTTCACGGTGCCCGCAGCGGTCATCAGCATCGGAATGAAGCGCGGATAGTGGTGGGCGGCCAGCAGCACAGCTTTATAGCCCGCGATGTTGGCCTGGGAAGACAGTACGTCCAGGCTCTGGGCGCGGGAGGTACGTGGCGCCGCTTCCAGGGCAAACGCAGTGATACCGCTCGCGGCCAATTTGGCGATGGTTTCATTGCTAAACGGGTTGAGCATCCCCACTACAACGGCGCCACGCTTGAACAGCATGAGCTCATCGTCGTTAGGTGCGACCACTTTGAGGACAAGGTCAGCGCCAAAGGCATCGCTAGCCTCCCCCACACTGGCACCAACGGCCTCATAAGAGCTGTCCGAGATACTGGCGGACAAACCGCAACCTCTCTGAACAACAACTTGATGGCCAGAAGCGACAAGTTTTTTGATCGCTTCAGGTGTCGCAGCAACACGCGTTTCGCCAGCTGCAGTCTCTAATGGCACTCCGATATACAAAAAAAATACTCCCAATAATTTACTTTTCTAGACAGGTTTTTTTAGCCCAGACGTCAGTGGCTAACACCTTTTTCAATCATCCGAAGTGTGCCTTTTGATGGCCCAACACGAGGAGACTTCGGATATAGTCGCTGCGGAACTCCAGAAGCAGCCGCGCGCTCAATAGCAAACAAGACCTCAAGATCAGCAAGGCCTTCTTCACCATTTGGGCTCGGCTCTACCCCTACCTGAATACACTCAGAAAAATATGAAATCTGGCCAGCGAAATGATCGAAATGCGGAAAGCTAACAAATTCACTTTCATGTGCGTTCTTGAGTTTCATCGCCATTGATGTCTCAAATCGAAACCCTGGATCCATGCATAGAGTGCCGTGTGTTCCGACGACTCTATAGGTATCAACAGAGTAGGCTCCAAAACTACAATAAAACTGGGCCATCCGATTATCTGGAAACTTCAAAGTAACAGCTATTGAGTCATCCAAGCTTGAGAAGCGAGGATCATCTGCGCGGCGAGTACTCATCGCCGATACTTCAATAGGCTCTGCATTGAATATATGCCGCGCGGCATTCACACAATAAATACCAATATCTTGTAATGGCCCGCCCCAATGCTCGACATTCAGCCGATGATTTTCCGGATCACTTTGGAAACTAAATACTGCCGAAAAAAACAAGGGATCCCCAATGCGTCCATCGCGGACTGCATCAAGTGCTGTAATCGTACCGATATCGTGATGAAGCCGGTAACTGGTCATTAAAAATACACCTGATCTCTTTGCAGTAGAGATCATCGCATCCGCATCGGGCAGCGATGTTGCTATCGGCTTCTCAACAATGACGTGCTTTCCAGCATTCGCAGCTTGAATTGCAAAAGATGCATGAAGAGGATTTGGCAGAGCGATGTAAACTGCATCAATCAGATCGCTTTCGACCAACTCTTCGTATCCCTCATAATCGAATACGTGAGGAATATCATATTTTCGAGCCAACTCGCTTGCACGTTCAGGGCTACCTGAAACCAACGCCGTTATCTTCGAATTACCAGTAAGATTTACAGCGGGAATAAAAGCAGTTTGCGAAATCCAACCTGCCCCTACGACGGCGTATCGAATCACCTTGACCACCTCTAACTAATTATTGTCTTATGGTCAGACATGGCTAATTAAAGCCAACAAAATTGATGTGCTTCTTCGACTAAATCAAGAATAGAACTCAGGCCGCTCAGCAACGCTCAGCTTAATAGTCTCGTCAGCACTTACCGACGCAACAATCCGTTCAGCTACAGCAGTAGTTACATAACCATCCCATGCGGATGCGCCATGATTTTTTCTACCCGATATCACGGTATCCACCCAGGCTCGCGACTGTGCTTTGTAAGCTGCCCTGAACCTTGGAATCCAATTACTCGGTACAAATGAAGATTGGGTTCCCATTTTATTAAGCAACGTCGATGCAAATGGTGGAAGAGCTAACGTCCCTTCACTCCCTACTAACTCGGCCTGTACCTGGTAGCCGAATTTGCAGTTCATGAATAACTCCGTTGACACGATAGATCCGTTAGCCATACGGGCTACAATCATCATCGGATCCCCCTTGTCAGAGGACACGACCCTCACCGAGTCAAGCTCACTTCCCAGCACCCAGCGAGCAACATCTATTTCGTGAACGAACGCGTTTGTCACGAGCATCTCGCCCGTCATCCACTCAGGCGCCACTGGATTGCGGTGAATGTTGTGAAGGATCTCTGGTGCGCCAATCACGCCTTCATCAAAGTTGGTTTTCAAATCCATATACCCTGGATCGAAACGGCGCATATAACCCACCTGCACCAGGCTTTTGCCTTTCTTAATTTCGGCGTCGACAATTATTAGCGCCTCTGCGCTTTTCATTGCCAAGGGCTTTTCACAAAGAACAGGTTTCCCTGCTTCGATACAAGCCAATACGAGTTCAAAATGCGTGGAATCAGGAGATGCGATCACAACAGCATCGACATCATACGAGTGAATTAACTCCAATGGGTCTTTGAAGACACGTCCTTTTCCCACGATATTTCGTGCCCGAGCCTCATCGTAATCGCAAACAGCAGTCAGAGTGCTGCGCGGTGTGTCCAGCGATAGAATTCTACCGTGCTCGGAGCCCATGACTCCTGCACCAATCAAACCTATAGAAACGCTCATCTCCTAGTCCCCCAGAAACATCAACATGGATATTTTTCGGATGACAGCAAGCAGGCGCGGTTTACGCGCCCACCTCGGAATGCGTCGAAGGTTACTTAGACGGCTGCTCGATGTTTTCCCACTCACCACTCACGCCGGAGTTCAAAATCGCGTCAGCAATACGCTCAATTTGAAGCCCATCGTTGAAGTTTGGCGATGCCGGGGTCTTTTCAGCGATTGCCTTCAAGAAGTTGTACCATTCGATCGATTTAATATCGATGTAACCTTGCCCCATACCAGCAACAGGCCAAAGTTTGTCACCGAACGGCTGATGAGGGCCGGAGTAGATGGTACGGAAGCCAAATGTATCTTTAGGATCATCGGCGAACGCAACACGAAGCTCGTTCAGACGCTGGTAATCGAATGCAATCGAACCCTTGGTACCGTAGATTTCGAAGCCAAGCTGGTTGTGATGACCCCAAGCATTACGAGTTACCTCTATAGTGCCATACACACCATTGGTGAACTTGATCATGGTAAGTGCGGCGTCATCCACATCGACCTTGCCACGCTCAGAGGAAGCTTGTCCTGCTGGGCCAAAGAAACGACCCTCGGGCAGCGGACGCTCGTTAATAAAGGTCTTCACAATGGAGTTCACCGAGGAGAACTCACCTACCAACAGACGCGCGGCATCAATAACGTGAGTACCGATATCACCCAGCGTACCTGAGCCAGCTTTGGCCTTGTTGAAACGCCAGGACAGTGGGAGCTCTGGATCAGCGCCCCAGTCTTGCAGATAGTAGCCACGGAAATTCAGGATGTCGCCGATACGACCTTCATCAATCAGACGCTTGGCCATCTGAACTGCCGGGGTATGACGATAGTTGTAGGATACCATGGTGATTACGCCGGTTTTTTCGGCAGCTGCCTGCATTTTCTCGGCATCTTCGACAGTCATGGCCATTGGTTTTTCGCACATGACATGCTTGCCCGCCAGCGCTGCGGCGATGGCGATCTCGGCGTGAGAGTCGTTCGGGGTACAGATATCGATGATATCGATATCCGGGCGATTAACTACATCGCGCCAGTCCGTAGCGTATTCAGAGAATCCATATCGCTTTGCTGCGTTTTGTGCCAGCTCCTCATCGATATCTACAATCACCTTTCGTTCAATTTCTACCGGCGCACCGAAAAGAATTGGAACGACTGCAGTAGCAATGGAGTGGGCTTTGCCCATGAAGCCAGTCCCGATCAGCGCGACATTGTATTTTTTCACGATCCATACTCCGTTGGGCCGACGTGTGCGTCGTAGCCCTGCTTCAGATTAAACAACTCCAGAATTCAGGAAGCCCAAATACTGGTTCTCCAGCGTAGGGACGCATCAATGAAACACGCCCCTCTGAAACTGAGCTCAGGCATCAAGCGGGGTAATCTTTGCGATTTCCTGCCCTAGCGATACCAGTGCGCCCACACTTGCGGACAATTTGATTGTTCCGCTGAGTCGAGCAACTACTTTGGTCTCCATTTTCATTGCTTCAACCAATGCAACTGCGTCACCCGCCTGCACGATTGCCCCCTCCTCCACCAGCCATTGCTGCAGTGTTCCGGGAATAGGCGCCTCTATTGAGGCAGAGTCACCCACCTCTTGCGAACCTTGGACAGACTGTTGAGGCGAATTACCCGCAAACAATCCGGGAGGTAGACCAAGCTCATGCCGCTTACCGTCGATCTCGATGAAACAGCGAATAAGGTTACTTTCCGCTGGCTCCACCCGACTTGCAGGTGTGACACCCTTGAACTCGGTTTCGATCCACGTTGTATAAACGCCGAATTTTTCGGTGCCATTGAACGCTGGCTCATCAATCACCGCACGGTGGAACGGCAATACCGAGGCGACACCGGCAATCTCAAACTCCGCCAGTGCACGGCGTGCCCGATTGATTGCCTCCTCACGCGTATCACCTGAAACGATCAGCTTAGCCATCAAGGAGTCGTAGAGACCTGGAATCATTGACCCTGATTCCACACCAGTGTCGAGTCGAACACCGGGGCCGGAGGGTGCACGGAATTTCTCTATGCGACCTGGCGTAGGTAGGAAGCCACGACCTGGATCTTCAGCATTGATTCGGAACTCGAAAGCATGCCCACGGACAATGGGTGTTTGAGTGAATGAGAGCGCAAGCCCATCTGCTATTCGCAACTGCTCTACAACAATATCCACCCCAGTAGTGACCTCAGTCACAGGATGTTCTACTTGGAGCCGTGTATTGACTTCCAGGAAGGAGATTGTCCCGTTCTGCGAGAGTAGAAACTCTACGGTGCCAGCTCCGACATATCCCGCATGAGCACAAATAGCTCGTGCGGAATCATGAATCGACTGGCGTTGCTCTGAAGTGATAAACGGGGCAGGTGCCTCTTCGACTAGCTTTTGATTGCGCCGTTGTAGAGAACAGTCTCGAGTTCCCAAAACAACCGTATTGCCGTGGGTATCGGCGAGCACCTGGGCCTCAATATGCCTCGGCTGATCTAGGAACTGCTCGGCATAACACTCACCTCGACCAAAAGCCTCAGTGGCTTCTCGCACAGCTGAGTCAAAGAGTTGGCCTACCTCTTCGAGGTTTCGCGCGACCTTCATCCCGCGACCACCGCCACCAAAAGCGGCTTTGATCGCAAGCGGGAGTCCAACTTCTTTGGCGAACTCTACCGCCTCGCGAGCGTTGGCCAGTGGGCCTGGTGTGCCCTTAACCAACGGAGCACCAACAGCTTGAGCAATCCGGCGAGCTTCAACCTTATCCCCCAAAGCATTGATAACGTCAGGCGATGGCCCTACCCAAGCGATGCCGGCATCTATAACTGCCTGAGCAAACTCTGCTCGTTCGGAAAGGAATCCGTATCCAGGGTGGATAGCATCAGCGCCGGCCTTGATGGCGATATCTACAATTTTCTGAATATTGAGATATGTGTCTGCGGGACGCCCGGGGCCAAGGCCATATGCCTCATCTGCAAGCTCCACATGGAGCGACTCGGCATCAACGTCGGAGTAAATCGCAACAGATTTGACTCCGTAATCACGTGCGGCTCGGATGACTCGAATGGCGATCTCGCCACGATTAGCAATGAGTAGCTTCTTCATCGATCAAATTCCTTAACCTGCGGATCGAAATTGGCAATCAGGTTGAAACGGACTCGCACACCGATTGGAAGCTGTGCTGCCAGGGACAAATGATGATTAGCGACGACCGCAATTACTGGATATCCACCAGTGATCGGGTGATCTGCCAAGAACAGTACGGGTTGACCATTGCGTGGTACCTGAATCGAGCCTCGAGATGTCCCCTCAGATGGCAGCTCTTCTACGTTATCGCGTTCGAGCCCAGTCAACCCATGAAGCCGAACACCTACCCGGCTGGATTCGGGCGTAACTGTCCATGACTGCTCGACAAATGTACGAATCGCTTCCGGTGTGAACCAATCCGTCCGCGGCCCCAAAATCACATCCAGTACAACCGTATCTGAGCCCTTTGGGAGTAATGGAGTGGCGAGGGGATGAGCATTAACAGCAGAGCATGAACCGTGACGGGGAACTATCACATCACCGGTTTTGATCGGCGCCGGGCCAATCTTTGCCAGCGTGTCCGTAGACGATGAACCCAAGACCTCGGGGACTTCATAGCCACCGCGCAATGCGAGATAGGTGCGCACACCAGTAGGAGGTGCTCCCAAGTTAAGGGATTCACCTGCATCCAACGCGAAAGGCATTTCATTGGATATCAGTAGACTGCGTCCATCTACAGTAAGGATCGTAATTGGGGCTGGTGCACCTGCAATAGCAAGCGTAATTGGCACATCAGTCCGAAGTGAGAAACCTCCGTATGTAACCTCAATCGCAGCTGTAGCAGGAGGGTTGCCTACCAAGCTATTGGCATCTCGCAACGCCTCTTGGTCTGCAGCACCTGACTGGGACACACCCTGGTGGGCATTGCCTGGCCGTCCAAGATCTTGAAAAAGCGCTGGGCGATCGGAAGCCAGAACCTTGAGTCCCAACCTGTCCGTGTTTTTTGCCACGTCGCATGTTTCATTCGACAGTACGGGGGAACCCTCAGCCTCCGTTATTGCTCTGAACCTAACACGATCCCCAGGACTGAACAGAGCGGCTCGCTCGCGGTTTACATCCCACATTGGGACGTTGGTAGTACCGAGCAGTTGCCATCCACCAGGAGTATCCGAGGGGTAGATGCCACAGAACCGACCCGCCAGTGCGACAGATCCTGCTGGAATTCGTGTACGTGGACTATCGCGGCGAGGGACTTCAAACGCCGGATCGTCACAAGTCATGTAGGCGAAACCAGGAGCGAAGCCTGTGAACGCCACAGTGAAGGTGGCCTCGGAGTGCCGCTGAATAACTTTGTCTACCGTCCATCCCAAGTATTCGGCAACGTATGAGAGATCCTCTCCGTCATATCGCACAGGGATTTCGACTAGCGCACCAGACCGCTCAACCAAGTCTTTCAGAGTGACGGTAGAAATGGCCTCGTAAAGATCCCGTGGTAATGCGACCAGCGGGTCGTAAGTCACTAACAACGTACGAGCGCCAGGTACAATCTCGACGATCCCTGGAATAAGGGCGCTCGCAAGAGCCTCGAACAATTGGATCGTAGTATCGAGATCATCCAAATCAATGATGAATCGATTACTTCCCGCAGGCAGGAACTGAAGTGTCTTAGCCATTGTTCGCCACCTCTTTGCACTGAGTGAAGCTGCGGAGCTGAACGCTGTTGGAAACAAAAATATCCTTCAGGACTCGAGCAGTTTCGACCGCTGCCGGGTTATCGCCATGAACACAGATTGAGCTTGCTTCTACTGGCACGAGACTCCCGTCGATAGCTTCAATCAAACCCTCACGAACCCAGCGGAGCATTCGCTGTGCAATGAGTGTTGGATCGTGCAGCACGGCTCCTGCACGGCGTCGATTAACCAATGAACCATCAGGGTTGTAAGCCCTATCTGCAAATGCCTCACAAACGACATGGAGCCCCTCCTCGCGTGCCTGCTTTACAATAGGGGCTCCAGCCAGCGCGAGAAGGGTTAACTGAGGGTCGACCGCCTTGATCGCCGCAATGACATCAGCGCCCTGCCTGTGATCCTTGGCAATGGTGTTATACAAAGCACCATGCGGTTTTACATAGCTGATGCGAGTACCTGCAGCCACAGCTAACCCTTGAAGCGCACCGATCTGATAGATGACATCACCAATCAACTCTGCGCTTGAAGGTTCCATTGACCTTCGACCAAACCCCACCAGATCTCGATAGCCAACGTGAGCGCCAATCGCCACACCTCGAGCAACTGCCTCTTTCAACACCGCGAAGATCCCCGCGGGGTCTCCCGCATGGAAGCCACACGCAATATTGGCGCTGGTGACGATGTCCAACATCGAAGCGTCGTCACCCATTTTCCATGCGCCGAAGCTTTCACCGAGGTCGCTATTGAGGTCGATACTTACCATAACCCAACACACTCATTGTTGATCACGTTGACGAACTTTCTGAGCTACTTACAAAAGCTTGTACTTCGCCATGGTCGTAGACTTCACGAGATGACCGTATTTCTCACCGAATGCCTTCATGTTGTCAGTGCTGCCATGCAGCTCAAGCGACTTTTCATCGTCCCAAATTTCGTAGAACAAAAATTCTCCTGAGTTCTCTTCCGAGACATGCAAATCGTACTTAACGAAGCCAGGCTCAGTCTTTGCGTAACTAACCAGCTCCAACAAGGCCTTCTGGAGCTCTGCTTCCTTACCTGGCTGAGCATGAGTCACCGCAACAACAAACAGTTTATTTTTCATTTACTTCACCTTCTCGTTGACGTTTGTAAATCAAGCAATCTCAATAGCGACTTCAGTTTTAATTGAGTTTGCAATAAAGCAGCCTTTATGAGCGCGATGATGCAGTCGCTGAAGCGTTTGGTGATCTGGCTGTTTGGTTGATGAAAATTCCACTCTCGGGCGTAATACTATTTGAGAGATCCAAAATCCACCTTCCCCACGTTTGGTAACGAAACCTTTCGCAGAGTCGCTATAGCGACTAACTGTGTAACCTTGCCCTTCACAAATCGCCAAAAAATAAAGCATATGGCAGCTAGCAAGTGCACTCACCAACAACTGCTCTGGATCTGCTTTCTCAGGCGACCCCATATAGTCCGCGGCGGCAGAAGCAGGAATGGTGATCTCATCACCGATATGCACCTCTAAGTCGCGACTGTAGGTATCCGCCTTATCGCGATGCTCCGCGGTGACCCATACAACCTCAGCATTATGCTCTGACATATATCACCGCTTTAAAAAATTACTGATTAAGCAACAGAAAGATTAGGCACATCCGCAGGAAGATCCGTCACAAGCATGTAACCTGGCTCATGAGTAATCGCGATATCAACTCCTGCTTGCTTAATCGCCATTTGAGGTGTGACTCCACATGCCCAGAATCCAAAGATGTCCCCATCTCGGTAGACAGGTTCGTCGCCAAAGTTAGGCTTGTCTATGTTTTCGATGCCGATCTGAGCAGGGTCACCGATATGAACAGGAGCACCATGAGCAAGTGGAAACTGATTGGACAACACAATCGCGTCAATTGCATCCTTTGGCCGGAACGCCCTCATCGATACGACCATGGAGCCCTTGAATGGGCCAAACTCCTTGGTTGGCAGATTAGTGACATACATGGGAACATTGCGATTAGCAGTAATGTGCTGAATTTCAATACCCGCGTTCAGAATAGCGTTCTCAAATGAGAATGAGCATCCCAAAGCAAACGTTACAAAATCGTCGCGCCAGACATCAAGCAAGCTATCTACAGTTTCGGTGTGGACACCATTCCGATAGATTCGATAACGAGCTACATCAGTTCGTATATCAATTTGTCCAGCTAGTGGTAGACCTGGGTCACCTGGTTTTCCCATAGCAACGAGCGGGCAACTTTTTGGATTCAGGTCGCAGAAGATTTTGAAATCATCAGCAAATCGCTTCGGCAGAATCATAAGGTTAGCCTGCATGAAACCGTCAGCAAATCCGCTGGTCGGTACACGCAAGCTTCCATTGCGAATCATCTGCCTTACTTCGGCAGCAGATTTCGCTTGCATTTCTTTGATCGGATCCATGATGGGATTCCTACCGTTATATTATGAAGTGCTTACTTCGTTTGAAGTACGGCAACCATGGCAGTCGCAATGGCCACATCAGCTTCTTCTGGCCCACCTGAAACGCCAACGCCGCCTACTACATTGCCATCTACTGTCACTGGAAGACCGCCACCAAAAACCACAAATGGCCGCGCACATGAGCGCTCAATACCGTACAGTTCTTGCCCTGGCTGAGAGAGCGACATCCAAGTGCCGGATGGCTGTCGCAAAGCGGCCGCGGTATACGCCTTGTTATTGGCGATCTCAATCGTCCCGAACGCAGCATCGTCTACACGAACGAAGCCAATCAGATGACCACCAACATCAACGATTGAAAGCGATGACCGTTGATCCAACTCTTTAGCTTTCTGAACCCCTGCTTGAAGAGCGGCCATGGCCACTTCATGAGTAATCAGTGCAGTCATTTCAAAGCTCCAGTGTCAGTTGTAAACGCCACCGCAAACGTTAATTGCTTGTGCGGTCACGTAAGAAGACTCGTCCGATGCCAGGTATACAAAAAGCGGCGCAACTTCATCAGGCGTAGCTTCGCGCCCTAGCGGAATCGAGGATTTGACCAGTGACTCCTGCTTCTCCTTACCACCAATAAAGTCAATGACCGGATCATTGAAAGGTGTGTTGATCCACCCCGGGCATACGGCGTTAACACGCACGCCATCCTTTGCAAGCTCAATGGCTAACGTATTGGTGAGTCCGATCACTGCGGATTTGGATGAGGAATAGCAAGAAAGTCCAGGTGCTCCTCGTTTGCCGGCAAGCGAAGACATCAAAACAACGGAGGACTTCTTAGCTTCCCGAAGGTATTTTAGTGCCTCCCGAATAAAGATAAAGTTGGCTCTAACGTTAATGGAGTAGACTTTATCCCACGCCTCAGTTGTGAACTCTTCAAGGCGCCCAGAAAGTTGAATTCCCGCATTCAGACAGAGAGTATTTATCCCACCCATCCATCCAGACACTTCATTGACCACATCACGAATTTGGGACTCGTTGCTCAGATCTGCGCGAAAAAACTTAACTACTCCATGGAAGCGCTTTTCCACCTGCGCACCGCGCTCAGCGTCAATATCGATCACCGCCACCTTGGCGCCTTCTTCAACAAAAGCCTCCAAGATAGATAACCCGATATTAGCTACGCCACCCGTTAAAAGAACGAGTTTACCCGTCAAGCGATTGGCCATAACAACCTCGCAAACTTCAAAATCTTCTGGTATTCATCAGCATGCAAGTTACATGCTGATGACCACATATAACTAAAGAGACTTACTGATATTATCCAAAACAATGGAGTTAACTTCTGAAGAAGCCTCCATTTGTGGCATATGACCAGCATCTTCAATTACGCTAAACTTCGCATTGGAAGGAATTTGCGAACCATCTGGCAGTGGAACGATCTTGTCTTTACCACCCCAAATCAATGCAACTGGGCCAGCGAAGTTCGCGAGAGTTTCCGTAATCGAATGTCGCTGCCCGTCGCCGTCAACAATTGTATCCCTGATCGCTGCAAGCGCTTCCGGCACACCCTCAAGCCGCTTGAAGCGGAGGGTGCCCTCAATCATGTCGTTGCTTATTTTCGAAGGATCGGCCAGCAGACGCTCCAACACATCCTTCAACGGCTTACGACGCTCTGCAGTGATGAAGTCATCCAAGAACTCCTTATTGATGACCTTGCCGAGGCCAACAGGAGCGATCAGTGTTATCGAGGCAACCCGTTCAGGCTGATGCGCAGCGATTGCTGCAGCTACAGCGCCGCCAAATGAATGAGCTACCAAATGCAACTTGCCAGGAGCGGAAATCTCAAGTGCCCGCTCAATCGAGGCCACCAGGCTTGGGAATACATCGCTCCCCTGAGTCGGCGAAGAGGCGCCATGACCTGGTAGGTCTACCGCGACAACTCGATGCTTTTGGGCGAAGGCGTCCTGGTTAAAGAGCCAGGTCGAGACATCCCCACCAAAACCGTGCAGCAATACCACATTGCTATCCGACTCAGCCCCTAGCGTGAGGACATTAACCACTGCCCCATTACCCACATCGACCGTTTTGATCGATGCTGCATTTGAATCCTCTTCCTCTTCTGCGCCACTCGCACCAGCGAAAGAAGCAATAAATGCATCAATGTCCTCATCGCTCGCGGACGCATCCGCGATTACGCCAACCAGAGCTCCAACCGGTGCAGTCTCACCGGCCTCTACGACGATACGGCGTAGAATGCCACTCGCCGCCGACTCAACCGCATTGGTAGTCTTGGTAGATTCAACTTCGATGATTTCCTGGCCACGCGAGACCTCGTCACCTTCGGCAACCAGCCAATCGCTAACGATCCCCTCGGTCATAGTCATCCCCCATTTGGGGATCGTTACAGCTTCAATCGACATACCTCTTACCTCTCAATGATCGACTTGACCGCCTTGATGACCGCGTCCGCATTCGGCACATAAAGGTCTTCAAGATTGGGTGCGTAGGGAACTGGCGTATGTGGCGCAGTAACCATTTTGATAGGCGCACGAAGCGAGTCGAAGCATTTATCAGCGAGCATTGCGGAAATGTCAGCTGCCATACCACAGCGGGGAGTGGCTTCGTCAACAATGACGACTCGACCGATCTCCTCTGCGAACTCGATCAGCGTGTCTTCATCGAGAGGCGAAGTGGTACGAGGATCAATCACACACGCAGAAATGCCATCCGACTGAAGTTTCCGAGCAGCTTCTTCAGCAATTTTAACCATTCGACCGATGGCAACGATCATCACATCCTTACCATCGCGTACGACCTTGGCTTCACCGAACGGCACAGTGTACGAACCGTCGGGTACTTCACCCATGGTGTCGTACAGCATCTTGTTCTCCAGGAAAATGACAGGGTCATCATCACGCATAGCCTGAAGCAACAAGCCTTTAGCGTCGTAAGGGTTCGACGGTATAACAACTTTCAGCCCTGGGAAGTGCGTGAAAATCGGGTAGAACGCCTGGGTATGCTGTGCTGCAGAGCGAGTACCAGCGCCGTAGGTAGCACGGATCACCAACGGAGTTCGGGCGCGACCGCCGAACATATATCGGAACTTCGCGATCTGGTTGACGATTTGGTCTAGACAAACGCCAGCGAAGTCCACAAACATCAGTTCCGCGACGGGGCGCATACCTGTCAGAGCGGCGCCTGCCGCAGCGCCGATGAAAGCAGTTTCACTGATCGGGGTATCGCGAATTCGTTCGGGGCCGAACTCACCAAGCAGACCACGCGTCACGCCGAAGGCGCCACCCCAGGCATCCTTGACACCATTGCCACCAGCACCACCAGTCAGGTCTTCACCCATCATGATCACACGCGGGTCGCGAGCCATTTCCAGGCGGAGAGCATCGTTCAACGCCTGACGGAAAGAAATTTTAGCCATTGAAGCGCTCCTTACTGATACTTCACGTAGACGTCAGTGGTGAGTGCAGATGCCGGTGGGAATTCGGAGTTACGAGCGAATTTCACAGCCTCATCGACAGCAGCGATTACCTCAGCATCAATTGCCTCAAGCGCAGAACCTTTAACAAGATCCTCAACAGAAACTTTGTTGCGGAACTTGATTAAGCAATCTTGTTCCTGACGCATGATTTTCTTTTCTTCAGGAGTGCGGTAAGTATCCGGATCTCCACTGTAGTGGCCGTAGTATCGAGGAACATGGACATGAAGTAGCGACGGCCCGCCACCTGCACGTGCTCGCTCGATGGCTTCACCGGCGGCGGTATAGACCTTGAACACGTCTGTTCCATCAACCTCTGCAGATGGAATGTCGTACCCCTCAGCACGGCGCACGAAGCTACCGGCCGAGACGAACTCGTTCGCTGTAGCCTCACCAAATCCGTTGTCTTCAATAACGAAAATGATGGGAAGCATCCAGATCTTAGCCAGGTTGAGACTTTCGGCCATCGCGCCTTCGTTCATGGCCCCGTCACCAGCAAAAGCGATAGCTACGCGGTCGGTCTTCCTCAGTTTCGCGCTGAGTGCCGCTCCGCAGGTAATTGGCGCACCGCCAGCAACAATACCGTTAGCACCCAACATTCCCTTGCGCAGATCGGCAATATGCTGAGAACCGCCCTTACCACCACAAGTACCGGTCACACGGCCAAATAACTCGGCCATCATCGCGTTGATATCACATCCTTTGGCAATACAGTGACCATGACCACGGTGAGTAGAGGAGATATAATCCTCATCCGAAAGATGCATGCAGACACCTACAGCGCTTGCCTCCTGGCCAGCATAGAGATGAGTACTGCCAGGGATATCCCCCGTACCCATCTCAGTCGCAATACGCTCTTCGAAACAACGGATGGTTTGCATAGTTCTGTATGCTTCGAGCAGTCGCTCGTGGGGCAAATGCAGCGAGAACATTCCACTTCTCCTCATTTGAATACTTGGTTACTTATATTTCTTCTAGTTTGGCAGCTGCCGGAAATGTCCTTGAAACGCTCCTCAATCAGACGCATGAGGATTGATACGAGCAAGCTTCCGGCCACCTGCCTGTTGATATCAATCGTCGCTCGGATGACTGATAACGTCCAATTGCGATTATGGATTGCCTCAGATAACGTGCACCTATCACACGCCCCTCAAGGGCAAAGCGTGCTAGAAGCTCCGCATAGGTAGACACTCCCCTGTCATTTTGCTGTAACGTGTCTACCCCGGCACCTGCAGGCCAGCCGATAGGCGCGCGAGCAGACCAGGCGACTCAGCAAACAAGAGGCCAGCCATGATTGATCTAAGAAGCCTACAAACCTTCCATGCAGTCGCACTGCTTGGCGGTTTCCACAAGGCAGCAGAGAAATTGCACACCTCACAGCCAGCCGTCTCAGCTCGTATTGCACAGCTGGAACAGCAGCTGAAGGGGCGCCTATTTGAACGAGATAAACGCGGTTGCTACCTGACGACGCAAGGGCGTGAGCTACTCAACTATGCGGAACGCATGCTTGCTCTTGAGACAGAGATGGTAGAAGCGGTCGCTGGGAGGAAGGGCTTAAGTGGCACCGTGAGCCTGGGCGCATCAGATACGATCGTCCACACTTGGCTATCTGACCTTCTAAAGCTACTTAATCAAGAGTACCCAGAAATCACATTAGATGTTGTGGTAGACAGTACCGCCAACATGACTGCTGGACTGACAGATTGCACACTGGATATTGCACTGCTCATGGGGCCGGTTAATGCCGGCAATGCGGAAAACCTCCCACTCTGCAGCTATCCGATAAGCTGGATAAAATCTCCTGATCTAGAAATTACCAGCGACCCTCCAAGTCTGCTCGAGTTGGCCGCATATCCGATCATCACGTTTGCGAGGAATACTCGCCCCTATTGGCAGCTCAAAGAGATGTTTGCACGCGAAGGAGTCCATAAAGCGAGGCTATTCTCGAACTCCTCTCTTTCTTCGATCGTCCGTATGGCCGTTGATGGCATAGGCATCGCTGCGATCCCTGAACATGTTGTGCTTGAAGAAATTGCTAGCGGAAAGCTGCACGTTATTGAGACCCCCTACGAGATGCCTGTGATGTCCTTCACAGCGAGTTTCACCGAACGCGCCGACATGCCCCTGAACCGGATCGTTGCCCAGCTTGCACAAAAGGTGGCAGCTGCTTACTGGCGGGTATAAAGGCTCATCACGAGCTGCCGATAAAGACGCTCTTGATCCGCATGAAAAAGAAGTCGCTATACCGGTAACAGTACGCCATAAGCTTGATGGCGTTTATCCGACCGTTATTACCTTCCAGCCATCCGTGTGGATCGGCCAGCGAACCCGACTGCCAATGTCCCCCAGCAGTCCTTTAGCCATTTGGCAAATTGAATCCGGGCAGGTATTCACCTTCATGAGCGGGGCGCAGCCATTGCAACCCGACCTCAAAAGGTGTTCGGTGTCCACTGCGTCTTGAGCTCGATTTTCATCAAGTACGCTGTCATCAACGAGTGGTTGGCTGACAGCAAACTCTCAAGGGAAACTGATGCTTTTGTATTCTAGGAGCTTTGAATTGTGCAGCAACAAGCATCGCGCCCGCTTGACGACTCTTCGAATGGGCCTGTCATGACGTAGTAATGGGCCTTCGGCGGAATGCTCATCACTAGCCGTAGGGCTCGCCGTATTAGTCACCAAATGGCCAAACAAACCGGCCGACTCACTTGCATGCAAGCCATAACGAAAAATGCTCCGCATCTTTCGATACGGAGCATTTTCTTAGGGCACCGCGCAGCTCGCTAAGTTTTCACACAGGCTGCTGAGGCTCCGTTTTTACTACTATCAAGGGTGACTACGACCCAATCTTTCATAAACTGCTGGCCGATTGCGCTTGAAGTATTGAGCAAGCGCCATCCCCGCAAATAGAACACCAACCAAGCAATACAACAACCAGGTGCGCTCCCCAGGCTCCCCTCCTACCAACAGTTCGAAGTGATAGGCAACTAGACCCACTAGACCGATGAAAAATACCGAAGAGATTGCTGGTGCCAAAAACGCTTTTGCGAAACTGATACCTTCGTACCGACCTTTACGCAGGTACCAAGTCAGGGAGGACAGGTTGACCACTGTCATCAAAATGATGACACCCGACGTTCCCACACCAGAAAGTTGGCCATAGAGCAGCTCGGGCTTTGCTCCAATCACGATGAATGGAAACAGTACCAGGAGCACCATAGTGGAGACTGCCATTGAAGAAGCGAACGGCGATCCGTGCTTAACGTGGATGCGGCTTAGCGGTTTAGGCAGCGCACCATCCGTCCCCAGGTTGAAGAGATATCGAGCCAGAACGTTGTGAGTCGACAGAGCAGAAGCGAAAGCCGATGAGAGAACAAGGACAGTGATGATCATCTGAAGCCGAGGGTCGATGAATCTACCAAAGGCATTTGAAAACATCGTGGCCGGGGAGTCGGTTGCAACAGCCTGAGCGCTTGGGCCATAGGCCATAATCAATGCATAAACGCAGATGGTATACATGGCTCCGATGAACAGGATGGAACCATAGGTTGCACGAGGGATCGTTGTATCAGGATCCTTAAGCTCGTCACGATAAAGAGCTGTCGCCTCAAAGCCCATGAAGAACGAAACAACAAATAGCATGGAAAATGGAATATTGACGCCTTCCTTCGTAAGTTCACTTGGTGAGAATGGAGTCATTGCAGCCAGTGTAGTATCACCGCCTACCTGCAGCACACCAAATGAGAACCCCAAACACACTACAATTTCTGCCAACATCACCCACAACAACACCTTGGCTGATAACTCAACATGGAAATAGCCAAGAATACCGACCACCGCCCAACAACTTAACGCGTACGCATACCAAGGGAATGCTGAGCCCGTCAGACTCGTCTGAAGTTCAGCACATGAAACGCCAAAGTAGGAAGTGACGCCAGCGAGCAACACAAAATATGATACTGCCGCAGTCAAACCGGCACCAAGCCCTGCCGACTTACCCAGACCATAACTAATAAATGAATAAAAATCTCCAGATCTCTTCACAGCATTATTCAACGTGACGTAGCCAATACCAAACAGCAACATCATCACCGAAACAAAAACGAAAAGTAGTGGACTACCCACTCCGCCAAACATTAAAGATACAGGGATATATCCAGCCACTGTAGTCAGTGGCGCCGAGAACGCCAAGACCGTCATCGCCAGGCTTAACGAACCCATATTCCCTGATAATTTTTTTTGGGAGGTAGCAGGCTCGCTGATGCTCTCAGCAGCCCCGATATTTATAGCCATTTCCTTTCTCCTGCGAAATAGTGGGCGAACAACCTTCGTAATAGACAGTAAAAAAGTTATTACTAGCGGCCATACGCCACAGCCTTTTGTTATTTTGGGATACTCGGCTTAGTGCACACAACTCGTTATTGGCCACAGCAAATTCGTAAAAAATTTTGTGATCCAATCAACATTCAACCTCCTGTTGAGCGTGCTCATCGCGCTGTGGTTCATCGTCGCGCTGCCTAACGATAACGTCCAATTTTCATTAACGATTTCGACTGATAAGCAGATTTTATCAGCCAACAGGAATGTAGCTATCAACCTTAGGTGAGCATGCCATTTTCGCTCTTAACTCAGCGATCATAAATGTTCGCCACATCCTCGTCACAGGTGCCTCCAGCCATGTTGGCGGCGACCTCTGAAGCTAGGCCTACCATCCTAAGCGTGGCAGGAGAGGCGTTTTTCATGTGCCAGCTGTACACGACCATGGGTGGAGGCGGTGTGACTGGCAGGATCTCAAGTTCGCCGCGCCCAAGCTCCTCGGCAACCAACAATGCTGGGATAACCCCGATTCCGATGCCATTGCGGATTAGCGCGATCAAGGCGGATATGGAGGGCGTGCTGGAAAGCTGAATTTCTGTTGGATTGATCCCGTACTTAAATGCCATACGCTGGACGGTGCGAGTGGCTTCATCGTGCGGAGCGGTGTTACTCATGGGCGTCAAGATTTGGTAGGAAAATATCGACGACTCGTCCCTCATCTCTTTAATCAGTCCAGTCTTCGCCACCCAGTGCGTGCCTAGCGAGATCATTTTTTCTGAGATTGCATGGGGATTTTGTGGCTGACGATCCAGGGAGAACACTAGATCAATCTCTCCCCTATTGAGCTGCTCCAACAAATCGACTGTAAGCCCAACTACCCAGCTGACCGAGATTTTTTTGAATTCGGACTCAATACGCTTTACTAGCCCTGGCAGCAACGTATAAACCGCTGCTTCAATCAGTCCGATTCTAACTACCCCTCCAACCTCGTTTGCTTCTAACGCCGCAGCTCTAAACTCATTCAGTGCTGAAATAGCTGCTTCTGCATAAGGAAGTAGACGTCGACCTACATCCGTCAAAACCAACACCTTGTGATCAGAAGTGAATAGTTCTACACCAAGTTGTTCCTCAAGACTCTTAACGCGCATAGACAAAGCTGAAGGGGTTGCATGCAAACGATCCGCCAGTTTCCTCAAATGCGGCATATGAGCAAGCTCAACAAAAGTCTCTAACAGCTTAATGTTCACTTTCCCGCCTCCAGCACTTGTTCAATTTTGCTTAACAGGAACACTTAGTATTTCTGAGTTTACAGAATTATTAGCCTGTTCATACACTCGATGCAGAGTTAACGGAAATGCCATCAACACTTGGAAACCAATATGTCCAATATCGAAAAAGGCACACGACCAGTCCCTCCTACACTCAAAGACATCCAGGAGGCAGCTCATCGCATCAAGGACTTCGCAATCCGCACCCCGCTCATGGAAAACCAGGAGCTCAACGAGATTGTTGGTGGCCGTCTGATTTTCAAACCTGAAGTTTTGCAACGAACGGCATCCTTTAAGTTTCGTGGTGCTTGCAATCGACTGCTTCAGCTGTCTCCAGAACAAAAACGCGCTGGAGTCGTAGCCTTTTCGTCAGGGAATCACGCGCTTGCAACTTCTGCAGTAGCTCGGATTCTGGGAATACCCGCCACCATCATCATGCCGGCAGACGCCCCTCAAGCCAAGGTAAAGGGTGCAAGAGCCAACGGCGCGAAAGTCATTCTCTACGATCGTCAGAAAGACGACCGTGAGGCAATCGGTGCAGAAATCGCTAATCGTACCGGAGCAACGATGGTTCCTCCTTACGATGATCCCTACGTCATCGCTGGGCAAGGTACCGTCGGCTTGGAGATCATGGAAGACCTCTCCGCAATGGGAGTCGAAGCCGACAGCCTCATTGCCGCCTGTAGCGGTGGGGGCCTTATTGCCGGTCTAGCAACTGCAGTTCGCGCGAAGAGTGAGCGGACTCAGGTCTATGCGGTTGAACCTCAAGGCTTCGATGAACTCGCTCGTTCTCTTGCGAGCGGAAAGCGCGAGCGTAACGCCCCTGAGGCCAAATCCATCTGTGATGCATTGCAGGTAGTTACACCAGGTGAGCTGACGTTTGACATCAACCACCGACTTCTGGCTGGCAGCCTCGTTGTTAGTGACGACGAGGTTCGCAAAGCAATGCGGGTCGCCTACGACAGACTGAAATTGGTGCTAGAGCCAGGCGGTGCTGTTGGCTTGGCAGCAGTGCTTGAGCAACGCATTCAAACACGCGATCGGACGACTGTGATTGTCCTGAGTGGCGGCAATGTCGATCCCGAGCTCTACGCCGAAATCCTGACCGCCCAGTAATGCCAATGTCCTCTCTAACCGCGAAAGGGATTAGAAGAAATGTTAAAGCCTGAAAGTGCACGCTATCAGCGAGTGTCACAGACCATCGATGAATTCATGAAGATCGACTTCACAGGCGTCGGTCTGATTTCGAACCTGTATGCCGCGCTGCAGAAAAACCAACCTGGTTATTGCTGCATGGGTGCTGCAGAACGCTTGGTGGAGGCTGCACGCTCTAAGCCAAATCAGCCGATCGTTATTGCTACGGGCTTCCCCGAAGGTGGCGGTGTTCCCGAGACTGATGGCCCCATTGGCGCAGCTCTCCTTGCCCGAGCGTTGTTTCTGGGTCTCGGTGTAATGACCGTGATTGTGATCGACGAAGATTGGGTCGAGATGATGGAGGCCACATGTCGAGGCGCGGGGCTGGCCCCACGACTGCTGCCGGCCTCCGGAAAGGCCGAGGCTATTGAGTATCTACGCCCGATCTATATCAAACCGGTTTCGAAGGAGAAAAACGCCTGCCATCGAGCTGCGGATGACCTGCTAGACATTACGCAACCTTCCCTGCTGCTTTCGATCGAGCGTCCTGGCTGTAACTCGAACGGCCTTTACCACGGCCTCGGTGGCCGACCATTGGATGGCATGGTTGGTGACCTTGATTACTTGTTCAACAAGGCGAAATCTCGCGGAATCATGACGCTTGGCATTGGAGACGGTGGCAATGAACTGGGCATGGGCGTAATCGCCAAGGAACTCCCGACCTTCTCACCAAAAGCTGTGGATTGCGGAACCCCGGGACGTGGCGGTGTAGGCGCTGTCACAGCAGCAGACTGGCTCGTGATCTCGAACATCTCCAACTGGGGCGCTACGGGTATCGTGGCAGCGCTTTCGGCTCTTCTCGAGAACCCATTTGTTTTCCATGAGCCAGAGATTGAAACGCGAAGCACCGAACTTTGCATTGCTCACGGTGGCGTCGATGGAATGTTCATGGGGCCTGAGCCGGCACACGACGGCATCGCCATGCGTGAGTACGAAGGAATGGTGAGATCTCTGCGCGGTAGCGTCATGCGTGCGATGGGGCACTCAATTAACTGGAAAGGCGATCAAGGCGACTGGAGGCAGATCAAATGAGTTACCGCACTTTTACCGAAGCACTTAAAGAGCTGAATCTGGAATTGCCGCCTTGCAACGCTCCCCGCGGCAGTTACGTCCCAGCGGTCAAGGCCGGCGACTTACTGTTCGTTGCTGGGCAGGCGCCACGCGTAAATGGTGAGCTCAAGTTTTCCGGGCGGGTTGGTCGAGATCTGACCGTGGAGCAGGGTCGTGAAGCAGCGCAGCTTTGCGCGCTTAACATTCTGGGCCACCTAGCCCAAGCCACTGGCGACGACCCATCCAAAGTGGTGACGGCCGTGAGGTTGGCAGGCGTGGTCAATTGCGCTAAGGACTTCACCGCGCATTCTCAGGTACTCGATGCTGCCTCTGATCTCATAGCAAAAGTACTGGGAGCCTCGGGACAACACGCCCGGATTGCAACTGGTGCCTCTTCCCTACCATCGGGTATGGCCGTTGAGATCGAAGCTATCTTCCAGCTGAAGTGACAATCTGGGGCGGCTAATCACCGCCCCTTTTCACGCTGAGCTGCGCCATCACAGCCAGTAATCAGGATGCTGATAAACACCCTTCAAGTAGTCTATAAAATGCCTGACCTTCGCCGGCAGAAATCTCTGCTGAGGGTAAACCGCCTGGATGTCGTAGTCATTCAAGGCGAACTCATCCAATACCGTAACAAGCTCGCCACTCTCCAGTTCTCTGCGAATCTCCCAGATTGAACGCCAGCCAATTCCCAGCCCCTGCCTCATCCAAGAAAAAAGTAACTCACCATCGTTGCATGCCAGGTTCCCATTCACTCGCATAGCAATTTGTTTTCCATCCCTTTGGAACGTCCATCCCCGCGGCTGACCGCCCTGTAATGTGAAGGCCAGGCAGTTGTGATTTGAGAGCTCCTCCAAGGTTGTCGGCCGACCATGTTTAGCAAAATACTCAGGCGTACCGCACACCACTCTTCGGTTGGTAAATAGCTTTACGGCGACATAGTTGGGGTCGGTTACCCAGCCAATTCGAATGCTGAGGTCGTAGCCCTCCCCGACCAAATCAACAAGGCTATCCGTGAGGTTGAAAGACAGTTTTAGATTTGGAAATTTCTCATGGAAACCCAGCGCATGAGGAGCTACGTGCAGCCTTCCAAATGCAGCAGGCGCAGAGACTAGCAGGTTGCCCGAGACGAGCTTCGCGCTGTTGCTGATGCTCGCCTCCATGTCATCGAACTCCCGCACCAAATACTTTGCCCTTTCCAGCAGCTGCTCTCCCAGCTCTGTCAGATGCAGGCCTCGAGTCGACCTGTGCATGAGTTTTACCCCCAGCCGTTTCTCGAGCGAATCCAGCCTCCTTCCCAGCATCGCGGGGGTGACACCCTCGCTGAGGGACGCTGCAGCAAAACTGCCTTTCTGGGCGATCTGAATGAAGCTTTGGAGTTCTGTTAGACGCGCCATTCGATACCTTTTATATCGGCAGAAACTAATTTATGGGGCTTCAAGGCCTGCACGTGCTGCTCCACACTGGACTTCAGTATAAAAATATTGTTATTCCGGAGGAATTGCTATGCCGAAGATGAGAGCAATTGACGCAGCCGTTCTGGTAATGCGCCGTGAAGGGGTTGATACCGCGTTTGGCATCCCAGGTGCAGCTATTAACCCGCTGTACTCTGCGTTGAAAAAAGTCGGCGGCATTGATCACGTCCTCGCGCGTCACGTTGAAGGTGCCTCGCACATGGCCGAGGGCTACACCCGCACCAAGGCCGGCAACATCGGCGTGTGCATCGGCACTTCCGGCCCTGCCGGCACCGACATGGTTACCGGGCTCTACAGCGCCTCGGCCGACTCGATCCCGATTCTCTGCATCACCGGCCAAGCACCCCGTGCCCGTATGCACAAGGAAGACTTCCAGGCAGTCGACATCACCAGTATCGTCAAACCGGTTACTAAGTGGGCAACCACCGTTTTGGAACCGGGCCAGGTGCCTTACGCGTTCCAGAAAGCCTTCTATGAAATGCGCTCCGGCCGCCCAGGCCCGGTGCTGATCGACCTGCCGTTCGACGTGCAGATGGCGGAAATTGAATTCGATATCGACGCTTACCAGCCGCTGCCAGTGGCCAAGCCAGCCGCTACCCGCGTTCAAGTAGAAAAAGCCCTGGCACTTCTCGATCAAGCCGAGCGCCCATTGCTGGTGGCCGGTGGCGGCATCATCAATGCCGATGCTAGCGACCTGCTCGTGGAGTTTGCCGAGCTGACCGGCATCCCGGTCATCCCTACCCTGATGGGCTGGGGCACCATCCCTGACGATCACCCGCTGATGGTCGGCATGGTCGGTCTGCAAACCTCGCACCGGTATGGCAATGCCACGATGCTGAAATCCGACGTGGTGCTGGGCATCGGTAACCGTTGGGCCAACCGTCACACCGGTTCGGTCGACGTCTACACCGAAGGCCGTAAGTTCATTCACGTCGACATCGAAGGCACTCAGATCGGCCGCGTGTTCACCCCGGATCTGGGCATCGTTTCCGACGCCGCTGCCGCGCTGACCGTGTTCATCGAAGTTGCTCGCGAATGGCAAGCCGCGGGCAAGCTGAAAAACCGCAACGCCTGGCTGCAAGACTGCCAGCAGCGCAAAGCCAGCCTGCAACGCAAGACTCACTTCGACAATGTACCGGTCAAGCCGCAACGTGTTTACGAAGAGATGAACCAGGTGTTCGGCAAGGACACTTGCTACGTCAGCACCATCGGTCTGTCGCAGATTGCCGGCGCGCAGTTCCTGCACGTCTACAAGCCGCGTCACTGGATCAACTGCGGCCAAGCCGGCCCTCTGGGCTGGACGATTCCTGCGGCACTGGGCGTGGTCAAGGCCGACCCGACTCGCAAGGTTGTCGCACTGTCAGGCGACTACGACTTCCAGTTCATGATCGAAGAACTGGCGGTGGGTGCGCAGTTCAACCTGCCGTACGTCCACGTATTGGTGAACAACTCGTATCTCGGCCTGATTCGCCAAGCGCAACGCGGTTTCGAGATGGACTTCTGTGTTCAGCTGGCATTCGAAAATATCAATGCCCCGGAGCTCGATGGCTATGGCGTAGATCACGTGGCCGTTGTGGAAGGACTTGGTTGTAAAGCGATTCGCGTACACGAGCCTTCGGAGATTGCTCCTGCACTGCGGGAAGCTCAGCAGATGGCGGAAAAATTCCGCGTTCCAGTCGTAGTTGAGATCATTCTTGAGCGCGTGACTAACATCGCTATGGGTACAGAAATCAATGCGATCAATGAATTCGAAGAGCTTGCGGTCACTGCCGATGACGCCCCGACTTCGATTCTGCCATTGAATCAAAACTAAGTTTTCAGCAGAAGGAAAGCCCCATGCTCCGTATAGCCGCCAACCTCTCGATGCTGTTCACCGAACATGAGTTTTTAGCTCGTTTTAAAGCCGCATCTGATGCTGGATTCAAAGGAGTCGAGTACCTCTTCCCCTATGACTTCACTGTCACCGAGATTAAACAGCAGCTCGAAGCTCACGGCCTTACTCAGGTGCTGTTCAACCTCCCCGCTGGCGATTGGGCCAAGGGGGAGCGCGGCATCGCATGCCATCCCGACCGAGTGGAAGAATTCCGTGCTGGCGTCGACAAGGCCATTGAGTACGCAAAGGTTCTGGGTAACACCCAAGTCAATTGCTTGGCTGGCATTCATCCTCAGGGAATGGGCTTAGCCACCGTACGCAAGACCTTCGTCGAAAACCTCAAGTTCGCCGCCAGCAAGCTCGAGGCGGCTGGTATTCGCTTGGTAATGGAAATGATCAACACACGAGACATCCCGGGTTTCTATCTGAACACTACCACACAGGCCCTCGATATCCAGGCAGAAGTCGGCAGCGCCAACCTGTTCCTGCAGTACGACATTTACCACATGCAGATCATGGAAGGTGACTTGGCTCGCACCATGGAAGGCAACCTCAAGCTGATCAACCATATCCAGCTGGCGGACAACCCCGGCCGCAACGAACCAGGCACCGGTGAGATCAACTATCACTTCCTGTTCGATTGGTTAACTCGTATCGGCTACCAAGGTTGGATCGGTGCAGAGTACAAGCCGCTCACGACTACCGATGCCGGTCTCAGTTGGCTAAAGACCCACAACGTAGTTTGAAGAATCGCCACATTTAGGCGCTTTCCGATTCCTTCAATACAGCCACGCCCTCAATGAGGGACGTGGCTCCAGAAATGATAAGAGGCAACCCACATGGCGAACATTGGCTTTATCGGCACAGGCATTATGGGCCGTCCAATGGCTCTGAATCTGCAGAAGGCTGGCCACAAGATCTATCTCTCAACTCATCACAGCTCCGCTCCGGCAGACTTGCTCGCCGGCGGAGCCATTGCGCTGGCCAGCCCAAAAGAGGTTGCTCAGGAAGCAGAGTTCATCATTGTGATGGTGCCCGATACTCCTCAGGTAGAAGGAGTGCTGTTCGGTGCAGACGGCGTGGCGGAGGGTATCGGGCCTAACAAAGTAGTCATCGATATGAGCTCCATCTCTCCGTCAGCTACCAAGGTGTTCGCTGAGAAGATCAATGCTACTCAGGCGACTTACCTGGACGCTCCTGTATCCGGTGGCGAGGTGGGAGCCAAGGCAGGTACTCTCAGCATCATGGTGGGCGGAAGCCCAGAGACATTCCAACGCGCCCTTCCCTTATTCGAAATCATGGGGAAAAACATTACGCGTGTTGGCGGGAACGGTGACGGCCAGACTGCGAAAGTCGCTAACCAAATCATTGTCGCGCTGAACATTCAGGCAGTGGGTGAAGCCCTACTGTTCGCAGCAAAAAACGGTGCAGATCCTGCGATGGTGCGACAAGCGCTGATGGGAGGCTTCGCGTCCTCAAAGATCCTTGAGGTACATGCTGAGCGGATGATCAAGGGAACGTTCGATCCTGGGTTCCGAATCGGCCTGCATCAGAAAGACCTGAACCTGGCACTACAAGGTGCCAAAGAGCTAGGACTCAACCTGCCAAACACATCCAATGCTCAGCAAGTTTTCAACACTTGCGTAGCACTGGGCGGGGAAAATTGGGATCACTCGGCATTGGTGAAGGGCCTGGAGCACATGGCTAACTTCTCCCTGAGAGACGAAAGCTAATCACACCTTGTATACGGTAGGCATGGAATCAAAGTCAGCAGAAATTTTAGCTGGCCCCTCCGGGAGCGCGATCAGGGTGCTCCCGTCTTCAATACGCCGTTTCGAAAGGAACGGTGAGTCATCCAGCTGTACGTAGAGTCGAAGCTCCAATGCAGCTTGGCGCGCACAGAGCTTCAGTTGTTCTGACCTTCAATCCTGACCTTGACCATAATGGCTAGCGATCAAGCCCAGCATCTTTTTTTGATGCCCCGAAATCGCTGTCTCATCCCAATCACGTTCAGCCTTGGCATTGAACATGTGGGCGAGCTTGAGCGAGTCGTATCGACTTTTGCCTTTGAAGTCTTCTCGCTTCTTCCCAACGCTCTGGTTGCTATAGGAAGAGTTCTCACCAGGACTTAAAAGCACCAGATTGCCGAAACTATCCAAATGCTTCGCATCCATGAGGCGGCCAAACTCCTCCTTTCTTGGGTGGACGTGTTCTACAGAATTTTTTGACGTCACTCGATAGCCACCCAATTTCTTTGAGTCATAGAAATTGAAACGGCCACGCTCACGCCACAGAATGTATTCGAGCTTCTGAAACCAGTAATGCTCAAAACGTGTTCCTTGAGGTACGTTCAAGTCTTCAAGGATACTACCAATGTCTCGCTGAGCAGGACGATCGCCCATCAGTAGCATGAAGCTGGCATCTTTCTGGCTGTCTTCAGCCAGTGACAATTCGTTATCAATGCGCTCCAACAGTGCGACAACGCGAGCTTGCGTTCTGGCTGTCCCGGCCACCAACTCTCCAAGGAATGGCGTCAACCAGTACTGCGCACTCCGCTCGCCAGTGAAATTTCGCACACTTTGGAGCTGGCTCAGATCGCTGCTCTCCAGAGGGGTACGAGTAAGCCGGTACCCTTCCTCAGACTGCTTTAGCTGGACGTTAGTCTGACGTAGATACCAGGTATCGCTATCGGGTTCCGGCAGCCATTTCACCACCCAACGGTCAAACTGATATCTCACCTGCCACAAGCACTCGATAAAGGCTTTAGCCTGCTTCGCCTCCGCGCTATCGATAAAGTCTTCAAAATATTCGTTCAGCCGACTGTCATGCAGACGAACTTCGACATCCTCACCGCCATTCATTTGCTGATAGATACGGAAGGTGTGCATCAACAACAAGCTGAAACTGATAATGGGCCGGCAGTACCGGATACGCTCCACCTTCTCTTTTGGCTCATGGGTGACTGGCACTGGTTGCTTAGCCAACTGGGCAATGCTCACACCCTGTCCAACTTGGGACGTGACAGGCTGAAGCGGAAAAGTCTCAGCACAATACTCAGCTAGATCTTCATTCTTGAGACGCTTCCAATCAGCGGCAGGGAAAACCCGTCGTAGATTGCGCTCAAAAAAATCGTCCATATTTTCGCAGGCTTGCCAAATCGCATCGTAACGCAGCTTCAATCTTTCGATTTTGCTCAACAGACGCGCCTTGAGAATGTCGCTTTGCTCGAGCTGCACACCGCTGTTGTTCATGGTGGAAAAAAGACGGTTCAAATCCATGCCCTTAGGCATGATGTTATTGACCCATCTCACCTTCGAAAAGATGTAGTCAGCGATACTCGCCAGATACTCTTCATCCTTCTGCTTCAACAAGGAGCCCAGGTGATCCGCGAGAGCCTTCCGGGCTGCGGACAGATGCTTGAGGTAGTCTTCGTCTGCAGGTGACGATCTCCTAGGGCCCTCTTCCTCTTCAAGCCCGGCCCAGGCGCCAAACAGCCGCTGGACTTCATCACGAATGGCGAACACGAGCCGTGGCTTCTTATCAAGCACGACGAATTGCGCAAGAGCGTTGTCGGGTACAACTGCAGTGAGAGCGAGCGCCAGGAGCATCAACGTTGTCATGCGTTGCTGGCCGTCAATGACCTCATAAGTAGTACGCGCATGACTTGGTGCCCGTGACGTCACAACAGAGGTCAATACCGTGCCAATGTAGTAGTGAGGCGCCTTGGTGTCGTGGGCAGTAATGATCTGATCCAGTAGTGCAATCACATCCTCGCTAGGCCATACATACGGACGCTGATAGCTGGGAATGATCAGAGCAATGTCCGTGTCACACAACACTGAAGGTGCCTGGACATAGGAAAGGACGCTAGTGCTCATAGGACACCTACCTGGCTCAAGGAATGCTTCACAAGCATCCGGCCGATAGCTTGCTTGAGCTCCTTGTCGTAGGTGTCCGGCAGGGCTTCACCGGGCTTTGCCAATGGCATTGAAAAGTACTCCTGCACTGCCCGCACGAACCGAAATTTCACACTGTTTTCGTCAAGTCGATTGGATATTGGGCATTCGAATCTCTTCAACGTCGCCACCAACTCATCGTGAGTGAAACTGCTCGCAATCCAGTCCAACACAGGGTTCTTATGGACGAAACTCTGCGCGGTGCTCTCACGCACTGCTTTGTCATTTATCAACCGAGGTGCAAAAACCACGCGGAATAGCCAATACCCAGCTTCCATGAGTCTCTGTCGACCAAACTGACTGACGTACAACAACACAGCGCAATCAAAAAGCCTGAGCAAAAACTCGCTACCGTTGGCTTTTTTCACCAAGTCATCGTAAAACTGATGAAAGGACTGAAGGCTGCCGTCATCCCGTTGGAGTAGCACATTTCGCCTCAACTGCTGAAAGTAGTCGAAGTACTGAATGACGTTCACACCGGCGTTCAGCGGCTGACGCATTGCGTACCCTCGCATTACCGCCTGATGCGTTTCGTCTTCAAGGAAGTGACTGATTTTGGCGGTGCGATAGGCCACATCTGCTCCCCTCCCCGTGCTCTCAGCAAGCTCAGTGACAATTTCCTCTCTCTCCTGAATAGGCTGGCGATGGCTGGATAGCGGACGCCATCTGAGTGCTTGCCAATGGCGCGCCTTCATCACCGCATCCATCGTGCCATTCAAGTTACCCCACGCTTCCCACCGCCTCGCAAAGTTATCCTGATCAACCTGTGGCACCATCCGTAGATGATGTGCTTTCAGAATCGCGGCACCATTGAGTCTGACACCACCGGTATTCTGAGTTTCAAAAAAACGGTAAGCATCGTCCTCGTGCGGTGTCACCACCAAGGTGACGTTCACCCTGGAGAAATCTACCTTTGGCAAGGCCTGCTGCTTAAGCCACTGCAGATTCTGCTGGGCGCGCATTTGAGACTCTGGTGAAGCTAACCAAACACCGTTGGCCAGCGTACGCTCACCAAGCAGATGGGCGAGCAACGCCAAGCTGATCAAACGTTGCTGGCCATCGATAATATTCAGTTGGTCTTTATGCCTCCTGGACTCACGAGTCTTGTGCACGATAATGCTACCCAGATAGAAATCATGCTGGGGGAGAGTTGCATCTGCAGGAGGGGAAAAATATTCAGTGAGATCATTCAGCAAGCGTTGAAGATGCTTTATTTGCCAACGATACGGGCGCTGGTACTCGGGAATGTTCAAACGCCCTTCAATCAGACTGCCATCGCTCCCACGAATCGATTCGGCAGCCAGCAAAGCTTCAACCGATGTGCTAGCCACTACGATTTCAGGAGTGACTAGACCACTGACCAAAGTCAGGTGTTCGTCCTTGAGTTGTTCGGTCATAAGCACCCTTTCCCTGAGATTAAGCAAACCTGAGCATCGGCGACAGCTTGGAGAATCCTAGCCGCCATATAGTGGCCAGATGATCTCAACCAATCTGGGCAAAGACAAGGAAGGAAGCCTGAGCATTCACCCAGAAGGAGTTAAATCGAGGCCCTAATACGTTTTGTAAGGCCTCGTTATACGGAAAGCTTGTGTATTCGCATTCGAGGGGCTTTATCGCTGAAGCCCCTCCTCCACCGTGCTCGTAGTACTGACAAGTGATTTACGCTCTAGAGCGTAAGACCAGAAGTAAATCAGGCATCCAATGAATGCCATGGCAGCCCCCACATACCCCGTTGAAGTCCAACCCCAGCCGGCATTAATCGCCAATCCACCTAACCACGGGCCGAGAGCATTGCCAAGGTTGAGAGCTGCATGGTTGGACGCGGCAACAAGTGATTGCCCATGTTTACTGACGTCCATGAGCCGCATTTGCAGTGCTGGGCAAAGCGCGACCATGCATCCAAGCATCAGTGCGCCAACGGCCACACCTGGCAATGTCAGCGACAGTACGGGGAACGCAAACAGCGCGAAAAAGCTGAACACCATGATGTATTTCACAGCAGAAAACTTGAATCGATCGTATAGAGCGCCTCCTGCGTAATTCCCGATCAATGTGCCCAGGCCAAACATCACGAGCATAGGCGCGATCCACTCGACCTCGAGTTTTGTGACATTCAAAATCATCGGCGCGAGATAGCTGTACACACCAAACATGCCAGAGAAACCTATCGAAGCGATCGCCAAAGCAAGCCATACCTGAGGATTGGCAAATGAAGCCAACTCCTCTCTCACATTGAGTGGTCGCTCACCCTCAACTTCAGGCGCGTTGCGATAAAGCAAAAAGAGACTTGTTAAACTCAGTACAGTGATAGCTGCAAATACTGACCGCCAGCCAAAAATCTGACCAAAATACGTTGCACCTGGTGCACCAACCAGAATTGCTGCCGTCACACCCAGAAGAACCCTACTGACTGCTTTTCCTCGCTTATTAAAAGGCGCCATGGAGGCTGCGAGCACTGCAGCGACCCCGAAATATGCAGCGTGAGGAAACCCAGCCACGAGCCTTGAAAAAAGCAAAGTCTCATAGTTTGGCGCCATTAAGCTCACAGCATTTGCAAGAGTGTATATTCCCAACAAAAACAGAATGAGCTTTCTCTTGCTCAGATAAACACCTACAAAAACCATAACGGGCGCACCTATCACAACCCCAAGCGCATATGCACTGATGAGGTGAGCCACGCTCGTCTCAGGCTTGGAGAAGGCTTCAGACAGGTTTGAGATCAGCCCCATCATCGCAAATTCGCCGGTGCAAAGGGAAAACACGCCGACAATCAAAGCCAGTTCAACTAGAAAGTTTTTATTCCTAATCCAATTCACAGATAACTTCCTCTCGAGAAGCGGTAGATCCCTCTCCACAGCAAATTCGAGCCGCGAACAGGGTAATGTTAATTAAAACTTAAAACAGCCATGAAACTGAAACCAGTTGAAACCTACCCCTGTACACGAGAGCGAGTTCGCACCTAAACTGCGTCACCCACCTTTTTCATTCCATAAATACAAAAATTACAATTTCAATATTCTTTTAGAGACATCTACACAATAGGCCACCGCCGCTTCCAAGCTGGCTTCACTTCCATCCCACTTCCACCAAGCCCCGATACTGTCAAATAGTTTCCTCAAGGCTCGTGCTTCAATAGAACACTGTTTAGCGCCAAGGTTCTCCGCAATGGAAAAATACATAAAATCAACAAACCCTTCCCAATCTTCAATTTCTTCGCGCAACCCTTCCGGAAGTAACTTAGCGATCCTATCGGTAGCGATAAGCGTGTCCCAAATATCATTCTCTGGTCGCTGCAATTGCTGACGGATGTGAAAATTTATTAATGCGTGCCAACTCTCCTCTGGTGCTCGCAAATTTTTTAAATCTTCAAATAGCCCATGTGCGTAGTGGTTATAGTGCCAGCGCAAAGCATTGGATAAAACTTCTTCTCGGCCGCCTGGAAAATGAGAATAAATTGTAGGTGGCTTTAATCCCACCGCCGCAGCAAGGGTGCGCATTGATACACTTGCAATACCATCACGCGTTGCAACTCTTAGAAATCCTTCGAGAATTACCTGCTTACTGGTAGTCAGGCTATTCCAGTCGAAGGTACCGAGATACTTCTCCAACCGTGCAAGCAATTCCTTTGAGCTTTCCATAATTCCTCCGCCTCATCGGCCACTCAATCTTGTATCGATTGCGCTCTCAACACACTGCATCACCAAAACAACTGAGGTTCCCTAGCAGCCCGTATCGCCTCATCGAGAAAGCGTTTTGATGCCAAAACGGACAACCGTACGAACAGTCGTTCGGGTTCAGTATATGGCAAAGGCAGGTCACGTAGCAATCAGGTACCCGGCACGTCTTACGGAAAAAATTACCTTATAAACATCAATGCTTTAACTCTAAAAACACGTATAAAATCCTCAGCATGAAGCTGAAAAGCGCGCAAAAAAAATACTTCCGATGACCCGATTGGCAGAGTGAGCGCCGATCTGAAGACAATTTCTCCCACCATACGACGTCGACAATCGCGCAGGCATAAAAACACCAGGAGCCGGCATGAACGGGCTCCTGG
>Ga0207428_10000903_pt1 | contig 33181 bp, 29 predicted proteins | sample RhiMethybrSRZTD1_FD_187600 | JGI IMG/M metagenome (GOLD analysis project Ga0207428, IMG submission 187600) | Populus rhizosphere microbial communities from Tennessee, USA - Rhizosphere MetaG P. TD hybrid SRZTD1 (SPAdes) (version 3) | ecosystem: Host-associated > Plants > Roots > Rhizosphere >...
CGGCGCGCCGAACACCGCCTCGATCTCGTCGCCGATGTACTGAAGCACGAGCCCGCCGCTGTCGCGGATGGCTCCCTCCATCTCGCTGAAGTAGGCGTTGAGGTCGCGCACGACCTCACGGGGGTCCGTGGCCTCCACCCAGGGCGTGAAGTCCCGTAGGTCGGAGAAGAGGATGGTGACCTCCGCCTGTGTGCCCTCCAGCGAGACGCGCCCGGCGAGGATCTCGTCGCGGATCTCGCGCGAGACGTACTTGCCGAACATCTCGGTCACGCGCTCGCGCTCGCGCAGGCCCTGGACCATACGGTTGAACCCCTCGGTCACTTCGCCGATCTCGTCGCGACCCACCACCGGACAGCGCGTGTCGAGACGTCCCTGCTCCACCAGGGCCATGGCGGCAGCCAGCGCGCCCAGCGGCTCCGCCACGCTGCGCGACACCAGCACCGCCAGGACCACCGCGGCGGCCACGCCGACGGCGAGGAGGAAGACGATCAGCACGAGCAGGTCGCGCACGAGCTCGCCGGCGGTCAGCGGCGGCGCCCCCACCAGCGCCACCGCCCGCGTGTAAGCCACCAGCCCCAGCACGGCCAGCGGCAGCACGCTCACCATCACGAACACGAGCAGGAGCCGCGCCCGGACGGGGAGGCGCGGCGCGCCCGGCACGCGGGAGGGATCGCCCTCGGCGAAGAAGAGCGGCAGAACGCGCCGCCAGCGGCGCTCGGCGATGAGGAACGAGGTGATCGCGGCGACCGACCCCGCGACCAGCGTGATGCCGAACATGCTGCGAAACGCGACGCCCCAGCGCATGGTCTCCGTCAACGCCGGCCACAGCACGGCCCAGACCAGGCCGGCGGCGGTCCAGCCCATGAAGGTGATCGCCGCCAGCATGTAGGGAACGAGCAGGGCCTGACGCTGGATGGCCGGCGACGGCGCCTCGTGTCCCATCGCGGCCGCCGTGAGCTGTCGAGTCCAGCGACGGCCGAGCTGATAGCCCACGCCGATCAGCACCGCGAAGGCGACGATCGAGAAGGCGATGTAGACCGGATCGACGCCACGCACCGCGGTCACCGGATCGATGTAGCGGAAGTACACCCAGGTGACCACGGCCCCGAGCAGGTTCTGGGGGACGGTCGATCCGAACAGGGTGCGCCGGACTTCCTCGCGCGGACTGCTCACCCCGGCCTTCTCAGAAGACGAACACGCCCTTGCCGGTGGTCTGCGTGTCGAAGAGCGTGTACGCCGCGGCGGCCTCGTCCAGCGTGTAGCGATGCGTGAGCAGCCGCTTCAGGGGGACCTTCTTGTCCGCGATGAAGCGGGCGCACTCCGCCTGGCCCACCGTGTTGAACGTCCAGGACGCGATGATGGTGAGCTGGCGGCGTAGCATGTCCGGGCTCACGTCGAGCGTCACCTGCCCGCCCTCGCCCACGAAGCAGACCTGGCCCCAGGTGCGCGTGCTCCGCACCGCGGCCGCCCGCGCGTCGGCATGCCCGGAGCAGTCCATCGCCTGGTCCACGCCCTCGCCGTGCGTGAGCTGCTTGAGCGCCGCGACTGGATCGGTCTCCTTGGAGTTGATGACGGCCTCCGCGCCGAAGTCCCGGGCGAGCTTCAGGCGCTCGGGCGCGATGTCGACCGCGATGACGCGCGCCCCCATGGCGGCGCCCAGCATGGTGGCGCTCAGCCCCACCGGCCCTTGGCCGAACACCGCGAGGGTGTCGCGGCCGGACGTGTTGAGCCGGCGCAGCGCCCCGTAGGCGGTGCCGGTGCCGCAGGAGATCGCCGCCCCCTCTTCGAACGAGATCGCGTCGGGCAGCGGGACGAGGGTAAAGGCGGGCACTTTCATGTACGGCGCGTGACCGCCGTGGCCGGTCATGCCGTACACCACGATGCCGTGCGGGCAGAGCTGCGACCATCCGGTGCGGCAGTGCTTGCAGAGCCCGCAGCCCTTGTAGTGATGCTGCATGACGCGCTGGCCGATGGGCGCCTCCGCCTCCGTCACGTCCGGGCCGCGCTCCGCCACCACGCCGCAGGGCTCGTGCCCGCCGATCACCGGTCCGCCGGTGCCACCGAGACCGAGCGAGGCGGCGGCGCCGCTGCCCTTGCGCGGCGCGCGATAGGGATGCAGGTCGCTCCCGCACATGCCGGAGGCCTTCATTTCGAGGACGACCTCGCCGGGGCCCGGCTTGGGATCGGGGAAGTCGCGAAGCTCGAGCTCACGATCGCCGAGAAAGACCACGCCACGCATAGCTACCCTCCGAAGCGAGAGATGGACAGGTCGCTCAGATCGAGCGACGGCTTGCCGTCGAGGAGCCACTCCGCCGTCATCAATCCGGTCGCGTACGAGTGCTGGAAGCCGTGGCCGCAGAAGCCCACCGCGAGGAATAGCCCCTCCACCCCCGGCGCCCAGTCGATGATGGCGTGCTCGTCGGGGGTGAGGGGCCGGAGGCCCGCCCACGCGTGGCGGATCTGCGCGGACTCGAGCGCGGGGATGCGATTCACCGCCTTGCGCACCGCCTCCTCGAGCATGCTCCAGTCCACGGTGGCGGTGTACTCGGTGCGCGGTCCGATGTCGCCCGCGCTCAGCAGCACCGCCTGCTGCTCGCTCCGGCAGTAGAAGCCGGTGCTGCGGTCGGTGAGGAGGGGGATCGGGTGCTTGACCTCGGTGAACGCGTCGGTGACGAAGATGTGGCGCCGCCGCGGGTCCACGGGAATGCGGAGGCCCGCCATCTCGCCGATCGGCGCCGCCCACGGTCCGGCGGCGTTGATGCAGAGCCGCGTGGTCACGCGCCCCACGCTCGTGTCCACCGCCACCACGTGCCCGCGCTCCACCGCGATGCCGGTGACCGCGGTCTCCTCGGCGATCGTCACACCGCGCGCCCGGGCCTGGGCGGCATAGGCCTGCACGACGTCGTTGGGCGAGGCATAGCCGTCGTGCGGCCCCCACACCGCCGCCAGCACGTCGTCCACCCGCATCGACGGCACCAGCTCGCGCGCCTCCTGGGGGCCGATCATGCGCGAGTCGGCGCCCAGCGCATGCTGGACGGCCATGTTCTTGCGGAAGCGCGCGACGTCGGCCTCGGTGGTGAGGAGGAAGAGATAGCCCTCCTGGCGGAAGTCGCACTCCGCGCCCATCTCGTCGCGGAACCGCTTGAAGAACTCGATACCGCGCAGCGAGAACTCGACCTCGATTTTCAGAGGAAACTCGACGCGGATGCCGCCCGCGGCCTTGCTGGTGGAGCCCGCCCCCACCATGTCCCGCTCGAGCACGAGGACATCGCCGGCCCCGCGACGGGCGAGGTGGTAGGCGATGGCGGTACCGATGGCGCCGGCGCCGATGATGACGATGTCGGCGGAGCGAGGGATCACGCCCGCCGCTCCGCGCCGGGCTCCGCGTGATCGAGGCGCTGGGCGTAGGGATACGGGCCCTGGGGCGAGCGGCCCTCCGCGAAGCGGCGCAGGCCGAAGGCGCTGAGGTCCACGGTCTTGGCGCGGCCCTCCGTGATCACCTCCGCCATGCACTGCCCCACCGCCGGGGCGATCTTGAAGCCCGAGCCGCTGAACGCCGTCGCGAGATAGAGCCCGTCCACGCCGTCCACCGGCCCCAGGATGGCGTGGCGATCGGCGCTGTAGCAGTCGAAGGCGCGGTAGCCACGGGCCAGGGTGGCCGCCTCCATCGCGGGAATGCGATGGGTCAGGATGCCCGCGCCCACCCCCGCGGCGTGGGGCGGCAGGCCGGTGCCGAGCGCGTCGGGATCGATGTCCCATTCCTGGCACGGCACGCCGACGAGGGTGAGCCCGCCCCCCTCCGGGCGGAAGTAGCTCCCCTGCGCATTGTCGATGAAGACCATGTGGCCGCGCGCAAGCTCGGGGGGGCGGGTGACCGCCACCGTGTCGATGGCCTTGGGCCGCGCGGGCAGCGTGAGCCCCATCGCCCGGCAGAGCCGCGGGGCCCACGCCCCCGCCGCCACCACCACCGCACCCGCGTGAATCGTCCCCCCCGGCGTCTCCACCCCGATGACGCGGCTCTCGCGGCGGAGCACCGCGGTGGCGGGCGTCCAGAGCCGCACGCTCGCGCCCAGCTCGCGCGCGCGCCTCCCGAAGCCCTCCACCACGTCCACCGGGCTCGCGTAGCCCGAGTCCGGCTCGTAGGCGGCGGCGCCGAGGTCGTCCACCCGCGCGAAGGGCTGCAGGTCGCGCAGCTCCGCCGGGGTGAGCGCGGTGGTGTTGATGCCGATGCCGCGGAGCATCTCGACATTCTTTCCGAGCGCCTCCGTGAACTCAGGTCCGACCACGTTCACGAAGCCGGTGTGGGTGAATACCGGCGGGCCGCCCATCAGCTCGCTCCAGTGGCGGAACACCGGAAAGCTCGCCCAGGCCAGGCGCGCGTCCCACTCGTTCGTGTAGTGCATGCGGACGAGCGCGCTCGAGCGGCCGGAGGCGCCATGGGCGAGCGGCCCCTGCTCGAGCAGGACCGCCCGCTTCACGCCGCGCGCGGCGAGCGCGTAGACGATGCTCGCGCCGTTGACGCCGCCGCCGATGACGACGACGTCCGCCGTCTCCACGCTCATCGCGCCACGACCGCGGTGGCCTCGATCTCGACGAGGATGTCGTCGCGCACGAACTTCGAGATCTCCACCAGGGTGCTCGCGGGACGATGCGACCCGAAATATTCCTTGCGCGCCACGTTGACCTTCTCGCGGTCGGCCATGTTCTTGAGGAAGACCGTGACCTTGCAGACGTCGGCGAAGGTCGCGCCCGCCGCGGCGAGGCAGCGCTTGATGTTGTCGAGCGCCTGCCGCGCCTGGGCGGTGGCGTCATCGCCGCCCACGGTGCGACCCTGGCCGTCCGACGCCACGCAGCCCGACACGAACACGATGTTGCCCGCGCGCACGACGTGCGTGAAGTGGCTGATCGGCTCCGACATCCCGGGCACGCGGATTTCTTGCCGATGGGACTTGGCCGGAGGTTTCGGACGCGCCGCCGCCCGTTTCACCGCCTGCCGCTGCTTTGCACGCTTGGCCATCCTGTCCTCCCCGGGGTCGTGATCGGCCGGCTTGGCCGGCCCCTTCGCATCAGCACCCTAAGGAGGGCCGGTCGGTAGGTCAAGGTCGAAAGCGCGACCCGTGTCGGGCGCCGGCACCAACTCGCCACTACCGTTCGGCGAGCAGCCGGTCGATCTTGCGGGTGAGGTCGTGGCTCGCCAGGCTCTGGAGCGCAACGCGAAGGTCCGGTCTCCGGTCCATGAATGCAAGCAAGCTCGGGAGCGGCCAGCTCATGTACCGTGCGGGCGCGATGAACGTTACTTCCACGGGCGACGGGACACCTCTCAGGGCGAGCGCGGTGCCGATGATGTGGCCCGGTTCGAGTATTCCCAGGGGCCGATTCTCCTTCCGCACTTCCGCGCTCCCGGAGATCGCGATGCAGAGGCGCGCGGCCGGCTCCCCCTCGATGACAATCTTGTCGCCGGGCGCGGCGTCCTTCCACTCGCCCACGAGGGTCAGCGCGAGGAACTCGCGAGGGCGCAACGATTGGAATCCGAGCTCGTAGAGCCGCTGCTCGTCGCTGGAAAGGACGACGGGACGGCGTTCGAGATAGATGCGCGAGATCTGATACAGATTGATGGCGGTGAACACCAGCGCCCAGAGCACCGGCGGCCACAGCACGGTGCCTTGAAGCAGGAAATAGGGGATATTGGTGAGGGCGGCCGCGACGGCAAACCACCGGAGCCACAGGATGTCCCGCACCGAATACGCGACGAGCAGCAGGACGTTCGACAGATGTACGAGATAGTCGACGGGCTGAATTGGCATCTTCACCTCCCGGTTCCAGCATACTGCCGCGGTATGCCGCCGGGCATGGGCCGCTCCCCCGCCGCGGCGAATTGGTGTACTCTTTCGGCTATTCCTCACAAGGAGGCTTCATGAAGGCCACCGCCGCCATCGCCGAGATCCTCAAGCGGGAGGGAGTCGAGTTCATCATCGGCTATCCCGTCAATCACATCCTCGAAGCCGCCGCCGTCGCCGGCATCCGGCCCATCATCGTGCGCCAGGAGCGCACCGGGCTGCACATGGCGGACGCGGTGAGCCGCATCACCTCCGGGCGGAAGATCGGTGTGTTCTGCATGCAGCACGGCCCCGGGACGGAGAACTCGTTCGGCGGCGTGGCCCAGGCCTTCGGCGACTCGGTGCCCATCGTGGTGATCCCGGGCGGGTATCCGCGGAAGATCGCGGGCATCCCGCCGAACTTCAACTCCACGCAGAACTACCGTCACGTCACGAAGTGGGCGGAGTACGTGATGCGGGCCGCGGACGTGCCGGACGCCATGCGCCGCGCCTTCACCCAGGTGAAGAACGGCCGCCCGCGCCCCGTGCTCGTCGAGGTACCGGTGGACGTGATGGCGGAGGACGTGCCGGACAATTTCGACTACAAGCCCACCCCGCGCACGCGGGTGGCCCCCGACACCAAGGACGTGGCGGAGGCGGCGCGGGTGCTGATGGCCGCCGAGCGGCCCGTCATCTACGCGGGCCAGGGGGTGCACTACGCGAAAGCGTGGCCGCAGCTGCGCCAGCTCGCCGAGCTGCTCGAGTGCCCGGTCACGACCAGCCTCGAGGGCAAGAGCGCGTTTCCCGAGAATCACCCGCTCTCGCTGGGCTCGGGCGGCCGATCGCTGCCGAAGGCGGTGTACCAGTTCCTGCAGGAGTCCGACGTCATCTTCGGCGTGGGCTGCAGCTTCTCGACGACGAACTACGGCATCACCTTCCCGACCAAGGGCAAGGTGTACATCCACTCCACGCTCGACGCCGCCGACCTCAACAAGGACGTGCCCGTCGACCATCCAATCATTGGCGACGCCGGGCTCGTGCTGGAGGCGCTGATCGCGGAAGTGAAGGAGCGGCTCAAGGGCGCCCCGCGCGGCCGTCTCGACGCGGTCACCCGTGGCATCAAGACCGTCAAGGCGGAGTGGCTCAACCAGTGGATGCCGCGCCTCACCCAGAACACCGCGCCGCTCAGCCCCTACCGCGTGATCTGGGACCTCATGCACACGGTGGATCTGCCCAACACCATCATCACCCATGACGCGGGCAGCCCGCGCGATCAAATCTCGCCGTTCTGGGAGGCCCAGTCGCCCCTCTCCTACATCGGCTGGGGCAAGACCACCCAGCTGGGCTACGGCCTCGGCCTCGCCATGGGCGCCAAGCTCGCCGCCCCCGACAAGCTCTGCATCAATCTCTGGGGCGACGCGGCCATCGGCTTCACCGGCATGGACTTCGAGACGGCGGTGCGCGAGCGCATCCCGATCCTGTCCGTGCTGCTCAACAATTTCTCCATGGCCATCGAGCTCAAGGTGATGCCGGTGTCCACCGACAAGTTCCGCTCGACGGACATCAGCGGCCACTACGCGGACATGGCCAAGGCCTTCGGCGGTTACGGCGAGCGGGTCACCGAGCCCGCGGAGATCGTGCCCGCCGTCAAGCGGGCCATCGCCAAGACCAAGGAAGGCACGCCCGCGCTGCTCGAGTTCATCACCGAGAAGGCGGTCGACTTCTCGATGTACCCCTGAGGTGAGCGCGCGCGAATATCGGTTCATCCAGGTCGACGTCTTCACCGACCGCGTGTTCGGGGGCAACCCCCTCGCGGTGGTGCTCGACGGGCGAGGCCTGGTCGACGGCGAGATGCAGGCCATCGCGATGGAGATGAACCTCTCCGAGACGACCTTCATCCTGCCGCCCACGCATCCGGACTGCGCGGCGCGCGTGCGCATCTTCGCGCCCCGGCGGGAGCTCCAGTTCGCGGGTCATCCCACCGTGGGCACGGCGTGGGTCATGGCGGTGCACGGGCTTGTGCCCCGATCTCCCGCGGCGTTTAGCTTGGAAGAGGGGATCGGCCCGGTGCCCGTCACCCTCGAGGGCGATCCCAAGGAACCCTCCTTCATCTGGATGCGCCACGGCCCACCCGAGTTCGGCCCGGAGATGGCCAATCGCGCCGAGATCGCCGCGGCGCTCGGCCTGACCGAGGCCGAGCTCATCCCGGGGGCGCCCATCCAGACCGGCTCCACCGGCTCGCGCTTCATGTTCGTGCCGCTGCGCGACCGCGCCACCGTGGATCGGGCGCTGCTCGACGTGCCCAAGATCATCAAGGCGCTGGGCGACCAGCCCCTGGTCGGTATCTTCGTGTTCGCGCCCGATCCGGACCCCGGCGTGGGCCGGGTGCACTCGCGCATGTTCGCGCCGCACACCTCGGGCATTCCCGAGGATCCCGCCACCGGCTCGGCCACGGGACCGCTCGGCGCCTATCTGGTCAAGCAGAAGCTGGTCAAGGCCAGCGGGCCGGTCGCGATCGTGAGCGATCAGGGCGTGAAGATGGGCCGCCACAGCCGGCTCCATATCCGAGGCGTCGAGCGCGGCGGCGCCCTCACCGAGATCGAGGTGGGAGGCGGCGTGGTGCCGGTGATCGACGGACGCCTGCGCGTACCCTAGGCGACGCGTACCCCAAAGGAGGACATGCGATGACGCTCCGACGGCTGCTGGCCCCGGCTCTCCTCCTTCCCCTCGCGCTGGGCCTGGGCGCCGGCGCCGCCATCGCGCAGCCCGCGGGCACGCTCGTCGTCGGTCTCGTGGCCGAGCCCGTGAACCTGGACCCCGCCCAGGTCACCGACTTCAATTCCAACCGGGTCGGCCGCCGCATCGTGGAGCCGCTGATCACGTTCGCCGAGGAGACGACGAAGCTCGAGCCGAACCTGGCCGAGTCCTGGACGATCTCTCCCGACGGGCTCCAGTACACGTTCAAGCTGCGCAAGGGCGTGAAGTTCCACGACGGCACGCCGTTCAACGCGGCCGCGGTGAAGTTCTCCATCGAGCGCCAGATCCTCGCCGACCATCCCGCCGCCAAGCTCGGGAAATACCCCTTCGCCAACTACTTCTTCGGCAACGTCAAGGCCGTGGAGGTGCTGGACGACTCCACCGTGCGCTTCATCTTGAAGGAGCCGCGCGCCTCGTTCCTCGTGGTCATGGCGGCCGCGGCCGCCTCCATGGTGAGCCCCACCGCGGCGACGAAGGCGGGCGTGGACTTCGCCTCCGCTCCCGTCGGCACCGGTCCCTTCCGCTACGGCTCCTGGACGCGCGGGCAGCAGGTGGTGCTGGAGAAGTTCCCCGACTACTGGAAGGGCGCGCCCAAGGTGGACCGCGTGGTGTACCGCCCCATCGTGGAAGACCAGGCGCGGCTCACCGAGCTCCTCACCGGCACGCTCGATCTCATCGTGGGCGTGCCCGCCGACTTCGTGGCCCAGCTCGAGGGCAGCGCGAAGGTGAACCTCCTGAAGCAGGTGGGCGCGCACGTCTGGTACCTCGGCATCAACAACAGCAAGAAGCCGCTCGACGACAAGCGTGTGCGCCAGGCGCTCAACTACGCGGTGAACAAGGATGCCATCGTGAAGGACGTGCTCAAGGGCACGGGCGTGGTGTCGCGCGGCCCCGTGCTGCCCGGCACGTGGGGTGCCGATCCCAATCTCCAGGCCTATCCCTACGACCCCGCGAAGGCCAAGAAGCTCCTCGCCGAGGCGGGCTACCCGAACGGCTTCTCCACGTCGCTCTGGGTGCCGGAGTCGGGCTCGGGCATGCAGTCCCCGGTGGCCATGGCCATCGTGATGCAGTCGAACCTCCGCGCGGTGGGCGTCAACGTGACGCTCCAGACCATGGAGTGGGGCGCCTACATCGCCAAGCTCCGGACCAAGGAGCAGGAGCTGTTCGCGCTGTCCTGGGCCGCGGGCTCGGAGGATCCGGACATGGTGATGTATCCGCTGTTTCACTCCACCCAGTGGACGCCCAACGGCCCGAATCGCGCCATGTACAAGAACGAGAAGTTCGACGCGCTCCTCAATGACGCGCGGCACGTGACCGACCAGGCCAAGCGCGCGGCCCTGTACCGCGAGGCCCAGAAGATCCTCGTCGAGGACGCGCCGTGGGTGTTCGTGGATCACGAGATCCAGATCGCCGCGACCTCGAAGCGCGTGCAGGGCTTCAAGCTCCACCCGAGCTTCGACCTCCGCGTGGAGGCCGTCAGCCTCCGATAAAATCGGCAGTGATCCGCTTCCTCGCGCGCCGGCTCCTGCATCTGGGACCCGTGCTGCTCGGGGTCTCGGTGATCGTGTTCCTCGTGCTGCACCTGGCCCCCGGCGACCCCGCCGAGATCATGCTGGGCGCCAACGCCAATCGCGAGGACCTCGACCGGCTCCGCACGCAGCTCGGCCTCGATCAGCCGCTGCACGTCCAGTACGTCACCTGGATCGCCCATGTGGCCCGCGGCGACCTCGGCCGCTCGCTCTGGATGAAGCGGCCGGTGCTGGGGGAGGTGCTGGAGCGCTTCAAGGCCACGCTGCTGCTCACCGGCACCGCGCTCTTCCTCTCCACCGTGGGCGGGATCGCGCTCGGGATCGCCTCCGCCCGCCGGGCGAACTCGCTGCTCGACCGCCTGTCCGCCGTCGCCTCCCTGTTCGGCGCCAGCATGCCCACGTTCTGGCTGGGCATCGTGCTCATGGTGGTCTTCTCCTTGTGGCTCGGCTGGCTCCCCGCCTCCGGCATGTACGCGCCCTACGGCGGCGGCGGGCCGCGGGACCTGCTGGCGCATCTCGTGCTGCCCGCGATCACGCTCGCGGCGGCGTCGATCACGATCATCGCGCGCCTCACGCGCGCCGCCATGCTGGAGACGCTGGGGCAGGACTACGTGCGGACCGCGCGCGCCAAGGGTCTCGGCGAGCGCCCCGTGGTGTGGCGCCACGCCCTGAAGAACGCGCTGATTCCGATTGTGACAGTCGTAGGCGTGCAAGCGGGCTATCTGCTTGGCGGCGCCGTCCTCACCGAGACCGTGTTCGCCTGGCCCGGCGTGGGCACGCTGGTGGTCCAGGGCATCCTGGCCCGCGACATTCCCCTCGTGCAGGGCGGCGTCCTCGTGATCGCGCTGTCCTTCGTGCTCGTGAACCTGGCCGTCGACGCCCTCTACGCGTGGCTGGATCCGCGCATCAAGTACAACTAGCAAGATGACGCGAAGCGGCCCCCTGTTCTTCCGCCATCTCCGCAAGAACCGCCTCGCCGCCCTCGCCCTGCTGATCATCGCGCTCGCCGTGCTGGCGGCCCTCGCCGCGCCGTGGCTGCCCCTCGCCGATCCCGACACCGTCGAGACGGCAAGCCGCCTCCGACCGCCGGGCAGCCCGGGCCATGCCCTGGGCACCGACGAGTTCGGGCGCGATCTCTTGAGCCGGCTCATCTGGGGCGCGCGCGTGTCGCTGCTCGCCGGCGTGGGCACCGCCGCCGCGGCCATGGTGCTGGGAGTGACCCTGGGGCTTCTCGCGGGCTATTATCGCGGCGGGGTGGAATCGCTCATCATGCGCTTCACGGACATTCTCATGGCCTTCCCGTTCATCCTCCTCGCCATCGCCATCGTGGCCGGGCTCGGCCCCGGCCTGCGGAACGCCATGATCGCCATCGCCATCGTGGGCTTCCCCATCTACGCACGGCTGGTGCGCGGCGTGGTGCTCACCGTGCGCGAGCGGGAGTTCGTCGAGGCGGCACGAGCGCTGGGCAGCCCCGACCGACTGATCCTCGCCCGCCACGTGGCGCCGCATCTCTTCTCCCCGGTGGTGGTCGCCTTCAGCCTCGACGTCGGCGCCAAGATCCTCACCACCGCCGGCCTCTCGTTCCTGGGGCTCGGCACCCAGCCGCCGACGGCGGACTGGGGCAGCATGCTCGCCACGGGACGCCAGTTCGTGATCCTGAGCCCGCACGTGGTGCTGCTCCCGGGCCTCGCCATCTTCGTCACCGTGCTGGCCCTGAACGTCGTCGGCGACGCCGTGCGCGATCTCCTCGACCCCCGCACGCGCGCGGCCTGAGCGTGGAGATTCGCCCCATGCGTCTGGACACCGGCTTTCTCTCCTTCGATCTGCGCGACATCCCCGCCTATGCCCGAAAGGCGGAGGCGCTGGGCTTCGGCGCGCTCTGGTCCGCCGAGACCAAGCACGATCCATTTCTTCCCCTCGCGGTGGCGGCCACCGCCACGTCGCGGCTCGGCCTCGGCACCGCGATCGCCATCGCGTTCGCGCGGAGCCCCATGGTGCTGGCCAACATCGCCTGGGATCTCCAGCAGGCGTCGGGCGGCCGCTTCACGCTGGGGCTCGGCACCCAGGTGAAGGCGCACAACGAGCGTCGCTTCGCGGTCAAATGGGAAGCGCCGGGACCGCGGCTGCGTGAGCTGGTCGGCGCGCTCCGCGCCATCTGGAACACCTGGCAGAACAAGGCGCCGCTCGACTTCCAGGGCGCGTCCTATCGCATCAATCTCATGACGCCGTTCTTCGACCCCGGCCCCATCGAGCACCCGAAGATTCCCATCTATCTCGCCGGGGTGAATCCCTACATGGCGCGGCTGGCGGGCGAGATCGCGGACGGCCTGCACATTCACTCGTTCCACTCGGCAACATATCTCCGCGAAGTCCTGCACCCCGCGGTGACGGAGGGCCTCCAGCGCGCGAGCCGCTCGCGGCTGGATTTCGGCTTCCGGGCGTCCACCATGGTGGTGATCGGCGACAGTCGCGCCGAGATCGAGGAGCAGAAGCAGCAGGTGAAGCAGCAGATCGCGTTCTACGCCTCCACGCGCACCTATGCGGCGGTGCTGGCCTCGCACGGCCTCGAGGATCTCTCGCCGCGGCTCCACGCCAAGTCGCTCGAGGGCGACTGGACAGGCATGGCGAGTCTCATCAGCGACACGATGCTGGAGGACTTCGCGGTGATCGGCTCGTGGTCGGAGATCGGCGCCAAGATCCGCGAGCGCTTCGCCGGCCTCTACGACCGGACCCAGCTCTACCCCTCCTTCGCCCCCTCGCTGGACGACCCGCGCATGCAGCGCCTCGCCCGCGAGTTCAACCGCTGAGCCGGGGCATGGTCGCGCGCCTGGGCGTGCTGGTGCCTTCGGGCAACCCCACGGTGGAGCCCGAGCTCTACCGGATGGCGCCGCCCTCGGTGACGCTGCACTTCGCGCGGATGGCGTCCCTGGGCGACGGCGCGCCCGGCGCCCCCGCCGGCATGGAGCAGCGCACGTTCGGCTATCTGGACTCGGTGCCGGCGGCCACGCGCACGCTCGGCGACGTGGGGCTCACCGCGCTCGTGCTCGCCCATACCGGCGTGAGCTATCTCACGGGCTACTCGCGCGAGGAGCCGCTGCTGCGGCAGCTCCACGAGCACGCGCGCGCCCCCGCGACCACTGCGGCCCGGGCCATCCTGGCCGCGCTCGCCCATCTCGGCGTGCGGCGCATCGCGCTCGCGACGCCCTATCCGGAGGTCATCGCCACGGCCGGCCGCGCCTACTGGCAGGCGGCGGGGCTCGAGATCGTCGCCCACCACCGGCTGCAGAGCGTTGCCAACATCTACGAGGAGACGCCGGCGCGCGTCGAGGCGCTGGGCCGCGCCGCCGATGCGCCGGACGCGGAGGCGGTGCTGATCAGCGGGACCGGGCTCCCGACCGCCGAGGCGGTGACTCCGCTCGAGCGCGCCCTGGGCAAGCCCGTGGTCACGAGCCAGAGCGCCACGCTCTGGTGGCTGCTCCGCGCGGCCCGTGTGAGCCAGCCCGTGAAAGGCTGGGGAACGCTCCTGGCCGCATCGTCCGCCTAGCCTTTCGCGCCGACTCTACGCGAGCAGTAGCGCCGCGGGGCCACGACTGTCGGCGTTTCCGACGATTCCAATCGCGCAAGGCTTTCATGACGCGCAAGTGGCGATCTGACCGGGGGTTTCCGGCGTCTCATTCCGTGGCACCGCCCTTGCTGTCCTCCTCGATCATGCTGAACAATTGCCGAGAAGAAAAACAGGAGGACATCGTGCATAAATTGCGTCGCCTCATGCTCGTCGGCATCGCGACCGTCATCGGCCTGGCCCCCGTCGCCGCGGGCGCGGTGACTCTCACCCATACGCCACTGGGCGCGCCCCTGTGCTTGAGCGCCGGCGCGCCCACCCCTTGCAACGGAGGCGTGGCCTCGATCGACCACTACGACTTCAGCTTCGACATTTCCGGCGTCGTGGGCGCCGATCAGGAGATCACCGACGCCCTGCTCACGCTCAATCTGTTCGACGACTTCGGCAAGGCGGACGGCAGCGAGAAGCTGACGCTCCACCTCGACGGCGACCTGGTCCCGACCGCCGGCGACGTGCAGAACGATCTTGGCCTCACGCTGGACCTGACCCTGCTCGCCGACAACATCCTGTACGTGTCGCTCGGCGTCGATGGCGCGAGCGGCGACTACTACTTCGGGTGGTCGACCCTTGACCTCACGCTGCAGGATCGTCCCGATCCGGTGCGGGACCCGGGTCCCGGGACCAGCGCGGTGCCGCTGCCGGCATCGCTGATCCTGCTCGGTTTCGGCCTGGGCGCGGCGGCGGTGGCTCGCCGCGCCTAGGCCGCAGTTCGAGTCTAGTCCCCGTCGGGCGTCGGCGGCTCGTTCGTGTCCTGACCGAACGTGAGCAGGTGCCCGTCGGGGTCGAGGCAGGAGAACTCCTTCATCCGGTAGACCGTGACGCGCAGCGTCCCGACGTCCACGCCGCGCGAGCCCAGCGCGCGGTGCAGTGACTCGATGTCGTCGGGATAGAAATAGAAGTTCACCGGCCAGTCCGCGCCGGTGGCGCCGGGCGGCCGGACGGGGCCGCCCTCCCCACCCGCCAGCATGAGGTCCACCCCGTCGCGCCGGATATGCGCCCAGCGGAAGTCGCGCAGCGCGGACTCCGGCGACACCAGCATGAAGCCCAGGTGGTCGCGGTAGAACGCGAGGCTCCGCTGCACGTCGGCCACGCGGAGCATGGGCGTGAGACGGGTGAGGGTCATGCCCGCGCCTCACCCGCCCGCCGCGTCCTTCTTCACCTGGGCAAAGGTCTCCTTCGCCACGAGCATGGCGTCGCGCACGAGTGGCGCGCCCACGTACCCCATCAGATGGAGAATGCTCTCGATGAGCTGATCCTCCGTCCAGCCCTGGCGGAGCGCCATCCGGAGATGGATGGCGAGCTCCGGCTCCCGCCCGGTGGCGGCGTCCGACACCACGGTGATCAGCGTGCGGGTCTTGAGATCGAGACCCGGGCGCGTCCAGATCGTGCCGAACACGCTCTCCTGCGCGAGGTCGATGAACTTCGTCATGATCGGGTCGCTGTACGCGCCCTTGGCAACCCGCTCGACGTAGGCGTCGCCGAGCAGCTGGCGCCGCATCTCCCGGCCCTTCTTGAGGTTCTCGCTGTCGGTCATCACCGGCTCCCCATGACCAGACGTTCGTGCAGTGCGCTCGCCATCTCGTCGAGCCCGGCCCCCGCCCACATGCGGAAGAAGGGCGCCTTCTGGAAGGCGGCGAACTCCTTCCCCGCCCGCTCCGCCGTCTGCTGCGGCGTCTCGCCGGAGCGCGGGGCGCGGATCTTTTCCGTCACCACCCGGTCCTTGTGGTAGATCGCGGGCAGCTCGATGTAGTGGTAGAGGTACGTCATGTCCTTGTCGTAGAACACCACCACGGGAATGGACTGGTATTTCTTCCCGCCCTTCTCGTTCATGAACTCGGCCATGATGTCGGCGTTCGGGCTCCGCCCCGGCTCGGTCAGCGGATTGTCGGTCTTCCCGAACGTCTGCCCGTCGCGGTTGAAGATGCGGAGGTCCAGGCCGGCGGCCTCGGCCACGCGCGCCACCATCGGCACGTCGCGCCGGCAGTCGGACGACCAGTCCTCGGAGAGGGCGAGAATCTTCGCTGGGCCACCGGGCTGAGCGGCCAGCCATTTCCAGGCCGCCGTCTGCGTGTCGGTGAGCCGGCTGCCCTCGTACCACTCGCGCATCGCGGCGGCATGGTCGGGACGCTGCGAGCCGCCGCTGCCCTCGCGCTTGAGGTTCTCGGGCGTGCCCACGTAGGCGAGGTACTGCGGAAACGTCATGCCGGACGCGTAGCGCGCCGGCGTCACCACGCTCTTGCTGCGGTCCATTGGCTGCGCCCTCCTCAGAAGATGGCGATGGGATGCGCGGGCGCCCCGGTGCTGCCCAGGATGCGCAGCGGCGTGGCGGTGAAGAGGAACTCGTTGCGTCCCTCCTCCGCGCAGACCTTGGCGAGGCGCTCGGGATAGGTGTTGTCGACCAGGGCCAGGCCGAGGAACGGGATGGCGAGGTGCGCGCTCATGCCGAAGCCGGGATACCCGCTGGGCCGCTCGTCCATCATGTCCCAGGAAATGGCCGCGATGTCCTTCTCACGGAACCACTCGAGGCACGAGACGTGGAGGCCGGGGTGCGGGTCCACGCGGAACACGAAGTTGGGATGCGCGGCGAGGAACGCCTCGTTGCCGCTGCGCACCACCACCACGTCGCCGGGCTGGACCCGCACGCCCGCGCGCACCGCCACCTCGTCCAGCTCCGTGGGCGTCACCGGCTTCCCGACCGTCACGTAGCCTTCCCTGCGGCCCGCCGCAACGTCCAGGAAAACACCCCGGGTCGTGATCCCGTCGAACAGCGCGTCGATGGGGCACCACGTCGCGCCGGCGGTGGTGAGGCTCTCCGCGAACGGCCGGCCGTTGTAGAGCTCGCCGTCCCAGGCCACGTGGCAGAGCGCGTCGATGTGGGTGATGGTGAACCCGTGATAGACGAGGTCGAAGCGGTCGAGCACCACGTCCACCCGCTCGCGCTTGCCCGGGAAGGTCACGTGGTACATGAGCACGGGCTGCGGCCCCATGTCCCGCGCGAGCGAGACGGTGCGGCCCTTCTTGATGAGGCTCTGGGCCTGCGCCTGCTTGGCCGGCGTGATCAGGTTCAACGTGCCCTTCTGGTCGTCATGGCCCCAGCGGCCCCAGTTGTTCAGCTCCTTGAAATAGGCCTCGACACGATCCTGGGTCGGCAGCTTGATGTCGGCCATGGCGGCTCCTCGGTGAAGGTGGGCGACGTGGCAGCGGACGATGACGGAGCGACAGTAGCGGCCCCGCGCGCGCCCGTCAAGCGTGCTATAAGGGGACCCACGATGACTCGCGATCATCTCAAGACCCGCATCTTCGAGGCCATCGACCGCCGCGCTCCCGAGATCATCCGCATCGGTGAAACGATTCGGAAGAACCCCGAGCTGGGCTTCAAGGAAGTCAAGACGGCGCGCCTCGTCGAGGAGACCTTCCGGGCGCTGGGCCTGGCGCCGCGGCCCGGCCTCGCCTTCACCGGCGTGCGCGCGGACGTGTCGGGAGGCGCCGGCGCCGGACCCACGTTCGCGGTCCTCGGCGAGCTGGACGCCCTTCGCGTCACCGGCCATCCCGACGCGGATCCCCACAGCGGGGCCGCGCATGCCTGCGGTCACAACGCGCAGATCGCGGGGATGCTCGGCGCGGCCATGGGATTGCTCGACGCGAAGGCCTTCGCGCATCTCGCCGGGCGCGCGGTGTTCTTTGCGGTGCCCGCGGAGGAGGGCGGCGACCTCGAGTGGCGGGTGAGCCAGGTGCGCGCGGGGAAGCTCGAGCTGCTGGGCGGCAAAGCCGAGCTCCTGCGCCTCGGGCACTTCGACGACGTGGACCTCGCGATGATGATTCACCTCACCTCGCGCCCCGAGGACGGGAAGGCCTCGGTGCCGCTGTCCAACAACGGCCGCGTCGGCAAGCTCGCGCGCTACGTCGGCAAGGCCGCGCACGCGGGCGGCGCGCCGCACCTCGGAATCAACGCGCTCTACGCCGCCCAGCTCGGGCTCATGGCGATCAACTGCCTGCGCGAGACCTTCCGCGACGAGGACTCGATCCGCGTGCACCCGATCCTCACCGCGGGCGGCTCGCAGGTGAACGTCATCCCCGCCGAGGCGCGCATCGAGACGTACGTGCGCGGGCGGACGCTGCCCGCCATCCTCGACGCCAACGCCAAGGTCGACCGCGCCCTCCGCGCCGGCGCCCTCGCCCTCGGGGCCACCGTGGAGATCGATACCTTCCCGGGCTATCTCCCGCTCGAGTGCGACACCACGATGGCGCGCTACTTCCGGCAGTCGGTGGAGTCTCTCTGGGGGGCCGAGCACTTCACGCAGCTGGGTCACCGCGGCGGGTCCACCGACATGGGCGATTTGAGCCAGGTGATCCCCTGCCTGCACCCCTACCTCGGCGGCGCCGCCGGCACCGGCCACGCTGCGGACTACCGCATCGCCGATCCCGATCTCGCCTACGTGGGCCAGGCCAAGGCCCTCGCGAGCATGGTGGTGGACATGCTGGCGGACGGCGCGGCGGGCGCGCGCGAAGTCCTCGGCAAGGCCAAGCGTCCCCTCACCCGCGCCGGCTACCTGGACCTCCAGCGGACGATGGGCCGGCGCGAAGTCTACGAGGGGCGCTAGCAGTGCCGCTCGCGACGATTCCCCTCGGTGCGCTCACGAAGAAGGGCGTGGGCCTCAAGCGCCCGGAGGACGTCGTGGTCGCGCGCGACGGCCGCGTGTGGGCCTCGGACGAGGCGAGCGCCTGCGCCGAGATCATGGCCGACGGAACGCTCCGGCGGGTCGGCAAGGCGGGCGGTAAGCCCAACGGCATCAACATGGACCGCGAGGGCCGCATCGTCATCGCCAACTTCGCCATCGACACCTCCGACCCGGGAGCGCTGCAGCGTTTGGACACGCGCACCGGCCGCATCGAGTTCCTCTGCGCGGAGATCAACGGGAAAATGCTCAAGGCCTCGAACTATCCCCTCGTCGATCGCGCGGGCAACGTCTGGTGCAGCCACTCGACCTGGGATCGCGCGGGATCCAGCGCGGGCTCGGGCGATGGCTTCGTCTATCGTGTGCGGCCCGACGGCCAGGCCGAGGTGATGGCCGAGGGCTTTCACTTCACCAACGGCCTCGCCATGGACCCGGACGAGCGCCATCTCTACGTGTGCCAGACGGTGGGCTGCGACGTGGTGCGTCTCTCTCTCCGCGCCGACGGGACGCTGGGCCCGCGCGAGCGCTACGGTCCCCTCCTCGGGGGGCCGGCCATCGAGAACCCGAGCGTGGCGGAGCGCGGCACGCAAGGCGCCACCGACGGCTGCGCCTTCGACCAGGAGGGAAATCTCTGGGTGACGCTGGTGCGCGCCAACAAGGTCATCGCGATCACGCCCGCGGGCACCGTGCAGGTGATCATCGAGGATCCCACCGGCGACCTGATGGACTGGCCCACCAATGTGTCCTTCGGCGGGGCGGATCTCCGCGACCTCTACATCGGCAGCGTGCGCAAGGACTACGTGCTCCACACGCGGAGCCCCATCCCGGGCGCCCCGCTCGTGCATCAGCGGTAGCCCACGGAGGGTAGCCCGATGACCCCCTCGCACCTCGCGCTGGCGACCGTCACGCTGCTGCTGGCCGTGCTTGCGGGGCGGCCGGCCGGAGCCCAGGTCCCCACCGACTGCGACTCGACGAAGATCACGGCGGCATTCGAGGGCTTCTTGCGTACGGGCAAGATGCCGCCGGCGCTCGGGCAGTGGCTGGTCGATCCCAAGGCCCAGACGGTCGAGCCCTATCGGGCATTCGACAATGTCTACTACGTGGGCGTGTGCTGGGTCTCGGCCTGGCTCATCACGACGAGCGACGGCGCCGTGCTGATCGATACCCTGCACGATCCGTTCGGCGATCTGCTCATCGCGAACATCCGCAAAGTCGGGGTGGATCCCGCGAGCATCAAGTACGTCCTCATGACCCATGGCCACTTCGATCACGTGGGGGGCGCCTACAAGGTCAAGTCCCTGACGAACGCGCGCTTCGCGATGACGGAGAAGGGCTGGGCCGAGGCGATGACGTCGGCCCAGGCCTCCCAGGGCACGCCCCGCCGGTGGACGATGATCGCCAAGGACCTCGTGGTGAAGGACGGCGACGTCATCACGGTGGGCGATACGACGTTCGGAGTGTACGAAACTCCTGGCCACACGTTCGGGACCGCCTCCTATTCCTTCCACGTCCGGGACGGCGCCGATTCGTACCATGCCTTCACCGTCGGCGGACTGGGGCTGAACGCCATACAGAGCTCGCAGCAGGTGGAAGCGTACATTGCCAGCGTGACGCGCATTGCCGAGCTCGTGCGGCAACCGACCGACCCGATCACCGTGCATCTGACCACGCACCCGTCCAGCAATGGGCTCACGGAGGCCGCTCAGCGACTCAAGTCCCGGCGACCGGGGGAGCCCCATCCCCTCGTGGACCCGGCGGGATTCACGAGCCAGCTCGAGATGCTGCGGAAGGACGCCGAGGAGCGGCTGGTCATCGAGAAGAACGCCGGGCGCTGACCGCGCCGGCGCCGTCCCCGTCCTACCGTTGCACCGCCGGCACCCACGCGGTGGTGCGGCCCGCCACCGTGGTGTACGTGATGCGCTCGCCGCGCGCGGTGCGCGCGTCGGCCTGCTTGCCCCAGCGGTAGTGAAAGAGCCAGCCGCGCGGGAAGTGGTCGCTGTCCGAGCGCGCGCCCACCGCTCGCCGCATGACCGCGCGGATCGTCACGCGGAGGCGCCGGGCCTCCGCCGCGCTGAGCATGTCGGCGCGGCGCGCGGGCGCGATGCGCGCCTGGTAGAGCACCTCGTCGGCGATCCAGTTCCCGACGCCGGCGGAGAAGCCCTGGTCGAGCAGCACCGCCTTGATGGGCGTCTTCCGCTCGCGGAGCGCGGCCACGAAGCGCGCGGGCGGCGGGACCTCGAGGAGCGCGTCCCAGCCGAGCAGGCTGATCGGCGGCTCGGAGGCAGGGTCCTCGCGCAGCCGAATGCGGCCGAGGCGCCGCCCATCGGTCATGACGAGCTCGCCCCCGTCGTCGAAGGTGAGGCGAAGCTTGGTGAAGCGCGGCGGCCAGTCCGCGAAGCGGTCCACGCCGCCGTGGGAGACGAGGCGCACGCCCCGCAGCACGGTGGAATGGAAGCCCCCCGCCATCCCGAAGTGGAACGTGGGCCAGGGCCGGCGGTCCAGCTCCATCCAGAGATGCTTGCCGCGCCGCCGCACCGCGAGCACGCGGCGCCCCTCGAGCGCGCGCACGAAGCGCGCGGGCGGGACGCCCTCGAACACGATGGGATCCTTCGCGCACGCCACCGCGACGATGCGGCGGCGCGCCGCGACCCGCTGGGCGATGACGCGGGCCGCGTCGACTTCGGGCAGCTCGGGCACTTACGGCTTGACGATGTCGAGCAGCTCGACCTCGAACACCAGGGTCGCGCCGGGCTTGATCCTGGGCGGGGCCCCCTGCTCACCGTAAGCGAGCGCGGGCGGGCATGTGAGGCGGCTCTTGCCGCCCACCTTCATCTTCTGAAGCCCCTCCGTCCAGCACGGAATCACCCGATTCAACGGAAACGTCGCGGGCTCTTTGCGCTCCACCGAGCTGTCGAACACGGTGCCGTCGGTGAGGGTGCCGTGATAGTGCACCTTCACGGTGTCGGTGGGCTTGGGCGAGGCGCCCGTGCCCGGCTTGATGGTCTGGACCACGAGCCCGGTGGGGCTGCGGGTCGCCCCCTGCTCTGACGCGGCCTTGGCGAGGTAGGCCTCACCCGCCTTCTTCTCGGCGTCAGCGGAGGCCCCCACCCGCGCGGCGTGGAGCGCCTGCACCTTCGGCCCGTAGGCCTGCAGGTCCACCTTGTCCGGCGCCTTGCGCACGCCGTCGCCGATGCCGGCGAGCACGGTGGCGAGCTCCGCCTCGGTCAGGTTGAAGTTGGCGAGGCTTCGGCTCACCAGGAGCCCGAGGGCATAGAGGGTCTTGTCGTCCTCCGTCTTGAGCGAGGGGGCCTGCGCGAGCGCGGGCGCACCGCCGAGCAGGATGACGAGCGCGCACGCGATCGCAGTTCGCATCGCGAGCCTAGACCATACCCGGCATGAACGCGTCCCGGCCGCGCTGATACGTCGGCTGGCGCTGGGCGGGATTGCGGTTCACGAGAGGGCGGAAGTACATGGGATGGGTGAGGCACCGCACCTCGTGCTCGATGGTGGCGAGCGGCGCCTTGGTGTCGAGGTCCACGATCTCCTGGAAGCGGTACTGGATGTCGCTCGACTCCTCGGAGACGAGCCCGCGCTCCTTCAGCTTCGCGTGGGGGCCGGAGAAGTCGGCAATGTAGACGGCGATGTGATGGCCGTCGTAGGGCGCGATCTCTCCCGCCGTCTCCTGAAACACCAGCTCCTGCCGGAGCTGACCGATCTTGATGCGCGCCGCCGTTCCGCCACCGTTTCCGGTGATGACGGAGGGCGCGCCGAAGACCTCCTTGTAGAAGCGGGCGATCCCGGACGCCGTCCCCGGCCGCACCGGCACCTCGAAGCGCGCGATGCCGAGCGTCACGTCACCGAACTCGGGGGCGGGCGCGTAGCAGCGGAACCGATTCCCCCAGGGGCACGTCACCAGCACGTGCTTGTCCTCGTTGGCGAACGCGAACTTCGTGCCCTCGAGCTTGGGCTTCACTTCCTCTAGCCGCTCGCGAAGCGCGCCGAGGTGCGGCATCACGAGGTCGGTGTAGCCCGGATAGACGTTGGGCGCGCCGGTGGGCAGGTGGAACTGGGACTGCCCGGCGTTGGCCCACATGTTCTCCGTCCCGATCATGATGTAGGGATCGCGCGTGAGGCCGAGCCCCTGGATGTAGAAACGCGTGGCGAGCACCTGGTCGGGGACGCGCACGTTGACGTGCTCGAGGAACAGGATGTTGCCCACGTCCTGAGTGGTCCGGTCGAAGTGTCCGCCTCGCATGGATGTCTCCTCTCTTACGTGAGGACCGCGATCTTCTGCCGATCGATCAGCGCGAAGTCGATGGTGGCGCCTAGCCCGGGCCCGTTCATCGCATGCACGAGCCCCACGCGGTCCACTTCGATGTCGTCCACGAGCCCGTACTTCTGCGCTCCCGCCGGAAGCAGAACTTCGAAGAACTCTGTATTTCGGATCGCCATGATCACATGCAGGTTCGCCACGTTGTTGAGCGAGTTGCCGCCGTGGTGGACCTCGAAGTTCATGTGGAACGCCTCGGCAAGATGCGCCGACTTGACGAGCGGCGTGATGCCGCCCTTCACCGCGGGATCCCCGCGAAGATAGTCGGTGGCCCGCTCGGTAATCCACGGAGCCAGCGCGGTGAAGCCGCCCGGCGTGTACTCGGTGGCGAGGATGGGGATCTCGAGCTGCTGCTTGAGCTTCACGTAGTTGTAGAGATCGTCATCCGCGAGCGGGTCCTCGTACCAGTGAAAGCCCAGCTCCTCGATGGCCTTCCCCACCCGCAGCGCCTCCGGGTACTGGTAGGCCCACGTCGAGTCGAGCATCACGGTGTAGTCGTCCCCGACCGCCTTGCGCACCGCCCGGCAGACCTTGATGTCGGTATCGGGGTCGGTGGGCGGATGGATCTTGTACGCGCGCCAGCCCTCCGCCTTGAAGCGCGCAGCTTCCTCCGCGTACGCCTCGGGCGAGGACAGCACCGCCGAGCTCGCGTACGCCGCGATGCTGTCCCGATATGTCCCGAGCAGCCGGTGAATGGGCAGGCCCGCGACCTTGCCGGCGATGTCCCACAGGGCCACGTCCACCGCACCGATGGCGCGCAGCGTGGTGTTGCGGTGCCGGCTCCACAGCGCGTGCCAGAGCCGCTCGCGGTCCAGCGGGTCCTGGCCCATCACCAGGGGCTTCAAGTAGTGGATCAGCGACTCCGCGTCGAAGCGCGCGCCGCGCATGGCCGAGCCGAGGAAGGCGTGGCCGACCACGCCGTCATCCGTGCGCACGGCGAGGAGACCGAGCTCGCTCTTGCCCGCGAAGGTCCCGGTGTGGCGTCCGTACTGGGTGGCCGGGATGCCGCCCCAGCCGAACAGGGTGAGCGTGACATCGCTGATCTTCATCTCGGTGGGGCCCCTCCCCGGGCCCCAGGGTACACCAGAATGCTGCTAGACTACCCGCCATGACGCGGAGCCGTCTCGTCTACTCCACCGACGGAGGGCGCCTGCCGAGCGCGCCGTCCGCGCCGCGTCCCACGTCGCCCGCCGGCGGCCACCGTCCGCCCGACGACGGCATCGTGCGCATCACGCGCGACCGCGGCAACCGCGGCGGCAAGGTCGTCACGGTGATTCACGGCCTGCGCGCGCGCGGCGCCGCCCTCGACGCGCTCGCCGCCGAGCTCAAGCGCTTCTGCGGCGCGGGCGGTACCGTGAGGGACGGCGTCATCGAGATCCAGGGCGATCATCGGGAGCGCGTCGCGGAGCGGCTGCGCGCCCTCGGACACACCGTCAAGCTCGCCGGAGGATAGAGTCATGGACTATCGCGTCATCTCCGCCGACTGCCACCTCGATCTGCCGTGGCTGCCGCCCGATCTCTTCACCAGCCAGGCCTCGGCGGCCATGCGCGACCGCATGCCCTTCGTGACCGACGGCCCCAAGGGTCCCATCTGGGTGTCGAAGAGGGGCAGCCAGTTCGGCTTGGTGAACGGGATGGGCTCGGCCGGCCGCGAGTACGTGCCCGGCGTCATCCATCGCTCGGACCGCATGGCGTCGACCGGGCTCTACGATGATGGCAAGCGCGGCATTCGCCGGCTGACTGATCCCGACCTTCGCCTGAAGGACCAGGCGCGCGACGGCGTGCAGGCCGAGGTCCTCTACGGCATCCTCGGCACGAGCGACCGTCTTCAGGATCCCGAGGCGGCGGTCGAGATGATGCGCATCTACAACGAGTGGCTCGCGGGCTTCTGCGCCACCCATCCCGACCGCTACGCGGGCCTCGCCTGCATTCCGAGCCTCTCCATCGAAGCCGCGGTCACCGAGATCGAGCGCGTGGCAAAACGTGGGATTGCGCGCGGCATCGAGATCGCGAACTCGCACGACATGCCGCGGCTCTGGGATCCCGTCTGGGAGCCGGTGTGGCGCGCCGCCGCCACCGCGGGGCTGCCCGTGCACTTCCACACCATCGGAGCCAAGCGGGCGGACTGGTCCATGATGCCCCCGCGCGTCCAGCGCGTGGCCTTCGCCACCCACATCACCGGCTTCCAGCTCCACATGGCCGACGTGCTCATGAGCGTGATCTTCGCCGGCGTGCTCGAGCGCTATCCCAATCTCAAGCTCGTCATCGGCGAGAGCGGCATCGGCTGGATTCCCTATGTCCTCGATCGCATGGACCTCGAGTGGGAAGACCAGTTCAAGGATCTCGAGCTGACCATGCGTCCCAGCGAGTACTGGCGCCGGCAGTGCAAGGCCACCTACCAGAGCGACCGCATCGGTGTGGCCCTGCTCGACGAGCTGGGGCCGGAGACCATCATGTGGGGCTCGGACTTCCCGCATCCGGACGGGGTGTGGCCCGACTCCCAGGAGTTCATCCAGAAGGAGCTCGGGCACCTGCGTGAGGACAACAGGCGGAAAATCGTGTGCGAGAACGCGGGCCGGCTCTACGGCTTCATCAACTGAGCGAGAGGAGCGAGCCATGAAGATCGGCGTCTGCATCTTCGCCACCGACTACGCGATCCGCATCGACGAGCTTGCGAAGGCCGCGGAGCAGCGCGGGTTCGAGTCCTTGTTCGTGCCCGAGCACACCCACATCCCCACGAGCCGGAAGACGCCCTTCCCCGCCGGCGGCCAGCTCCCGAACGAGTACTCGCACACCTACGACCCGTTCGTCTCCCTCATGATGGCGGCGGCGGTCACGACGAAGCTTCGTGTCGGCACCGGCATCTGCCTCATCATCGAGCGCGACACCATCGTCACCGCCAAGGAGGTTGCGAGCCTGGATGCGCTCTCCGGCGGGCGCTTCGAGCTCGGCATCGGCGGCGGCTGGAACGTGGAAGAGATGAACAATCACGGCACGGAGCACACGACGCGCTTCAAGAAGCTCCGCGAGCAGGTGCTCGCCATGAAGGAGATCTGGTCGAAGGACGAGGCGCAGTTCCACGGCGAGTTCGTCGACTTCGACCCCATCTGGTCCTGGCCCAAGCCCGCGCAGAAGCCAAACCCCCCGGTGCTCCTGGGCGGGGAGTCCGGCCACACGCTGCAGCGGGTGGTGGATTTCTGCGAGGGCTGGTTCCCGCGCGGCCGCTCGCCCGAGATGGTCGTCACTGGGATGAAGGATCTTCGCGAGCGCGCGTCTAAGGCAGGGCGCGACATGAAGACCATCTCCGTCTCGGTGTTCGGAGCGCGGCCGGACGAGGGCGACCTCGCGCGCTACCAGGAGGCCGGCGTAACCCGCGCCATCCTGCGGCTCCCCCCGGACGGGCCGGACGTGGTGCTGCCGCTCCTCGATCAGTGGGCCAAGTTCATCGGCAAGTAGCGCTATGGGTTAAGTTCCAGAAAGTCCTATTTTTCAGAACAGTAAGGGCATATTTTCCCTTGACGTGCCTCTCGGACTTACCTACAGTCCCCATCTGGGGCTAGCTGTCTAGGGTGGCCCGGGGGGAAACAGCGTTGGACCTTGCCTCGGCGTTCCTTTGGCGGGTTCATTGGCGGGTCCGATACTTGAGCATTCGGTACATAGGTTCTTTCCTCGCACTTCTTCTCCTCACCGCGACGCTCGCCGACGCGCAGCCGCTGGACGCGCACGGCCACATCGCGGCGGGACGCGCCGCCTACGCGCAAGGCGCCTTCGATCGCGCCATCGAGAGCTGGACGCTGGCCGCCGACACCGCCGAGCGGGCGGGCGATCGCGCGGCCCAGATCCAGGCGCTGGTCTACGTGGGCGAGGGCCAGGCCGCGCTGGGACGCTATGGGCAGGCCGCCGCCGCGCTGGATCGCGCGCTGAAGCTCGCGGACGCTTCCCCGGATCGCTCGAACGTGCCGTGGATCCTCTCGCGCCTCGGCAATGTCCTGATCGCCACCGGCCCCGCGGACGCCGCCGAGACCACGCTGCGTCGTGCGCTTCAGATGGCGCGCGAGGGCGGTGACGCGCCGCTCACCATTGCGGTGCTGAACGACCTGGGCAATTTCCTCACGATCCACCGGAAGAGCGCCGAAGCCGTCGCAGCCTACCAGGAAAGCGTGACCCTCGCCGCGCGGGCCGGCGACGCCGGGCAGGCCATGCGTGGCCGGGTCAACCTGGCCCGCGCCCAGCGCCTCGCCGGCGACGCCCGCGGGGCACGGCAATCTTTGGATACGGTGCTCGCCTCCGCCGAAGCTTTGCCCCCCTCCCGCGACGCCTCCCTCCTCCTCATCAGCGTGGGCGTGGGCTACCGGGAGCTACGCGCCGGCGGCCGCGACGCCGGCAACGAGCTGCTGCTGCGCGCCGGGCGGAGCTTGAGCCGTGCCAAGGACGTGGCCGAGCAGATCGGGGACCGGCGGACCAGCTCGTACGCCACGGGGTATCTTGGTGCCCTCTACGAGGACTCGGGGCGGTACCCGGAGGCGCTGCAGCTGACGCGCGAGGCGATGTTCGACGCCCAGCAGGCTCAGGCGCCCGAGTCGCTCTATCGGTGGCAGTGGCAGGTGGCGCGGGTGCATCGCAAGATGGGCGCGATCGACGACGCGCTCACCGCCTATCGGGCGGCCGTCCAGCAAGTCGCGGCGGTGCGGCCCGAGCTGACCGTGCGCTACGACGCCGCCACCACCTCTTTCCGCGAGTCCGTCGGCCCCCTCTTCTTCGAGCTGGTCGACCTCCTCCTCCGCCGGGCCGCCGATCAGAGCGACCCGCGGGCGCTCCTCGTCGAGGCGCGGGACATCGTGGAGTCCTTCAAGGTCGCCGAGCTGCGCGACTACTTCCGCGACGACTGCGTGGACATCGCGCTGTCACGGATCACCCCGCTCGACGTGGTGTCGCCCACCGCCGCCGTCGTCTACCCGATCGTCCTCCCCGACCGGGTCGAGATGCTCGTCACCCTGCCCGCGGGTCTCCGACGCTTCGTGGTCCCGGTCTCCGAGGCCCGGCTTACCCGGGAGGTGACGCAGTTCCGGCAGCTCCTCGAACGGCGGACCACCCGGCAATTCCTTCGTCCCTCGCGGCAGCTCTACGACTGGCTCATGCGCCCGCTGGAGGCTGAGCTGAGCGCCGCGAAGATCGACACCCTCGTCTTCGTCCCGGATGGCCCCCTCCGCACCATCCCGATGGCCGCGCTCCACGACGGTCAGCGGTTCCTGATCGCGAAGTACACGCTCGCCATCACCCCGAGTCTCAAGCTCACCGACCCGCGGCCGCTCGATCGCAAGCGCCTGCGCATCCTGGCGGTCGGGGTGACCGAGGCGGTCCAAGGCTTCGCCCCGCTTCCCGAGGTCGAGCACGAGATCGCCAACGTGCGGGAGGTGTTCGGCGGCACGACGCTCCTGAACGAGCAGTTCTCGGTCGCGCGCCTCGACGAGGAGCTGAAGCAGGGCGCGTATACCATCCTCCACGTCGCCTCGCACGGCGAGTTCGGGGGCGAGGTCGACAAGACCTTTCTCCTCGCCTTCGACGGCAAGGTGACGATGGACCGCCTCGACCGGCTGATCGGCGCGTTGAAGTACCGCGACGAGCCGCTCGAGCTCTTGACCCTCAGCGCGTGCGACACCGCCGAGGGGGACGATCGGGCCGCGCTGGGGCTCGCTGGCGTCGCCGTCAAGGCGGGCGCCCGTAGCGCGGTGGCCACGCTGTGGAGCGTCAACGACGAGGCCTCCGCCGGCCTGATCGCGGACTTCTACCGCGAGCTCAAGGACCCCACCATGTCGCGTGGCGTGGCGCTCCAGCGCGCCCAGCTCAAGGTTCTCAGCGATCCCCGGTACGAGCACCCCGGATTCTGGTCGCCGTTCCTGCTCATCAACAACTGGCTGTGAGGAGACTCAACATGCGGAAGCTCTGGCTCACCATGCTGTGCACGCTGGCTTTCCTCGGGACGGCGGCCGTCTCCGAGGCGCTTGTCTCCGTGAGTATCTCGGATGGGACAACCATTCGCGATGGGGTAACGCTGGGCGGCCTAAAGCTCAGCCAGGCCATCAACCCCCCGATTCTGAACGCCGACACGACGACCACGCTGAACATCCTCACGTGCACGACGCCGCCGTGCACAGTCTTCTTCCCGAGCGGTACGGCCTTCTCGAGCGGCCAGACGATACCCAATCCCCCGCCGTCTGGCAGCACGTTCAAGCTCCAGGACGTCTCATCCACCAATCGGGCGCGGATCGAGGTCTTGGATGCCGCCACCTCCTCCGACCGGGTGAGCTTCAAGGGAGTCAAGTTCACCTCGCTCGTCGCCGGCAAGACGTTGACGATTACGTATAGAACGGGGTCTACCGACCTCCGGGCGCTCACCTCCGCCCAGTCGTCGAGCTACTTCGTGAGCGCCGCCTTCAGCGGCTCCTTCAAGAACAGCACAGGGCTGTCCCGCGCCACGGCCTGCAAAGCGGGGACCGCCTCGACCGACATGGACACCTCGGACGACGCGTGTGCCCGGCTATCGGTGACCCTGAACGGGACGGGCGTGGATGGGCAAGGTAGCAGCGTGAGCGCGACGGTGGCAGTCGCGTGCAGCAATTCGTTCCCGACTTTGAACCCCTGCGGGACCGGCGGGAGCTGGACCGCGCTCAGCGGGGCTTTTACTGCGGTTAACGACGGGCGTAGCATCAGCTGCCCGAGCACCTGTACTCCCGTGCAGGTGGCCACGCTCACGGGCAAGTTCAACGGCGTCAACGAGGTGCTTCAGCTCACGGCTAGCCTCAACGGGGTCATGGCCAACGTCACGGACGAGAACGGCGGGCTGGAGGACGCCACCCTGGCCCTTGCGGGTGAGGTTGGTCTGAACCGCTGGCTGACAACCTCCGCGAACACCGAGCGGTGCAAGGCCGTGCCGAAGGCGCCCACCACCAACGACACGCGCAACATCACGAACAACTCGTCGCTCCCGATCTCGTTCGAGTATTGGTGCGGGCAGTTTTCGCCCGCGCCCACTGGAATCCCGCTGGTCTCCCTGGCCGACACGCTGCTCCTGCCGGGCGCGGCGAGCACCCGCTACTCGGCCTCCCGCGAGACCTTCTTGCCCGAGCCGGGCTCGCTTCAGTTCAAGAACATCGGGACGCTCATCCTCTCCTATAACGTGTTCACACCGACTTCCGGGCCGGTCACTACCGATTCACGGCTCCCTCCCGTGACCTACAACGACTGCAAGGACGGCTCCATCCGCCTCGAGATTCAGCTCGTGGATAGCAACGGAGTCGACCAGGGGACCGTTAGGGTCTATCTGGGGAGCGGCCAAGGAAGCCAATTCAACTTCACGGACGGCTGTGCTGCGGTCCCCCAGCCCGTCAATATCGCTGGCGACCCCGATGCCCGGGTCGATCTCTCCGGGCTCGTCGGCAACCTCTCGAGCCCCTGCTGCGTCAAGTTCAGCGATGCGCAGAAGGGCAATGTCGGAAACCAGAAGGTCCGGAGAATCGCGTTCGTCGTGAGTCGCCCCGTCGCGCCCGTCTCGGACCCGGATGAAAACTACGGGGTGCAGTTCCTGGAGGGCAACGTGAACGGGATCACCGCGGCATCGTCGTTGCAGACAGTGACCAATTTCGTCCGTAAGACAGATCTGTCGACGAACGGCGTCAGCATCACGATCACGAAGCTGACCTCGATTTCGGTTCCGCCCCAACCAACGGGCGTGGTCGCGGTCATCCCGAGCTCACAGATCATCATCAACGGCGGAAAGTACACGACCAGCATTAATGTGAACCAGATGCAGGCGGAGAGCGGGGCATCGTATGCTATCAGCCTGTGTCCCAATGGAACCGAGCAGAACGATCCGAATCTCGCACCCAACACGGTGCTCGGGAATTGCATCGCCGACCAGAGCCGAATGACCCTGCAGTAATCAGGAGGCTTCAGGAGACCGCATGATGCACCGGGCCGCGATCGCGGCGGCAGCCCTCGCGGTCGCCGGCGCGCTGTGGCCGGCGGCCGTCGAGGCGCAGATCACCTTCGACGGCCGCCCGCCCTTCACAAACGCACCGGCCCCGACTGGCCCTAACTTCGTTATCAGCGACGGGGCGGGGCGGCAGATCGGCAACAACCTGTTTCATAGCTTCGGCCAGTTCAACGTCGGGGCCGGTGAGAGTGCGACCTTCACCGGTCCCAACTCCACCGCCAATGTGATCGGGCGCGTGACCGGAGGAGCGTCGTCGATCAATGGGCTCATCGATACGCGCACGTGGATGCCCAGCGCTAACTTCTTCCTCCTCAATCCCGCCGGCGTCATGCTGGGGCCCAGCGCCAGCCTCAACGTCGGCGGGGCGTTTCACGTGAGCACCGCGGACTATGTCTGCCTGGGGTCGGCCGGCTGCCTGAACGACCCTGCATCCGGGAAGTTCTTCGCGAACCCCAACGCGCCGAGCGTGCTGACGGTCGCCCCGCCGGCGGCATTCGGGTTCCTCGGTCCGCCCACGGGCTCGATCGTGGTCCAAGGTGGCGGCATCCCACTGTCCGTCGACTCCGGCCAGACGATGTCGTTCGTCGGAGGACCCATCCAGGTTTCGGGTGCGTTCCTCTCCGCCCCCGGGGGCCGCGTCCAGCTAGTCAGCGTGAGCTCGGCCGGTGAGATAGCTCTCCCCGGCTTCGAGGTGGTGCGCCTCCCCAGTGTCCCGGTCCCTACTCTGGGGTCCATCACCGTTTCAACTGGCACCACCATCGACGTCAGCGGTGACCCGGGGGGCACTGTCTCCATCCGCGGCGGCCAGCTGGTGATCGACAATTCCGCCATCTCCGCGGTAACCGGCGACGCCGACAGCGCGTCTGTCGCCATCGACCTCGCAGCCGCGGCCTCGCTGACCATTACCAACAACTCCCAACTCCTCTCGATAACGGGAGGCGCTGGGCGCGGTGGCGACATCCAACTCACCGGCGGCAGCGTCAAGATCACCACCTCGATTGTGGGCTCGGCGAACGGCGGCGCCGGGCGCGGCGGCGACATCCGGGTGACCGGGGGCAGCGTTGAGCTCGCGAACGGCAGTCTCATCGTGTCGAACCGCGGCGCGGATGGTGCGGGCGGCGACATCGCAATCACCAGCGACACCGTGAGGTTGAGCGGGGTGAGCGGCGTGACCAGCTCGAACGGGCTCGAAGGGCCCGTCCAGAACGGCAAAATCACGGTGACGGCCACCGGCGCCATGGTGATCACTGAGGGCAGCGCCTTGGTGAGCAGTGCGGATGCCGGCGATGCAGCCCTCGTCACCGTTTCCGCCGGCTCCCTCAGCATGGACCAGGCGGCGACGATCCAGTCCTCGGCGCCGTCCGGACGCGGCGGCGACGTCACTGTCACCGCCGGCTCCCTGAGCATGGACCAGGCGGCGACCATCCAGTCCTCGACGTTCCTCGGACGCGGGGGTGATGTCGTCGTGACGGCACCCCAGCTGACGCTCCAGGGCGGCGCTGCCATCTCGACCTCCATGCTCGGCCCCGGCCGCGGGGGCGATGTCCACGTGACCTCGAGCGGCATCGCGGTCATCTCCGGTGAATTCACCGGTCTCAATACCACCAGCTTCTTCGGTGACGCGTCCACCCCGCCGGACCAGGGAGTGCCGGGCGACATCGTGGCGCGCTTCGGCTCCCTGTTCCTCACCGATAAGGCCACGATCCAGAGCGGCGTTCTCTTCGGAACGAAGGGGGGCAATGTCGACGTCGGCGCCACCGGGGCCATCGTGATCTCCAATCTGGCCGGCATCGCCAGCCAGGCGCAGCTCGCCGATGCCGGTAACGTCACCGTCTCGGCCCCTCAGATCTCCATCGACCACGGGTTCATCAGCACGGCCACGCTGGCGACCGGGCGGGCCGGCAACGTCTTCATCTCGGGCGGAACGCTGGAGCTGGTCAACGGCGGGCAGATCGTCACCGCCAGCCTCGTCCCCGCGACCGGGGCAGGCGGCGACGTGAACGTCAACCTCGGCACGCTGACGATCAGCGGCAGCTCCACGGGAGGCTCGTCGCTCCCGCCTATCTATTCCACGTCCTTCACCGACCCGCGTAGCGGGATCTTCTCCACCGCGCAGTCGGAGGCGCCTGGCGGGAACATCACCATTCACGCGCCCAACATCCGGCTCGGGGAAGGCAGCACCATCTCGGCGGCCAGCACCGGCACCGAGAATGCGATCGCGGGCAACATCACCATCAACTTCGGCGACAAGCTCTCGCTGGAGACGGGGGCCTCGATCACCACCGACTCGCTGTTCGCCGACGGCGGCAACATCATCATCACCTCGGCGGGATCCATCCTCTTCGTGAGCGACAGCCAGATCACCACCAGCGTGCGCAACGGCGTCGGCGGAGGCGGCAACATCACCCTGGGCACGGTCGAACACCCTATCGAGTTCGTGGTGCTGGCCAACGGCGGC